>OCVQ010000137.1_pt1 | contig 63922 bp, 55 predicted proteins | sample 1539061 | NCBI WGS metagenome assembly OCVQ01 (sample SAMEA3355526, study PRJEB22509) | marine metagenome | biome: marine; feature: river plume; material: water | place: USA | collected 2010-08-08 | depth 0.5 m | reverse complement strand
ATTGATGTGCGAACTCCAAGTGAAATTCAAGAAGGTTTCATTCCACAAGCAACCGCTTTTGTTGACTATACATCAGCATCCTTTCAAACGGAAGTTCAAAAATTAGATACCTCAAAAACCTATGTTGTTTACTGCAGAAGCGGTGGCAGAAGTGCAAAAGCAGCATCTTTTATGGCCAGTCATGGTTTCTCCAAAGTATACAACTTAGAAGGTGGTATAAATAACTACAGCGGAAAGTTAAAAAATTAGTAATTTACATTGAAGTTTTCTGCGCTTACACCTACACTCAAAGGCATTTTTCTAGCCATAAGTATAGCACTAGTAGCTATACTTATGGCTAATTGGTCGGGTGTAAATAGTATTCTGCTGTCACTCATTGTTGGTGTTATAGTAGGGAACACGCTAGCGCTTTCAGATACATTTGATCCAGGTGTTAAAGTAGTAAGTGGCTTATTTTTAGAAATAGCCATTGTACTAATGGCCTTTGGTATTGACTACGGCAGTTTTTTAAAGCTAGGCTGGCAAACTATTCTAATTATTATTATCACCATTGTTGTCGTGCTTTGGGCTACGCTATTTTTAAGTAAAAAGATGTCATGCCCGAGCAGCGCTGGACTATTGGTGGGTTTTGGTACCGCTATTTGTGGTTCTGCAGCCATTGCTGCATTAGCGCCAAGTGTTAGCCGAGATAAAAGCGACATGGGAATCGCAATGGCAGTGGTCAATTTATATGGCCTGTTGGGTATGATTGTTATTCCTTTTTTAACTAAGGGTTGGCTTACCGATATACAAAATAGTTTGTTACTAGGCGCTAGCCTTCATTCGGTAGGAAATGTAGCAGGAGCAGGATTTGCCATGAGTGAGTCTATTGGCGAAATGGCCGTTACCATCAAACTGGGAAGGGTAGCAATGCTCACTCCTGCCCTACTGATTTTTGGATATTTTACGTCTACTGCGGATGATTCTGGAATAAAAACAAAACTTCGTCTACCTTGGTATTTAATCACTTTTATCGCTGTTTCCATACTGGGCTCTTTTATCCATTTTTCTCCTGATGTATTAAGCTATACAAAGCACGGGAGTAACTTTTTATTGGCTATAGCTATGGCAGGTATTGGCTTGAAAGTCAGTTTTAAAACCTTATTCTCTTCAGGAAAAAAAGGATTGGTTTTCGGTGCTATTCTTTTTGGAGCTCAATTATTGGTTATCTTATTTCTTATTTGGGTCTTTGATATTTAGGTAGTCACTCTTCCCTAGTTACACATTCACAAAGCTAGTTTTTAGCTAAATTTTGCGATACTTGTAGGATGAAATACATTCTTGCATTGTCGTTATTCATCAGTTGCACTAATCCAGTACAAAATCCTAGTAAATCTGACCTAGTTGAAAGTCTTAACTCGCTTATGAATAAGTGGCATAAGGACGCAGCCGAGTCAAATCTTGATGGCTATATTGGATTTATGGACAGCACGTGTCGCTACATTGGTACTGATGCTACAGAAAACTGGAAACGCGATGAATTTGCCTCATTTTGTAAACCGTATTTCGACAAAAAAACAACATGGGATTTTAAAACAGTGCATCGCACTGTTCAGCTTAACGCAGAAAATAATACCGCATGGTTTTATGAGATTCTAGATACGCATATGGGCACTTGCCGAGGCTCTGGTACCTTAGAAAACAGTAATGGCGAATGGAAGTTAATGCAATACATTTTATCGGTTGCTATTCCTAACGAGAGCATGAACGCCGTAAAAGATGCCAAACACGATGCCGATTCCGTTTACGTCTCGAGACGCTAAACCCTAAACACAGCAATCGGAGACTTAGAGAAGTGACCAATATGCCTAATCTCGAAGGCATTTATACCCAAGAGACGTAAATTCCTGATAATTATACAGTTTTAACTAAATAATTATCATTTTGTTATGAAAAAACTAGCTCTGTAAAGTCTGTAAAGATACCTTTGCATCGGATGAAAGTCAAAAACCTACGATGGGGACCAAGCGGGCCTAGATCATTACCCAAAGGACATAATTCTTGGTTATCCTATTGGACTACAAATTACGGTAGAACCGTCACTGTTTGCAAAAATAAAGATTGCGATAACCCTTCTAGCGTTGGAGGTCACGTACTACCTCCTGATGGTAAGCGTAGCAACAATTGGTACATTGTACCTTTGTGTGATGAATGTAATTCTGAGCAAAACAGACACGAATTTGAGGTTGAGCCAAGACATTTGGTGATTATTAGTAGCCAACTTTCTTAACTTACATCGTTCGGATTAAAGTGACAATTTAAAGTATAACCACTTTATCTTCGCACTTCTGAAAGACCTTCTGCTCATAACGCCTCCTTTTACACAGCTTAATACACCTTATCCGGCTACTGCGTATCTCAAAGGATTTCTTAATACGAAAGGAATATCTGCCTTTCAAATGGATTTAGGTATTGAAGTAATCTTAGCTCTATTTTCCAAAAAAGGACTACAAGAAATTTTTGACTTTGCAGAACAGCAACAAAGCATAGAGAGTGAAAATGCAAAACGCATCTTTGCTTTACAAGGCAAGTATATCCATACCATTGATTCGGTTATTTCCTTTTTACAAGGACACAACCCTACCTTAGCTCGTCAAATATGCACCGAAAACTACTTGCCAGAAGCGAGTCGGTTTATAGAAAACGACTACATGGAATGGGCCTTTGGAAATATGGGAATGGCAGACAAAGCCAAACACCTTGCCACCCTATATATCGAAGATTTAACTGATTTTATACAAGAAAATGTAGACGCTAATTTTGGGGTTAGTAGATATGCAGAACAACTGGTCAAAAGCGCTAATTCATTTGACGAATTGCACGAAGAACTTAGCTATGAGCTTTCGTATATTGATAAGATTTCGCTCGGTATATTGGCACAAAAAGTGACGGAGCACCAACCCAAATTAGTATGCATCTCTGCTCCTTTTCCGGGCAATTTATTTAGTGCGTTTCGCTGTGCGCAGTATATTAAAGAAGCTTATCCAAGCATAAAAATAGCGATGGGTGGCGGATTTGCCAATACCGAATTACGAAGTATAAACGAGCCTAAGGTTTTTGATTATTTTGATTTCATTACGCTTGACGATGGCGAATTACCCATAGAACTGCTGCACTCCTTTGTAACATCTAACAGCGAGACCAAAGACTTTCTTTTCAAACGTACTTTTTTGAGAGAAAGCGGCAAAGTACTTTACAATAACTTTTCGCTTCGTCAGGATTACAAGCAAGCTGAACTCGGCACACCCGACTACTCAGACATACTGCTTACGCACTACATTAGCGTAATAGAAGTTGCTAATCCGATGCACAGCTTATGGAGTGATGGCCGCTGGAATAAGCTTACGATGGCTCACGGATGCTATTGGGGTAAGTGCACTTTTTGCGATATTTCATTAGACTACATTGGTCATTACGAACCTATCGCTGCCTCTATTTTGGTAGACCGAATGGAAGCGATACTAGCACAAACCAATGAACGTGGTTTCCATTTTGTAGACGAAGCAGCTCCGCCGGCACTAATGCGTGAAGTGGCATTGGAAATTCTGAAAAGAAACCTAGATGTAACCTGGTGGACCAATATCCGCTTTGAAAAAAACTTTACAAGAGACCTTTGTATACTGCTCAAAGCCAGTGGGTGTATAGCTGTTTCTGGGGGTTTAGAAGTTGCATCTAATAGACTGCTTAAACTTATAGACAAAGGCGTTACGGTAGAGCAAGTAGCGCAAGTTACCCGTCATTTTACAGAAACAGGTATTATGGTGCACGCTTACTTGATGTATGGTTACCCTACACAAACGGTTCAAGAAACGATTGACAGTCTGGAGATGGTAAGACAGCTTTTTGAAGCTGAAGTAATCCAATCAGGATTTTGGCATCAGTTTGCGCTCACCGCTCATAGTCCAGTGGGCTTAAATCCTGATGCATATGGAATTACACCTCATTTAGAAAAAATAAGCTTTGCCAACAACGATGTGCAATTTACCGACAGTACCGGTATAAATCACAGCGCCTTTAGCTTCGGACTTAAAAAATCGCTGTACAATTACATGCACGGCATTTGTTTTGACACGCCCTTGCGCGAATGGTTTGATGCTGAGGAGTTTGAATTTGATTTACCCGAGACTACTATCCCTTCTGATTTTATACTAAAGAGCCTTAATTCAGAAGAAGAAAAAATTCCTCGCTTAACCGATAAATTAGTTTGGATAGGTAACGCGCCTATTCTTAATGAGTTGGATGACTATATAACCCTCACTTTTCACCACAACAAAAGCAGTGAAACGTTAGAACTGGATACGGATCTGGGTTTGTGGCTTATGAATTGGATTACTAAACTACAAGATCATTCTTTGGGCATAACCACTTTTAAAGCATTTAAAGAATCGTTTGAAGAGGATTTTGAAGAAATAGAAAACCTTTGGTTTAGCGAAGAAATCTATACCATAAGAGAAATGGGATTACTCATTTTGTAGTAATACGGCTAGCATCTTACACTACCTTATTATTTCTTAAAGTTACGGACGAGTCCTATACCTACTCCTGCTATAAAATGAGGATTAGACATGAGAGATTGCTTGTGAAAGTTGGTTTCTTCATGCTGATTGTACAATTTTAGGTTAAACTCAGAACTGCTAAATCCAACGCCTATACCTGCGGTTGCTTTTAGGTCCCAGGCGGTATTTTGAATACTATGGACGAGTTTTATATTGGGTATTACCTGTAAAAAATGCTGTTGAATACGGATGTCTAATGCATTAGCTTTAAAACGATAAACAGTCCATAAAGTAGATAGTCCCAAACATACACGAAGTGGCTTGTTCTGTTTAGTAGTATAATAATAATCCAATTGAGCACCTGTAGTTTTTTCATTGCCGTTGAGCCAAAATCCACGAATAACAATTCCAAACGTACTGTTTTTAAACGTTTCCGTTCTCTTGAGAGTGCCCAAGTAGTTATAAGGCTGTCGATACTTGTTTTCAAAACTTCCTGGATTTGATATATCGTAATGCGCAATAGATACGGGGACAAAATCATAGCTAAATTCTAAGCCAGAACCAGCCTGACCAAAAGTCATCCATGTACTAAAAAGCGCGGAAAAGAATAGAGTATATCTCATTTCTTTTTTAATTTAAAGTGCGCTTGCTCAATAATACCATTAGATATAGATCCTAAGGAGCCTTGGTAAAGATTATCCCCAATAACCCAATACCCTTCAAGAGTTTTATTATCAAAGTCAATTTTAAAAATAGGACTACCATTATTAAACGAATTTCCTTCGGGCGAAGAATAGTGGGTTCTGCCATGGTCAATAGATAAAGGTAAATGACTGGAACCATAAAATACACTATCATAGATGAATCTATTTTGCTTAAGATAATATACACCTTGCAATTTAAAAATCCGCAATTCTCGGGTATACTGAAATGCAGATATCGAACCCCATCCTTTTGCAGAATCCCCTCGTATATAAATTCCATGTACCTGATCGTCGCTATTTGCCTCGTTGGACAAGTAAGATCTTTTAATTACAGAGACCTCTGCTGTGTAATTCCCTTCTAATCCGATTGAAATTTCAGATTTGGTACAGGCAGAGAGCGCCACACTAAAAATTACCAGCATTGTTAGGTTTCTCATCTAACAAAAATAGAAAATACTTTTTACAACAACTCCCACTCAAAAGTAGGATGACCAGATTGACCTGCGGTGTTGTAGAAATTCACAAAACGTAGTTTAAATCGGTATCCAGCATTACTCATCACCAGGTACGTTCTATTATCAACAATTTCATAAGCATTTTTGGGTCTGTTAAAATTTTTCCAATCCCACCCAATAACGTCTTTCTTCTCCATCAGTCTGATCACATCAAACTTATCTTGCTTTACATCTGCAAATGCCTCATTCACCGCATACGCAAGGGTACGACTTTGAATGGTACCGTATATTAAATAATCTTCTGTGATATTATCTACAGTAACCAAGTCTGTGTACTTCCCGAAAGCTAAGTCATACTCCAACTCGGTAGGTAGATCTAATGTCTTTTTTTCTCTGAGGTTATAGTAAAACGATGTACTGCTTATTTCCTCAACTAACTCAAAATCTGACCCTAATGCATTGTACCAAATCTTCATTCCATTTGGTGTTCTTTCAAATTTAACACTCGTAAGTCCCATAGAATTGCCGGCATTATCAATGCCATAATCGACAACATAAATCTGATTTTCGGCAAGTTCCCATTGACTTAAGTCAAGGTCATTGTCATAGGTTAAAAATCTAAATTGTAGGCCAACGGTATCTTCCAGTTTAGCCCAAGACTCGGTAAACAACGCGACGCGCATACTGCGGAAATAATTGAGACGAATAACGTCTTCATCTATATAAAAATCCCAATCCAAAGGACTAGCCTCTGCTATTACTTCTGCCTTATCCAACGAATAAAAGGCAACCGCATTTTTATAAGGTCCCGCATCAAGCGAAACTGATTTATTTGACCGTATAATCGGTTCTATTGCATCTTCTTTTGGAAAACACGCTGCAATAAACAGCAGCGATAAAAAACTAGTCTTTTTTAAATAGCTCATAACGTACATTGATAAAATAGGTTCTGCCTGGACTTACCGAAATAAAGGTAGTGCTCGGTGTATGGGCACCTACTTCGGTGGTATTTGCATTGATATTGATTACACCAAGTATATTTCTGGCTCCGAGCGTTAATCTCAGTTTCTTATTCATAAACGACTTATTTAAAGTGAAATCAAGCATAGAATAGGCGTCTTGTTGTTGAACATTAATATTGGCACTATCGGTATTGCTGAACACCCTAGAGATTCTACCAAAATAGTTATAAAAAAGGTTCACAGAAAGATTTTGTTTTTTCCAGGTATAGGTTGGGTTAACAACCACCTGCGGAGAAAAGAAGAATTCCTTTTCACTTCCATCTACACCATTGTAAATACCCGTATAATTAAACGAGCCATTTAGTCCAAAATCTTTGTACAAAATCTTTTGGCTGAGGTCACCTCCTACCGATTGATAGGTACCTATATTTCCATATTTAGCCTGTATGGGACCTGTTACAATAAGTTCTATTTTATTGGCAATGTTATTGTAAAAACCGTCTACGGTTGTACTAAAATGAGCATCGCCTTTTTTTAGGTACTTGGTGTAAGATCCAGTAAATGAATGAGAGGTTTCTGAATTTAATGTGCTGTCTCCAAACACCTCGTGTCGGCTGTCATTAAAATCTAAGTATAACTCTTTGAGCGAAGGAGCCCTAAATCCTTTTCCATACGAGAACTTGACAAGCTGCGCGTTTTTCAAATCAAACTTGGTCTGCAACGAATAAAGCAATGGCGATTGAAATGCAGAATTGTAGGCATAGCGTACACCTCCACGCGCCAAGAAATTCTTGGATATTTGTTTCTCTGCACTGGCAAATAAAGCCGCATCGAGTTGCTCTTGTTGGTTGTTTTTTATTCTGTTACCAGTACCCACTTCATAATTACCATCAAAACCCAATAGGGTTTCTATACCAAGTGTTCTAGCTTTATTCAGACCATAAATTGTTCTAAAAACAGAAGCATTAAAGGTTTGTGTATCTTGTTCTTCGTAGCCTTGTACCAATTCTTGCTCGAGAGTTACTAGACTTTTATAGTACTTATTCTTAACCCTTTTAAAATTATTATTCCCTAGTATCATTTGAATGGAAGAGCCATGATCCCCTCCTATTTTATTTTGGTAGCTCAAGCTGTTATCAAACCGTTTATTAGTATACCATTGATCGATAGCCGCTTCCTTATAGGGCAATAGTGGCGCTCCTCTGTCTAGCAGCTTAGAATGAAGTAATTCGCTACGAACATTGATGATAGCATTTTTATGGGTATAGCTATACTGCATTCTTCCCGTATATTGCTCTTTGGGTAACCAGTCAAATGTTCGGTCTGTGTTGTTAGCACTCCATCCCGTAAACATAGTCCTGCCTCCGCTTAAGGTGATAAAATTATTTTTAAACGATTTGGAAGCCGTAGCCGTTAGGGCGTATTGTCCATCGGTTTCGTGATTTGCATTTAGATTAAATCGGGGCTTTGAATTCGTATTATTCGTAACAATATTAATTGTTCCGGCTAGTGCATTACTTCCGTATATAACCGACATAGGACCTTTTATAATCTCTATTTGCTTGACATTTTCGAGGTTAAATTGCTCCAGGTCCAATTGATTAAACAAGCGACCGATTACCGGTACGCCGTCAATCAGTAGTTTTACATTATCACCACCTATCCCCATCATAGTAAGCCCAGATGAGCCAATGGCATTATCTCTACTCAGTCGTATGTTATTTTCAAAAGTAAGTGCGTCTCGTAAGTCTATCGCGCCTAGTTCTTCTATGCGTTTAGCGTTTATTTTTGAAATATTAAGTACTGTTTTGCTTAAATCTTTGTTGGAGTGAATATCGGTTACGATTACCTCTTTGAGTATAGCCGTATCTTCAGCACCCGTTATATTACTAGTTTGTCCCCACGAAAGCGCAGGGACAACCAGTAAAAATAGTATTATAAATAGTTGCTTATTCAAAGATTACTCTTTGGGTATTGCTTGTGGTAGAAGTACTTAACTGTAAAAAATAAATTCCTTTGGCAAAGTCTGACGTTGGAATCGTTTTAGCGGTAAATGCACTCAAATTATCTGTAAGAATTATTGCACCTTGCGCATTCATCAGTGTAGCTTTAAGTGATTCGTTCTCGTTGTTTCTAATCGTCAATGCATTACTTGCTGGATTAGGATAAACCTGCGTTTTCAACTGAACCATATTTTTTGAGCTCGCAGATTCTTTGATCAATTTGGTATTAAAGGTTGAGTTAGATGTACCTACGGTAAAATCTGTAAACCACAGTTTCCAAACAGCACCATTTGCAGTTCTTATAAAATAGGTTCTATCAGGAACCATGATGTAACTGGTAGATGCCATATCAAATGTTTTCCAATCCCATCCAATTTCGGTAATAGTAGAATTCCATGATAATGAAGTAGTGTCATCACTATCTATAGCGATACCATCACGTTGAGCAACTTCGCATCCAACATTCACTTTAACACCAGCAACAGGTTGGTATCTGCTGTTAGGTCCAGCCTGTACAAACGTGATATATTTGGTGAACAGCATATCCCAATCTTTCTTATTTGGATTTGTAGAAATAGGTGCCGAAGCGTCATTTACTGTAATCAAGTGAAAGTTTTTATCCTTAAAGTCCATTTTATTGAAGGTATAAGTCATTTCAGACGAGCCATCTACTTTAGCCATTCTTACGGCAAAATCACCATTAGCTTTCATAGCGGGCACCATAACTTTCCAGAGTTCACCTAAAGTATTTTTGAGAATAAAAATACGATTACCTACAATGTCATGTGTAGTACTATTGTACACACCCCATCCGTAATCAGGATGATTAGTACCTTGATTAGCAAAGGCACCAGAAGCCCATGTAGTTTCTGAGTTGTAAATTTTTGTCCATTTCATACCTGCAGTATCCAAAGTACTCCATGCGCTAGTATCTGCTCCGTACAGATATAATTCGACTCCTCCGTTTTCGTTAATAATAATACTTGCACCTTGAGGATCTGTTGTTAAACCTATATCCCATGTGCTTCTCGCAACTGCCGTTTTACTTTGTGTTTCGAAGTCATAGTAAACGTCGTTTACACCTCCTGCCGTTGCTACCACATCTTCTGTCTGAGCATATATAGTTACACTTAGCAAAAGAAAAATACTTGAAATTATTTTTTTCATATCTGTTTTATTTTATGGTGCAAATGTGAACCTCCCATAGATTACAAAATAACCTATAAAGAAATAAAAACACCCCAAAACGAAAATAACACCTGAACTTAAATTATATTTTAAGAGCTTAATATCAGCTAATTACGTTAATTACTTAAAAAGTAACTACTTTTGCATTTCAATAAATAACCAAAAAAGAACTCATGGAACAATCAATAGAACTTAAAATACTGACTGTTAGCGATACTCCTGTCGCTTATTCCTTCACCAGTGGTTCTATTTGTCTTTTTATAACGGACTCACATAGCGTAGAAATGCCAATGGGCCAAAGAAGTGTTCCGCTTCCTGAGCATTCTGTTTATTTGTTTTATGATCAAAATAGAAGTTTTGACTTAGCCTTTACCGCCACTCAAAAAACGCCCTTATTTATAATTCGATTATCTATAGATACGTTACACAGCATCATAACTCACGGTGCAGATGAGCTTAATTTTTCGCAAGCAGCGATTTTTGAAAAAGAACAATATCACCATTTTCAGCCAGCAAGTACAACCATAAAACGCTGCATACACGAAATGGCTGAAAACCAGGGTAACATGCTACTCAAAGAGGCAAAGAAATTCGCTATTCTTGACGATTACTTCAATACCTCCAATAGAAAGACAGCCTACCAATGTCCATTTTTAAATCAAAAGGAAAATGTAACTAAGGTAAGAGATGCTAAAGAATTCTTAATAAAAGACCTTCACAATGCTCCAACTATAAAAGAACTTGCCAAAGAAGTAGCGCTCAATGAGCATAATTTAAAAACAGGTTTCAAGGAGATTTATGGTAAAACGATACACAGCTTTCTAAAAGACTATAAAATGAGTAAAGCAAGAGAACTTATATTAAAGCGAGAATTTCAAATAGCCGAAATAGCAGACCAGTTGGGTTACACCAATGTAAGTCACTTTATAGAGGCATTTAAAAATAAATACGGTGTAACACCTAAGAAGTTTGAGATGAGCCTATCTTAATTTTGAATAACACCAGATCTGAACCAAAAGTAAATTAGAGATTGATATCAACTGCACCTATTGTTGCACTTTGAATCATAACATAGCATTATAATCCATGTCATTTGACTCCATAGGCATATCTCCCGCACTAATATCTGCATTAGCAGCACAAAACATCACGGTGCCCACCCCTATTCAGGAACAAGCTATACCTGCAATCTTAGCTAAAAAAGATGTACTTGGTATTGCGCAAACAGGTTCTGGTAAAACAGCAAGTTATGTCTTACCCATACTGATGGACTTGGAAGGAAAGAATACCGGTGGAGGGAGAGAAATAAATGCCTTAGTACTTGTGCCAACAAGAGAGCTCGCTTTGCAAGTAGATGAGGTTTTTACTAGTTTGGGTACATCACTTCGCTATCATGTGAAATCGAAAGCGGTATATGGTGGAGTTTCCATTAATCCACAAATGATGTCGATGCATAACATAAATGTGCTAGTGGCAACACCAGGTAGATTACTAGAATTATACAGATCTAAAGCCGTAAAATTTAACAATATAAATACGCTGGTTATAGATGAAGCTGACAAAATGCTTAATCTTGGCTTTAAGGAAGAACTTGATCGAATTTTATCGCTTCTCCCCAAGATAAAACAAAACCTACTTTTCTCCGCAACGCTCAGCCCTGATGTACAAAACATTGAACGCTTGCACCTTCAAAATCCTATAGTCATTACTATTGCTCCTGTTGCCCAAAACATGGAGCTAATTAGTCAAATCGCCTATTTAGTAACCGAAGAACGCAAAGGACCCCTTCTTCGCTATTTAATAAAAACCGAAGAAATGAAGCAGGTACTTATTTTTACCTCATCTATTTACCAAGCAGACTTGGTTGCAGACAAACTGAGAAATAACGGTATTAACGCACGAGCTATTCATGGCAAAAAAAGTCAAGGTAGCAGAAATGAATCTATGATTACTTTTAAAAACGGGAGTTTAACAGCACTTGTAGCAACGGATTTATTGGCAAGAGGAATTGATATTGAGTTTTTACCTTTTGTAATAAACTACGACTTGCCGCGAGGTCCTAAAGATTTTATACATCGAATAGGTCGTACGGGAAGAGCAGAAAATGCGGGTAAGGCAATTACATTTATTACCATAGAAGACGACCATCATTTTGGAGTTATTCAAAAGAAAATGAAAAAACAAGTTGAAATACTTGAATCAGATGGATTTAAACTTCACGGCTACTAATTGAGTAACCTTATCGCTCTTTTACGTCTAACAAATAGGTAAATTTTACTTATACCCAAATTCTTAATGCGTATAAAGCATAACGTTTGTTTGCTTTTTATTTGCAGTTCTATTCAGCAATATTAAAGTAAATGGAAAAAGTAGAATGCTTAATCATAGGCTCGGGACCAGCAGGGTATACCGCAGCAATATATGCCGCTCGTGCCGATATGAAACCAGTGGTGTATGAAGGACTTCAGCCAGGAGGTCAACTTACTATCACGACAGATGTAGAAAACTATCCAGGTTATCCGGATGGTATTATGGGTCCTGAAATGATGGAAAATTTCAAGAAACAAGCCGTACGTTTAGGAACCGATGTGCGTTTCGGAATGATAACCAGCGTTGTTTTTGACAGAAATGGTGGGAATCATATTGTTACGGTGGATGGTAAAACAGAAATAGAGTGTGAAACAGTATTAATATCTACTGGCGCTAGTGCTAAATGGCTTGGCATACCCAGTGAACAAAGATTAAACGGAAGTGGCGTAAGTGCATGCGCAGTATGCGATGGATTCTTTTACAAAGGAGAAGATGTAGCTATTATAGGCGCAGGTGATACTGCTGCAGAAGAAGCTAGCTACCTCGCTAAAATCTGCAAAAAGGTATATATGATCGTTCGTAAGGAAGAGATGCGTGCATCAAAAGCTATGCAACATCGGGTGAAAAGTTTGGCCAATGTTGAAATTCTCTACAACACAGAAACAGACGAAATTTTAGGCGACATGACAGTTGAAGCTGTAAGAGTAGTAAATAACATAACCGGCGAAAAAAGAGAAATACCTGTGAAAGGATTTTTTGTTGCCATCGGACATAAACCCAATACAGATATTTTTAAAGAATATTTAAAAATGGACGATTCTGGCTATATCATAACACATCCTGACAGTGCAAAAACAGACATCCCAGGTGTTTTTGTTTGTGGTGATGCACAAGATAAAATTTATCGTCAAGCAGTTACAGCCGCAGGTAGTGGATGTATGGCAGCCTTAGATGCAGAACGTTATTTAAGTGCCAGAGGCATGAGCGAAGAAGTCGAATAATATTTAAACTGACTCAAAAAAGGGAGGCGCAAAAGTTTTGTTCCTTCCTTTTTGAATTAGTAAAAACCAAGATCACGAAAGATTTAGAGGAAAGTGACCACTTAAAAATACACTTAAATTACACCATAAAAGACTGGTCATAAGGACTTAATAGTAACATCCCTTAATTACCGCCAATTGTCTGTTGACAACTCACTGTACAACTTCGTATTCATCCACTAGTTTTGCGAAATAAAAAAAAGAACTATCGGTATTTCTAAAATATGTTGAGACTAACTTAACAACACCGATCAAAAAAAAACAAACATATCTTCATGAAAAATTTGAGTAAACACATCATAATGGTTATTTCATTGGTATTTATACTAATAGCAACCAGTTTTGTGAACAGACAAAGCGAGAAAAAAAGATTAATAAGAGAATTAGCGGTAGCTGAACTAAAGAAAGGTGAAATCGAAGTTAAATCTAAATCAGTTTTAGAAGTAGCCGATTCTATATGCCAAGAAGCAGGAGTACCTTTTGAACTAGTGAAACAAATAGGTCAAAACGAAAGCGGTTGGAGATACATCAAAAACAGCAATGGGGGAACAGATCACGGAGACTTACAAGTTATAGATATTACTTATTGGCATTATTATAAAAAACTAGGATTATCAGGTGGTAAAACACGTCGAAACTACCTTAAAGTAGCTATTTACTATCTCAAAGACTTACATAACAAGTACAACAGCTGGGAAAAAGCCAGATTTGCCTACGGACGTGGAAGTTGGAGAAATTCAACAACATGGACCCCACTTGAAAAAAAGTTTATGAGCAAAATAGATTTTAGCCGTTTTGATGCCAAACCTAAATCAATAAAATAGGTTGGAAGAGCACTCCAAAAAAACTACTAACGAATACTTATAACTCCAACTCTAACTGATTTTGGAGAATATAGGCTAGATCTTCACGCTTTCTTATCAAATATGCTTTTTTCTTATAGATCATAACCTCTGCAGGACGTGGTCTTGAGTTATAATTACTACTCATACTAAAACCATAGGCTCCCGCATTGTGAATAGCTAAAATATCACCAACACGTACTTCATTTAAACGTCTATCAAAGCCAAATGTGTCAGACTCACATATGTAACCAACTATAGAATAAATACGATCTGTACCTTTAGGATTCGATATATTCACAATATGGTGATACGCACCATACATCATTGGACGTAATAAGTGATTTTGACCTGAATTTACTCCCGCAAATACGGTAGAAGTAGTTTGCTTAACCACATTCACATCTACCAGTAAAAATCCTGCATTACTTACTAAAAACTTACCGGGTTCAAACCAAAGTTGTAAATCTCTTCCGTAACTTTTGCAAAACTCCTTAAAACTGGCCACAATCTCTGCTCCTATTTTTTCTACATCTGCAGTTACGTCCCCTTCGCGATACTTCACTTTAAAACCACTTCCAAAGTCCATAAATTCTAACTCAGGAAATGAATTAGCAGCCTCATAAAGCAATTTAGCCCCACGTAAAAATACATCTGCATCTAGAATATCACTACCTGTGTGCATGTGTAAACCGTTTACTTTAATTCCGTAATTTTCTACAATACGCTTAATATGAGGAACTTGATATATACTTATACCAAACTTAGAATCAATGTGACCCACTGAAATATGACTATTACCTCCCGCCATAATGTGAGGATTAAGCCTTATGCAGCAAGGCACTTTACCACCAAACTCACTTCCAAATCGTTCTAAAGTACTTAGCTCATCTATATTAATAATAAGTCCTAACTCTACGGCTTGTCTTATCTCATCAAAACCAATACAGTTTGGCGTAAACAAAATCTCACTGGGTTCGTAACCTGCTTGTATACCTGTTCTTGCTTCTTCTAAGGAAACGGTATCTAGACCTGCTCCTTCTTTTTTTAGAAGTTTAAGTATACTTATATTGGTGAGTGCTTTGCACGCATACTTTAAATGCACATCTACCCCTGAAAAAGCATTTTTAAGTTGGTGATAATTAGCTACTATTTGATCTGCGTCATAAACGTAAAGTGGACTCCCAAATTCTTTTGCCACGCTTAATAAATCTACCCCTCCGAGAGTGTATCCTTTTGATGTTAATTCCATTCTTATATTCTTATCCTATTTTAGCTAACTTGTATTCTTAGTGCCACTTTACCTAAGCTATGTACAACATATATTTTTCATTATTGTTTACCTTATTTACGTGCACTATCCTTTAATAATAAATTGAAAATGTAAATAAATTTGATCGTTAAACACGGTTTGTCCATTCATCTTAAATTTCCCAAATATTTTATCTACTAAAAAGAGTGCAAGAATAAAATACTAAATGGATAAAAACTAGAATGGAAAACCAATACCAAAATTAATTGCTGTATTGTTACTTATCCACTTGGCTGATGCAAAATCTTGGATGACCCATCTATTACCCTCTAGTTTTGAAGGATCGTGTAAGGCAATTCCCCAATCTGTTCTGAAAATGATGTAGGTAAAATCAAACCGCAAGCCAAATCCTGTATTCATGGCAATCTCTTTATAAAATCTATTCCACTTTAATTCAGCATTGGGAAAGCTTTCATCTTTCCTAAAGTTCCAAATATTTCCGGCATCTATAAATAATGCACCATTTAAGAATTTGTCTACGATGTCAAATCGATACTCAATACTACCTTGTAAGGCAAATTCTCCTGTTTTTTCAATTGTTATATCGCTGCTAGAATCGCTGTAACTCCCTGGACCAATGCTTCTAGCTCTCCAGGCTCTTAAACTATTGCCTCCCCCTACGAAAAAACGACGTTCAAAAGGCAAAAACAAAGTATTGCCATAAGGCAGTCCCGCTCCTACATAACCTCGGTAGGCTAAAGAATTATTCTCGTTTATAACATTGGTTAAGATAATATTAAAATCAGATCGAGCATACTGAGCGTATTTAACATTAAATATTTCCTTATTGGCACTGTAGTCACCTTTTATTTGATTAAAATACAATGAGGCTAGATTACCAGATAACTCTACAGGATTTGACCGAATTTGTAAGAAATAATTGGGATTCTTGTCCCTATTACTCCAGTACAAAGAGGTAAGAGGACCTGCAACTATATTATTAGTTAAAAGCTGTTCTGTGTAATAACGTGTACTAGGATCTAGCGAAAGTAAGAAATCTGCATCTACACTTGACTGATTTATACTAAGCCTAAAAGGTGTTATACCAAAGGACGTGCGTCCTTTGGTAAACGCATAAGTAAACGTTAAGGGTATTACTTTTCTAGTAAAATTCTTATTCTGATCAAAAATTATTGAAGTGTTAATTTTAGTACTTTTTTTAATTAAAACTTGGCTAAATTTTTTACGCTCAAAGTATATCAAAGAAGGAATAACCAACTCTGCATTTAGACTCTGTCTAAAACTGGTAAAAGAGCCCTGATTATCTTTTTTTATTTGTGTTTCTAGTGCCGTATATGAGGTAAGATTAAAAGATTCTGCTCCGCCAAAAACATTACGGTTTATAAGTGACAAATTATTAGCAATACCAAAACTATTATTATTGGTTTCTAACCCTAAATTTTGTTGCGTATAAATAGCTTGTGGCTCAATTACAAAATCATGTTTTTTGGTGGTTTTTAAAAGAATTACGACATCAAGCCTAGTTAAACTATCTTCTAACGAAGGATTAAACCTAATGGTCACAAAGCTGAACAATCCCATAGACAACAGGTTAGAATATGTTTTTTGAACCAAATCAGCATTGTACACGTCTGAAGGCCTAAAAATGATATTCTTTGCTAAAACAGTTGGCTTTATTTTATAATCGCCTTCTAAAAATTGTAATCTATCGTATATAAGCGTATCCGTAAATATCGAGTCTCCTATTAAAACCTTTACACTATTTATAGTTTGCTGATAATGTGGATTTAAATTTTTGTTATTCCTGATATTAACCACCACATCAGCGCTTTGCTGTGACTGATTGGTATCAATTTGAAAATCAACAAATGAATTATTGAAGTAAAAATAGCCGTTATTTCTAAGTAGTTCTGTAATACGACTTCTTTCATCTTCTATTTTATCAAAATCGATTCGTTGATCTTTTTTTAATATTTGTTCATTGAATGTTTGCTTAAGTAAATCTGATATTCCCTTGGAAGCTGAATTATAGGAAAGACTATTGATTACGGTATAGTTATTTAATTTTATCTGATACGTTACGAATGCCCTTTTCTTGAAAATCTTACGTGGGGTTATGTGATAACTTACGGTATTATTCAAAAAACCTTTGCTAAAATAGTAGTCAGAGAGCCTGGTAGCCGAAAGATCCATTTTATTGGTATCAATAAGCACGGGAGCTTCTCCCACATTTTCAGCAAGTTTACGCAGCCAAGGTTGTTTCTTACGTATGCCCAAACCTTTTTTTCCGTACTGATAAGCCCAAAGATGAAACTTCACAAACCCAAGTAACTTTCTATTGGGTTTTTGCTTAAGGCTGGAGCGTTCATCTGTTAAGTTAACTCCATGATCATCTATACGTTCTATCTTATTTTTAACCAAAAGATACTCTCCCTCAGGCACAATACGTGTAATATTACACGCAGTATTACCGAGTACAGTAAAAAGTATGAGACAATATTTTAGTTTTGTATTCAAATTAAGAAGTCAAATTGCCAAGCAAAGCTAAATTAAAACTGTACCAACAACTAACCAGCAAAAAGTTTCGTCAAAAGTATGGTCTATTTGTCGTAGAAGGGTTAAAATCTGTTAATGAATTAACCCAAAGCAATTGGCCTGTGGAGACTATACTGTGCACTCCTGCTTTTTTGGAGCGATACGGAGAGCAAATAGACTTCACATTTGACCTGATAAGCAGCGAAGAATTTGCTGCTACATCGCACTTAACCAACCCCCAAGAAATACTTGCAATTGCTAAGTTTCATGACACTAATGCGACTACTTCTCAATGGCAAATAGCCTTAGACGGAATAAACGATCCTGGTAATTTAGGTACCATTATCAGAATTGCAGATTGGTATGGCATAAATACTATTTACTGCAGTGAGAATACTGTGGAATTTTATAATAGCAAGGTTATTCAAAGTACTATGGGTTCATTTTTAAGGGTAAAAGTAATAGAAGGAAATCTTAGTGAACTCTTAGAAGGAAAAGATGTGTTTGCTACATTACTTAACGGAGAGAGCATTAGAAGCATAGACAAGCCAACTAAAGGCGTTATTCTCATCGGTAACGAAGCAAATGGAATCGAACCTACTACCTTAGATGCTATCAAACATACGGCCATTACTATACCAGGTAGTGGTAATACTGAAAGCCTAAACGCTGCAATGGCAACCGCCATATGTTGTGAGCGATTAGTCGCTGAATGATTATAGACAATAAATTGCTGATCCATTTATTTAATTTTATTTAAATAATCAGTCGTAAATTCTCCTATTTCATCAGGCCGCTATAGCATTACTATTGTGTAAAAAAATCCCTTTTCTCAATTTAGGGCATAACACATTGCTCAATCAATAATTTGAATCCTGTATAATCTCGAGCTAAATTTAACTTAGCACACTTTAAAAAGGACAAAAAAAAAGGCCTAGCTAATGCTAAACCTTTGATTTTAATAGTCGGGGTGGCAGGATTCGAACCTACGACCTCCTGCTCCCAAAGCAGGCGCGATACCGGGCTACGCTACACCCCGAGGTGTATAATGAGTTGTCTATAAATTGGGATTAGACAACCCAAGCACTTATTTAAAGTTTAAACCTTAAAAAGTGATGTGGTCCCACCAGGACTCGAACCTGGAACCTACGGTTTAGAAAACCGTTGCTCTATCCGGTTGAGCTATGGAACCATTAACAATTGGTATTCAAAGAACATATCTTATACCTTTTCTCTATGCGGTGGGTCCGGGATTCGAACCCGGGGTACCCTTGAGAGGTACGGCAGTTTAGCAAACTACTGGTTTAAGCCGCTCACCCAACCCACCCTTTTAAAGGAGTGCAAAAATAACCAGATTTTTATATTCAGAAATCTTTTTTTAATAATTTTTCAGAATTATTAAATCCTTTATAAACACGTCATTTTTTCATGTGTTTGCGGACTATTTGAAAATTTATATTTAACCTTGAGCCCTAATGGCAGCTAAACAAAATAACGATTACATCTTTAGAAATATGAAGGTGTATAGCTCTACAGAATGGCTAGCAGACAATAAGAAAAAGTATCGCTCTGTTTTTGACAAAAATGAGAGTACATATGTTTATACCGAATTTTCATTTTTCAATTTAAATTTTAAAAAGAAAGATTGGGATATCAAACTGAATTTAATCTGTCGAAATGCTAATAAAGTCGAAGTATGTAGATTAGTTTGTGACAGAACAATATCTAAGAATAGTAACCTCATTTTTATTAGGGAAGGCTGGGGAACCTTTAATAAAGGAGCATATTGGGACACGGGAACATACACTTGGTCTGCAGAAATAGATGGCGATGTTATTGCTGAAAAAAACTTCTACATACAAGATATAGGAATAATAACACCCAAACATAATCCTTATTTCGATATCAAATCTATTCACTTCTACGAAGGCCCTTTTGACAATGTAAAAGAAACCAATAGAAGCTACTTTGAGCAATTTAGTGAACAAGAATCTCGCTACATCTACGCTGAAATAACTGCGGTAAACAAAACGAAGAATGTAAATTTCTGGAGTTGTGAAATGATTTTTAATTTTTTCACAGAAACGAACCTGCTCAAAGGAACTATGACTAAACTAACGTTTGTTTATGAACAAGACAATGAGTTTACTATGACCGTTGGTTGGGGAGCAGATAAACCAGGATGTTGGCTTACCGGCAAATACTACCTAGATATTATGTTTATGGACACATTGATTCAGCGAAAATCTTTCCAGATAGGACAAGATTTCGTAGAATATGTGTTAAAAGACGATGGTGGCATTAAAAAACCGACAGCTGCTAGCCCCTTTGTAAACACTAAAACTACTATCGAAAACACCCTTGGTGAACTAGATGACCTTATCGGTCTAAATAGTGTGAAAGACAGAATAAAAGAATATGCTAACTACTTAGAATTCATATCTCTGCGGCAAGATAAAGGATTGGCAGAGGAAGATAAAATCAACCTGAATTGTGTTTTTAAAGGCAATCCAGGCACTGGTAAAACAACCATAGCACGCAAATTAGGCAAGATATATAAACAACTTGGCTTGCTCAGTAAAGGTCACGTACACGAAGTGGATAGAGGAGATCTAGTGGCAGAATTTATAGGACAAACAGCACCCAAAACAAAAGCGGCTATAAAAAAAGCCGAAGGCGGAATCTTATTTATAGACGAAGCATACTCCTTAGCTAGAAAAGATGACGACAGCAAAGATTTTGGAAAAGAAGCCATAGAAATACTCCTCAAAGAATTATCTGATGGAAAAGATATAGCCATAATTGCAGCTGGCTATCCAGATGAAATGGATACTTTCTTAGAATCTAATCCCGGCCTAAAATCTAGGTTCAGAATGATTTACGACTTCCCAGACTATGCTCCACAAGAACTAATGGAAATTGCAGAAATACATTCTACGAAAAAAGGAATCGTTTTTTCCAAAGAAGCCAAAGATCTCTTTTATAAAAAAACGGTGGAAGCATATCGAAACCGAGATCAGTTTTTCGGAAATGCGCGTCTCATGGTTTCGCTTATTGAAGAATCTAAATTAAATCTAGGTATTCGTGTTATGGGCACAGATCATCCAGCTGATTTATCTATTGAAGATTTATCAACCATTCAGCTTGAAGATATTGAAAAACTAAGCTTAAGTCCTAAATCCGTAATTCCAGATATTCCAATTGATGAAGAGTTACTTGCTCTTTCTTTGAAAAAACTAGATGGTCTTATTGGCATATCTTCGGTAAAAAAAGAAATAAATAGCCTTGTTAAATTAGTTAGATACTACAAAGAAACAGGCCAAGATGTGCAGAATAATTTCAGTTTACATTCTGTCTTTACCGGCAATCCAGGTACAGGAAAAACAACAGTAGCACGCATCTTAGCTCAAATTTACAAAGCACTCGGTATACTAGAAAAAGGTAATCTAGTAGAATGTGATAGACAATCCTTAATAGGTGGCTATATTGGCCAGACAGCTATCAAAACAGGCGATATTATAGATAAAGCTATGGGTGGAGTTCTTTTTATCGACGAAGCATATTCGCTTACAGAAGGTGGTAATTCAGATTACGGGAAAGAAGCTATTGAGATTATCCTCAAGCGTATGGAAGATTATAGAGGTCAATTTATAGTAATAGCCGCGGGATACACAGATAACATGACGCGTTTCATAGAATCTAATCCAGGTTTAAAATCTCGATTTGATAAGGTATTTGAGTTTGAAGACTTTGACGGTGAGCTATTATTAGATATAGCGCTTAATCAATTAAGTGACGCTGGTTTTACGCTATCTAAAAACGTTAAAAAAAGTCTAGCAAGCTTAATAAATCGTATGTATGAATCTAAAGATCAATACTTTGGAAATGGACGTAGTATCCGAAAAATTGTAGAAGCTGCTATTCGCAATCAACATCTTAGAATGAGTGAATTGGCTCCCGAAAAACGTACCGCCAAATCTATAAAAAGTTTAATGATAGACGACATAACTAGTATTACCTTTGAAGACAAATCAAAACCAGATGTGATTCCTACATTAGGTTTTAGAATAAGCAACTAACTAAAACTACATTTTCGAATGTTTAACATAGCAATTATTCCACTTATAACACTTTGCTTTAGTGTTATATTTCTGTTAATATTACTTTTTTACTACTTCTATTTCTTTACCCAGCTAAAAGTAAGTGCAGAGCCTAAATCTGAAAGTAGACCTATATCCGTCATCGTTGCAGCACGCAACGAAAAAAAGAATCTAGAGCAATATTTGGAGTTACTTCTGAACCAAGAATACCCCGAATATGAAGTAGTAGTGATAAACGATGGAAGCCATGACGGAACCAAGGCCTTTTTGAAAGAACTTGACGAAAAATATACAAAGCTTAAAATTGTTACCCTAGAATTGGACGAGCGGTTTCAAAAAGGTAAAAAGTTTGCTTTAACAATGGGTATAAAAGCATCTAAATACGAACATTTGCTCTTTACTGATGCAGACTGTTGGCCTGCTTCTAAAAACTGGATTTCTAAAATGAGTCTGTCCTTTCAAGATAAAGACATTGTTTTAGGAGTATCTCCATTGGAAGTTCAAAAAAACATTCTAGGTTCTTTGATTAAATATGAAACTTTTCATACCGCATTGCAATACATTACCTACGCCAATAGAGGATTTGCTTACATGGGTGTTGGACGAAATTTAGCTTATACAAAAACCTTATTTTTTAAAAACAAAGGATTTGCAAGCCACCAACATATCTTATCAGGTGATGATGATTTGTTTGTTCAAGAGAATACAACTCCTCATAACCTTTCTATTTGTCTTCATCAAGAGTCATTTATGTACTCTAAATCACCTATCAATTTCGGATCTTGGCTGACCCAAAAGAAACGTCATTTTAGCACTAATAAAGCTTACAAAAGCAAGTTTATTCGTTTGCTTGGATTGTATAGTTTTGCCCAAGTCGGTCTTTATGCCAGTATTGTAACATGTTTCATTATTGCGCCAAGCATTTGGTTTATACCTTTAGGAATTCTCCTATTGAAATGGATTATTCAATGGGCTGTAATGCTAAATCCAACTAAAGCGTTAAAAGCAGAAAGTATTGGTTGGGTCCTTCCCTACTATGACATCCTTTACACGTTTTTTCTATTCTTCTTCGCTTTCATAAAACCTTTTACCAGAAAACCTAAATGGAGTTAATACATAAATACTTTCCAGAACTTACTAATGATCAACTTGAAAAATTTGACCAGTTAAAACCATTGTATGAAGAATGGAACAGTAAAATAAATGTAATTAGCCGTAAGGATATGGACCAGTTTTACAGTAACCATGTGCTACATTCATTATCTATTGTCAAACTCTATGAATTTGAAGATGGCGAAATGGTTCTGGATATAGGTACTGGAGGTGGATTTCCAGGTATACCTTTAGCTATCTATTATCCAAACGTATCATTTACCTTAATAGACAGTATAAAGAAAAAAACAACAGTAGTGCAAGCAGTTGTAGATGCATTAGAATTAAAAAATGTGAAGGTTTTAAATGATCGTTTCGAAAACATAAATGATCCGTTTAATACCATTGTTTCTAGAGCTGTTGCACCCGCAGCCAAGCTAGTTAGCCTTACTAAAAAAGCGATGCAAAAAGGAGGAAGTCATATTTTCCTAAAAGGGGGCGATCTAGCTTTAGAAAAAGCAGAATTACTTGCTAGTTACCGCTCTTTACGATGGTACGAAACTGAGCTAAGCACCTTATTTGAGGAAGCGTTTTTCGAGACTAAAAAAATAATAAATCTTACAGGAGTTGTAAAAAAATAATCAACGTAGTAAGTTGATGGTTCCTGTCTTTTGGAACACTTTATTTTCGAAGTTGGTGTACTGTATTACATAAATATACGTACCCATTGGGACATCCTCATTTCTGTAGGTTGGCATCCATTTTTCATCAATATTAGATGATTCGTACAACTGCTCTCCCCAACGATTATAAATCTTAATCGTAAATTCATTAATAGCGGTGCCTACTACCCCAAAACCATCATTAAGCCCGTCATTATTGACAGTGAAAGCATTAGGCACATATACTTCTGGAGAGAAAAAGAAACAAACCTCATTGCTCCAAGACTCTGTATTTTCACCTTCTTTTTCATACGCTCTTATTCTATAACACTTCCTATACTCGCTTGGCTGCTGCACAGATAGTATAGCTTGTCCTGGATTTACATTCGACTCTAAAAGTGAGTATGCTTTAGAATTAGACGAGGTATATGCATTATACTGAGAAACTCCCATCACCCATCCAACGTAGGCACTAAAATCTAATGACGTTGAAAAATCTACATTTTGAATCCCTTGAAGTAGAATACTCGTATGCGTTTCTGAAGTAATTAAGGTGCCACATAAATTTATCGCTGAAATCCTATAATCGTAAGCCTGATTATCGGTATTGATGTCGGTCTCGAGGTAATTATAAACATTGCCAGAAACGGTGGCTACCGTTTGCCATGGGTTGGCAGATAAAGCTATCTTTTTTTGGATGTCAAATGAAGATGTTTGAGATTTATTAATCAATTTCCAATCAATAATCATACGATCATCTGGCGTACCCACGCTTACGTAGCGTAAATCAATACCTAACGCATCTACTTTTATAGTTAAGGTTTGAACCTCACCCTCACATCCTTTGTCCGAAGTTTCAATCACAGAAAGGTAGGTTGCCAAAAGACTTTCTTTCCAATCTACGGCAATGGCAGGTGTGCCATCCCCTGTAAATCCAGCAGCACCTTTTACCGTCCATCTATAAGTAGACGCGGGCAATCCGGTTACAGCATAATTCTTACCTAAAAGATCTTCTACGCAGATCACCGATGGTCCTGTAATGGCCGTTGTAAACGGCTTAGGATTGACCAAAACAGTGGTGTCTATTATCACGCCAATACAACCCGTTGACGTCGTTTCTTTTACCGCAAGTAGATAAGTGCCTGCATTATTCCAAAAAACAGCAATCTGATTGGTTCCTTGTCCTAGAATATTGGAAGAATTACCGTTTATACTCCATTCATACGTACTGCCAGCAAAACCCGCTAAAACGTATATTACGGTATCTGCTTGCTGACAAACTTCCATTTGTCCAACAATGGGCACCTTCTTTGGAATTGGATTTATAATTACGTTTAGCACTACAGGATTACTTAAGCATACTTTGTTATTTACCTTATCATATGCTTTTTGAAACATACGTACAGCTCCAGCTCCAGCGCTTCCCCAGTTTACACCAATCTGAAAACTACTGTCTCCGGATACCTGAGATCCTCCGGTTACACTCCAGTCATAAACAACTCCATTCACCTTTAAGGTAGTGTACGGAATATTAGATACAAATTCACAAATACTGGTAGGCCCTGTAATTAGTGCAGATGTGAGAGTATATGTTTTGGTAACTAAGTGTATTTGCGATGGGCTTATACAACCAAATTTATTGGTTTCCGTAACGCGAACCTCCCCCGCTCCTTCGTTCCCCCAATTAACCTTGATCCCATCGGTATTACCCCCCGAAATTTGTAAACCTCCAATTATAGACCATGTATAAGTTGAACCATTTTGAGGATTTTCTATCTTATACTCTACATCACTAGCATTCGGACAAATACTTGTCGGGCCAACAATAGTAGGTTTCGGTTCACTCACAAAAACAGTCAGTTTGGCCGTATCGCTCGTACATCCAAATTCATTTGTCTCCGAAATTTTCAAGGTAAAACTAGGCTTACCATATTGTCCTAATTGAATAGTATTTCTATTGGTAAAGTATAACGGTGTGTTAGTAACCTGCCACAAATAGGTATTTGTAGCAGTATACGTAACGGTGTAAATCAAATTAGGCTCGTCAGTACAAACGGTATCTTTCCCAAGGATAATAGGTAGCGGCGGACTGGGTCTTATGATAATATTTAGATTAATCCACTCGCCTAAACAACCATTTTCGCTAACTTCTCGTACACGGATACTTCCTGCAGTTGGGCTGCTCCAATCAATAGAAACCTTAGCTTTATTAGATGCTCCAATTATGTCTCCACCAGTAACCTCCCATTCGAAGGAAGATTTTAATTTACCATCAGTAATTGTGTAGTCAAATTGGTTATATCTACAAGCATCTGTTGGACCAATCAATTTTTTTGCCCCGACAAAGGGAGTCACATATATTTCTACATCCAAGTTATTAAATTTGGGTGGACATCCGTCATCCTCAGCAGTAAAATATACAAAATAGGGTATGCTTCGCGCCATATCACAGTCAGGTGTCCAACAAAACTCACTCGTAGCTGTTGGGATACCCGAAGTATCCCTAAATGTGGCTTTGGTCCCTGATATAGTTGGCCCAGAGCCAGGACTTCCAAGTATTCCTCCACGACCATTTAGCTTAACACGATCACCGTCAGGATCTGTTGCTGTAACATCAAAGCATAACGCGTCCCCTGCCTCTATTGTAAATCTACTTCCCTTATCCGAGCCAATATCAGGTGCATTGTTGGGAGTACAATCCAAGACTAATATTTGAAGATCCATCCTAATATTACCTAGCAACACACCGTTTCGGTACTCAAGTACTTCTACTCCAACAACAAAGCGACCAGATTGAGGACTATAAAAGTGTGTGTGTGCCGTGCGAGCGTCTATGTCTATGTATCCAGCAGTCCCAAATGGATTGAGATAATTATAGCCTGGTTTATAAACCACCTGATCTAACCTTATAGTATTGGGAGGATCTGGGCTTACAGCACCTAATGAACCTCCTTGATAGGGACGCATAAAACGATACACTAGACTATCACCATCTTTATCGATGGCATCAAAAAGAAATGAAGTAGTGTCATTATTGCACATGTATGGACTTGGCACTCCATAAAAAGTAGGTGAATTATTTTTAAGACTGGTATCCGGAATTTTACAATAATAGGTTTGTCCTTGATCTGGAGAACCACCGCCATCGGTAAGGTTATCTTGAAAATTACGACAACACCGTGAATACGTTATTTGATAACCACTCGTATTGGGTGCTACTTCAATAAAACCCTCGTAAAATCCATATTCAATACAAACATTTTTCTTGAAGATATCGCAATCAATAGAACCCGGTGGATCCACATTATTCTTTATAATTAAAGGAATTTTTACCCGATTATAGATGTTACCATCAGAAGTGTATACACCCAGTGTTATTTCAGAGTCTAATGGAACATTAACCCCACCAAAACAGTCCCTATACACATTAAAAGTAACCTTATACACAAAATTACCTGCGGCATTAACATAGGCGAATTCATAGTTCATATAACCACCAACGAGATGCGTCGAATAAGCATTATTCGTGAAAACAAGCAGTGTGGCTAACAGTATTATTTTTTGAACTACTCTCAATGGTTGTAAGGTTTTACAAAAATATAGTACTTACCATTCGAAAACGATTAATACTTATGAATAGTTTCCTAATAACCTTATTTTGACATGGCTGCTACAAACGAACCTAAATCGGGATACGTATAATCCTGATTGTCAAATAAAAACTGCGGGTTTGCTATTTTAACCTTAGTAATTCCTAGCGTATCTGCCAATTGCATGTCTCCAGGAGAGTCTCCTACCATAATAGCTTTAGTCCAATCAATATCCGGAAAATAAGACTTTGCTTTTAAGAGCATTCCATTTTTGGGCTTACGCCATTCATGACTTTCTTCTTTTAAATACGGAGCATAAAACGAAGCATCGAAATAAGATAAACCTTTGTTTTTGAGACTATTGTACAATTTAAGATGAACATTTTCTAAGTCTTTTTCACTCATTACCTTACGATGTACGCCTTGCTGATTGGTAACCATCACGACGCGTTTGACCATTTGTTGTAATTTTCCCAATGCATCTAGAACTCCATCCACAAGAATAAAATCACTAGGCTGTTTGGCATAATCATCCACTATAGGAAGATTTATCACACCATCTCTATCCAAAAAAATGGTAAAATCCGTTACACTTTCAGGCGAAAATGGTTTGTGCTCGTTCATAATCTGTGGGTATGCCTATGTCTATAAATAATCCTTTAGAGATGTATCCAGCTAAAAATCCTTTTTCTACATTCATTTCTAAAACTTCTTTTTCAAATGAGAATTTTGTTGCGTCTGGTAAAAGATCTTTAATCGCTGCACTAATAGCGTATACGCCCCCATTTATCAGTCCGGTTTTTATACCCAATACTTTTTCTTGAAAACGAACTATTTTAGACTTGTCCAGCAATACCGTTCCGTATCTATCTGGATTTTCTATCTGCTTAAGCGCTAATGTAATATGGCAATTTGAATCACGATGCACCTCTAGCAGTTCTTCGTAATTTACATCAAAATAAGTATCTCCATTTAAAATTATACCATGCTCACTTGTCATTTTTTCAAGCGCTAGGGCTATGCCTCCTCCGGTACCCAAAGGTTCTTTTTCTATAGAATAAATAATAGGAACATTCTGATATTGATGGCCATAATATTCTTCTATTTTCTCGTATTTGTATCCTACAGCAAGTATTATTTGATTCACATTCTGCATTGGTAATTTGCATAATAGGTGATCCAAAAAGGGTTTACCTGCAACAGGCGCCATTGGTTTGGGAACCTCACTTACCACAGATGCTAGTCTTGTTCCTAATCCACCAGCTAGTATGATTATATCTATACTCATCTGTTTACCGTATAGGTATATAATCCTTCTTTGGTAAAATGATATTGTTGAACAGTTATCCCGAACGGAACTAGACTTTCTATTAAGCGAGTTCGTGACACCAAAGGGCAATAGAAAAAGAAATATCCTCCGCCACCAGCTCCGCTTATTTTTCCTCCTGTGGCACCGTTTTGCATGGCTGTTTCATAAATGGCATCTATTTCCGAGTTACTAATCCCATTTGCCATCATTTTTTTAAACTGCCATCCATCGTGCATTATTTTACCGAGTTGATCTATTTCTCCCATAAGAATAGCCTCTTTCATCTTCACACTTTGCGCTTTGAGCTGATGGGTAGCCTCAAGTGCATCTAAATTACTATTCGTAATATTAGCTGTTTGTTTCTCAATAATACCAGCCGATTCTCTACTAGTTCCCATATAAAACAAGACCAAGTTATGCTCTATTTCGGCGGCATACTTTTGCTTAACACGAAGTGGATTTACAATCACCTTATCCTCTTTCGAGAATTCCATAAAATTAAACCCTCCAAACGTAGCCGCGTACTGATCTTGACGACCACCTGCTAAGCCTAGATCTATTCGTTCTATTTCATACGCCAAGTGCGCTATATCATACTCTCCTAAAGGTATATTAAGCCATTCCGCAAAAGCTCCTAAAATACTAACCACCAATGTACTACTTGTACCTAAACCTGAACCTGGAGGTGCATCTACTCGTGTATAAATCTCAAAAGAGAGAGGTTCTTTTAAGTAGGTTTTTATAATTCTATTGTACACTCCTTTAACCAGCGCTAAAGGACCATCGGGTTCTAAATAGTTCGCAGAATCTAGCGTTTCACTAATTCCTAAATCTTGAGATTCTAAGTATATTTTAGCATTCTTAGTGGGAACGATAGTCGTATGCGCAAACATATTGATGGTTGCATTCAATATAGAACCACCATGCAAGTCTGCATAAGGACTTACATCCGTACCGCCACCCGCTAATCCAAGCCTCAATGGAGCTTTGCTTCTAATGATCATTGGAACAAAACAACATATTTTTTTTCATTTAACTCTTGTTTTATACCAAACAAGATAACCCCAATTATTAATATATGTTAATAGCATCCATAAAAATAAAGACAAAACATTACTTGTATAGTCGCTTTACAGGTCACTCAGTTTGAGACCACTTAATGGTTTGTTGGCGCCCATTGCTATTTATTATCAAAAAATAAAGCCCTTTAGGATAAAGATTTTTGTGTATAACCAATTCCTCTTGAAAAGAACCTCTTGCCAAAACAGATCCGTTCGTAGTAGTTAAAATATAGTCAGTAGGATACTCTGAAAGGCTACTCACAATGCACTGTAAGAAAGTGTTTTGGATTTTAAAAAATGCGGGCACTTGCATCATTTTGATGATTTTAGATAAAGAGAATACACCGTCATAATCTACCTGTTTTAGTTGATAATACGCTACGGGAAATATAACATCATCTATATAAGTGTAAGTGGATAGTTCATTAGTTGTTCCTTTGCCGGAAACCTGACCAATCGTGCTGAATAAAATGCCATCTGTGGATTTTTGAACCTCAAAGTAGTTGTTATTTAATTCGGATGCTGTGCGCCAATGCAACTCAATATTTGTGTTAGGTTGTTTAGCCGTAAACGATATTAACGTTACGGGTAAAGCCATGGATCCAATGGCGCCTGAGCTCCATGAACTAAACGCTGTGTACACCTTATAAAAAAAAGTGCCCGATGTAGGCAGATTTGTAATTGTAACACTGGTTCCACTGCCTCTGTATAAAACAAACTCGGTTGTAGACCCACTGCCCATTTGAGAGTACACACTTACCGGATTACTCCAATCAGCAGACGCTGACCATGCCGAAGGATCTATGCTTGCAGCCGGCGCTGCAGTAACTGAGCTCGCGGATCCTATCACAACTATATTCGAGAAACAACTTGGATTATTCCAAGAAATCACACTAGAATTACCCGTAAGTGAGCTGTTACTTACAGAGGTAGGGTCAACTGGCAGTGAACACCCTTTAAACGCAATACCAGGACTGGTAATTGAAGGGGTCCATCCGTTTGCGGAATAAGAAGAACTAAATCCTTCAACGTCCAAAGTACCATTAGTAGCAGTTGCTCCCCACGCATAAATTCTAAACGTAATCACCGCGCCCGCAGATAGCATGGAAATCCCTGTAAGGCTTATAGTATGAATAGACCCCGATACACGTATGCTGTCAGAATTAAGACTAACTGATGAAGAATTAAAGGCATTAAGCGAATACTCCAATTGAAACTTTCGAGGACCCGACGGGCTTCGGTCTAAGCGGATTTTCATTTCATTTAAATCCAACACACTTCCGGTATTCACTTCCAATGAAAACTGCAGATAATCATTATTGGTTTTTGCATTTGTCAATGAAGTATCAACAAACCCTCTAGAATTATAATTACCACTTAACGTTTCTTGAATAATTCCCGCACCTCTTGATAGTCCAACTGCACTTATCCCAAAGCCTTCAGCTGTTGTTGTACCAGCAGTATTTTGTCGGTCGACTAACCCAATTAACCCTTGGGCAAATGTTAAGTGGCATGACAATACGAACCATCCAACTAACACTATTTTTTTACGCAGCAATAGCTGCTTAATTCTGTTTAAAGTAAAAATAAACGTTTGTTTAAAAGCACCCTTAAGATTGTAACGGACGGATACTGCGGCATACAATAGGCATAAAAATGCCAGAGTTAGCCCAAAAAGCGATAATAGAGTTTTCATTTCTAGTGTTTTCTAACTATTCAAAAGTAGAAAAGATTTTTTAGAGATTCAAGTACCTCTACAAAAAAAGAAATGAGAAATTTAATTTAGGTTCTCACCACTTACATATTCTGAGACGCTTAACACGTAATCACCAATTTTTTCTATACTGGAAAACAAGTTATTATAAATCAATCCACTCTTATAATTATACTCTTGTTTCTCAATGCTTTTAAGGTGTTTTTTACGCAATTTATCTCTTGTATCATCTATCTCTTGCTCTATGCTAATTGCCTTAGTCAAGTTTATCTTTACCTGGCCTTTCTCAAGATTTAATATCATCTCTTGGTGGCCATCCTTAAGTTGATCAAAATAACTCATAAGGTTGTCTCGTTGTTTTTGATCAAACCAAACTTTGTCATCTGACTTTCTATCGAGCTGAGTTGCCATATTGTAATAAATATCACCTATACTTTCTAACTCATTGCAAGCACCAATCAAACCACGAATTTGTTCTGACGTCTTCTCACTTACTTCTTTGGCACTTACCTTGGCCAAAAAGCTATTTATTTCGTGATGAATTCTGTCTGTTATTTCTTCGTAATGTTTAATCTTATCAAATAGTTTCTTTTGTTCTTTTCTTTCTGTGGTATTAACTAGCTTTTGCGTTCGCTGATGCATTCTCAGTATAATTTGACCAAATTTTACCAGCTCTTTTTTAGCCTCTAATACAGACAACTCTGGCGTGCCTACCAACCCAGAACCAATATACTCTAATTTAAAGACCTCATCTTCTTCTCCTTTAGATGGAGTAATCTTGATCACCGTTTTTTCTATTAGCTCTACAAACCAGACAAGGATTAGCGTATTAATGATATTAAACACAGTATGAAAAGCAGATAACGAATACCGTATAGATTCGTCATTAGCTCCTGCAAATGGGCTTCCCCATCGTGTATTTTCCATAAGCAAACCAATTCCTTTGGTAAACCAATGAAATATCAATAACATCCAAACAACACCAAAAATATTAAATATAAAGTGTGCACGGGCAGCTCGTTTTGCATGTACATTGCCTACAAGTGCCGCAAGATTTGCCGTGATTGTTGTTCCTATATTTTCACCTAAAACAATAGCTGCAGCCATTTCAAAAGGCAAGCCCATCGTTCCACAAAGGGATAAGGTTAATGCCATAGCTGCACTGCTACTTTGAACTACAACAGTTACCAAAGTACCCACCATAACTAAAACTACAATACCGAAAAATCCTTGTGCAGCTAAAAAACCAATCATACTCCGAAATCCTTCACTCTCGGCAAGATTTAAGCCTTCAACGGCATCCTTCATCCCGCTTAAACCCAAAAACAATAAAGAAAAACCCACTAAAAATTCTCCTAGATTTTTTAGACTTCCCCTATTCACAAAAAGCAAAGGAACACCAACGGCTAAAATAGGAAATACATAATCACCTAAACTAAACTTTGAAAATCCGAAAATGACAAGTAACCAAGCCGTCATGGTAGTGCCTATATTAGCTCCCATAATAACGCCTATGGCTTGTCTTAAATTTAGCAAGCCTGCATTCACAAAACTTACAATCATTACCGTTGTAGCGCTGCTGCTTTGGATTAATGAAGTAGTAAAAAACCCTGTAAAAATCCCTTTGAATCTACTAGAAGTTATCGAGCTAAGTATACTTTGCATGCGAGCTCCAGCCATTTTTTGAATGCCATCACTCATGACCATCATACCGTAAATAAACAGTCCTAATGCTCCTATTAATTTAAATATTTCTGAAAACTCCATCTGTTGCTAAGTTTACGTACCTTAATTTGTAGTGCAAGTAAAGTAAAAGCATATTACCTCAACATTAAAATTGAATAAGTAGTGAATAAAAAAATAAACATTAGACAAGCCACCAAAGCAGATATCCCATATTTACTTGACCTTATCAAGGAATTAGCCATTTTTGAAAAAGCACCTAATCAAGTTATAAATACTCCCGAGTTAATGGAAAAAGATGGATTTGGAGAAAATAACATATTTGATGCCTTTGTTGCTGAGACAGATGGTCACGTTATAGGAATGGCAATTACCTATTTTAGATATAGCACCTGGAAAGGAAAACGTCTCTATTTGGAGGATTTGATAGTAACTGAAAAAAGTAGAGGATTAGGTGCAGGACAATTATTATTTCAGCATTGCATCCAATTTGGTAAAGAAAGTGAGTGTAATGGCATGGTTTGGCAGGTGCTGGATTGGAATGAACCTGCCATAGACTTTTATAAATCCTACAATGCAGATTTAGATGGAGGCTGGATTAACGGGACACTGGAATTCTAGCTTTATTGGAATTTATTTAGGGGCATTTCTCTCCCAAATACCGTAACCATTGCCTTCGAAAACCATTGTAAGCTCTGGATAATTGTTACCCATTTCTTCAAACTTTTGCACTTTGGCAGATACGGAAACGGGGATATTGGTATGATGAATCACAAAATCTCGAACTTCATTGTCAAACTCGTTTTTTGCAAACTGATCTAATTCCGTGATAATCATAATTTTCTTCTGAGCTAAAAGTTGTTGCTTGACCTCTCTTAGTTCATTCAAATCCTGATGTGCGGTGTAATAAAAGTGAGCGTAGCTTTTAAAGCCGTAGGTAAAATGGGCCATTTTAACTCCTTGATATGTTGCCAGCTTAGCTTTCCACTTTCCTTGGATATTATATTCGATTGCAGGCACTACAGATGATAGTAAAAGTGTGATTAGCAGCATCTGGATAACGAGTAGTTGAGAAATTGCTAGCTTGCTCGGCTTTGAGACAACTTTAAGTATCGTGAGTGCCATTACAATTCCCAATATCAACGGAATCCAATTCCAGTCGGTTATGCTTCGAATTTGTGCTAGTGCAAAATCATCTTTGATATAAGGACTAACCCAAGCTATTAATTGTTCGGGAATAAGGGCTAGTAAACCCAAAACACTCAACAACACTACCCAAATTAAGCCAACGAGCGCCAACAAAAACTTAATTATTCCTGAAATACCCTCATAGCGTGAGAGCCAAATACCACTCACTGCTGCTATTGGCAAATAGCATAAACTACTGTAGTGCACAATCTTTGTAGTAACCAATGAAAATACAATGAGCACCACCCAAAACAGCACTTTTAACCAACGGTAATAAGTACTATCGCCCGATACATTTTGCTTTCCCAGTAAACCAGGCAACGCAAGAATAAACATGGGGAAACAACCTATTAGTAAAACTACCAAATGATAGTAAAATGGCTGTCCGTGCGATGCAATAGGATAGCGAAATAAGTCCACTTGATACACGATAAACTCACGTAAAAACCAAGTACCCATGTGGGCAATTTGCACACCAAAATACAATCCTGTTACTAGAAAAAATCCCAATATCAGTAGCAGTATATCTTTGAAAGCATAAAAATTTATCCGATAAATGAGTTGATAAAAAAGACCTGTGAGTCCTACAAGCAAAAGCGCCGTAGGTCCCTTTGTGAGTACCGCGAGACCCAACCATAATCCTGCATAGAAAAAATAGGTACGCTTTTGAGTTTCTACACTTTTTACCAAGTGTATAATACTGCCGAATATCAGCAGATTGAAAAGTGGATCAATGATTCCGCTTTTAAAATAAAAGTGGGATGTAAATGAACCCAAATAAAAAAGAACACTAAAAATACCAGCTTGTTTACCGTATCGTTTAAGTAGTGTCGCATACAAAACAACCAGAGTAATAAGCCCGATTAACACATTAGGCAAACGCGCAGCAAACTCATTTACCCCAACAAGGGTCATACAAATTGCCTGTAACCAGATAAACAGCGGAGGTTTCTCCCAAAATGGTTCAAATCCAATTTGTACATTAAGCCAATCTCCCGTCACAATCATCTCGCGTGCCGCTTCTGCAAAATTTATCTCATCCCAATCAAATAGAGGTACAGTACCCACAAAAGGTAAAAATAAGATGAGATAAGCGATTATAAGCGTAATAAAGACAGAGTGTTGCTTGAGCTTATCCATTTTTATTTTGGCCATAAAGAGCGTAAAAATAAACTACCCAAACGGATGTAAACAAGCCAATAATGGCACCTGTAACCACATCACTTAGATAATGTTGACCTAGGTAAATACGACTTATTCCTACAAGAACAGCGAGCATAGCCCCCAAAAAAGGCACCCCTTTCTTGGGATAAGCAATGGCTAGTATCGTAAATATGGCAAAGGCAGTTGAAGTGTGTCCACTTGGAAACGAATGGTGTTTGTGATGCTCTAGTCCTTCTATTTTTTCCAATTGCTCATAGGTGTATGAGGGTCTGTTTTCGTGTTCAAAAACAAATAGTTTTAACCCTTGGCTTACCAAGAAAGTAATTAGCAGTGCTATCAAATAAACCGGAATAAAATGTTTACCCGTAAAAAACAAGAAAACCAAAACTAAAATTACGCCAACATATTCACCCAAAAGCGTTGTTACCATGAAAAAAGTATTCAATCCAGGAGAATGCATTCCATCTACAATAAGTACTAACTCTCCTTTCTCGAGCAACAGTAATAAAATGAGACCTGCCAGAATAAAAAGCAGTGCCGATATAAAAAAAATGCTGTTATTTCGTAAAATAGTGATCAATGGGTCAAAAATAGTACGGGATAAATAGTTTATACCTTAAAAAATTGTTTATTTGAAAAATCTTAGAAAAAAGAAAAAGTGGAAAGAGTAAAAATAGATTTAGAATTTGTAATAAAGTCGTCACCTACAATACTTTACCAGTATTTAACTACGCCTTCAGGCTTGGTAGAGTGGTTTTGCGATGATGTAAATATCAAAGGAAGTAAATTATATAGTTTTTTTTGGGATGGCGAGGAGTTTAAAGCTGAATTAACTAAGAAAATCAACGGCAAATTAGTGAAATTCAAATTCCTTGAAAGAGCAGAAGAAGAATACTTCCAATTTGAAGTTACCAAAGATGAGCTTACAGGAGATATCGGTCTCCTTATTACCGATTTTGTCGATGATGACGAAGTAGAAGCAATGACACTACTCTGGGAAAGTCAGGTACAAGACTTGAAGCACGCCTTAGGCCTAGCCTAATATTTATCATCTATACTTTTTTTACTTTCTTGAAAGGATGTTACCTCATCCTTTACAGCTCCCGTTAATTCGTCTACTTTATCTTCCGCAAAAATTAGGTATTTGTTCTCAATAGGAATAAAATCATGGATAAACTGCTTATATTTTTCAGTAGCATTTCTTTTTTCAAGACAACTTAGCGCTTGTTCCTTGGTTTTATTCATGCTCTTTTTTAAGACATAAGCTGCTTTTATTCGTTGCGCAGAGAGTATCTTTAGTTCATCAGGTGTAAAACGTTGAATCATATCACGCTCGATAGGTTGCACGATACAATCACAAATATCCCCGTCAGCATCGTTAACACAGTACTTGTCCTGCAGGTGAGATAACTCGGCTATATTGTGTTCAAACGGACCCCAAGAATTATAGTACATCAGTCCTATAACCGCGGCTGAGATCAAAAGGAAGCCAATGAGTTTAACAACTATTTTTTTAGCAAATCTCAATACGAAAAAAGCGAGCATAATGGCTCCTAAAACACTTAATGAAAAATTCATATGGGACGAAATTACTTATTTCCTTTTACTCAGAAGCGACTCATACATAGCTTTGGGCGTAATATTATCATTTTTAAGTACACGATGTTTACCTATATAGAAACCTCGATTTACGTCTTCTAAGAAATATTTAGCACCTATCTCACTATTGCTATATCCCACGGGCCACTCTATCTTATCGTAATAATAGGTGATACGTACCTGCTTTGGCTCGTCACCGTGGTTTAAGGTTATAATTTTAATTTCTTCACTAAACTCAGTATTGATTTTGGAAAGATAGGTTCTATCCTCTTCACTCAGTGTTTCCTTATCCCAGAAAAACAAAAAAACTTCTTTTTTTCGGTATTCTTTAAGGCTGTGTTTCTTACTTAAAATATTGAAGTAATCAAAACCCGGCACTTTCTTATCCAGCTCTAATTTGTTACTTAGCTGCGCGTTCACATCTTCTTTTATATCGATGTAGCTTCCCGTACTTTCAATGCTCAGAATTCGATATTTTTTTCCACCCCATTCAAAGGCATTATTTGAAATTACGGGTATTATACTAAACAGCTCATCAGAAGCTATTTGACTTTTATAAGGACCTACATAAAGCATGTCGGTACAACTTTCATTATAAATACCGTTCACATTCATATCCTTTATACCAATGGTAAATGAATCGTTTTCACCTCTATAGTCTGCAGAAATAGCATTGTACCGCTGTTCCCTAAAGCAATAATTTATATTGGTAAACTTTTTGGCTCCGCTATGGGCTTTGTAATGGCTTGTAAGCAAATTTTTATACGCCATATTCTCTCCATATAAAAATCGACTTAGCTTTATGGAATAGGTTGCTCCTTTTACGTTTGTATTTTCTAGTTCTATTTGAAAATCATTCTGCTGAACGGTAATACTGTCAGGCGCTCCATCATTGGTAAAATCAAAATCATTGTTTCTATCAATGTAAAAATACATAGTTCTGCGAGAACGCACATAATTCCCAATAAGGGTAAGCAGATATCCCTTATTTATTGCATTATCAGAACCAGAAAAATAGATGTAGGTATACCCGGTATCTTTACAGCCCGCCATATCGGGCAACTGCTTAATGGTGTACCATGCTTGATTCTTGCCCATATCTACCCCAAATTTCGCATAAGGTTCTATACGCATACTGTCAAACTTATACACCGGCAATATGCTTTGGCTCTTGGCAAATGCGTCGTCCATTACATTCTTTCTGGCTTCAATTCGTATGGTTTGCGCTGATACCGTAATTCCTATCCAAAGCAAGGAGACCAAGCTTAGATAACTTCTTAAATTTAGTTTTTGACCTCTCCCTTTCATTTAGTGATAAAAAGCTGTGTATTCGCCATAGGATAGGTAATCAAACGATTTTATCGGCCAATAATTATCTTGTTATTTTAATAACCAAATAGATAATTGCCACTAAAAACATAAGCAACGATAGCTTATTAATGAGGTGCATTGACTTTAAAAATGAACCTTCTCCTGTATCTTTTTTGAAGGTTAGGTAACCGAATATTTTTTTTAATACTTCCATTATTTAATAAATTTTTCTAAATCGTTTCCTATGTCTTTTCTATAATATTTTCCTTCAAAGGTGATGGATTCTATTTCTTCATAACTTGCATTTAGGGCTTCTCGCATGGTTGCGCCATAACACGTAGCTGCCAAAACTCTTCCGCCACTGGTAAGTAACGCATCACCTACCATTTTAGTTCCGGCATGAAACAAGGTTTCACTGGCGTCGTTTATGGTAATCACTTTATCTTTATCATAATCCTCTGGATATCCGCCAGATACCGCAAATACCGTTGTGGCGAATGCTGGATTTGCAGCCGCTATACGGTTGGTTAATTGACCATTTTTGGCATCTATAATTAGCTGAGAAAGGGACTCTGCAAGACGTGGAATAACCACTTCTGTTTCAGGATCTCCCATTCTAACGTTATACTCTATTACAAATGGATCGTTATTTACCACAATAAGTCCAAAGAAAACAAAACCACGGTAATTAAGTTTCTGTTTTTTTAAACCCTTAATAGTTGGTTCTACCACATCTCTTATAGTTTTTAGTTTTAGTTCGTCGTCAAAGAAAGGCACTGGACTTACAGCACCCATCCCTCCAGTATTTAAACCCGTATCGCCCTCTCCTATTCGCTTATAATCTTTTGCTTCTGGCAAGAGCACATAATTATCCCCATCTGTAAGCGCAAAAACACTAAACTCTATTCCGTCTAAAAACTCTTCTATGACCACAGTACTGCTTGCTGCGCCAAATTTAGCATCTACCAGCATACTGCTCAACTCGTCTTTTGCTTCCTGCAAATCATTTAGAATTAAAACGCCCTTTCCAGCTGCTAAACCGTCTGCTTTTAGTACGTAAGGAGGCTTTAGTGAGGCTAAAAACAAATGGCCTTCTTCTACCGTTTCAGCCGTAAAAGATTGATAGGCTGCTGTTGGAATCCCTTCCTTTGCCATAAACTCTTTTGCAAATGCTTTACTACTTTCTAATTGGCCGGCATGTTTATCGGGAGAAAACACAAATACATCCTTCACCTCGCTATCTGCCTCCATAAAGTCTCGTATCCCGGCATCTATGGCTTCTTCAGAACCTGGTATTAAAACCTCTATCTGTTCTTGCAGGCAAAAAGCCTTTACTTTATCAAAATCCTTGAACGTGAAATCGACGTTACTACTGCAGTTTTGTGTACCACCGTTTCCGGGTGCTACAAATACATTCTCCTTGCCTATTTCTTTGCTCAGTTTTAAAGCTATAGCGTGCTCTCTTGCACCAGATCCTAAGATTAATATTCGCATTGTTTATTAGATGGTTCAAAGATAAATATGGTTACTTTTGAACCTCATTTTTTAGGTTAAATATATAAACAACTTGACCTCTTTTGGTGGAATACGTTTAAGAAATACGCTAAAAATGAAGAACACAAAAAAATAAGCCCTGTTAACGCATGGCATACTTATAGAACAACGAATAAGAAATAGATACAAATGCTCAATTCAATATTAGGAGGAATTTCAAAATTTTTTGGTAACAAAGCAGATAAAGACGTCAAGGAAATAACGCCTTACGTAGGAAAAATAAACGCTGAGTTTGATAAACTAAAAGACCTATCCAACGACCAACTAAGGGCCAAGACTGCCGAGTTTAAAAGCCGAGTTAACGACTATTTGTCAGAAATAGACTCCGAAGTTGCTGACTTAAGGGCAGAAATAGAAAAGGCAAATATTACTGAAATAGAAAAGAAAGAAACCGCTTACGATCGTATAGATGAGCTTGAAAAAGAACGTGATGAAAAACTAGAAGAAATTCTAGAACAATTGCTTCCGGAGGCGTTTGCTGTGGTTAAAGAAACCGCACGTAGATTTACCGAAATGGATACCTTGGTGGCTACGGCAACCGATATGGATAGAAACCTCGCTGCTCAAAAAGCAAATATTCTTATTTCAGGAAATGAGGTTATTTACCAAACATCATGGGATGCGGCAGGACAAGAAGTTACTTGGAACATGGTGCACTATGACGTACAGCTTATAGGTGGTGTTGCCTTGCACAAAGGAAATGTAGCAGAGATGCAAACAGGAGAAGGTAAAACCTTGGTGTCTACCTTACCCGCATACCTCAATGCCCTGGGACAACGTGGCGTACACATTGTAACCGTGAATGATTATCTAGCACGACGAGATGCTGAATGGAATGCCCCTATTTTTCAGTTTCATGGCCTTTCAGTAGATTGTTTAGATTATTACAGACCACACTCACCTGAGCGTAAAAATGCGTATTTAGCAGATATCACTTACGGAACCAATAATGAGTTTGGTTTTGACTACTTAAGAGATAATATGGCGCATAGCCCTGAGGAGCAAGTGCAGCAAAAACATCACTTTGCGATGATTGATGAGGTAGATTCTGTTTTGATAGATGACGCACGTACTCCTTTAATTATAAGTGGCCCCACACCTAAAGGCGATATCCATGAATTTAATGAGTTAAAACCAAAAATCCAAAAGGTAGTAGATGCGCAAAAACGGTACCTAACCACTGCCCTTGCCGATGCTAAGAAACTTATTGCCGAAGGTAAAACAGGCGAAAAAGATGCTGGATTACTCTTATTTAGATGTCAACGAGGTTTCCCTAAAAACAAGCAGTTGATTAAGTACCTAGGAGAAACAGGCAATAAGATGTTAATGACCAAAGCCGAAAACTACTACTTGCAAGACCAGCAAAAGGAAATGCATATCGTAGACGCGGAATTGTATTTTACGATTGATGAAAAAAACAACCAAATTGAGCTGACGGATAAAGGGATTGACCTAATTACCGATAACAGTGACGATAAAGACTTTTTCGTGCTTCCTGACGTGGGTTCTGCCATTGCTGATTTAGAAAAATCTGAGCATACCGAAGCAGAAAAATTAAAGCAAAAAGATGAGTTGATGCGTAACTTCTCTGTAAAATCTGAGCGTATACACAGCATAAACCAATTGCTTAAAGCATACACCATGTTTGAAATAGATGTAGAATACATTATTCAAGATGGTAAGATTAAAATAGTAGATGAGCAAACAGGCCGTGTAATGGATGGCAGAAGATACTCTGATGGTTTACATCAGGCTATTGAGGCAAAAGAAAATGTAAAAGTAGAGGCTGCGACACAAACCTTTGCAACCATTACCCTTCAGAACTTCTTCCGTATGTACCACAAACTTTCAGGTATGACGGGTACTGCAGAAACAGAAGCAGGCGAGTTATGGGAAATATACAAACTGGATGTAGTGGTAATACCTACCAACAGAGCTATCTCTAGAGCAGATAAAGACGACTTGGTTTACAAGACCGTTCGGGAGAAATTTAATGCCGTAGCAGAAGAGATTATTCGCTTACAAGCCGAAGGAAGACCCGTGTTAGTGGGTACTACTTCTGTAGAAATATCGGAGTTACTGAGTAGAATGCTGAACATGCGTAAGATCAAACACAACGTATTGAATGCCAAACAGCACCAGCGTGAGGCCGATATTGTGGCTGAGGCAGGACAACCCGGGAGTGTAACCTTGGCCACCAACATGGCGGGTCGTGGTACAGACATCAAACTAGGTAAAGGCGTAAAAGAAGTAGGCGGACTTGCCATTATAGGTACAGAGCGTCATGATAGCAGACGGGTAGACAGACAGTTACGAGGTAGAGCCGGGCGTCAAGGTGATCCTGGATCATCTCAATTCTTTGTATCCTTAGAAGATAACTTGATGCGTCTTTTTGGCTCTGACAGAGTCTCTAAAGTAATGGATAGATTTGGCTACGAAGAAGGTGAAGTTATTCAGCATTCTATGATTTCAAAAACCATTGAGCGTTCGCAGAAAAAAGTAGAACAAAATAACTTTGGGGTACGTAAGCGACTATTGGAGTATGACGATGTAATGAACAAGCAACGTGTCGTTATTTACACCCGTCGAAAAAATGCGCTGTATGGCGAGCGATTATCTGTGGACATTAACAATGCGATGTATGACTGGGTAGAAGAACATGTTTCTGAATTTAAGGCCGCAGGTGATTTCGAAGGATTTAAGTTTGAATCTATACGTCAATTGGCGTTTGAGCCTAGCCTATCGGCAGCAGACTTTGCCAATGCAAAACAAGATGATCTTGTTCAAAGGGTATTTGATGAATTGCTAGCTGTTTACGACCGTAAGAATAAAGATATTGCCGAGCGTGCCTTAGCCGTATTTAAAAATATACAACGAGACAGAGGAAGTGAAGTGAAAAACATTTTGGTTCCTTTCTCTGATGGAAAGAAAACCATCAACATCTCTGTAAACCTAGAGAAAGCGATTGCGACCCATGGCGCCGAAATAACCAATGCCTTCGAGCGTTTTGTGGCACTCGACAGTATTGATGATCATTGGAAAGAGCATTTAAGAGAGTTAGACGATTTGAAGCAAACTGCTAATAATGCTTCTTACGAACAAAAAGACCCGTTGCTTATTTACAAACTGGAATCATTTAACCTTTTCCAAACGATGATCAACACCTTGAATAGTGAGATTATATCGCTACTGATGAAAGGAAATATAGCTGTGCAAGAGGCAGACTCCATGAAAGAAGCCAAAGAGCAAAAGCGAGAAGACTTAAGCAAAATGAAAACCAGTCGTGCCGCAGAAGCCTTGCTAGCACAAGACGGAAACGCCACTGTAGATAATGAGCCTAAGCCTGTAGCTGTGCCTATACGCAGTGAGATAAAAGTGGGTAGAAACGACGATTGCCCTTGTGGTAGTGGTAAAAAATATAAGAAATGCCATGGTAAAGAAAGTTAAGTACACCCTACTCGCATGCCTTAGCTTGTTTGCGTGTATGAGTTACGGACAAGTAACTATAAAAATAGACGAGAACATTAACGAACAGCTGCGCATAAAAAATGCAAGTATAGATAGTACCAAAATAACAGGTTATCGTATTCAAATAGCATTTTTTACAGATAGGAATCAAGCGAGAATATCAGAGAATAAGTTTACATTAGAATTTGCAGACTATAACGTCAAAACCTACAGCTTGTATCAGCAGCCGTATTGGAAAATACGAGTAGGTGATTATTATCATGAGATAGACGCCCAACAATTACTGGTGGATGTACGCCGTATTTTTCCGGAAGCCATTGTAGTAAAGGACTACATCAGCAGACCGCCGCTTAAGCAGTAGTACGCTATCTTTTGGCTGGTAACGGCTCGAATAAACACACGTGCTGCATAGACTGTTGGGCAGGCTTGCGGCGGCATCGCAATTACATATATTGGTGATTTGTTTATCTATTTTTTGTTATGTAACTATAAATATACCTGACAATTAAAAAAATAAATACAAAAATAAAAATAGTCCAAAGACTAAATATATGCCATGTTGCTTTTCATTAGTGTATCGAAATTGATTTCCAAGTTTTTGTTACGGGATCATATACTGCTTTGTATGTCGTAATCTTATTGTTTAAACAAAAAGTAGTTCGGCACTTTTTAATATCCATACATTAGCATTTTATTTTATTACTTTTTTAATCTACTACAGGTTTGTTTATTTTAGAAAAAAAACGGAGTTCGATCGTTAAACAGGAACTCGCATGTCCCTCAAATTTTGCACTTATTACACTTTGTTTACAAAAGCTTAATATCTATATGTAGGCGTATTCGCACACTCCCAAAGATTTATTAGATTTGCCTTACTTCTGAAAAAGTAGTTTATGCAAATCAACATTCCCAATGAATATTCAAGACTAAAGCAAGTAATATTAGGAACAGCAAAGGACTGCGGAGGACCACCGCACTTAGACGATACCTACGACCCAAAAACCAAAGAGTTTTTACGAAAAGGAATGTATCCCTATGAAAAAAATATGGTGGCCGAAATAGAATGTTTTGCCAAAATACTTAAAAAACACCACGTCGAAGTACTACGCCCCAACAATATTAAGCACTTAAACCAGATTTTTACGCGGGATATCTGCTTCGTTATTGAAGACAAATTGGTGATTCCCGAAATACTTCAAGAACGTGAAGATGAAATAGATGGTATCCAAAACTACCTGAATCAATTAACCAAAAAACAAATACTAGACTCGCCACTAGGCGTAAGAATAGAAGGTGGAGACGTAATAGTTCACAACGAATACTTATTTGTAGGCTACGCCAATGAAAAAGACTTTTATGGATACAAAACCGCTCGCACCAATGAGAATGGACTTAACTACCTGAAAGAGAAATTCCCTGCTAAAAAAGTAATTGGCATAGAGCTAAACAAATCTGACTACGAACCCCGAGAAAATGCACTTCACTTGGATTGTTGCTTTCAGCCACTTGGCCTGGGGCACGCCTTAATCTTTGAAGACGGATTTAAAAATCAGTCTTCTTTAGATACCATTAAAGATATTTTTGGCGCCGATAAGCTGATTAAAGTAAATAGAGAAGAAATGTATTCTATGGGATGTAATGTGTTTTCTATAGACAGAGATATTGTGGTAAGCGAGCGCGGTTTTGTGCGTATCAACGAAAAATTAAAAGAGAGAGGGTACACCGTAGAAGAAATACCTTATTACCAGATTTCTAAACTGGAGGGTTTACTGCGATGTTCTACTTTACCTACCCTACGAGAAAATGATTAATACTATTCCTAAAAGTGTGGCTATGGTCAGACCTAAGAGTTTTGCTTTCAATCCACAAACCGCAGAAAATAACGCTTTTCAACACGAATTAGCCCATTTCACTCCAGCTCAAATACAAGATATTGCTGCCCTAGAATTTGATAATATGGTAGCTATGCTCAAGGCAAAAGGCATTAAAGTGATGGTATTTCAGGAACAAGATAGCAATACCCCAGATTCTATTTTTCCCAACAACTGGTTTAGCACGTTTACCCATGAAGTGGTTTTGTACCCTATGTACACCCCCAACAGAAGGCTAGAGCGTAAATCTGCAGTGTACAAAAAAATAGCAAACGACTTACGTAAGCCACTTAATACCCAGCTGCTCAAGGAGGAAAAGAAAGGTGAAATACTAGAAGGCACCGGAAGCTTGGTTTGTGATTATGCTTCTAAAACTGCTTTTGCGGCTATTTCGCCGCGAACCACGCATGAGGCACTCGATCGTTTTGAGCAGGTGTCAGGCTATTCTACCGTGCGGTTTGACGCAATGGGTCCTGATGGTAATTTGATATACCACACCAACGTAATGATGACCATGGGTAACACCTTCGTGATTATTGGGCTGGATACCATAGCAGAAGAGCATAAAACAAGCGTTGCTGGGCAACTAACCTCTTTAGGCAAAGATATTATTGCACTTACCAATGAGCAAGTATATGCTCATTTTGCCGGAAACATGTTACAGTTACAAAACGCTAAAGGAAAACAGTTTTTAGTAATGTCTAGCGAAGCATTCTCTTGCTTAACTAGCGAGCAAAAAGACCTCATCCAAAACAAGCATCAAAATGAAATAATAGCCGTACCCATACACCTTATCGAGAAGATAGGCGGCGGCAGTGCCAGATGTATGATGGCCGAACTTTTTCACGTATAAATTACCCATGAAGGTAGAAACAATACTCACTCCTGCCCTATTTTACCAAGTAGAAAACGTAGAAGAGAAAATAGTAGTTGTTATTGACATACTAAGAGCGACATCCACTATAACCACTATTTTACACAATGGCGCAACAGCCGTTATTCCGGTAAAGGAAGAGACCGAAGCAGAGACCTATAAAGCCAACGGGTTCTTAGTAGGCGGCGAACGCGGCGGCGAAACCATTCCCGGTTTTCACTTTGGAAACTCTCCTTTTCACTACGCACCTGAACTGGTTGCGGGTAACGAAGTAGTGCTCACCACCACCAACGGTACCAAGTGTATCGAAATGGCAAAAATGGCACATCAAGTGGCAATCGGTTCCTTTTTGAACCTAGAAGCGTTAATTAAACATTTAAAAAACAGCCAAAGGGATGTTGTACTTTTTTGTGCCGGCTGGAAAGACAGGATCAATTTAGAAGATAGTCTATTTGCAGGAGCTGTGGCGGCGTCATATCCTGTGCGCGATTGCGATGATGCTACACTAATGGCTAGAGATGCTTTTGAGCTGGCCAAGGACAATATCTTCGAAACCTTACAAAATTCTAATCACTTTAAAAGACTTGCTAGCAAAGGAGTAACCAAAGATATAGCCTATTGCTGCGAAGTGAATGTATTGCACATCGTACCTGTGCTACAAGAAGGTAAGCTAGTTATAGCCTAGCGCCACGTTACTATAATCTTAACACGGAATCTTATCGATTCTGGTCTGGTGTCTACCACCTTCAAAAACCTCATCCAAATACGTTTGGAATACTTCTAAGGCTTCATCTTCGCTTAAAAAACGAGCAGGTAAACAGATTATATTGGCATTGTTGTGTTGCTTAACAAGTGCTGCTACTTCCTTATTCCAAGCTAATCCAGCTCGAATACCTTGGTGTTTATTGGCCGTCATACACACGCCATTGGCACTCCCACAAATCAAAATACCAAATGCTGCCGTCCCTTTTTCTACATCCAGGGCTACAGGATGTACGTAGTCAGGATAGTCTACAGACGAAGAATCATCTGTACCGTGATTTACAAACGTAAATTGGTCAGCGTATTCTTTGATAATTCTATTTTTTAGATCTGTTCCTGCGTGATCGTTTCCTATGGATACTGTTATTGTTGTCATTCTTCGGTTAATTCTATGGGGGCTGGCGCTACTTTGCGTGCTATGATGATTCCTACTTCATAAAGAATCATAATGGGTATACTTAATATTAATTGACTAGCCACATCTGGAGGTGTAACAATAGCTGCTATTACCAAAATAATTACGAGGGCAACTCGTCTGTATTCTTTCATATTTTGGGCGGTAAGTAGTCCTATTTTTGCTAAGAAATACACTACAATAGGCAACTCAAATAGTATACCTGCGCCTAAGGTTAGCATGGTTATAAAACTGATCACAGAACTCACTTTAAAGTTGCGTTCTATATCTGGGCTAAGGCTATAGTTGGCTAAAAAATTAACAGAAATAGGTGATAAGATATAATACCCAAAAAGAATTCCGGTAAAGAAAAGCATTGAGGCAAATCCAATGACCAAACCTGAATAACGTTTTTCAGTTGATTTTAACGCAGGTTTTATAAATCGATAAATCTCAAAAAGGATGTACGGAACGGCTATGATTAATCCACCAATGATTGCGATCATAAAATGCTGATAGAACTGTTCTTGAATATCCAGCGCTTGCAACTTAAAATCCATCTCATTAATACAAATCCGATCGTCTTGATAAAGATATTGACTCAACTCACACATTCTCTGGTAGGTCCAGAAATTAGGTTTGGTAGAGCCTAGCAGGATTTTATCAAAGATATATCTTCCGTTAATGAAGGAGAAAATGGAACCTACTACCACGGCAACCACAGATCTCACCAGATGCCAACGCAATGCTTCTAAATGCTCCAAAAAGGACATTTGTGCATCATATTCGTCTACATCTATTTGGTCTAACGCCATTGTTTATTTACATTAACATGCCACCACATACACTAAGCACTTGTCCGCTTACGTATGTAGACATGTCACTTCCAAGGTAAACGCACGCATTGGCCACATCATCTGTAGTTCCTCCGCGTTTCAATGGAATACCATCTGTCCATTTTTTAAGTGCGTCCTCTCCCAATTCTGCTGTCATTTCGGTTTCTATAAAACCAGGAGTTATGACATTACATCTAACGCCCCTACTTCCTAATTCTTTCGCCATCGACTTTGAAAATCCAATAATTCCAGCTTTTGAAGCTGCGTAATTGCTTTGACCGGCATTACCCATCACGCCCACAACGCTACTCATATTTATAATGCTACCGCTTTTCTGACCAAGGAAGGTTCTTAAGCTCGCTTTGGTAAGGTTAAAAACAGACTTTAAGTTTACGTTCATTACCTCATCCCATTGCTCTTCGCTCATTCGCATAAGCAAGTTATCACGTGTAATGCCCGCATTGTTTATTAAGATATCTATCCTTCCAAACTCTGCAACTACTGCGTCTATAAATGTTTGCGCAGATTTAAAATCAGCTGCATCACTTTGAAAACCTTTTACTTTAACGCCATATTTAGAAGATAATTCTTCTTCAAGTGCCTTTGCTTTTTCTACAGAACTGGCAAAGCTAAAAGCGATATTACAACCTTCAGCGGCATACTTCTCAGCTATTCCTCTTCCAATGCCTCTGCTGGCTCCAGTGATAACTGCTGTTTTATTTTCTAGTAACTTCATTTTTTGGATCTTGGTGCAGCAAAGGTATTTCAAGCATTCACATTTCATAGTACGAATAATCCCTATTTCTTGCACATTTCAACAAAACTATTACCGCACATTATCGTTTGACTATTATGGGTTTTTACAGCATCACATCCGAGCAAACGTTACCTATAACGTTAGACGAAGCTTGGGATTTCTTTTCATCACCGCGCAACTTGAGTAAAATAACGCCGAAGGAAATGGGATTTATTATTACCAACACCCCTTCTCCTAAAATGTTTGAAGGTCAGATTATTACGTATAAAGTTAGTCCGGTATTGGGTGTCAAAATAAACTGGATGACGGAAATAACCACGGTAAAAGAAGGAGAATATTTTATAGACGAACAACGCTTCGGACCTTATGCCTTGTGGCATCACAGACACAGTTTTAAAGCAGTACCCGGCGGCGTACAGATGAATGACGAGGTAAATTATAAATTACCTTTTGGCATTCTAGGTGATATTGCACACGCACTTTTTGTAAAAAATAAACTCAAACACATCTTCGCTTACCGGGAAAAAGTACTGGTAGAAATGTTTGGGGCTTTGGAATAAAAAGGAATTCTTATTTTTTGTGAAGCTCAAAGTGAAAAGGTAGGAACTGGCCAGCATCTTGCGCTCGATACACGGTATCTCCTCCATCCCACATCCAAATTTTGATGGGTGCTTTTTGTCTATTTTGTATATCGGAAATAACCTGCAGGCAACCTGCACAAGGAACTAGCATTTTTGGCACTTCATACTTTGTAGATCTAGCATAAACAGCTAATTCCGTTACCTTATTGGCATCCAGTGTTTTTGCACTTTCAAACAGAGCCACTCGCTCAGCACATAATCCACTAGGAAATGATGCATTTTCTTGATTACTACCAAGTATTAACTTACCGTTTTGGTGATATACAGAACAACCTACATAAAACTCAGAATAAGGTGCGTGTGACTGCGTACTCGCTTCTACAGCTTGATTTAAAAACACTTTCTCCTCTTGAGTTAGGTCTTGGTATAAAAACTCTTCTATACGTACTGTTTTTTCCATCTGTTCTAAATTGATACTGCAATATCTAAATATTTAGAGAACTGAGATACGAAAACAGAAAAATAATGTAGGTTTGAAGCATTACCACCATGAAAAAAATAGTCGTCTTTGGTGCTGGACTCTCAGCCACCTACCTGATTTCTTACCTCGAGAGTAATGCTGAAAAGTTTTCATGGGAACTTGTGGTGGCCGATATGAATTTAGAATTAGTCAAGTCAAAGTGTAAAAACAATGCCACTACCTGTGTCCAAATCGATATTCACAACGAGGACAAGGTAATTGAATTACTACAAGGAAGTGCACTAGCAGTTAGCATGTTACCCGCAAGTTTACATCTAACCATTGCCCATAATTGCTTGGAAATGGGTATACACTTAGCTACAGCCTCTTATTTATCGGATGAACTAAAAGCACTTTCTGAAGTGGTAGAGCAAAAAGATTTGGTATTTCTGAATGAGTGTGGACTAGACCCAGGAATAGATCACCTTTCTGCCATGAAACTCTTGGATGAGATAAGAGAAAATGGCAATACAATTACCGAGTTTGAGAGCTTTACAGGAGGACTAGTGGCACCTGAGTGCGAGGACAACCCGTGGAAATACAAATTCACATGGAACCCCCGAAACGTGATTTTGGCGGGTAGCGGTGGATCGGTAAAGTTTATACATAATGGTCAGTATAAGTTTATACCTTATCACCGTGTCTTTAGGCGGACCGAACTGGTAGAAATAGAAGGTTATGGCAAGTTTGAAGGTTATGCCAACAGAGATAGTTTGAAATACAGGGGTACCTATGGATTAAGTGATGTAAAAACGATGTACCGTGGCACTTTTAGAAGACCTGGATTTTCGAAGGCATGGAACTGTTTTGTGCAAATAGGCGCTACAGATGATTCGTATATTCTACCCTATTCCGCCAATATGAACCACCGCGAATTTATCAATACTTTTTTAGCCTATCACCCTACAGACAGTATCGAATTAAAATTTAAATCTTACTTGGGAATTGATCAAGATGATATCTATGTTTGGGAAAAAATAGAGAGTACAGGTGTATTTTCTGAAGAAAAAATAGGGTTAGAAAACGATGCTACTCCTGCACAAATACTTGAACATATTTTGAAAAAGAAGTGGAGTATGAAAGATACCGATCGAGATATGATTGTGATGTGGCATAAAGTAAGCTACGAAAAAAATCAGCAAACCATGTGTGCTGAAAGCAGCCTCGTTATAGAAGGAGAAGACCGCATGCAAACCGCCATGGCACAAACCGTCGGATTACCACTGGCTATAGCGTGTAAACTAATCCTTGAAAATAAAATTGCTGCTAAAGGTTGTATTCTACCCACTACCAAGGATGTATATATCCCTATTTTAAAGGAGCTAGAGGAATTTGGTATTATCTTTAAAGAAATGCACTACTAGCGAAGTGGTATTTCTTTTTGAGTGAAGGTATAAAAACTAAAAATACCTAAGCCTTGATCTACATTACTGTATTGTCCGAAACCATTAGCCAGCGGCCCACCATAAATATGGGTATTCTCCAATATACTTTTATAATACGAAAACATATTTTCTGATATACAACTGAGCCGAAGCACTATACGTTGAGGTTTAAAAGAATTGACGGTAAATTGGTCTTTGGGAATCACTAATTCAAACCCCTTCTTTTGCCCCTCGAATAAAGCATCATCAAAAAGGGAATAGCTATTATCCAAAATAACTGTACGTAAGGTGGACAGAAAAACCTTATCACTTGAGGTAAAATCAGTAGGAATTTGAGTATCTAACGAATCGTTTTCAACTAATTGCTTGCCTTGTGACGATAATTGCAATAAATATTTATGGGATCCAGGAGGGTCTTTTAGGCTAAATTTTAACCTATATGACACACTCTGCTCAATAATAGTATCCATTTCAACAACTAGGCTATTCGCAGGCACAAGATCCTTCGCTTTTACCGCAGGGAAATCACCAAAGACTACCTGCAACTCATACTCACTATTTACTTTTGCGATATAGGGCAATGAAAATCTACCACTATCTAATATCGCAGCATCGCTATACAATAATATGCCGTTTCTTTTAAGCACGATATTCATACTTCCAGACAATGAATTGAGTGAGGGTACAGAGAGTAGACCCACGGATTGGCTAAGCTTACCTTGTATCAGACTGTCCTTTGCTATGATACAATTAAGAACCAGTTTTTTCTCAAACTGCGTTTTGTCAAGGCTCAATTCTTTTTCACAGCTGGCCAGTGTAAGAGCTAAAAATAGGTAACCAATTATTTTCACAGCGAGAGCGTATACTTAAACATGGGCATAACAGGCAAATATGATCTAGACTTCAAACTGGGCTCGTCATTTTTATTAACACCCAAATACACCATAAATGGATTGTGGTGATTATAGATATTATAAATACCCAGAATTAGCGTAGACCTGAATCTAGCATAGGATTTGGTATGCACATACGATATATCCACATGATGAGTGCTTGGTAGTCTGAAATTATTAATTTTCTCAAACTCTTCTATAATTACCTGCTCACCGTTAACCAATGCCATATAACGACTACTTGGAATTGTAATGGGATTACCACTTGCATAAGAGAATGAAACGATCATTTTGTCCTTTGCATTTAACTTATGTTCAGCCAAAATATTAACCTCATTAGGCCTGTCATACCTTGAAAAATAAGCCAGATTATCATTAATTCCCGCAACGGTAAGTAAACTCCTACAATACGTATATGCAGCATAAATGCTATAATCTAATTTACTATATTTAGAAGCTAACTCAAGTCCATAGGCTCTACCTATACCACTTACTAAATTCTTGGTAAGATCGCCTTCTCCTTTTAAAGGACCTCCGTTAGCAAACTCAAGCATATTGGTATAGTACTTGTTAAACACTCCGGCAGACGATTCAAAAGAGGTTTTTTTAAGGACGTATTTACTACTTAATTGAGTCACATTCATTGGTTTAAATTGAGCAGATATGGGTAGCCAAATATCGATCGGCAAACCCAGATTATTATTAGGAGCTTGATGAATAAACTGATTGACCACCGAAAAACCAAATTTAAGTTGATTATATCTATTTATATTTTGCGTAAGAATAAACTTAGGTTGTAACCTAATATAGTTAAAGGTATCGCTATTAAAATACCGTATGCCCATACCATAAACCACGTTACCGCCTTTAAAATAGGTTTTGTTCTCCGCAAAAACCATGGATTCAGTGGCTGTAACACCCTGAGTAGTTAATAGGGTATCGAACGAGCTGATTAAGTTCTTCGTATTATAATTCTGTTTAAACGGCTCAAAAGTGTAGCGTATAAATCCTGTTCCCACTTGCAGCATATTATTTTTGTTCAAAATAATATCAACATCCATGGTTATTCTGTCGTCTGACAGACCATTGCTATAGCTCAATTCGTTTACCAGTTCCAATTCTTTTTGGTAGAGTGAATATCGATCTAAGAAATTGAGATTGTAAGTACTTCTGGATACCTCTAGATTTGTTTGTATTCTGCTGTTAGCCATATAATGCCACTGGAAACCGACTAAATTATTACGCCAGCCTAGCCCACTTTTCGTTTGTTCATCCGTTTGTTTTTCATTATCAACTAAAAACCTTGTTTCAAAATTTAATTGATCTCCTCCATTATAGGACATTAAGCTAAATTGGTTTTTGTAATTCGGTTGAAAATGAATTTTACCAAAAATATCAAAACACCATAACCTGTTGGTACTCTTCAGATCACTGTTTCTATCTACCAATCGCTGAATCGGTAGGCTCAAGAGATCAAAATACGTTCTTCGCGCAGTAAGCGCATAGCTTAATTTATCTTTTAAAATAGGGCCATTGATACTAAACCCGCTGGATAAGATGCCTATATCTGCCTCCGCACTTGTTTTTTGTTTATTCCCATTGTTTAATCCCACATCAATAACACTGCTTAATCTATTGCTGTACTTCAATGGCAATCCATCTTTATGCACTTTGATGTTATTGATACTACTAGAATTGAGTACTGAAAACAAGCCCAAAAGATGAAACGTCTTATACACAGGAACTCCATCTATAAGCGCACTACTTTGATCTGGACCGCCTCCGCGTACTATTAATCCTCTGTTACCAAAAGAAACATTACTAACGCCAGGGAGAAGTTTTATATTATTAAATGCATCGGTCTCTCCTCCTACCGTCGGCACTATTTTTTGTGATGGGCTAAGTTCGTCGAAGCTTTTGAAGGGAAGTTTTATACTATCGAGTTGATTTACTTCTATCTCGTTAAGTGCGACTATAGGTGTCAGCTTAATATAGATAAACTTGTTCTCTGACGGCTTAATAACCACTTTGACAAGCTGAAAAAGAGGATGATAAGCAATTATCTCGAGCTCATCTTGTGTTGTATAGATGCTAAATAATCCATTTTTGTCGCTTTCCAATGGTAGCCTTTGTGAGGTGTATGTAATACTTACTCCAGATAGACGCTCGCTTGATGTAGCATGGACTAAAGATCCTAGAACATAGAACTTAGGCCGTTGCACCAATGTAATTCCTATTGCATTACTGTAAGCATAATCAATATCACATTTTTCGCGCACTTCATCGAGAACAGCTCTAAGCGTGGTGTTTTGTACTTTAATTTGAAATTTAGATTTTTCTATTACATCATTTTTATAATTAAACGACACATTGGTTTGATTGGTAAGCAGATCTAGACATTTAGAGAGGTTGCCTTTACACTCCAATGCACTAATTGGGGCATCGAGATTTGATTGCGCTTCAGCATGAACCGCACCTAAAAAAAATAGAGCTATGTAACAAAGAATTCGCAACCACCGCAAAGTAATTGCAATTGGTTATTTCACCACAATAGTATTTCCTATTAATGCGAAATTTTTACCAGAAACTTGATTAAGAATGGATAGACATGCGGCTAAATCATCTTTAGGAAGATTTAACGTATAACGTTCTTTCAATAATCTTGAACTAATGTTAAACTGAACGTTGTATGAAAGTTTTATTTGCCCAAGAACGTAAGAAAGCGGTGCGTCCTGACACGAGATCATATCTAACCACACAACAGGCGCTTTAAATGAAGAGATTGCTAAAACGTCATCTGAAAGGATAAGACGCTGACCGGGTTTTAAGATCTTTACTTCATCTTTAAAGCTAAAACCAATAGAGCCTTCGTATAATTCGATAAGTGTAAAATTTGATTTTGAATCTGTAAAAACGTTAAACTCGGTACCGTATACTTCTATATCTCCATTGCATGTGTGCACTACAAAATTATTTTCACCCTTGGTAACCTTAAACTTTGCTTCACCATCAAGGCTTAGTTCACGATGATTCTTGTTAAATTTTTCAGAAAAAATATGAGAGTTCGAGTTTAATATAATGGTAGACCCATCGGTTAATACTTCTTGGGTTACTACTTTACCAGATGTAAGAGAAATATCTGTAGAACCAAAAAACCACATTCCAAAGGTTAGCACTGCGAGTAATAAAATGCTTGCAGCCACCTTAATCCAGCTAATTCTAAATGCCTTTTGAGGTTGTGTAATTTTGTTTTGAAACGCATTCCAAGAATTATCTACCTCACTTGTTTCATAGGTAACTTGACCGGTCAGTGTATAGAGTTCTCGGTATTCCTCATAGAGATGATTCATTTCCTTATCTACTTCGAGCTCTTTTTCAAAAGCACGCGCTTTTTCATCAGACATATTGCCAATGAGATAGTTAAGGATGATATCTTCTCTTGTATTATTCATTATAGCTGAGCAGCTACTGTTGTTTTAAGGTATATTAATGTTTGTTTATTGTAGTCGCTCTCTTTTACCCAAAGGTTAATTTCTTTGGTTTCTTCTTCGGTGCATTTTCCAAATAAGAACTTTAGTAAGATGTTAGATTCCCAAATCATAAATTTTCTATTAGTTATTAGGTAGTACACTATTTTCATTCTACACCCTTACTTTAGTTTTAAATTTTCTCTGCATATTTTTAAGGCCTTTGTAATTTGGGCTTCGACAGTCTTGGTAGAAATATCCAAAAGTGCAGCTATTTGACTATACGTTAGTTCATCAATCCTACTCATGGCAAAGATTTGTCGACATTTAGGAGGCAACTTATTCATAATATAAGCTAATTTTAACGCTTGTTCTTTTTCAAGCATTACACCATCTGCGGTAAAAGAACTTTTGGCTTCATCTGGAAAAACAGAGAGTGTTTCTATTTTTTTTTGCCTGTTAAAATTAAAGCAACGATTCTTTACCGCTGTAAAAAGATAAGATTTGAGACTCTCGTCGACTTGAAGTTCATCTCGCTTATGCCATATTGTGACAAATACGTCGTTTACAATTTCAACAGCATCTGAAGAACTATGGGTGAGGTAGGTCGCAAAATGAACCAGCGAAGGCTGGTGCTTTTTATAAAAAACCTCAAAATAATTTGTATTCTGCTCCAATTTTGTGTTGAACTGAGGTTCAAAACAACATCTTTTTTTAATAAAAACTCATCGGTTGATGCATATTCTTATCAAAAGTCATTTTTGCATGTAATAATGATAAAATACATTCACTAAAAATGATCTAAATAATTATTAGGAATACATTTCATAAATTTTAACTTTGCACTCCTTTAAAAAAGGACTCATTACAACAATGGTCAGATGGCCGAGTGGCTAGGCACAGCTCTGCAAAAGCTGCTACACCGGTTCGAATCCGGTTCTGACCTCCCAAATTAAAAACCTAATCCTTAACGGATTAGGTTTTTTTGTTTATTTTTATCAAAAATCGTTGTTATTTTTAGTTTACCAAATCACAATAATTATGAAGAAATACATACTCCTCTCCGCTTATCTTATTATTCAGCTAGCTACTTTTGCGCAATTTCAGGTAATTCCTGTCAATATTACTGACAACCTAACCAAGCCATCAATTACTTTTGATAATCTGAAAAGCAAAAGTTCTGCGCAACCTAAATCATGTGATGAGGATACGCTTGAATATGCCAGATACAAAGCGTCATCCTTTCAAGCTATCTCTATTTCTGACGGATTTGCACTGGGTCAGTATTACGATGCTCCAGACAGCGTAGAAATAACTGGAGCCACTTTCTATGGTTGGGTTATATCAACTAGTAATGACAAAGTAGATATAACAGTTCGCATATATGAAGTAGGAACAGACTCACTTCCTACAGGAAGTGCTGTCAGGACTAAAACCATACAGGTTGATACTACTTTTGGTGGAGGAGTACTTACCGTTCTCAGAAAAAGTCTAACTTTTGATACCGCATTTATAACCGACAGGCCTTATTTGCTAACTATTTCGTCTACCAATTCTATACGAACGGGAATCGTTTGCAACGGTTTTGCCGCGGGAGACGGTTCAGGTGAGAATCTGATGTGCGGTACCGTTTCTAATATTTGGTACCGAGGTCTTAACTTGAACATTTCTGGCACCTCGCTGGATTGTGACTTATTGTTAGAACCACATGTAAAATATGAAACGTATGCTGACTTTAGTCTCGCCAATTGTTACAACTACCAAGACTCCTTGGTTCCTAACAATGTAAGTTCTCCATTTTTAAAACATAGAATGTATAATCGATATATGAGTTATGGTCTTGGACAGTATTCATATTATTGGTATTACGGCGCTGGAACCAGCTCACTTTATGGGGAAAATGCTAAACAGAAATTAGCTTACCCTAGCAATAGAAATGTAATGCTTATTACTACGATGTATGGATATAGAAATGGTGCAAACTGTAAAGACACAGCTTACCAGCAAATAGATTACAAACCAAGCACACTTACCTATTTTGTCGATACGCCTGTATGTGCCGGGAATAGTACTACTATACTAGCGAGTTCTGACGCTCAGGTTTATTGGTACGAAAACTCGTCTTCTTTACCTATAGATTCCGGAAAACAGTTTACTACCCCCATACTAACAGGCAATACTAATTATAAAATCCAAGCCAGAAACAAATCGTGCTCAAGTAGCGTAAAACAGATTCTTGTTGCGGTAGCAGAACAGCCTTCTACACCCATAACAATCAATGATAGTATTTGCCTAAATGCTAAGGCAAACCTTTCAGCTTCTGCAGATTACGGACAAATTATTTGGTGGACCGATTCTGTGGGTGGAACCGCTGTGGACACAGGTGAAGTGTATATTACTGATGTACTTCAATATTCTAAACAATACTATGCTGAAGCCAATAATCGTGGTTGTATTAGCAGCAAAAGAGCAATAACCTTTGCCAATGTAAATGCAAATAATGCCCCGGCTGACCCCATAACAAATGAAGACAGCACCATATGTATACATGATGGAACAACAGAATTGACGGCAACTACGATTAGTTCATCTAACATACTGTGGTACTCGGTAGCTTCTGGAGGAACACCTTTACACAATGGAAGTGCGTATAGTTTCACACCTACTAAAACTGGCGCTACTATTTTTTATGTAGAAGCCTACGACGGACAGTGTGCCAGTACTCGGGTACAGAAAAGAGTGCTCGTGTGGAATTTTCCTAGTGTCACCATTCAAGATAAAGATACGCTTTGTATTGGCGACACTTTGAACGTTATTTATTCTAATTTCAGTGGCTCTATACGATGGTTTGATCAAGCTAATGGGGGCGTCACTCTTTATGATAATGATACAGTAAAATTATTCAATCTTTCAGGTAATCGCATCTTTTACTTAGAACCATATAGCCTTGTATGCAGAGACACCTTACGCCATCCACTAAATATCAGTGAATTAAGCCCTGGAATACTAAGTAACATTAAAGGAGCTTCTATTTGCTCCAATGAAACTGCTACTTTATCAGCTGCCACCACGGACGGATCTGTTATATGGATGTCGCAGCCAAATTTGAGCACGATTGTATCCACAGGGAATAGTTACACAACAGGTTCACTAACTTCTAACTCAGAATATTTTGTAGCAAGTAAAAACTACCAATGTTTAAGTGAAATTAACTCCGTGATGGTAGCGGTTAAACCATTACCTAGCTCTTCCTATAATTATCAAGTTAATACCATTGGAAATTTTTCATTCACAGCAGACAACGCAGGACTCATTTATGCATGGGATCTTGGAGATGGAACGACCAAGAATACAAGAAGTGTAACCCATCAATACACTAAAAACGGTAATTTTGATGTGGTACTAACAACCACTGGAACCAATGGATGTTTAGCTCAAACCACTAAAAGTATCAAGGTTGCGGGGCTTACCAATGCTATCGATGATAAAGATTTAATAAATACCATTATTTGGCCAAACCCAAGTAATGACATTATACACGTAAGTAGTAATTTAAACAACGGTCACCTGAATGTTATGGATGCCTTTGGCAAGATTATAGAGAGTAAAGCATTAATCAATGGTAAGGCAGATATAGATGTCAAAAAAGCTAACCTTAAAGCAGGTATATATTACCTTAAACTTAGTACCGACATCGAAACTCAATTCCATAAGATAGTTGTAGAATAGCTAACGCTTTTAACAATAACAAAAAAGGGTTCTGAATATTCAGAACCCTTTTTTTATGCTTAAATAGCTTTTTTTTATTGATCTGTTTCTCGTGTAACCGAAAAGACACCTAGAGTTACAGGTACAGATTGACCGGTTTTAAGATTTTTTACAGTACCACTAAAAGTACCTTTTATTTTTCCACCTACAGGTCCATATTCTGTAATATCTACTGTAAAAATAGAACCAGCAGCACCAAATTCTTCACGGTAAACCGTATTCAGTTCACCTCTTCCGCAAGCAAACTCTAGATTACCGCCTGTTACAGTAAATGTTCCTGCCTTAGTTCCTGTAAATTTAATATCAAAATTAGCTGGACCATTTTTAGAATCAGTGCCATCTACAGATATCGTTGTTTTACTTGTTGACACAGAATATCCGCCTTTAGCTCCTTCTTTAGAAGTGACCAATTTATACAGTTTTATGCCTATGTTAATTTGATTGTCTGTTACCACATTTCCAGAAGTATCACCGGTAGTTGTCGTATCTTTCGGTACAGGCGTAGCTACGGGTTTGTCAGAGCACCCTGTCGAAATACTTCCTATATAAACGGTAGAAAGTACGATTAAAATTAAACTGATTTTTTTCATGATGTAAATTATTTGTTGTGCAATTATACAAATCATTTTAATAAAAGAGGTTAGTGACTCATATCTCAGTTATCACTCAAATGATGGGCGTGCCATCCTTTAGAGATAACTCAGCATTAAGAGATAGCAATTTGCCATGCGAGCTTCCTTTGTAAGTCATAGAATCTCCTTCTACTTCCAAATAAGTAGCCTCTGGCAAGCAAATTACTTTTGAATTTTGATTGGCCACTAAATACTCCTGTAGGCGCTGTTTTCTGGTCTCCCCTCCGTGATTATCTAAAACAGCCTCGGTATAATGGGGATTTAATTGAAAAGGAATAAGATGAAGTGAATTAAAAGAAGTGGGTTGTACTATAGGCATATCGTTAGTCGTGCAAATAGTAGGACCAGCAATGTTAGAACCTGCGCTCCAACCTACATAAGGTATTCCTGCGGTAACGGCCTCTTGAATAGCGTTTAGAATATCTAAATCTTGTAATGATTTTAATAAGTGGAAAGTATTGCCACCTCCTACAAAAATCGCTGAGGCGTTAGATATCGCTTCTCTTTTGTCTTCGAAATCATTCAGATTACGCACTTGAATACCCACAGCGCTCAATGCTTCATTAACCTTGTCGGTATATTCTTGGTATGAAAATCCCACCGCTGCAAAAGGAACAAAGAGTACGTTTTCGTTGTGCCCATTAACAAAATATGCAATGATGCTTTTGCACCATTGCATATAATTTTCTTGATAATTAGTAGAGTTACTAAGTAACAGAAGTTTACTCAAATCTTTTGTTACTTAGAAATCTCCAAAAGTTCTACTTCAAACACTAATGTAGCATTTGCTGGTATAGGGCCTGTAGCTCTTGAACCGTATGCTAAATCACTTGGTATTACTAGTTCCCACTTAGAGCCTACCGGCATCATTAACAATGCTTCTGTCCATCCTGGAATAACTTGATCTGTTTTAAACTTAGCAGGTTCACCTCTATCAATTGAACTGTCAAATACTGTTCCGTCAATTAATTTACCTGTGTAATGTACACTTACTTCTTGACCAGCTTTTGGTATTTCTCCAGTGCCTTCAGTTAATATTTTGTATTGAAGGCCACTTTCAGTTACCTTAACATCTGCTTTTGCCTTATTTGCGTTACAAAATGAATCAGAAGCTGCTTTTTCAACCGCACCTTTAGCTTCATCTAGTTTACCAAAGAAAGAACGCATAAATGTCCCAGCTACCTCTTCACTAATCTCTACCTCTTTTCCCTCAAATACTCTTTGCATTCCAGTTAGAAATGATTTAAAATCAATTTCTGATAGTCCTGCTTTGGTTTTTAACCCTTCCGCATAATCTGCTCCTAAAAGATAACTTACTGAATCTAATTCAGTGGCTAGTTCTGTTTCTTTAGAAGTATCAACGCTCATTCCCGATTTGCTACAAGCACTAATCATTAGTGCTACACCAGCTAGTATTACGATTTTTTTCATGTATATATTTGTTAAAATTCTTTGTTCAACGATAAATTAAATAGTCTCTAATGTTAGACCTTCATACAATGCCTCTCTTCTGTCTTTCAATTCAGAATCTTCACGATAAGAATCATAATCGGTAGGTTTATCTATTACGCCGTGTGGCCCAATTTCTAATACTCTATCAGCAATGCTTTGAATGAAATGATGATCATGAGAGGTAAAAAGTACTGTTCCTTTATAATCCTTCAAACTGTTATTAAATGCTGTAATAGATTCTAAGTCTAGGTGATTCAAAGGCTCATCAAGTAAAAGCATATTGGGATTGGCGAGCATTAAGCGCGAAATCATGCACCTTACTTTTTCCCCACCACTCAATACGTTACATTGTTTTAATGCCTCATCTCCACTAAATAACATTTTACCTAAGAAACCTCTTATGAATGTTTCATCTTTCTCGTCAGAATACTGACGTAACCAATCTACTAAACTAAGTGATGACGTAAAGTACTCATCATTATGATTTGGGAGATATGCATTATTAATGGTAATGCCCCACTCTACAGATCCGCTATCTGGTTCTATCTCACCGTTTAAAACTTGATAAAATTTAGAGGTGATAATGCTATGTTTTGAATATAAAAATACTTTATCTCCTTTGTTTACATTAAAGGAAACATTGTTGAAGTAAGGAGCTAAGGATAGATTACTCACATTCAGAATTTGATCTCCGGCCTCTCTTTCTTGCACAAAGATAATCGCTGGATACTTTCTGCTGGACGGTTTGATTTCATCCAAGTTTAAGTTCTCCAACATTTTTTTACGCGATGTTGCTTGTTTAGATTTTTTAACGTTAGCACTAAAACGAGCAATGAATTCTTGAAGCTCTTTCTTACGCTCTTCCGATTTTTTATTTTGGTTCTGTTGTTGTCTCAGCGCTAATTGTGAACTTTCGTACCAGAAAGTATAGTTACCCCCAAATTGGTTAATTTTATTAAAATCTATGTCAACTACTTGCGTACAAACAGAGTCTAAGAAATGCCTATCGTGTGAAACAACTATAACCAAGTTAGGGAAGTTTACGATAAAGTTTTCTAACCAAGACACGGTTTCAATGTCCAAGTCGTTGGTAGGCTCATCCATTACTAAGATATCAGGATTACCAAAAAGAGCTTGAGCAATCAGCACACGTACCTTTTCATTGTTACTCAAATCTTTCATCAGCATTTGGTGCTTTTCTTGCACAATACCAAGACCCCCTAATAACTCTCCTGCTTCACTTTCTGCCATCCAGCCATTCATTTCTGCAAATTTTTCCTCCAGATCTGCCGCTTTAATGCCGTCCTCTTCATTGAAATCTGGCTTCATGTACAATTCATCTTTTTCAAGCATGATGGCATACATTTCTTTATGCCCTTGTAAAACAGCATTCAACACAGGCACATTATCAAAAGCAAAGTGATCTTGACTAAGAACCGCCATACGCTTTCCTTTCTCAATAGAAACATGGCCATTTGTACTTTCCATTTCACCAGTAAGTACTTTTAAGAAAGTAGATTTACCAGCACCATTTGCCCCAATAATACCGTAGCAATTATTAGTGGTAAACTTTAAATTTACTTCTTCAAATAGAATTCTTTTTCCGAAACGGATAGATAAATCGTTAACTGTAATCATGTATTGCTAAAAGGGTGCAATATTAGGGCTTTAAATCCGGAATATATACATGTTTAGGGCAGATTACATTGAAGTTCTTCTTCCATTCCATACTCAAAGCCCTAATCACTTAAGACTGAGGTGTGACTATTCAAATTTAAAGTGATTTGTGTACTGGAAAGTCGTTTAAGAAAGCCAAACAATTGGTCATTTTTAGCATCACCGAAATAAAAATCATTATTTAAATATTTTTTAGCTTATGTTTGTGTTAATACAAAAGGAACAAAAATGGCTTTCGTTTATATTTCTATTAGCTTTTGCCATGGCAGTAACCTGTAATTTCAACTTATTTTTTAATTAAACACAATGAACATTTTCGTAGCAAGTTTGCCATTTAGTGCAGACGACCAAGACCTTAGAGAAATTTTTGAACCATTTGGTGAAGTAACTTCTGCTAAAGTAATTTTTGACCGTGACAGAAACAGATCTAAAGGATTTGGCTTTGTAGAGATGGCTGACAAAGCAGCTGCTCAAAACGCTATCAGTGAGCTTAACGATTCTACTTACGAGGGAAGACCTCTAGTGGTAAAAGAAGCAGAAGATAGACCACAACGTACTGAAAGAAGATACTAAGAATATATTTTTTAAGAAATTCTTTAATGAAGATGCCCATCCCACGTTTGTGGTGATGGGCTTTTTTTTTGGAGAATCGTCAAACCCTTCATAGCTTAAGTTATTCACTAAATATCGTTGACGGCATTCAATTTTTAA
>OCVQ010000136.1_pt1 | contig 64782 bp, 59 predicted proteins | sample 1539061 | NCBI WGS metagenome assembly OCVQ01 (sample SAMEA3355526, study PRJEB22509) | marine metagenome | biome: marine; feature: river plume; material: water | place: USA | collected 2010-08-08 | depth 0.5 m | reverse complement strand
CATTCCGCCCAAGCGCTCTCGATCACCGCATCCTTTGAAAGGAAACCCGCAAAGCCAAAATGCGTCAGCGGAATGCCCACACCGGTGATGGCCAGCGTCCCGATCATCATTGCCCAGAACGTATAGGGCAGCTTCGTCCGCAACCCGCCATAGTTCCGCATATCTTGCTCGTGATGCATCCCATGGATCACCGAACCCGCCCCAAGAAACAGCATCGCTTTGAAAAACGCGTGTGTGAACAGGTGGAACATAGCGACCGAATACATACCCACACCTGCGGCAACAAACATATAGCCCAGCTGCGACATGGTCGAATAGGCGATGACCCGCTTGATATCATTCTGCACCAGACCGATGGTCGCCGCGACAAACGCTGTGGTGGCTCCAAGAACCGTCACAAACCCCATCGCCTCGGGTGCAAACTCCATCAAAGGCGACATGCGGCACACAAGGAACACCCCTGCAGTCACCATGGTCGCCGCGTGGATCAACGCCGAAACAGGCGTCGGACCTTCCATCGCATCAGGCAACCATGTGTGCAAAAACAACTGCGCCGACTTGCCCATCGCCCCGACAAACAACAAAAATGCCACCAAATTTGCCGCATTCCACTCCGTCCAGAGGAAGGAAATCTGCGTTTCTGCCAAAGCCGGAGCCGCGGCAAAAATGTCGTCGAACCGGATCGAGTCAGTCAAATAGTAAAGGCCGAAAATCCCCAAGGCGAAGCCAAAGTCCCCGACCCGGTTAACCACAAACGCCTTGATCGCTGCCGCGTTGGCCGATGGCTTTTTATAGTAAAAGCCAATCAAGAGATAAGACGCCACACCGACGCCCTCCCAGCCAAAGAACATCTGAACAAGATTGTCAGAGGTCACCAGCATCAACATGGCAAAGGTAAAGAACGACAGATAGGCAAAGAAACGCGCCTTGTAGTGCTCGTGATGGCCCCAATTGTCGTCATGCGCCATGTAGCCCATCGAATACAGGTGCACGAGCGCCGAGACCGATGTGACCACAATCAACATGATTGCCGTCAGCCGATCCACCCGAATACCCCAGTCTGTCGACAGCGTGCCGCTTTCGATCCAGCGCAGGATCTGAATATGCTGGGTTTCAGACGCATCCAAAGTCAGGAACACAATCCATGACAGGAAGGCCGCGAGGAACAATAGCCCCGTCGTGAGCCACATCGCGCCCTTTTCTCCAATGATCCGCCAGCCAAACCCGCCAAGGATCGCCCCGATGAGAGGCGCAAAAAGAATTACCGTGGTCATCGGGTTAGCCTTTCATCACGTTAACGTCTTCCACGGCAATCGTGCCGCGGTTACGGAAGAAACAGACAAGGATCGCCAAACCGATTGCCGCTTCGGCGGCTGCCACTGTCAGCACAAACAACGTGAACACCTGCCCCGCCAGATCGCCCAAGAAGGACGAGAAGGCCACGAGGTTGATATTCACCGCCAACAAGATCAATTCGATCGACATCAGAAGCACGATCACGTTCTTCCGGTTGAGGAAGATCCCGAAGATCCCGATCATGAACAGCGCCGCAGCAACTGTCAGGTAGTGTTCCAAACCGATCATGATTTCTGTCCCATCAACTGTCTCTTTTCGCCCGGATCTTTTCCCAGGTCATTTGCGCGGCAGGCAAAGCCCGCCAAATTCCAACGTGGATCAGAGCCCCTGCCCCGGTTTCACGTCCTTCAACTCCATCGCCTTCGCCGGATCCCGCCACATCTGAGCCAAGACGTTCTGTCGCTTCACGTCTTTGCGGTGGCGCAATGTCAAAACGATTGCCCCGATCATCGCCACCAACAGGATGAGGCCTGAAAGTTGGAAAATCAGGAAATAACGGTCGTAGATCAACAGCCCCAAAGCGGCTGTGTTCTCTACACCCTCCGGCGCAATTGCTGTGCGCGCGGCAGTGGCACCATCCGCAGTTTCCCACACGCCGTAAGCCAGCCCCAATTGCATCAAGATCACCACGCCGATTAACAAGGCCAATGGCATATACTTGGTCATTTCGGCCTTCAACTCGGCGAAATCCACGTCGAGCATCATCACGACGAAAAGGAACAACACCGCCACCGCGCCGACATAGACAATGATCAGCAGCATGGCGACGAACTCTGCGCCCAACAGCACAAACAGCCCCGCCGCGCTCAAAAACGCCAAGATCAACCAAAGCACCGAATGCACCGGATTGCGGCTCACAACCGTAAAGAACCCACCCGCCAACGCCGATGCGGCGAAAAGATAAAACGCCAGTGCCGCGATGCTCATTTCACTTCTTCCCCTTTTGCGCCCATGACATCGCGCGCGATTTCCATCGCTCGGGTCATGCTCGGAATGCCGGCAAACACCACCATATGGGCAATGGTTCCAGCCACTTCATCCTTAGTCGCTCCCGCTTCCAGCGCATGGCGCACCGTCAGCCGAAGCCCCCCTTCATTCTGTGCGCCCTGCATAGTCAGTCCTGACAGGGTCAACAAAAGCCGGGTCTTGGCATCCAGCCCATCTTTCGACAGGCCTTTGCCAAACATCATTTCCATGAACTCTTTCGGCATCGTCGGCCAAAGCGCCTCAAAGTCTTTCGGATTGAAAGATTCAAGCGCGGGGTTGATCGACTTCGCCATAGCTTGCGCCTGCTGCATCATCAGCTCGAAAGGGTTCAAAGTGTCGTTCATCGGTAAGGAGCATCCATCTCTAGGTTTCTTGCGATCTCGGCTTCCCACCGCTCGCCATTTGCCAAAAGGCGGTCCTTGTTATAAAACAACTCTTCCCGTGTCTCGGTCGAAAACTCGAAATTCGGGCCTTCCACAATCGCATCCACCGGGCAGGCTTCCTGACAGAAGCCGCAATAGATGCATTTGGTCATGTCGATGTCATAGCGCGTGGTGCGGCGCGATCCGTCTTCGCGGGGTTCTGCGTCGATGGTGATCGCCTGTGCTGGACAAATCGCTTCGCACAGCTTGCACGCAATGCACCGCTCCTCCCCATTGGCATAGCGGCGCAGCGCATGCTCGCCCCGAAACCGAGGGCTGAGCGGGCCTTTTTCATGCGGATAGTTCAACGTCGCCTTTGGCGCGAAGAAATACTTGAGGCCAAGGCCAAAGCCCTTCCAGAAGTCCGACAGCAAGAAATACCCAACTGCGCGCCCATAATCGATATTGGCCATGTCGATCAGCCCCCCATCGTGTAGCGGGCCCAAAAGGCACCCAGCACTTCAAATTTTGCCAAAAACGCGATCACCACAACCCATGCCAACGACAGCGGCAGAAAGACTTTCCAACCGATCCGCATCAATTGGTCGTAGCGGTAACGCGGCACAACGGCCTTCACCATTGCGAACATGAAGAAGAAGAACGCCATCTTCGCAACCATCCAAAGCGCCCCATCCGGCAGCCCCGGAATAGGCGACAGCCAGCCGCCAAAGAACAACAGCGTCGTCAAAGCGCACATCAGGAAAATCGCGATATATTCCCCAGCCATGAACAACAGGAACGGCGTCGAGGAATATTCCACCTGATATCCGGCCACCAATTCGGACTCCGCTTCCGGAAGGTCAAAGGGCGGGCGGTTCGTCTCAGCCAAGGCCGAGATAAAGAACAGGAAGACCATCGGGAAATGCGGCAACCAATACCACCCAAAGAACCCATAGCCAGTGTCTTGCGCGCGCACGATCTCGCCGAAATTCATCGATCCCGTCGATAGGATGATGCCGATGATGATCAGGCCGAGCGAAACTTCATAAGAAATCATCTGCGCCGCCGAGCGGAGCGAACCGAGGAAGGGGTATTTCGAGTTCGAAGCCCACCCGCCCATGATCACGCCATACACCTCCAAGGAGGAGACCGCGAAGACATACAGGATCGCCACGTTGATATCAGACAGCACCCAGCCATCCGCAAATGGGATCACGGCCCAAGCAATGAGCGCCAAGACGAACGACAGCATCGGCGCCAGAAAGAAGACCGGGCGATCCGCGCCTGCGGGCACCACCACTTCCTTCACCACGTATTTCAGCGCATCCGCCACCGTCTGCAAAAGCCCGTAAGCCCCCACAACGTTCGGTCCACGGCGCATCTGCACCGCCGCCCAGATTTTCCGGTCGCCATAGACGAGGAACAGGAGCGAGATCATCACAAAAGCAACCACCGCAAGGCATTGCGCCACGATGAGAACTGCGATCCCGGCAGGTGTGGTAAAGAAGTCAGCCATCTAGTCCCTCAAACCATCGGTATTCCGTTTTCCGCGCAGGCCGCAGTTACGACCTCCGCGTCGATTGTCTTTAGCCCTTCGGGCAAGGCCGGAGAGATGGTGTAAACCGCGTCTCCTTGCCACCGTCCATTGGTCAGCGCCACATCTGTCTTGATATGGCGCGCAAACCCAAATCCTCGGATCAGCGCATATTGGGCTGCGGCACATTCCGCATAATCCGCCACATCGCCCTCACTGCGTGCATTCTCCACAACAACGCGGAAATTCACCAAAGCCCCATCCAACAGAATGGTCTCGACCCCCCCATAGATCGGGGCCGACGCGCCTCCATCCGGCTGCGCTTGCACGCAGCCCGCCAGTGCCAGAAAGGCACCCAGCGCAAAAAGGGAGGGGCGCACACGTTTCATTCGGCGGCCATTCCCCGAACCCGAGCCAGAGCGTTAGAGGACAGCTCTGCCATCAAGCTTGACGCGCGCGCAATCGGGTTTGTCAGATAAAAATCCCGTATCGCATTGCGGAATGACGCAGACCCCAACTTGCCTTGCGCCTCAGCCACCCAAGCATTCTCAGGCACCTCATCCACATCACCCAAATGCGGCACCGCCGCCACCAGCGCCACCCGCAGCGCCGCCAGACTGTCCCAAGGCTGCGTAGCCCCCAACTCCGCAGACAAAGCCCGCAAAATAGCCCAGTTTTCTTTGGCTTCGCCGGGCGCAAACCCTGCCCGGAAGGCCAGCTGCGGGCGGCCTTCCGTGTTCACGAACAAGCCGTTTTCTTCGGTATAAGCGGCCGCAGGCAGAATGATATCCGCGCGATGCGCGCCGCGATCCCCATGGCTGCCTTGATAAATCACTGTTGCGCCAGCCGAGATCTCCACCTCGTCCGCACCAAGCGAATAAATCACATCCGCACCATCAATGGCCGCGGCCATTCCGCCTTCGGTCACAGCACCGACATCCAAGGCCCCCACACGAGCGGCCGCTGTATGCAAAACCATAAAGCCAGAGTTGGTCTTTTCTGCTAGGGCTTGTGCCGCGGCCAGCACCGCTGCGCCATCCGCTTCATTCACCGCACCTTGGCCCAGCACAACCACTGACGGCAGATCTTTGACCGCGTCGTAATCCCTTGCCAACAGATCCTGCAACGCCGCACGATCCGTTCCCATGTGCACATATTCATAGGTCAGGTCTACCGCTGCGCCGACAAGCGCCAAATTGGCCCCTTTGCTCCACGCCTTGCGAATGCGCGCATTGAGTACCGGGGCTTCATCACGCGGATTGCTGCCAATGATCAGGATATACTTTGCAGTATCAATATCTTCGATCGTCGCAGTGCCCACATATCCCGAGCGGTTTCCGGCAGGCAGACGCGCGCTGTCGGTCCGGCACTCCACAGAGCCACCCAGCCCTTCCACCAAGGACTTCAGCGCGAACACCGCTTCAACAGGCGCCAAATCCCCAACAAGACCAGCAACTTTCTTGGCCCCTTTGAGCGCACCCGCCGTTTTTTCCAGCGCCTCGCCCCAAGTGGCCTTCCGCAACTTGCCATTCTCGCGAATATAAGGCGTGTCGAGCCTCTGGCGGCGCAGACCATCCCAGACAAACCGCGTTTTGTCAGAAATCCACTCTTCGTTCACACCGTCATGGTTGCGTGGCAAAATCCGCATCACTTCGCGGCCCTTGGTATCCACCCGAATGTTCGCGCCAAGCGCATCCATCACGTCAATCGTCTCGGTCTTGGTCAGTTCCCAAGGCCGCGCAGTAAAGGCGTATGGCTTCGACGTAAGCGCACCCACGGGGCACAAGTCGATGATATTGCCCTGCAAATTGGAATCGAGCGTTTGGTTGAGGTAGCTGGTAATCTCGCTGTCCTCGCCACGGCCCGTCTGGCCCATTTGGGTGATGCCTGCCACTTCCGAGGTGAAGCGCACACAGCGCGTGCAGGAAATGCACCGCGTCATGGTCGTTGCCACCAATGGCCCAAGGTTAAGATCTTCAGACGCCCGCTTGGGCTCACGATAACGCGTATCGGCCAAACCATAAGCCATGGCTTGGTCTTGCAGATCGCATTCGCCGCCTTGGTCACAAATTGGGCAATCCAACGGATGGTTGATCAGGAGAAACTCCATAACCCCTTCGCGCGCCTTCTTCACCATCGGCGAATTCGTCTTCACAACTGGCGGCTGGCCTTCCGGGCCGGGGCGCAAATCTCGCACCTGCATCGCACAAGACGCAGCAGGCTTGGGCGGACCGCCAACAACCTCAACCAGACACATCCGGCAGTTTCCGGCAATCGACAACCGCTCATGATAGCAGAACCGCGGCACCTCGATCCCCGCCTCTTCGCAGGCTTGGATCAGGGTCATGGCACCGGGCACTTCTACTTCGCGGCCGTCGATGATGATCTTTTTGAGGTCGGACATGTCAGCTCACTTCGCTTTCAGGTAAGTTCCGGTCGCGGTTTTAGCGGCTATTTCCGCTTTCCCCGCCCGGCAGAAACTCGCGGGCTTGCCCGCATCAATCTTGCGTTCCTTAAAGAGCGCCGCGACATCTGCCGCCAAACGCTCCATCGGCACCTGCGTCGCAAGGGCCGTCAATTCCGTCTCCGAGAGCCCCGATGCCACTTCCACCGCTTTGCTTGCGGCATCGGCGGCCTCACGATCAAACGTGTAGGCATCGCAGGCTCCGGCAATCTGCTCGGCCAAAAACCGATCCAGCGTATGGGTATAAATAGCGTCAGGGATCCCCTCCGCATGCGCGATACCCGCCATCAGGAAAAAAGCCGCAACACTCCGCATCATCGCACCCTCAAGAAGGAGCCGATCAGGCTCCCGCGTGCCACTTCATCCCGGCCAACCGTGCAATAGCTCAAAGGATTGTCCTTCATCACACCAGCCTTGGAGAGATACGCCTCCCCCTTGGCGCGCATCTTGGCTTTCTCCGCCTTGTTCGTCACATAAGCCTTGATTTCAGCCTCGCTGTAACCCATTGCCTTCGCTTTGTTTTCCAAAGAATTCATAAACGTCAGCGCGCGGATCATACGCGGCGCGATCGCGTCGCATTTTTTGCGGATCTCATCGGCAATCCCAACCGCCAGCAACCCTTCATTAATCGCATCTTGCTGCGACAAAGGAGGCAGCGCGGTTGCACTCGTCGCACTTGCTCCCACGATAAACGCTGCGGCCAATACCAACTGTTTCATCGAACATCTCCCGATAGGCTGCGTGGCACTGCGCCCCGCCCTGCGCGACACATGGAAACGTCAGCGGCTGCTATGCAATAACAGCCCCCCGAACCTCCGATGATGTCGCGGGAAATTCTCATCCTTTGCACCGCCCCGCCAAGATCAGCTGATCATCAACCACGGCCAGCCCTTCGGTATCCGGCCCGACGGTCCAAGTCGCATCTGACCGCCCATAAATCTCGATGCAATATCGGGTCGCCTCATAGCGGCCAGCTTCACGAGCGCCCTCAATGCCTTGGGCTGCGCGATTTACCGTCACAGTAAAGGCCTTGCGATCGTCACGATTGGGTGACAGCCGTGCCGGGTAATACAGCCCTTCAAACAACACGCGTTTGCTCGACGACTGCGTCAGATTCTTCAGGCTGCCACAGCCAGCGACCATGCCAAGCGCCGCGCCGACGAGCATCACCCGTCCAAGCCGCTTTGCTAATTTCATCTCGCTTTGCATGATCACTACCCTTCCGTAAGCTGCGCTCACCGTGCCGCTACCGGACGGCGCGAACTGCTGCGCTTATGCGCGATACGTTCCTCGATCACGTCGCGGAAGTTGCGGATCAGCCCTTGAATAGGCCATGCCGCCGCATCCCCCAGCGCACAAATCGTGTGGCCCTCAACTTGTTTGGTGACATCAAACAACATGTCGATTTCCGCAGGTTCAGCATCGCCAGTGACCAAACGCTCCATCACCCGCATCATCCAGCCTGTGCCCTCGCGGCAAGGCGTGCATTGTCCACAGCTTTCGTGCTTGTAAAACTTCGCCAAGCGCCAGATCGCCTTGATGATATCTGTTTGCTTGTCCATGACGATCACCGCCGCCGTGCCAAGGCCAGACCCCAGCTCGGAGCGCAGGTAATCGAAGTCCATGATGGCGTCCTTCATCTTCTCGCCGCGCACACAAGGCACAGACGATCCACCAGGGATCACCGCCAAAAGATTGTCCCAACCACCGCGAATACCGCCACAATGCTTCTCGATCAGTTCTTCAAACGTGATCGACATGGCCTCTTCGACAACGCAAGGCGTGTTCACATGACCCGAGATGGCAAAAAGCTTGGTCCCGACATTGTTCGGTCGCCCAAAACCCGCAAACCATTCCGGACCACGGCGCAAGATCGTCGGCACCACGGCAATGGATTCCACATTATTCACAGTCGTCGGGCAACCATAAAGCCCTGACCCCGCCGGAAACGGCGGCTTCATGCGCGGCATGCCTTTCTTGCCTTCAAGGCTCTCCAGCAGCGCGGTTTCTTCACCACAGATATAGGCTCCGGCGCCGTGATGCAGGTATAGGTCAAAATCCCAGCCCGATTTGGCGGCATTCTTGCCCAACAAGCCAGCTTCATAAGCCTCATCAATCGCGGCCTGAAGCGCCTCGCGCTCGCGGATGTATTCGCCGCGAATATAGATATAGCAGGCATGCGCGTTCATCGCGAAAGACGCGATCAGCGCCCCTTCAATCAAGGTATGCGGATCATGACGCATGATTTCGCGGTCTTTGCAGGTGCCCGGCTCCGACTCGTCGGCATTGATCACCAGATAGGCGGGCCGCCCATCGCTTTCTTTTGGCATGAACGACCACTTCAACCCGGTCGGGAACCCTGCCCCACCGCGGCCGCGCAATCCAGATGCCTTCATCTGGTTGATGATCCAATCCTGCCCATTCTGCAGGATCTTGGCTGTGCCATCCCAATGCCCACGCGCCAAAGCCCCTTTAAGGCTGCGATCGTGCATCCCGTAGATATTGGTAAAGATCCGGTCCTGATCCTTGAGCATGGCTCACCTTCCGTCATTCTGGCGCTTACGCCAGATATCTATGGTCATCCAAAGCGCCCAGCCAAAACCAGCCAGCGCAAAGAGGTCGAAGAGCACCCGGACCCTCTCAGAGAGCCCGAGCGCAGAACCAATGAATGTGGCCAAGATCCAAAACACGCCGATGCCCGCGATAAACAGCGCTACCCGCCGCCCCGCTTTGCCATCATCCGTTTTTTGCGTCCGAGCCATCCTTCGCAGTCCTTAGTAATTATTGGTCTTTGCGCGCTCGAGGAATTCCTCGATGCCCACTTCCAAAATCAAACGGGCCTGTGCCACCCACTTGTCACGGCTCACGCGGCCCTTGAAGCGCGGCATGTTGCCGTTCATCCAAGCCACCTCGGCAGGCCCCCATGCGGCGATCTGATCAAAGTGGTAGACACCATTGTCGTGGCACACCTTTTCCAGAACCGGCCCAATGCCCTCGATCAATTTGAGATCGTCAGCCTTGCCAGCTTTCGGGCCAGCAAGCCCCTTCGGTTTCGAACCTGCGCCTGCTGCATCCACAGCCGCATCGTCAACAGCGGCAAACGCCACTGGAGCCGCCGCTTTAGGTTTCGCCGCAGCCTTGGCACCCCCCTCCGCCTTGGCCTTGGCAGGAGCCTTGGCCTTGGCAGGAGCCTTGGCCGCCTTCGCGGGAGCAGCAGCATCCGCAGTTGCTTTCGCTTTTGCCGGAGCTTTTGCAGCCGCTTTAGCCGGCGCAGCAGTGCCCGTGTCCGCTTTTGCCTTTGCCTTGGTCGAAGCCGTCACAGCTGCATCCGCAGAGCCCGCATCTTTTGCTGATTTTGCTGCTGCGGCTTTACCCTTCGGTGCGGCTGCGCCATCGGCTTTCGATGCGGCGGGTGCCTTCGTCTTGGCTGCAGCTTTCGGAGCAGCAACTTTCTCGCCTTTGGCTGGAGCCTTTGCAGCCGCTTTCGCAGCGGGTGCCTCAGCTTGATATTTCCAATCGCCCTTTTGAGCGGCAAGGGCATCTTGCCCTGCCAAAGCCGCAGAAGGACGGACCAACGATGCCGAAGCCACGGGCGCCGGCGCCATCGCCGCCGCCGATTGCGCTGCCGCTGCACCACCTGTCGCCGCGCCCGCAGGAGCCGCAGCCGACGCCCCAGCGGAGGCCGCACCAGAAGTAGCCGCACCAGCAGTGGCCGCACCAGCAGCCGTCGAATTCCCTGAGGTCGTATCGCTTGATACCCCTCCCTTAGACCCTGTCGCCTGAGCCGCGCCCGAAGTCTTGCCGCAAAGGATCCAGTTGAGCAAAAGCCCCAACCCGACCGTCAAAGCCAGCGATACCCAAAACGCCCGGCCACCCGGCCATTGGCCCAAAAACTTCAGCATAACAAAAGCCACGATGCCGACGGCCAGCGCCATCAGCCAGGCTCCTTGCCAGCATCCCCGCGTGTCACTTGATTGTGTCATGACATTACTCTCCCTATTGTTGACTCACCGTGTCACTCGTACACGCCGTCTTTCTTAGCACGTTTGGAGAATTCCGTCTCTGCTCCGGTAGAAAGCAGCTTTGCCTGTTCCACCCATGCATCACGAGAGACGCGTCCCTTGAACCCTTCGAGGTTCTGATCGACCCAAGCAACCTCTTTTTCTGACCAGTTCGCCACCTGCGAGAAGTGGAAAAAGCCCAGCTTGTTCAGCATGGCCTCCAGCTTCGGGCCGACACCCTTGATCATCTTCAAATCATCCGCTTTGCCGTTTTCGGCTGCGGTCAATGTCTTTGGCTTTACGCCCTCAATCGTGCCAGCCACCTCAGCTTTTGCTGTGGTCTGCGCCTTTGATACCGCTGCGCCCTTTTCTGCATCCGCCGTCGCTTTTTTCACCGCCGCCTTTGGAGCCGCTGGTTTTTCGGCAGGCTTTGACGCCTTTGCCGGCGTGGCGGCCTTGGCAACAGAAGCGCCTTTGGCGCCAGTTTTTCCTTGCCATGGCGCCGTCAACCGAACTTCGGTGCCGTCGATCCGCTTGATCGTGTCGCCCAAATCCACTGCCCGCTGCGCCGAGGCGTTATACTTCGTCACGCCGGAAACAAACTCTTTGAGGCTGGTCAATCCGGAAATCGGTTCTGCGGCATAGCGGCCGTTTTGCGGGCCGGGCACAGGCACTTTACCAGCGGCCATTTCATCAAGCATTTCACCAAGCCGGGCCACGGTCAGATCTTCATAGTAATCCTTGCCGATCTGCGCCATTGGCGCGTTGGCGCAAGCGCCAAGGCATTCGACTTCTTCCCATGAAAACTTGCCATCCGCAGACAGTTGATGCGCTTTGGGCGCGATCTTTTCCTTGCAAACCGCCACCAGATCTTCCGCTCCGCAGATCATGCACGACAAGGTGCCGCAAATCTGCACATGCGCGACCGACCCGACAGGTTGCAGCTGAAACATGAAGTAGAATGTCGCCACTTCAAGCGCCCGGATATAGGCCATCCCCAACATCGAGGCGATGTGCTCAATCGCCGGACGGCTCAACCAGCCCTCCTGCTCCTGTGCGCGCCAAAGCAACGGAATGATTGCCGAGGCTTGGCGCTCCTCAGGATATTTCGTGATCTGCGCCTGCGCCCATGCCTGATTGGCCGGGGTAAACGCAAAACTTGCGGGCTGCTCTGGGTGAAGGCGTCTCAGCATCGTCTCGTCTCTTCTTTCTTAAGCACAGCCTTAGGCGGCGCAGGCCCCGCTCGTGAAGGTATATCCGCCCTCAGCGCGCTTTTCGGCTTCCTTCAGTGTGAGCTTGTAATTCAGCATCGCAACCACTTGCTCGCGGGTCAGCCCGGTTTGCAATTCCGTGGCCTGATAATCCCCCTCGACCACCAAACGGCAGCCCAGCGATTTCACCGCAGCCTCAAAACTTGCCACATCTTCAACTGTCGTGCCTTGCGGCGCTGCCAAACAGCCAGCAACTGCCAAAGCAGCAGGTAGCGCCCAAAACTTGCTCATCGGTCAATCTCCCCGAACACCACATCCATCGTCCCAATGATGGCTGCCACGTCGGCCAATTGGTGACCCTTTGCCACGTAATCCATGGATTGCAGATGCAAGAAGCCCGGTGCGCGCAACTTGGCCCGATAGGGTTTATTCGAGCCATCAGAAACCAGATAAACCCCAAACTCACCTTTGGGGGCCTCTACTGCGGCATAAACCTCACCCGCAGGCACTTTGAACCCTTCGGTGTATAGCTTGAAATGGTGGATCAACGCTTCCATCGACTGCTTCATTTCAGACCGCTTTGGCGGCGTCAGCTTGCCGCGTGCCAGCACGTCGCCCGGCGTTTCGCGCAGCTTGACGACTGCTTGCCGAATGATCTTCACGCTCTCGCGCATCTCCGCCATCCGCACCAAATACCGATCATAACAATCGCCATTCTTGCCAACAGGGATCTGAAAATCGAATTCGTCGTAGCACTCATAGGGCTGGGCACGGCGCAGATCCCACGCAAAACCAGAGCCGCGCACCATCACACCGGAATAGCCCCATTTCTGGATGTCTTCTTCGGTGATGATGCCGATATCGGCGTTGCGCTGCTTGAAAATCCGGCTTTCGGTCAACAGCCCGTCGATGTCATCCAAGGCTTTGGGGAACTCAATCGCCCATTCCTCGATATCATCAATCAATTTATCCGACAGATCCTGATGCACACCCCCGGGGCGGAAGTAAGCCGCGTGAAGCCGCGCACCACTGGCCCGCTCATAAAAGATCATCAGCTTTTCACGCTCTTCAAATCCCCAAAGCGGTGGCGTCAGCGCGCCCACATCCAAGGCCTGTGTCGTGACGTTGAGCAGATGGTTCAGAACCCGACCGATCTCGCAGAAAAGCACCCGGATCAACGAGGCCCGGCGCGGCACTTCCACCCCTGTCAGCTTCTCGATTGCCAAACACCATGCGTGTTCTTGGTTCATCGGTGCCACATAATCGAGGCGGTCGAAGTAAGGCAGGTTTTGCAGATAGGTCCGGCTCTCCATCAACTTCTCGGTGCCACGATGCAACAGCCCGATATGCGGATCGCAGCGCTCTACAATCTCACCATCCAACTCCAGAACCAAGCGCAACACGCCATGCGCCGCAGGGTGTTGCGGGCCGAAGTTCAAATTGAAATTGCGGATCTTCTGCTCGCCGGTCTGAGCGTCTTGAAATCCCTTGGAGCCGTCCATCATTTCGCAGCGTCCTTCTTCTCGTCTCCGGGCAGCACGTATTTCGCGCCCTCCCATGGGGACATGAAATCAAACTGGCGGTATTCCTGTACAAGCGTCACAGGCTCGTAAACCACCCGCTTTTGTGCCTCATCATAACGCACTTCCACATAGCCCGTTGTCGGAAAATCCTTCCGCAGCGGATGGCCGCGAAAGCCGTAATCGGTCAAAATGCGACGCAAATCGGGGTGCCCGGTGAACAAGATTCCAAACATGTCGAAAATCTCGCGCTCGAACCAGTTGGCAGAAGGGTGCACATCCACCAAAGAGGCCACCATTTCCTCTTCGCGCACGGCCACCCGCAAGCGGATGCGGTGGTTTCGATACATCGACAGGAAATGATAGACCAAATCGAACCGCTTGGCGCGTTCCGGGTAATCCACTGCCGTAATATCGACCAATGTCGAGAAGCGGCAGTTTACGTCGGTCCGCAAGAACTCCACGAAGTCTTCAATATTCGACGGGGTCACGTCGACATTGAGCTCCCCATGGGTCACATCCCAAGCCAGCACGCAATCGGGGCGTTTCACCTCGATATAAGCGCCCAGTTCCTTCAGTGCCTCGCTCATCCTCGTCCTTCCTTCCGGCAGCGACCAAGCTGCCCTCACCTATCCGTCGCCGACGCGTCAGACGCGCGCTCCGTCCTCAACGCGCTCAGCGCGCAATCGTTCCGGTCCGGCGGATCTTCCGCTGGAGTTGCATCACCCCGTATAGCAGCGCTTCCGCAGTGGGCGGGCAGCCCGGCACATAGACATCCACCGGCACGATCCGGTCACAGCCCCGAACGACGTAATAGCTGTAATGGTAATACCCCCCGCCATTCGCGCAGGATCCCATCGATATGACATAACGGGGCTCTGGCATCTGGTCATAGACCTTCCGCAGTGCCGGCGCCATTTTATTGGTCAGCGTTCCCGCCACGATCATCAAGTCAGACTGGCGCGGTGACGCCCGCGGCGCTGTGCCAAATCGTTCAAGGTCGTAACGTGGCATCGCTGTATGGATCATCTCTACCGCGCAGCAGGCCAAACCAAAGGTCATCCAATGCAGCGAACCCGTGCGCGCCCAGTTGATGATGTCCTCTGTCGAGGTCAGCAAGAACCCCTTATCTTGCAATTCCGCGTTCAACGCCTGCGTCGCATGCTCCTTGTCGGCCCCTGCGCCATAGGCTCCGGTCGTCACTCCCATTCGAGCGCCCCCTTCTTCCATTCATAGGCAAAGCCCACCGTCAGCACCGCAATGAACACCATCATCGACCAGAATGCCGTCATGCTGATGTCCTGAAACGCAACCGCCCAAGGAAAGAGCATCGCAATTTCCAGATCGAAAATGATGAATAGGATCGACACAAGGTAGAACCGCACATCGAATTTCATTCGCGCATCATCAAAGGCGTTAAAACCGCATTCGTAAGCCGACACCTTCTCAGGATCCGGGTTGCGAACCGCAATGATCAAAGCGGCAAGAATGAGGACCAGTCCGAGAGCGACGGCAATGGCCAGAAAAACGAGGATGGGCAGGTATTCCCGCAGCATGTCTTCCACGGTTGGCTCCTTCTCTCGGCGCGCTGTCCGCGCCGACTGCTGGCTACAGATTTCACCGCGTGGTTTACTCCTGCCCCTTGTCAGGGTCAACCGAAGCTCTCTCATATTCGAAATTTGGAAGGTAGTTGAAAAGCAGCAAGAAAACCCTGTATACATTGGCATACGGCTTCTCTCACCCCATGCGTGCTGCAATTCACCAATGCGTCAAATTGAAACTATTCTGCAAAGCAGCATGAGTCTCGCGCAATACCCCGGTCTACGAGCCTGCGATTCTCCCGCCAAGCGGCCCCGCCACGCGATGCCAATACATCCCCCCAAGCCCCCGCCTGACCAACACTCAAAGCGCCTTGTCCTTGGGGCGGGGGCCTAGGGGCGGGTTCTATCCCCCTGCTCAATCTCCGTGGCGGTAGCGCTCCGCGAAGGGCGGCCTAAGCATCGCCTCCCTGCCAGCGTGGCTTTCGTTTGGCAAAGAAGGCGGCAATCCCCTCCGGTGCTTCGTCACCTGTCCAACACGCCGCCAATTCCCCTATCGTGTGATGAATATCGTCCTCCGTGATGCCAGCCCCCAAGCGCTGTGCCAACCGCTTTGCCCGCGCCACAGCTTCCGGCGCGCAGTCAAGATAGGGCACCACCTCCGCTTCGATGGCGGCATCCATCTCATCTTCAGCCACAACGCGCGCCAAAAGCCCCAAACGCATGGCCTCCTCAGCACCAAACCGCCGACCAGACATAAAGACACGCCGCGCATTGGCCTCCCCCATCCGCGCCAGCACATAAGGACCAATCGTCGCTGGGATCAGCCCCAACCGCGTTTCCGTCAGCGCCATCGTCACCTGCGGTGTGCCAATCGCCACATCGCACACCGCTGCCATCCCGACCCCACCGCCAAAAGCATTGCCCTCCAGACGCCCGATCAAGGGCTTTGGCAGCGCGTTGAGCGCTTGCAACATCCAAGCAAGCTTCCCGGCTTCCAAAGCACGCTCTGCAGGGGGCGCCTGCATTTGTGCTTGCATCCAACCCAAATCGCCGCCCGCACAAAAACTCCGCCCGCGCGCGGCCAAAACAACTACCCTCACCGAGGTGTCCCCCCCCAGCGCTTCTGCCGCATGGTGCAACTCCGCGATCATCTCAGCCGAAAGCGCGTTATGCTTCTCGACCCGCGCCAACCAAAGCGTTGCCACCCCCCGTGCGTCGATCTCCACGTCAATCGTCTTGTACATCATATCCCCCTTGCGAAATTCCTGTCAGGAATTTTCAAAGTTTTCTGCGAAAACTTCCTAGCTCGAACCGCGCATTGCCTGTGCCATTTGCGCCGCCCGCTCCAACACCGCGCGCTCCAGCCCGGTCTCAAACCCTAAGGCCCGCAAACGATCATGCACGGCCTCGGTGGCCACATTGCCAGCCGCGCCCGGTGCATAAGGGCACCCGCCCAAGCCCCCCACCGCAGCGTCAAACACCCGCACCCCATAGCCCAGCGCCACTTCAATATTCTCCAACGCACGGCCGCCTGTATCATGAAAATGCCCTGCCAATTTATCAGCGGGCACCACGCTCAGAACGGCCTCCAGCATGGCCGCCACCGCCTCGGGGCGCGCCCGGCCAATCGTGTCGCCCAAGCTGATTTCATAGCATCCCATCGCCAAGAGCGCGCCCGCAACCCGCGCCACGGCGGCAGGCGCAACCGCCCCATCATACGGGCACTCCACCACACAGCTGACATACCCCCGCACAGGCAGCCCCACCGCCCGCGCAGCTTCGGCAACCGGGCCAAACCGCTCAAGGCTCTCTGCAATCGTTGTATTGATATTGGCCTTGGAAAACCCCTCAGACGCCGATCCAAAGATCGCCACCTCATCGGCCTTTGCGGCAATCGCCCCCTCCAACCCCTTGAGATTAGGTGTCAGTGCCGCATAGCGCAGCCCCTCCACACGGGTAATTCCCGCCAAGACCTCCGCCGAAGTCGCCATCTGCGGCACCCATTTGGGCGATACAAAACTCGCACATTCAATCCGGCGAAACCCTGCCCCCGACAGCACATCCACAAGAGCGATTTTCTCCGCCGCCGGGATCAGCCGCGCCTCATTTTGCAAACCATCCCGCGGCCCTACTTCAAAAATCTCAACAAACTCAGCCATCTCACGCCTCCGGCATCGGGTAATCCTGCTCGTAAATGACAGGCTCCCCATCCGCAGGCAGGCTCTTTTGAAAGCCGTCTCGATCCATCAACCGTGCGAGCCAACGCGTCACCTCAGGGAATGGCTCGGTCGGCACAAAATGCCGCCCCAACCACACCGCCTGCCCCGTCGCAATATCCGCCGCCGAAAAGCCACTTGTCAGCAAGTAGTCGCGGTTCTCGATCGGTGTCGATAACCGCGCCTCAATCGCCGCATAGCATTTCTCCAACCGCTTGGCTTCAAGCCGCATCACTGTCTCGGACCGCATCCATGCTTCGCGCAAAAGCACATGCTGCTGCGTCAATGCAGCAACATGCTGGCTCACCGTTTCAGCGAAATGCAACCACGTGAGAAAACCCATCCGATCCATATCGCGCGGCAACCGCCCCAACCCGGCCTCCGGAAAGCGCTCGCATAAATACTCCATGATCGCGAGGCTCTCAAACATCCGCTCGCCATCGATTTCCAACGCCGGAACGCGTCCGGCCGGCGAAAGCGACAAATACTCGGGCGAACGCAATGTCTTATCAAAGGGATGCACCCGCACCGCAAAGGGCACTTCCAACTCGTTCAGCAGCCATAACACCCGCATCGACCGCGACTGCGGCACATGATGGAGAACAATCATTGCTCCAACCGGATCAACGCCGCCCCCGCTTCCACCTGCATTCCCGCGTCCACCAGCACCTCAGCCACGACGCCATCTCGCGCAGCAACCAGCGTGTGTTCCATCTTCATCGCCTCCAAGACCGCCAATCGCGCGCCCTCAACCACGGGCTCTCCCGCCGCCACAAAGACGGCCTTCACCAGCCCCGGCATTGGCGATAGCGTCACACCCGCCGCCGCCCCCCCTGACACATTGCGCGCCAAAAGATCCGCCATTGCATAGCTTCGGCACGCACCCGTGCCGTCAAAGACATGCACAGCCCCCGGCGACTCAACCGCGATGCGCCCCGCCATGTGCCATCCAGTGGGCCCGCGGGCCACCCGCACGCGCTCCGCGCCCAACTGCACCTCAGCGCCCAGCGCATCCAAGCTCACAAAGGCACAAATCGCCCGCTCCCCCGCAATCAACTCCACCCGCCGCACCAGAGGCGCCCAAAGCGCAAATCCCGCCTCCCCCTCGCAGCCAAACGCACCCAAGATCATCGCCGCCAGTGCATCCGAGGCCAGATCCTCCGCCCCCTCCGGCACCAACTGCGCCAGATCGCGGCCAATCAGGCCTGTATCCACCTCGCCACGACGAAACCCATCATGTCGCGCCAAACGCGCCAGAAACCCAAGGTTGGTCACTGTCCCGGCGACTTGGGTTTCTTCCAATGCCTTGGCCAAGGCACTCAACGCCAGATCGCGCGTCGGCCCATGCACGATCACCTTGGCAATCATCGGATCATACCAAGGGCTAATCACATCCCCAGACAGAACGCCGGTATCGGCGCGCACGCCGTTTGGAAACGCCAGATGCGCCAATTGCCCCGTCGCCGGTAAAAATCCCGCAGCCACATCTTCCGCATAAAGCCGCGCCTCAAACGCATGGCCCCGAATACTCAACTCTTCCTGCCGCAAAGGCAAATCTTCGCCCGCCGCCACCCGCAATTGCCATTGCACCAGATCCACACCGGTGATCGCCTCTGTTACCGGATGCTCCACTTGCAATCGCGTGTTCATCTCCATGAACCAAAACCCATCGGCGCGAAGCCCATTTGACCCATCCACGATAAACTCAATGGTGCCCGCCCCCTTGTAGCCGATCGCCTCCGCCGCCTTCACTGCAGCCTGCCCCATCGCAAGGCGCACAGCCTCCGGCATCCCCGGTGCCGGAGCTTCTTCGATGACCTTCTGATGTCGGCGCTGCAATGAACAATCGCGCTCAAACAAATGCACAGCCCGCAGACCATCACCAAACACCTGCACCTCAATATGGCGCGGCTGCTCGATGTATTTTTCGATCAAGACAGCGGGATTGCCAAAAGCCGTGCGTGCCTCTCCCTGTGCGCTCTCCAGGGCCGCCGCAAAATCCCCGGCCCGCTCGACCAGCCGCATCCCCTTGCCGCCGCCCCCCGCCACAGCCTTGATCAACACCGGATAACCGATCTCCCCCGCCTGAGCCGCCAAATACTCCGGCGCCTGTTCCGCGCCATGATAGCCCGGCACCACTGGCACACCTGCCGCCTCCATCAAGGCTTTGGCAGCATCCTTCAGCCCCATGGCCCGAATAGCCGCAGCCGAAGGACCAATAAACACCAAACCCGCAGCCTCGACGGCCTCCACAAACTCAGGGTTTTCCGACAAGAAACCATATCCCGGATGGATCGCCTCCGCCCCAGTCTCCAAAGCCGCCTGAATGATCCGATCCCCGCGCAGATAGCTCTCTGCTGGTCGCGCACCGCCGATATTCACCGCCAAATCCGCCGCCGCCACATGCGCGGCCCCCGCATCCACATCCGAGTGCACCGCAACCACCCGAGCCCCCAGCGCTTTCGCCGAGCGCGCAATCCGGCAGGCAATCTCACCTCGGTTCGCAATCAGGATCGTCCTAAACATCGCCTTACTCCTCTATCGCAACGCGCCCCTCAGGGCCGCTGCGTCTCGCTTCGTATCGCGACACCTGCGGCCCGTGCCGCACTGCCTCGCCTGTTTCTTCTTGCTGCAAATATCCCGGGGTGAGGCCAAAGGCCGAGGGGCAGAGCCCCTCTTTCCGGCCTCCCCGCAACAGGGTCATCGCCGCCCGATCGCGTAATCTTCCACAACGCGAAACCGCTCGCACATGATCTTCATATCCGCCGACCATCCACCGCTGCGCTCAAAATATCTGCGATATTCACCCTGCCAGTGGGCCAGATCCCGAAACTCGCCCTGCGCTGCGACAAACGCCTCATCCATCTCTCCCCAGCGCCGGGTCTCCACGGCGATGGTCTCAATCATCACCGCAGGCCGCCCATCCCATTCCAAAGCCACATCGCGCCGTCCGATCTCGGGCCATGCATCCCCATCCGGTCCGTAATGATGCGCCGCCTCACAGGTTGCGGTCTTCTTGCCTGACCGCACCAGAGCTAGAATTTCGTCACACAAGGCCCGGCTGTCGCCAAACCGAAACGTCTCGGCCTCCGGGTTCGCATCAATGATTTCTTGCAAGCTTTTCATCACACCCTCACATCCGAAAGACGCCAAAGCGTGTTTCTGCAATGGGCGCATTCAACGCCGCCGACAGGGACAGCGCCAAGACATCGCGGGTCTTGCGCGGGTCAACAATCCCATCATCCCACAGCCGGGCCGAGGCGTAGAGCGGATGGGACTGCTCCTCAAACATCTCGATCGTAGGCCGCTTGAACTCCGCCTCTTCCTGCGCCGACCATTCCGCGCCTGCGCGCTCCATCCCCTCACGTTTGACAGTGGCCAAAACACCCGCAGCCTGCTCGCCCCCCATCACCGAAATCCGGCTATTGGGCCATGACCACAAAAACCGTGGACTGAACGCGCGCCCGGCCATCCCGTAATTGCCCGCCCCAAACGACCCGCCTACCAACATTGTCACTTTAGGCACCTGCGTGCAGGCCACCGCTGTCACCATTTTGGCCCCATGCCGGGCAATGCCCTCATTTTCATATTTCCGCCCCACCATGAATCCGGTGATGTTTTGCAAGAAAACCAAGGGAATTTTCCGCTGACTGCAGAGTTCGACAAAATGCGCGCCCTTCACAGCCGCTTCCGAAAACAGCACGCCATTATTGGCAATAATCCCCACAGGCATGCCTTTGAGATGGGCAAACCCCGTCACCAAAGTCTCGCCAAACCGTGCCTTGAATTCGTCAAACCGCGAGCCGTCAACCACCCGGGCAATCACCTCGCGAATGTCGTAAGGCGTCCGCAAATCTCCCGGAACGACACCCAGAATTTCTTCAGGATCATAGGCAGGCTCCTCGCTGCTTTGCATCTGCAGGGCGAATTTCGCTCCTCCATTCAAATTCCCAACCGCACGTCGCGCCAGCGCCAATGCATGGGCGTCATCTTCGGCGAGATAATCCGCCACGCCAGATAGCCGCGTATGCACATCACCGCCCCCAAGGTCTTCCGCTGTCACCACCTCGCCTGTCGCGGCCTTAACCAAGGGCGGCCCCGCAAGGAAAATCGTGCCTTGCTCCTTCACAATGATCGTCACATCAGACATCGCAGGCACATAGGCTCCGCCCGCCGTGCAAGAGCCCATCACGACAGCCACTTGCGGAATGCCTTTGGCGCTCATGTTGGCTTGATTGAAAAAGATCCGCCCGAAATGATCGCGATCAGGAAAAACCTCATCTTGATTGGGCAGGTTCGCCCCGCCACTATCCACCAGATAGACACAGGCCAAATGATTGGCTTCCGCAATTTCCTGCGCGCGCAGGTGCTTTTTCACTGTCATCGGGTAATACGTGCCACCCTTCACTGTGGCATCATTGCAAATGATCATGCACTCGCGGCCCATCACGCGACCGATCCCGGTGATCACCCCTGCCCCTGGTGCCGCCCCGTCGTAAAGCCCATGCGCCGCCGTGGCCCCAACTTCCAGAAATGGCGACCCCGCATCAAGTAGGTTTGCCACCCGCTCGCGCGGCAGCATCTTGCCGCGCGCCACATGCCGCTCGCGCGCCTTTGCACCGCCGCCCAGCGCCGCCGCCTCTGCTGCCGCCCGGACCGTCTCCAACAACCCCAAATGCGCGGCGCGATTGGCCTTGAACGTCTCCGCTCCTGTCAAAACCCGACTTTGCAGTTTCATCTTTCGCCCTCTCCCTCCGCCATCGCTCTGGCCTTTAATTCCTTGCGGATCACTTTGCCCGTCACCGTCATCGGCAACCGATCCAAAAATCCGATTTCCCTTGGGTATGAATGCTTTGCGAGGCGCATTTGCACATGCGACTGCAAATCTGCCACCAACTCCGGCCCCGTCACGACGCCTTCTTTCACCACGACATAGGCCTTCACAATCTCGGTGCGAAGCGCATCAGGCTTCCCAATCACCCCCACCGTGGCCACCGCCGGATGGGTCAGCAAACAATCCTCTATCTCCGAAGGCCCAATCCTATAGCCCGCCGAAGTAATCACATCATCCTCGCGCCCAACAAAGCGGATGAAACCGTCCTCAATCACGCCGCGATCTCCGGTCAGCATCCAATCGCCCCGAAATTTCTCCGCCGTCGCCGATCCCCGGTTCCAATATCCCAACATCATCGATGCCGCCCCACGCCGCACGGCGATATCCCCCTCGCCAGCAGTTTCGGTACCGCGCGGATCAATCACGCTCACCTCAAACCCCGGCACCGCCTTGCCAATGCATCCGGGCCGCGCCGGGAAAGAAGCGCCACAAGAGGTGGCCACCATATTACATTCGGTCTGGCCATAGAACTCGTTGATCGCCAAACCAAAGGCCTTCTGTCCCCAGGCAAGCATCTCTGCGCCCAATGGCTCCCCCCCCGATGCGACCGACCGCAAACCGGGCATCACCACATCGCAAGCCTTCAACATTCGCAACGCGGTAGGTGGAAAAAATACATTTCTTACAGAATGTTGCGCGACGATCTTCGCGCAAATTTCACCGTCGAACTTCGCCATACGCGCCGCCACCACAGGCACGCCCAGCGCCAGCCCCGGCATCAGCACATCAAACAGCCCGCCAATCCATGCCCAATCCGCAGGCGTCCACAGCACATCCCCGGACTGGCCCAAAAAGTCGTGACTGGCCACGACCCCCGGCAGATGCCCAGTCAAGACACGGTGCCCATGCAACGCCCCCTTCGGACTGCCTGTCGTGCCGCTGGTGTAGATCAGAACCGCCGGATAATCCGGCGCAGTATCTGCCGCATCGACCCGGCCCTTGGCCAAGGTCTCTGCCTCTGGAACAAGCACATCACCGCCCCATTCTCTCAGCCCGGCATGCCCCTCAAGATCACCAATCACCACCCGCGCGCCCGCGTCCCGCAACCGGGTCAACAACGCATCCGGGCCAAACAACTTGAAAAGCGGGATCGAAATCGCCCCAAGTTTCCAAGCCGCAATATGAGCGGCGGCCGTCCATGCGCCCTGAGTTCGCAAAATGCCGATCCGATCCCCCCGCCCGACCCCACGCGCCGCCAAAGTCAGCGCCAGACTATCGGCCAGCTCGCGCAGCGCCCCATAGCTGACCGCACCCAAATCAGGATCGAACAGCGCCACGCGCTCAGGGGCGCGCTCCGCCCAATCGTCACAGACTTGCCGCGCCATGTTCAGCCGCGCGGGCAAGGCCCAGTCAAAGCCTGCTCGCATCTCATCCCATGTCGCGCCGATCATCCGCATCGCAGGCCCTCTCACGCCGCTCAGCGCATCGCCGCCATCATCTCGCGCCCGACCAACATCCGACGAATTTCGCTTGTGCCCGCGCCAATTTCCATCAGCTTGGCATCCCGGAAAATCCGGCCCACGGCATTGTCGTTCAGGTAGCCCGCCCCGCCCATCGCCTGCACCGCCTGATGTGCAACCTTCATGGCCTCTTCCGAAGCATAAAGCACACATGCCGCCGCATCCGCGCGGGTCACGTCCCCACGATCACAGGCCTTGGCCACCTCATAAACATAGGCGCGGGCTGAATTCATCGCAGTATACATATCGGCCATCTTCCCCTGCATCAGTTGAAAATCCCCGATGCTTTGGCCAAACTGCTTGCGCTCAACCATATAGGGCATGATCTCATCAAGACAGGCCGCCATGATCCCTGTGCCAATGCCCGACAAAACCACGCGCTCGTAATCAAGCCCAGACATCAGCACGCGCACGCCCTTGCCTTCTTCGCCCAGCACGTTTTCAAACGGCACTTCGACATTGTCGAAAATCAGCTCCGCCGTATTCGATCCACGCATGCCCAGCTTGTCGAAATGAGGAGAGGTGGAAAAACCCTTCATCGCCTTTTCCACGATGAACGCCGTGATCCCCTTCGAGCCTGCTGCCAAATCGGTCTTGGCATAAACAACCAGCGTCTCCGCATCCGGACCATTGGTGATCCAATACTTGTTTCCGTTGAGCACATAATAGCCGTTTCGCTTATCGGCTTTCAGCTGCATCGACACCACATCCGACCCCGCCGATGGCTCCGACATTGCCAATGCGCCGACATGCTCGCCAGATACGAGCTTGGGCAGGTATTTCTGCTTCTGCTCCGCATTCCCGTTCAGCTTGATTTGATTGACGCACAAATTGGAATGCGCCCCATAAGACAGCGAGACACTGGCCGACGCCCGCGCGATTTCTTCCACCGCGATCACATGCGCGAGATAGCTCATGCCCGCGCCACCAAACTCTTCCGACACCGTGATGCCCAACAACCCCATATCGCCCATCTCGCGCCACAAAGCGGCGGGGAACACATTCGAGCGGTCCACTTCTGCTGCCAAAGGCTTGATGCGGTCTTGGGCAAATCGATGCACCGCATCGCGCAGCGCATTCACATCTTCGCCAAGGTCGAATTTCATGGTGGCGTTGAACATCGCATCTCTCCTCCGTTTATTGAACAATCGTTCATTAAACGTGAAAGTGGCACAACTCCCTGAGTCGGGTCAACGCCAAAGCAAAGACGGGCTCTATGCTTTGGCCTGATATACCGCGCCCACCTCGGTCCGGATAATTCCGGCAATCTGCGCGCAATCCTCCAAGCTGAAGGTCAAAGGCAATCGCATATCGACAATCCCTGCCAAAATCCGATCACTTTTTGGCATCCGCGCCGCGTCCACATAGTGCCACGAGTCATACCTGCTGGTGAATGCCACAGGCTCATCCGCGCCAAACCACTTCATATCGACGCCCCGCGCCAGACAGCGTGCCAAGACCTCGCGCACCTTCTCACCCGGCCAATCCAGCAACAAGAACTGGATCGACGACCCCACATAGTGCTCTTGCGCCGGGCGCTCTACTACGGTCAATCCCGGCGTGCCACGCACCCCAGCTTCGACAACCCGATAACGCTCGTTCCACCGCTCACACTGTGCCTCCAGCGCGCGCAACTGCGGCCGCAAGATCGCCGCGCGCAAATGATCCATCCGCCCCGACACATTTGGCGTTTCATACCGCACCGTTTCGAACGCCTCTGCTCCCGGTGACGCGGTATGCTTGCCATAAAGCATGTAAGACCCCGACAGCATCACGGCCCGCGCCATCACCTCCGGATCGCGCGTGACCAAAAGCCCCCCCTCCCCGGAATTCATATGTTTGTAGGTCTGTGTCGAATAGCACCCAATCAGACCATCAGTCCCCGAAAGCCGCCCGTTCCAACGCGCGCCCATCGTATGAGCGCAGTCCTCAATAACCTTGACGCCCAGCGCGTTACACACCGCCATCAAGCGGTCCATGTCGCATAGATGTCCGCGCATGTGGCTCAGCATCAGCACCTTCGCACCTGTGGCTTTGGCCTTTACCACCACATCATCAATATCGAGTGTCAGCGCCTGCGTGACCTCCACAAACACGGGCACCGCCCCGATCGAGGCAATCGACCCCGGCACCGGCGCCAGCGTGAACGCGTTTGTCAACACAGGCTCACCTGCACGCACGCCAATCGCCCGCAGCGCACAGGCCAAAGCATAGCCCCCCGACGCCACAGCCAGACAGTAAGGCACCCCCATTGCAGCAGCGAACTCCCGCTCCAATGCGGCAGCTTCCCCCTCTTCGTCCGGCCCGAGGTTATAGCGATGCAGCCGCCCCGACCGCATCACCGCCATGGCCGCCGCGATCCCTTCTTCCGGGATCGGTTCCTGCTGCGTGAAGTTTCCCTTGAATATGTCCGACATGCTCATTCCTCAGCCAATCAGCCGCGCCACTTCCATGGGTAATTCTTTATAATGCCCAATCAAGCCCTCTGGCTCCAAAGCCCGCACATCATCATCTCCCGGCCCGAAGGTTACCAATATGCAAGGCACTTCTGCCGCGCGCGCCGTGTTGCGATCCGTCGCCGTGTCGCCCACCAAAAGCGACCGCGCCAAATCGCCCCCTGCGCGACGCACCGCCTCAAAATAGGGCCGCGGGTCTGGCTTTCGCACAGGCAAGGTATCGGCGCCGACGAGGGCATGAAACATGTCCCGCGCGCCCATGCGCTCCATCAACACCTGCGCCAAACCTTCTGGCTTGTTCGTGCAAATCGCCACCGCATAGCCCGCCCCGCGCAAGGCTTCGACCGTATTCAAGGCGTCGGGATAAAAGACCGTATGCGCGCAAATGTTCTCGCCATACGCCATCAGCAAATGCGAATACCATCGCTCGGTTTCTTCGGCCACGCGCGCATGACCAATCCGCTCCAGACCCAGTCGCAACATTGCCTTGCCACCGCGCAAAGCTGTGCCCGCATCGGTCTTGGCAGACAGAACATCTCCCGCGCCCATGGACTGAAAACACGCATTCGCCGCCGCGATCAAATCTCCAGATGTGTCCGCCAGCGTTCCATCCAGATCGAAAACAACAGTTCGCATTTCATTCCCTTCGGCAATTTTTGGCCATAGCCTGACACACGCGGCAATGAAACTTGATGAATCCCTGACTTGCGCGCCCGCCCTATTCGGTTAAAACGACGCCGCGCGAAAGCAAAGAGATTTAATAATTATGATATCCTTAGTTGTTTTGGCCGCAGGTATGGGAACCCGGATGAATTCCGAGTTGCCAAAGGTCCTCCATAGGCTTGCAGGCGCCCCTTTGCTGCACCACGCGCTCAAATCAGGCGCCCCTCTTTCACCGGGCCGCACCGTGGTTGTCGCAGGCCATGGCGCTGATCTGGTGGCAAAGGCGGCGCGCGATTGGGATGACACGATCGAAGTCGTGCTTCAAACTGAACAACTGGGCACGGGCCATGCTGTCGATCAGGCGCGGGCCGCACTTGCCGACACCACAGGCGATGTGATCGTTCTTTATGGCGACACGCCTTTTATCCGCCCCGAAACGCTCGAAACCATGATCGCCGCACGCACGCGGGCTGACGTTGTCGTGTTGGGCTTTTCCGCGGCAAACCCAGGGCGTTATGGCCGGCTTGTCACCGCGGGCGAGACGCTGGAACGCATCGTTGAATACAAAGATGCATCACCTGAAGAACGCGCAATAACTCTCTGTAACTCCGGCGTTATTTGTGCAGACCGTGCAGTCCTGTATGACCTGATCTCCGCGATCACCAATCAAAATGCCTCGGGCGAATATTACCTCACCGATATGGTCGGTCTGGCCCGTGCGCGCGGGCTCTCCGCCACGGCAGTCACCTGCGACGAGGCCGAAACGCTCGGCATCAATTCCCGCGCGGAGCTGGCCCAAGCCGAAGCCGCTTTCCAAGCCCGCGCCCGCAGCGAAGCCCAAGACAACGGCGTAACGCTCGTCGCACCGGACACAGTGCATTTTGCCCATGACACACTCTTGGGCCGTGATGCCGTGATAGAACAATTCGTCGTCTTCGGACCGGGTGTCTCGGTCGAATCCGGCGCGATGATCCGCGCATTCTCCCATCTCGAAGGGTGTCACGTCGGCCAAGGCGCCGTCGTCGGCCCCTATGCCCGGCTACGTCCGGGGGCCGAGCTCGGGGACGACGCCCATGTCGGCAATTTTGTCGAAATCAAAAACGCCATTCTCGGGACGGGCGCCAAGGCCAACCACCTCACGTATATCGGCGATGCCGACATTGGCGAGAAAACCAATATCGGCGCAGGCACGATCACCTGTAATTACGATGGCGTCATGAAGCACCGCACAACGATTGGCGCGCGGGTTTTCATCGGCTCCAACACGATGCTCGTTGCTCCGGTTTCCGTGGGCAATGATGCGATGACCGGATCGGGAGCCGTCATTACCAAAAACGTCCCCGACGGCGCATTGGCCTTAGCCCGCGCTCCGCAAGAAAACAAATTAGGCGCAGCCACAAGATTGTTAGAAATGTTAAAGGCCAAGAAGGCCAAATTGACCAAAGGGACATAAAAATGTGCGGAATTGTCGGGGTGCTTGGCACCCATGAGGTCGCCCCCCTGCTCGTAGAAGCCCTCAAACGCCTTGAATATCGCGGCTATGACAGCGCAGGCATCGCCACTGTCAACAAGGGTCGCCTCGAACGCCGCCGTGCCGTTGGCAAGCTCGTCAATCTCTCTGATCTCTTGGTGCATGATCCTCTCGCGGGCACGTCTGGAATAGGCCACACACGCTGGGCCACCCACGGCGCGCCCTCTGTCACCAATGCCCACCCGCACCAATCCGGCCCGGTTGCAGTCGTTCACAACGGGATCATCGAAAATTTCCGCGAATTGCGCGAGGAACTCGCCCTCAAAGGGCGCACCTTCGTCACGCAAACCGACACCGAAACCGTTGCGCTTCTGGCGCATCAATACATGATCGAAGGCGCTTCTGCCCGCGACGCCGCCGAGAAAACCATCGCCCGCCTGCATGGGGCCTTTGCACTGGCCTTCCTGTTTGACGGCGAAAGCGACCTGATGATCGCCGCCCGCAAAGGCAGCCCCTTGGCCATCGGCCATGGCGACGGCGAAATGTATGTTGGCTCCGACGCCATTGCGCTCGCCCCGATGACAGACCGCATCACCTATCTCGAAGAGGGCGACTGGGCCATTCTTACCCGCACCTCCCTCGAAATCCGCGACGCGAATGGGGCCCTCGCGAACCGCTCGGAACGTCGCATCCAGATCGACAACACCCGCGTCGACAAAGGCGGCCACAAACACTTCATGGCCAAGGAAATCGCTGAACAGCCCCGCGTCATCGGCGAGGCCGTCCGCCATTACCTCGACCAAAGCGGCGAAAGCATCGTTCTGCCCCAAGGTGACATCGACTTTACCAAAGTGCGCCGCATCGTGATGGTCGCCTGTGGCACCGCCTATTATGCCTGCTACACCGCCAAATACTGGTTCGAGCAACTCGCCCGCGTCCCTGTCGAAATCGATGTCGCCTCGGAATTCCGCTACCGCGAACCCCCAATCGAAGAAGGCACCCTCGCCATTTTCGTCTCACAATCGGGCGAAACCGCCGACACGCTGGCCGCATTGCGCTATTGCCGCGACAAGGCCCAAAGCATTGTCGCCGTGGTCAATGTCCCCGAAAGCTCTATCGCCCGCGAAAGCGACCTTGCCCTGCCGATCCATGCAGGCACCGAAATCGGTGTCGCTTCCACAAAGGCCTTTACCTGCCAGCTGACTGTTTTGCTCATGCTGTCCCTCAAAGCCGCAGAACAACGCAAGGCCATGGAGGCACCAGAGCGCATCCGCCTTCTGTCGGCGCTGCGCGGCTTGCCCTCCACCCTCGTCGCCGGACTGGAAATCAACGCCGCCACCGAAAGCCTGTCGCGCAAACTGGCCGAAGCCCAAGACGTGCTCTTTCTCGGACGCGGCCCGATGTATCCCCTCGCGCTCGAAGCTGCCCTCAAACTCAAAGAAATCAGCTACATCCACGCCGAAGCCTATGCCTCGGGCGAGCTGAAACACGGGCCTATCGCGCTCATTGATAGCAAGATGCCCGTCATTGTCATGGCCCCCCGCGACGCGCTTTTCGACAAGACCGTCTCCAATATGCAAGAAGTCATGGCGCGCGGCGGCAAAGTCGTGCTCGTCACTGATACCGAAGGACGGGTTGAAGCAGGCGAAGGCGTGTGGGAAACGATCATCATGCCGCGCGTAGACCCGGTGCTCGCACCGATCCTCTATGCCATCCCGGCCCAACTCATCGCCTATCATACGGCCATTGCCAAAGGAACTGACGTGGACCAACCGCGCAACCTCGCCAAATCGGTCACTGTCGAATGACGCTGGACGAAGCTCTCGCTACCCTCACGGCCGCCGCTGAACCGGGCCGCGCGGAAGGAATGCAAGCCTATCACAAAGTGCCGCGCCCCTATCTGGGCCTGCCCAATCCTGCGATCAACGACATCTCGGAAGGGTGGCGCAAAACCCTGAGCCTTGAAGAGCGGCTATCGCTCGCCGAAGCCTTGTGGAACACCAATATCTTCGAGGCGCGGATTGCGGCCGCCAAACTCCTTACCCAAGCCCGCATTCGTCCGGATGGGGCGGTCTGGGCATTGATCACGTCTTGGCTCCCGGATCTCGATAGCTGGGCCATTGCCGATCATGCCATGATGGCAGGCCAACGCCGCGTCACAGCCGATCTGGCGCGGATCGATGAGGTAGAGACCTGGACCAAGGGCGAAAGCCATTGGATCCGCCGCGCTGCGATGGTCATTACCCTGCCCTTCACCAAACAAAACTTTCCCAGCCCCGCTGAAATCGCCGTGCGCGAACGCGTCATGGGCTGGGCGGCAGATTATGTTCGCGATCCAGAATGGTTCATTCAAAAATCTGTGGCTTGGTGGCTGCGCGAGCTCTCCAAACACGACCCTGAACGCGTGGTCTATTTCTTGCAAAATCACGCCAAGTTCATGAAGCCCTTCGCACGGCGCGAAGCCGAGAAGTTTCTTACCCTAGGCGCAGCACAGCCCGCCGGCACATCGGGCGCACAGCCCGCCGCCACACCGGGCGCTGCCCTTCCGCAGGTCGAGAACGAAATCGAAACCGACGCCTGATCTTATTCGGCAAACACCTCAAGCGTTGGCAAATCCGTTAAGGAAACATCAAGGAGCCGCATCGCCGCAAGCGAAAGGCGGCTCCCGGCCCCACTGGCCCCTGCAATAGGCAAAAGCTCCAATTGCACCGCTTTACCCGTGAGCGGGTTCACCACCCGGCCCTTCGAAGGTGCAGAAACCAAAGGGGTTTCCAACCAAAACCCGGGCTTGGACGGGTCTCCGAGCGATGCCACGGTCTGCCCCAAAGCGCGCCCAGCCGAAGGAGCTTGGGGGGCGACGACGGCCGCGACGCGATCCGCCTTCGAGGTGGTATCAAACTGCTCTGCGGTGCGCGCATTCTGTGGCGGTCTTGGTGGTGGCGGCGTTGGTAGGGTCTGCGCCCCAGCCGCCTCTGACGCTGCAGGGACCACGGGGACTGCCTGAGATACTGGCGCAGCCTTCTGCCGCAGCGGAAAAACTCCGCACCCAGACAGCAACGACACCCCAACGAAAAACCAAATCACCATTTTAATCATGGCCTGAATCTAGCGCTCTGCCTGCGCGCACGCAATGCTTCCCCTCTTGCCCAAAACGCAGAGCCGCCCTACCCTCTGCCCATGACACATACTTTGATAGATCCGTTCCAACGCGCCATCACTTACCTCCGCGTCTCCGTCACGGACCGCTGCGATTTCCGCTGCGTCTATTGCATGTCGGAGAACATGACTTTTCTGCCAAAGAAGGACTTGTTGACGCTCGAAGAACTTGATCGCCTGTGCTCCTCCTTTATCCGCCTTGGCGTCGAAAAGCTGCGGATCACGGGGGGCGAGCCCTTGGTTCGCAAAGGCATCATGACGTTTTTTGACGCCATGTCGGCCCATCTGGCCAAAGGGACGCTCAAAGAACTGACCCTCACCACCAATGGCTCGCAACTCGACCGCTTCGCAGCAGATCTGGCCAATTGCGGGGTGCGCCGGATCAACGTGTCCCTAGACACGCTCGACGACAAGAAATTCGCCGACATCACCCGTTGGGGCCGACTGCCGCAGGTCATCAAGGGCATTGATGCCGCCCAAAAGGCGGGCTTGCGCGTCAAGATCAACGCCGTGGCGCTGAAAGGTTTCAACGAGGACGAGCTTTTCACTCTGCAAGAGTGGTGCGCCTCACGCGATATGGACCTGACATGGATCGAAGTGATGCCTATGGGCGATATCGGCAATGAAGATCGGCTGGATCAATTCTGGTCACTCAAGGATCTCCGCAGCAGATTGGCCAACCAGTTCACTGTGACCGACCTCGCAGAACGCAGCGGCGGCCCAGCCCGCTATGTGCGGATCGAAGAGACCGGTCAGAAAATCGGTTTCATCACGCCGCTCTCGCATAATTTTTGCGAAAGCTGCAATCGCGTGCGGATCACCTGCACTGGCGAGATTTATACCTGCCTCGGGCAAGAAGGTCACTCAGACTTGCGGGCGCCCCTTCGCACCAGTGATGATGACGCTGTGCTCGAGACGGCCATCCGCGCAGCGATCGGCCTCAAACCAAAAGGGCATGATTTCGACTATTCCCGCCAAGACGTCTCTGGCCGCGTCAGCCGCCACATGAGCCACACAGGGGGCTGATACGCGCAGCTGATGCTGGCGGCTCATCCGTAGAAACAAAAAGGGGGGCGCCGCCCCCCTTTTTCTTCGCCATTGGCTCCCCGAAACATTTTCCCAAGAGAAAATATCAGGAGCAATCCTGACCGCCCGGTCGTGTTTGCGTCATGACGCAAACCAGACGCGAAACATACGCAAATCATACGTTGAATTTGCGCGATTTCGTCTCACGAAGCAGGCATCCGGCGCTCGACAATCTCCGCCCACCACGAGCACCCAGCCGGGATAGCCTCATCGTTAAAATTATAAAGCGGATGGTGGACCATGGCCGTATCCCCATTCCCAACAAGGATATAAGCTCCGGGGCGCTCTTCGAGCATGAAGGCAAAGTCTTCGCCCCCCATCACCAACGGCGCTTCACTACAGTCACCAGAAACCGCCCGCGCCGCCTCTGCCGCATAGGCCGTGTGCTCTTCGTGATTGACCATGACGGGATAGTTTCTTTTGTAGTTCACCTCAATTTTAGCACCATATGTAGCGGCAATACCTGCGGATATCTCCTTCATCCGGGTTTCCGCGAGGTCGCGCATCTCACCGCTCATCGTCCGAACAGTGCCTTTCAGATGCACGCGCTGCGGGATGACGTTGAAGGCCTTGGAGGAGGTCTCAAAGCTTGTCACAGACACAACGATCTGGCCAATCGGATCCGCATTCCGCGACGCGATGGTTTGCAAGGCAAGGACCAAAGTCGACCCAACAACTATGCTATCAATGGTTTCTTGCGGTTTGGCCGCATGGCCACCCTTACCTTCAATCTCGATATCCCAGATGTCAGTTGCCGCAAAAAAAGCCCCAGACCGAATAGCAAAAGACCCAACAGGCCGCCCCGGCCAATTGTGCATCCCGTAAACTTCCTGAACGTTGAAACGATCCATCATGCCGTCTTCGCACATTTCACGCCCCCCACCGCCCCCCTCTTCGGCTGGCTGGAAAATCACCACAACAGTGCCGTCGAAGTTTCTGGTTTCACTCAGATATTTTGCTGCCCCCAACAGCATGGCCGTATGGCCATCATGGCCACAAGCATGCATCGCACCCGGAGTTTTGGAAGCATAGGTGAGGCCGGTTTGCTCATGGATCGGCAAGGCATCCATATCGGCGCGCAGCCCCACAACTTTTCCACTGGCGGTGCTTCGTCCCTTGATCACACCAACGACCCCTGTGCGGCCTATTCCTGTCACCACCTCGTCACAGCCAATATCTTGCAGCACTTTGGCGACCATCGCAGAGGTCCGATGTGTCTCAAACAGGATCTCCGGGTTCTCGTGGATATCCCGTCGCCATACGGTGATCTCTTCTTGAAGTTCGGCGAAACGGTTCTTGGCTGGCATTTCTTAACCCTCTTGGCGTGGCATACGTTGTTCAATGAGTTCAACGAAGTAACTAACCCCAAATGGGGCCGCATCATCGGTAAAGTCATAGGCGGGGTGGTGGCACATCGGCGTGTCACCATTACCGAGGAAGATATAAGCGCCCGGTCGCGCCTCTAGCATATAGGAGAAATCTTCAGCAGGCATCACGGGAGCAGTTTCAGGATTAACCTTTACCCCAACGACCGAAGCCGCGTTGATCGCATGTTGCGTGGCTTCAGGGTTGTTGATGGTGGGTGGATACCCTCGTTGATAATCTATCGCCGCACTTGCGCCATAGGCAGTTGCAGTATGTTCAACAACGGCGCGCAACCGTGCTTCAACGAGATCGCGAGTAACGGGATCAAAACATCTCACCGTGCCACGAATATGCGCGGTCTGGGGGATCACGTTGAATGTATCGCTTTCGGTCTGAAGAGCGGTGACAGAGAGGACCGCGGGCTGAATTGGCTGGACGTTACGCGCCACAACAGATTGCAGGGAAACCACAATTTGTGCGCTTGCAAGTGTGGTGTCGATCGCTTGGTGTGGCTCTGCGGCGTGACCACCCTTTCCAGTTACTACAATTTCGAATTGATCCGCTGACGCCATTAGGGGGCCGGGACGGATCGCGAACTCTCCCACCGGCAGTCCAGGATAGTTGTGAAGACCATAGACCTCTTGGACGTTCCAGCGGTCCATTGCACCGTCCTCGACCATCTTGAGACCGCCAGCGCCCCCCTCTTCGGCCGGCTGGAACAAAAGCACGACGGTCCCGTCAAAGTTCCGGGTTTCCGTGAGGTATTTTGCAGCCCCCAGCAGCATCGCCGTATGGCCATCATGTCCACATGCATGCATTGCTCCGGGAGTTTTTGATGCATAGGGCAAACCGGTAATCTCGGACATTGGCAGAGCATCCATATCGGCGCGAAGCGCAATCACGCGGCCCGATTTGGTATTTTGCCCTTTGATCACCCCCACAACGCCAGTGATGCCGATACCTTCAACAACTTCGTCACAGCCGAAGGCTCGGAGCTTTTCGGCAACAATTCCAGCCGTTCTGTGAACCTCGAACATGACTTCTGGGTTTTCGTGAAAATCACGCCGCCAAGCAGTGATTTCGTCATGCATCTCTGCGATACGGTTCTTAATCGGCATAGATCGTCTCCAGTTCTATAGTCGTCTTCCCAATGAACATTTGGGTATGTCAGTCAGAGGTTTGGCCCCGGAACAAGTGGCGTTCCATCAGAAAAGCGGCCAGATCGAAAGCGGGTCAAATCGTGCTTCGGGGGCTGGCCAAGTGCCATTTTTGCAATCGTCAGTCCAAAGGCTGGGCCGATACCAAAGCCATGCCCGCACATGCCAGTAGCGACAATCACGCCGTCTAGATCGGCCAAACGGTCAACAACTGGAACTACGTCAGGCATGACATCGATCATCCCCGCCCAGGCCTTGGAAACGACAGGGGCGCGGTTAGAGGGAAAAGCCGCCGCAAAGCGCTCAGGTAACTCCGAGAGTTTTCGGCGATTGGGCTCCGGGTCTAGGATCCTGCATTTTTCAAATGGTGAAACTTCGTCCATGCGCCATTTCCGCGCCGTGCTCCACGCGTCTGGAAACCCCTTAGGTGCCCAAGGTCGCAGCGCCACATCAAAGCCACCTGCCCTGAGCAGCTTCATATAGCTTGGAAAGGCGCGGAATGCGTCAGGGCCAATGAAGAGTTCAGAATAAGCCGCCGGAGCCAACGTATAGCCACCATCATCGCGCAAGCGCCAAGCAAAGACACCATCCACCGCAGCGCCCTCGTGACCGACCTCAGAAGGGATGGTCGTGGCAACCGTTGAACGCACGGACAGTTGCGGCAACGAAACGCCGTGTGCTCTCAAAAACAGTGAGGACCATGCGCCTGCTGCAACAACGACTTGTTCTGTCCGGATCGATCCACTTTCGGTAATGACGGCAGAAAGCGTGCCTGCGGTATGTTCCAATCCTCGGGCAGCACAGCTTTCACGAATAATGACCCCTTCTGAGACGGCCAGCCGTGCAATTTCTGGCACAGCGATCCACGGCTCGCCTCGCATGTCCGACGGCGTGTGCAACGCACCATGCCATTTCGCGGCGGTTAGGGGAAACATAGCCATCACCTCTCGACGGCTCAAAATTCGGCTGTCTAAATCGGTGTGCTGCGATGCCAAACGCAGCCATGTCTCAAATCGGCCAAGGCTCTTGTCTGAATTGGCAAGGTAAGAAACCCCTACCGTCTTGATACCCAGTTTGTTCTTACAATTTTGATCGAGGTCTCTCCAAAGGCCTCGTGCCTCCAGAGAAAGCGGGATTTCGGCCATGTCGCGCCCTTGGGTACGGATCCAGCCCCAATTTCGAGTGGATTGCTCTGCACCAATCCGGCCCTTTTCCAAGAGCACAACCTTCATTCCTTCACGCGCCATATAGAGCGCAGCGGTTACACCGATCACGCCGCCGCCGATGACTACACAATCAACTGCCTCTGGCAGAACACCCGAATGCTCAGGGTGCTCCGAGAGCCAGTGGGGAAAGTTCATGCCAGCCTCTCCAGAACACGCTCCATGAAAGCATGCCCGGCGTTGAACTGCTCTACGGTTACATATTCATCGGGTTGGTGCGCCTGCGCGATGTCGCCGGGGCCGCAGACGACAGCGGAATACCCCCGCTCCTGAAATTGACCTGCTTCAGTGCCGTAGCTTACCACATGTATGCCGTTATCCCCGGTGATTGAGCGCACAAAACCTTCAGCATCGCCCATCTCTTCCGGCTTCAGCCCAGGAACAGCAAAACGCTCTTCTACGTCAATCCGGGCCTCGGGACGTATTTTCTGCATCTCCGCTTCCACGTCTCGGATCTTTTGCAAAACCCGCAAACGCCATGCTTCATTGCTATCGGAAGGAACCGCACGCCATCCCAGGTCGAAACGGCAATGTTTGGCTGTAATATTTGCAGCGGTTCCACCTGATATCACCCCTGTATGGAGGGTCGTATAAGGCGGATCGAAAAGGCTTGCTGCCTCTGTTGGGGAAAGTTTGGAGGTTTCCAAATTCACCTCGTTTGCCCACTGGATTATTCGCGCCGCCTCCATGACTGCAGATACGCCACGATAGGCAATGGACGAATGAACTTCAAAGCCCCAGACATCGACAAAAAAACCTTGGCCGCCTTTATGCCCCGTGACAGCCTCCATCATCGATGGTTCGCCAACAATGACCGCACTCGCTTTTGGCAGCGTCTCTAGCATTCGGTCGATCATTGGCGGCGCACCTGTGCAGCCTATTTCTTCATCAAAAGACAAGGCGAGCTGTAGCGGACGGGCAACGCCCCGATATTTGGCTTCAACCAAGGCCCAAATCGATAGCGCATCAAAGCCTTTCATATCACATGTGCCACGCCCAAAAAACTTGCCATCCCGCTCGGTCACAGTCCAAGGATCAGAGGTCCAAGGTTGCCCGTCCACGGGGACAACATCGGTATGTCCCGATAATACCAAACCGCCCGCGATTTCGGGGCCGACGTGAGCAAAAAGCGCAGCCTTTTGTCCTGATGGATCCCAGTAGCGATGCGCGGCAATTCCGTGCCCAGAGAGATACTCCTCAACCCAATCAACCAAAGGCAAATTGGTATCGCGGCTCACAGTGGGGAAACTAATGAGCTTCGTCATCAACTCCAAAGGCGACAGCCTATTTGCCATGGGTCAATATCCACTATCGGTGACGAGCACGCGGTGATCAGGGCCAACCTCACGGTAAACCGATGGTTCAGCCTTGAAGCCAACTGGACGAATTGGCGAAGGAATGGGTTTGAAATTAAGGTCCTTTTCTGACTTTCTTAGCCGAGGATCCGCAATCGGGACCGCTTTCATCAATGCCTTTGTATAGGGGTGCTGGGGGTTTTCAAAAACAGATGCACGCGGCCCTATCTCCACGATCCGCCCCAAATACATCACGGCCACATCGTGGCTTACGCGTTCAACAACCGCCATATCGTGGCTGATGAATAGAAATGACAAACCCAGATCCGCTTGCAATTCCATCATCAGGTTTAGCACTTGCGCTTGCACCGACACATCAAGAGCAGAGACACTCTCATCTGCGACAATTAACTTGGGGTTCAGAGCCAACGCCCGCGCAATCGCCACCCGTTGGCGCTGCCCGCCGGACAATTCGTGCGGATATCGATTGAGGAAGGCTCGAGGCAGTTCTACCCGGTCGAAAAGCATCGCAACCCGATCGTGTAGTGCCTGCCCTTTGTGCGTGCCGTAATTCCACATTGGTTCTGCAACTTGATCCAGCAACTTCATTTGAGGATTAAGGCTGGCAAAGGGATCTTGGAAAATCATCTGCATATCAAGGCGCGCTTTTCGCAGGCCCTCCGCATCCAGCGCCAAAATATCCCGCCCCTCAAGTGCGATTTTGCCTGAGAGTGGTTCAACCAAACGCAGCAGCGAACGGCCCGCTGTGGACTTTCCGCAGCCCGACTCACCCACGAGGCTCAGCGTTCGGCCCTTCTTCAAGGTGAAAGACACATCTTCGACCGCATGAACATTTGCCACAAGCTTGCGGAAAAAACCTCCACGAACCGGAAATCTCGTGGTCAAATTCTCAACTCTAAGCAATTCACCTTCCCCGCCGGGGATGGGTTTTATCTCGTCTTGCTCTCGACCAAGCAGGCGCATCGGTTCGGGATAAGTCTTACCCGTCATCTCTCCGAGCTTCGGCACCGCTGCCAGCAAGGCCTTGGTGTAATCATGTTGTGGATTTTCGAAGATTTCCTCAACCGTCCCCTCTTCAACTTTTTTGCCGCGATACATAACCACGACCCGGTCCGCCATTTGAGCCACAACAGCCATATCATGCGTGATAAACATCACCGCAGTTCCAGTTTCCCGCTTCAACCGATCAATCAGCGCCAGGATCTCGGCTTGAATTGTCACATCCAGAGCCGTGGTTGGTTCGTCGGCGATAAGAAGTCGGGGCTCGCACGCCAACGCCATTGCGATCACAACGCGCTGCCTCATACCTCCAGACAACTCATGCGGATATTGGTTGAGACGGCGCTCAGGCTCAGGGATCCGCACTTGGGTGAGTAGTTCTAGCGCACGAGTTCGCGCCTCCGGCCGTGAAAGCCCACGATGTACCCGCAATCCTTCGGTCAGTTGCCGCCCAACAGTGAAAACCGGGTTCAAAGCTGTCATCGGCTCTTGGAAAATCATTCCAATCTCATTGCCCCGAATCGTCCTCATCAGCGATTGATCCGTGTTGGCGAGATCAATTTCACCGCCCGACTTGCGATCAAAGATCAATTTCCCTCCCGCGATCTGGCCTCCACCGAACTCGACCAAGCGCATCAAAGAGAGAGAAGAAACCGACTTGCCAGAGCCTGACTCGCCAACGATTGCGACTGTTTCCCCCGAATTTATCGAGAATGAGACGTCCTCGACCCCAACGACAGTGCCGCTCTTTGTTTCAAATTCAACCCGAAGGTTTTCGATACGAGCAATTGGTCTGTCCAACATGATGATCCCCGGTGGTTTGGTTCAGGCTATCTACCCCCGCGAAACACTGTCAAACGCTAACTCATGAGCGCAAGCCGGGATGGCATTAAAATGCACTATTGCCAAAATTATGCAATATCGTGCATTCTAATTCAGGAATCGCCAAACAATTGGGTACGCGAGCAGGAAATCGTGGCGATTTGTTGGATACCCTCTTGCGCCGTGAAGGTAAGTTGATTGAGTTTGATAGAACGAACGAGCGTGAAGCTCGTCATAAAAACAGAGGCACGAGCGTGTCCAACAAGGAGTGAGGAATGAAAACGAAATCCCTTTTGCTTGGCGCAGTAACAGCTATGTCGCTTGCACCAGCAGCATTTGCAGAACGGGGCGCTGACGGACACGTCAACGTGATCTATTGGCAAGCCCCGTCTATCTTGAACCCCTATCTGTCGGGTGGCACGAAAGACCTCGACGCGTCAGCGGTCGTCATCGAGCCCTTGGGCCGCTACGACCAAGATGGCAACCTCGTGCCATATCTTGCGACTGAAATTCCAACGCTGGAAAATGGCGGCGTCTCGGCTGACCTGACCTCCATCACTTGGAAACTCAAGCCCGGTTTGCTTTGGTCCGACGGCTCACCGCTGACTTCGGCAGATGTGGTGTTCACGGCAGAGTACTGCATGCACCCCGAAGGCGGCTGCGCGCAGCTGGCAAAGTTTGAAGGCGTCGACAAGGTTGAAGCCATCGACGATCTTTCCGTCAAGGTGACGTTCAAAGAAGCCAAGCCGAACCCCTATGGCCCATTCATGGGCGCGCAGGCTCCAATTATCCAAAAAGCGCAATTTGCTGAATGCTTGGGCGCGAAAGCCCCCGAGTGCACTTCGGCAAACTTTGGTCCAATCGGCACGGGCGCGTTTCGCGTTACAGAATTCCGTCCAAATGACGTGATTTCCTTTGAAGCCAACCCGAACTATCGTGATGCCGCAAAGCCAGCCTTTGCGACAATGACACTTAAGGGCGGTGGCGATGCGACGGCGGCCGCGCGCTCCGTTCTGGAGACAGGCGAGTTCGACCTCGCATGGAACCTCCAACTGGCGCCTGACGTACTTGCCAATATGGCAAAAGGCGGCAAAGGCGAAGCGCGTTCGGGCTTTGGTTCGCTGGTTGAGCGTATCATGGTCAACATGACCAATCCTGACCCGGCGCTGCCGGAAGGCGAGCGTTCGACAGCGAAACATCCGCACCCCTTCCTGTCGGATGTAGCTGTGCGTCAAGCACTGTCTTTGGCTATTGATCGTCCATTGCTGGTTGAAATTGGCTACGGACAAGCAGGTCGTCCGACCTGTGACTTGGTACCCGCTCCTGCGATTTATGTTTCCGGTCGTACGGAATGCATGACGCAAGACCTCGCAGGCGCGAACAAACTGCTCGACGATGCAGGCTGGGCACGTGGCGCTGATGGCGTTCGTGCAAAAGACGGTGTGCGTCTGAAGATGCTCTACCAGACCTCAACAAACGCGGTGCGTCAGGATTTCCAAGCCCTGATCAAGCAGTGGTGGGAAGAGATCGGCTTTGAAGTCGAACTTCGCAACGTCTCTGCTTCGGTGTTCTTCGGTGGAGACCCCGGTTCGCCCGACACGTTCCAAAAGTTCTACGCAGACGTTCAAATGTATGCGAACAACTTTGATGGCACAGACCCAGAAGCCTACATGGCAGCCCAAACCTGCGACAAGGCCCCGCGCCCTGAAACGCAGTGGCAGGGTGAGAACATCAGCCGTGTGTGCATTCCAGAGTATGATGCCAAGGTCGCTGAGCTTGGCAAAACCGGTGATGTGGCAAAGCGTGCTGAGTTGGTGAAAGAACTCAACAACATGGTTACCAACGATAGCCACATGATCATTCCACTGGTGGATCGTGGCCGTGTAACCGGTGTTTCTAACACACTCGGCGGCTTTGTCCTGAACACTTGGGACTCTGAGTTGTGGAACATCGCAGACTGGACTCGGATCAAGTGATCTGACGAACACGTCCAAATCTCTGTAGGGCGGGAGCTTCCCGCCCTACTCACTTCTTCCATAGACATATGACCAGAGGCGCCGAATGCTGACATTCACCATCCGACGATTGGTGCTTACCCTCCCGACGCTTCTGGTAATCAGTCTCGTCATCTTCATGCTGCTGGAACTCGCCCCGGGCGATCCCATGGCGCAAGTACCGCTAACGGTTCCGCCGGAAGTAAAAGAGAAAATGCGGGAAGCGCTCGGCTTAGGGCAGCCGAGCCATGTGCGATACCTAAAGTGGGTCTACCAGTTTTTCGTCGTCGAACCGTCAATCATGATTGATTGGTTAACCTCGAAAAGCACCCTGCTTGGATGGCTGCCAGATACGTCACTTTATGGTGGTGATCTTCGCGTGATTTCATGGCAGACACGCTCTCCGGTGATGGACATTGTTGTACAGCGTCTTCCACAGACCATGTGGGTTGTTGGAATGGGCTATCTCTTCGGTGTGCTCATTGCGCTACCGATCGGAATTTACTCAGCTTATCGCCAATATTCGATCTTCGATCAGGTTGGCACATTCATCTCAATGGTTGGATTTTCTGTCCCAACCTTTTTCACGGGCGTTCTTTTGATTGTTGTCTTCTCTGTCAACTTGGGTTGGTTCCCATCGATCTATGACACGACGCTGAAGGTAAACTCTTGGGATAGCTTCTTGCAGCAAGCCCGACAGATGGTGATGCCTGTGACAGTCTTGGCACTGTATAACGCGGCTCAGATCAGCAGGTTCATGCGCTCTTCAATGCTCGACAACCTCAACCAAGATTACGTCCGAACGGCCCGTGCCAAAGGCCTCTCGGAGCGTGTTGTTGTCTTGGTCCATGTGTTGCGAAACTCGATGATCCCTGTGGTAACCGTCATCGCTCTTGGCGTCCCGCAAGTTTTTGGCGGGGCGATCATTACCGAGCAAGTGTTCAAAGTGAATGGCTTGGGACAGCTGTTGATTGGTGCGATTGAAGCCAATGACCTTCCCATGGTGCAAACGCTCACGTTCATTTTTGCGCTTTTGATCGTCGTCTTTAACCTAATTGCTGACGTGCTTTACGGCATCATCGACCCGAGGATCCGCTATGACTGATGTTCTCTCCACTCCCCCCCGCAGTCAGTGGCGCGATATCTGGGATCAATTCAAATCGCACCGAGGCGCCTTGATTGGTGGTGTCGTGTTTATGTCGATTGTCGTCGTCGTGTTCCTTGGACCACTGATTTGGACGATCGATCCAACACATGTTGAAATTCGGGCACGTAATAAATCGCCCTCGTTTTCGTATCCATTTGGAACCGATCAATTGGGACGAGACATGTTGGCGCGGATGATGGCAGGTGGACGTGTGTCGATTTCTGTTGGCCTAACGGCTATGGCATTGGCAATCACACTCGGGTCTTCTGTCGGGCTTTTGGCAGGGTATTTTCGAAAACTCGACTGGCCGCTCATGCGTTTGACAGAAATATTCCAGTCTCTCCCCCTGCTGCCACTTTTGCTCGTCATGGTCACTCTGTTTCGCGAACCTCTGGCAGGTGCGTTCGGCCCTGAAAAGGGAACGTTTATTTTGATCGTCGGAGCGATTGGAGTAACAAGTTGGATGGCCACGGCCCGGATTGTGCGTGGATCGGTTTTGGCACTGAAAGAACGCGAGTTTGTCCTTGCCGCGCGCTCGATTGGCACCACTGACTTTAAGATGATACTGCGCCATATCCTGCCGAACGTCATCTCGCCGATTATGGTTTCTGCCACTTTGGGTATTGCGGCGGCAATTATCACAGAGTCGGCTCTGTCCTTTCTCGGATTGGGTTTCCCACCAGACTTCCCAACTTGGGGGCGGCTACTTTACGACGCGGTTGATTACATGCAGCAATATCCCAGCCGCGTGATCTGGCCAGGGGTTGCCATTTCACTTACGGTTTTGTCTGTGAACTACCTTGGAGACGGGTTGCGCGACGCCCTCGACCCTCGCATTCGGGGCCGCTGAAAATAGGAACAAAAGAATGGCCCAAGCGTCTTGCGAGGGCCATTTTTTTTCGCTCATTGCGATGCAGCAGATAACGTTCTGCCCCCATTGCGAGATGAGAAAAAAATCCGCCCCTTGCTTCAAAATTTCTAATTATGCGCCTTGAACGGGGTGTCTTCGTCTGCAAATGAGAATAAAATTCTGATTTGGAGTGCGTTCAATGTTTGAATCTCTTGGATTTGAGAATCTCACCCCCGGTCAAGCCGCCATTTGGTTTGGTCTCATGATTGGCGCTATGTTCGGAGCACTCGCTCAAGTAACCCGCTTTTGCTTTCGAAGCGCAATTTTGGGGGGGTGGCGAAATGAAGCTGCTGGTGTCTGGATCATGGCGCTGATTACCGCAACCATTGGAACGCAGGCTGCGGTTCGTCTTGAAATCATCTCCTTTACAGATCATCGTTTTTTTTCGCCCGATTTACCTTACCTCGCCATCATTCTAGGCGGAGCCCTGTTTGGCATTGGTATGGTTTTGGCGCGCGGATGCGCCTCACGACTAACAGTCTTGACAGGCTCCGGTAATTTGCGCGCGTTTACTGTTCTTGTGATCTTTGCCATCGTTTCGCACGCCACGCTTAAGGGAGTTCTCGCGCCGCTTCGGGTATCGATCTCTCAAGCGACCATGACTCTCCCTGAATTTGCTTGGATGCCAATTCTGTGGACTTCATTCCTTGTCTTGTCCGGAAGCTTAATTGTGTGGAAATCAGGGGCGCAGCTTAAAAATTTCGCTTTGGCAGCGCTCCTTGGATTGCTTGTACCCATCGCTTGGGTGGGAACTGGCTTTGTCCTTTTTGATGAGTTCGACCCAATTGCGATGGAAAGCCTTTCGTTCACCTCACCTGCATCGGAAGCATTGTTTTGGACGATTGCTTCAACCTCAATATCCGCAGGTTTCGGAGTTGCTTTGCTTGGTGGAGTCGTGGTTGGCGCGGCACTCCTTTCCAAGCTGCGCGGTGAATTCAAATGGGAAAGCTTTGAAAGCAATCGTCAAATGGCGCGATATTTCGCCGGCGCGATTTTCATGGGGTTCGGCGGCGTGCTTGCCGGCGGCTGCACCGGGGGTGCAGGACTCGCTGGGGCTCCTACCCTCTCGATCGCAGCCATCCTAGCACTGGGGGCGATTACAGCCGGCGGATTGGCCGCTCATCACCTGATCAATGGAACTTCTCGTGGATACGGCGCACATTCCACCAAACCGCCCCTACAACCGGCAGAGTGACCAAAGCCATGATCATCCCCCTGCTAACCCCAATCGGCTCAGCAAGGGGATAGAGCACGTAACTTAACAGCGATACGGCATAATAGCTGATCGCAACTGTAGAGAGTCCTTCTACGGTTTTCTGAAGCCGCAATTGCATGTCAGCACGCTGGTTCATGCTTTCCAGCAGTTGCTGATTTTGAGCAGAACGCTCGACATCAACGCGGGTCCTCAGCAGTTCGCCCGCCCGAATTGCCCGGTCCGACATCGCCTTCAACCGTGCTTCCGACGCTTTGACTGTCCGCATGGCGGGATCATAGCGGCGCATCATAAACTCGTTGAGTGTTTGGCGTCCATCAAACCGCGTTTCACGCATGACCTCGATACGCTGATGGACAATCGCTTCATAGGCAGAGGTGGCACCAAACCGAAAAGACGTCTGAACGCCAAGGTTCTCCAATTCAGCCGAAACCGCCAGAAGGCCAGCCAAGGTCAGATCCGCGCTCTTTTCCTCATCGCGCATATCGGCCATCAGATCGGTTAATTGCCGGTCAATATGCCCCATCCTGCTGCCGATTTCTCGAACGCGGGCAAATCCCAGCATCGACATTGTCTTGTAAGTCTCGATCTCCAACATCCGTTGAACAATCCGCCCCACTCGGCGTGCCCCCGTTCCTGGGGCCACAAAAACTGCCAGTCGAATATGGCCTGCGGGATCGATCCGGAAATCACCTGCAACAACGGCTGCTTCATCCAGCACATAGGATGCGGCGAGGCTTTCTGGCACAAACCAGTCACTCAAAGACCGAACAACCTCTTCCTTCTCCTTTAGCACATCGATCCGCACCAAAGCCGACGTAATCCGCATACCGGGCGCTTCAGCGAGCCAATCGGCCGGAAACACCTCAAAGTCAGCAGGATCAAAAGAACGCGCAGAAACACCGTCGGCAAATGCGGTATAGGTGACAAACTCGGTATGGCTTTCCCACTTCAACGCGTATTTGCCTATGCGACCAAAATAATGCGTAGCACCCGGAGGCGGGTGAGCAACGCCATGTCGATCCAGAAGCTTTGTCAGGTGGTGAAAATCTGCGGCACGGTCTCGCGCAGCAGCGTTTTCTGCAGGCTTAATTGCAATAAAAACGGCAGTGCCGGGAACGCCTAGTGTGGGAAACGGCCGAGCGTGCAGCTCGTTGGTCAACGGATAACGGAGCGGATGATCGGCAATTGCAGTCATTGAAGGCGTCCTTGAGGGAGCAGCTAGATTTCTAAGGGTTACACGGCGTTTAGCATTTCGCAAATATGTTTATTTTACAATCACTTAAAGAATACCGTCGCATACATCTCTCTCAAAGCAAAAAACCGCCGCGCTTTCACGCGGCGGTTTTCAGATTTCGGCAAAGCCGTCGAGCAATTAGGATGAGATTTTCGTCAGCAACTCATCTAATGACTTTTTGGCGTCGCCATAGAACATCCGGGTATTCTCTTTGTAAAAGAGCGGATTTTCGATCCCGGAATAGCCCGTGCCCTGACCGCGCTTTGAAACGAACACTTGCTTTGCCTTCCAGCATTCCAAAACAGGCATGCCTGCGATTGGGCTGTTTGGGTCTTCTTGCGCGGCAGGGTTAACAATGTCATTGGACCCGATCACGATCGCGACGTCGGTTTCCGGGAAATCATCGTTGATTTCATCCATTTCCAACACGATGTCATAAGGGACTTTGGCTTCCGCTAGCAGCACGTTCATATGCCCCGGCAAACGTCCGGCAACCGGGTGGATTGCAAAACGTACTTTCTTGCCCTTCGCGCGAAGCCGCTTGGTTAATTCAGACACCGATTGCTGTGCCTGAGCAACGGCCATGCCGTATCCAGGAATGATCACAACACTGTCAGCGTCTTCCAACGCAGCAGCTACGCCATCGGCATCAATCGCAATCTGTTCCCCCGTCACTTCCATCGCTGGTCCTGTCGTGCCACCGAAACCGCCGAGGATCACCGAAATGAAGGAGCGGTTCATCGCTTTGCACATGATGTAGGATAGGATTGCGCCAGAGGATCCCACCAGTGCGCCAGTGACGATAAGCAGGTCATTGGACAAAGAGAAGCCGATCGCGGCTGCTGCCCAGCCGGAATAGCTGTTTAGCATCGACACCACGACGGGCATATCCGCACCGCCAATACCCATGATCAAATGATAACCGATGAAGAGCGCCAGCAAAGTCATTGCGTAAAGCGTCCAGCTGCCGACACCCTGCATGTACATCACAAGCAAGACCACAGACAAAATAGCGGCACCCGCGTTGAGGGCATGGCCACCGGGAAGCTTCTTTGCCTTGCCATCAACCTTGCCAGCCAGTTTGCCGAACGCGACAACTGAACCGGTGAACGTTACCGCTCCGATAAAGACCCCGAGGAACACTTCTACTTTCAGAATGTTGATCTCAGTAGACGTCTTGTGAGCAACTTTTTCAGCGAACCCGGCAAGCCCCATATCATGGAGAGCTGCCATTATTCCTGCTGCGTTCAAAGATGGTGATAGACCGCTCTTTAGGTCAGCAACTCGTGACATTTCAATGTCAGCATTGAAGCCGATGAAGACTGCCGCGAGGCCCACAAAAGAGTGCAGCGCTGCAACAAGCTGCGGCATTTCAGTCATCTCGACCTTGGCGGCCAGATACTGCCCCGCATAAGCACCAACGGCGATCATAACCAAGACCACCAGATAATTGCCCATTCCTGGTCCAAACACCGTTGCAAAGGCCGCCAAGGCCATCCCAACGATGCCATACCAAACGGCGCGTTTTGCGCTTTCCTGCCCCGAGAGGCCGCCGAGCGATAGAATGAATAAAATTGCAGCCGCAATGTAAGCTGCCGATACGATTCCGATACTCATATCCTAGCTCCCTTACGACTTCTGGAACATGGCAAGCATCCGGCGCGTAACCAGAAAACCACCGACGATGTTAATGGTAGCAATCAAAACTGAGATACCTGCCAGAATGACCACAAGCCAGCTTCCAGACCCGATCTGCAACAAAGCCCCAAGGATGATGATCCCGGAGATTGCGTTAGTCACGGCCATCAAAGGCGTATGCAAGCTGTGTGAAACACCCCAAATCACTTGGAAGCCGACGAAGCAGGCCAAAGCGAACACGATGAAGTGTGACATAAAGCTCTCTGGAGCCACCGAGCCCACGAGTAACATGAGCGCTGTGCCGACACCCAGCAGAATGACTTGGCTCTTGGTCTGCGCTTTGAAAGCTGCGACTTCTTTGGCACGCTTTTCCTCAGGGGTCAGCTCTTTCGCCTTCTCCTTTGGTTTCGCTGCGGCGATTGCCTGCACTTTGGGCGGAGGCGGCGGGAAAGTCACGGCTTTCTGATGCGCGATTGTTGCGCCCCGGATAACGTCGTCGTCCATATTGTGCAGAACCTGACCATCCTTGTTAGGGGTCAAATCGGTCATCATATGGCGGATGTTTGTAGAATAAAGCGTAGAGGCCTGAGACGCCATCCGGCTTGGAAAATCAGTATATCCCACAATAGTTACGCCATTGTCGGTTATGATTTTCTGATCGGGCACCGTTAGCTTGCAGTTGCCACCACGCTCAGCCGCGAGGTCAATAATGACCGAGCCACTCTTCATTGCAGTCACCATGTCGGGTGTCCACAATTCGGGTGCTTCACGGTTCGGTATCAAGGCGGTAGTGATTACAATGTCAATTTCCGGCGCAAGTTCGCGGAATTTCTTGAGCTGAGCCTCGCGGAACTCTGGCGAAGACGGAGCCGCATAGCCACCAGTCGCGGCGCCATCTTGCTGCTGTTCTTCGAAATCAAGATAGACAAACTGAGCCCCCATGGATTCGACTTGCTCCGCCACTTCGGGCCGCACGTCGAATGCATATGTGATTGCTCCAAGGCTGGTCGCAGTGCCGATTGCCGCAAGGCCTGCAACGCCCGCGCCAACGACCAGTACCTTTGCAGGAGGAACCTTGCCTGCCGCGGTGACTTGTCCCGTAAAGAAACGGCCAAAATTATTGCCCGCCTCAATAACCGCGCGATAGCCAGCAATATTCGCCATCGACGAAAGAGCGTCCATCTTTTGAGCACGCGAAATCCGCGGCACCATATCCATCGCGATCACAGAGGCACCTTTGGAAGCCGAAAGTTCCATAAGGTCTTTGTTAGCTGCGGGATAGAAGAACGAAATCAAAAGCTGGCCTTCTTTCAGGCGTTTAGCTTCTGCATCGCTCGGGGGGCGCACTTTCGCGACCACATCTACGTCTTTCCAGAGGGCGGCTGCGGTCTTGACCACTTCCACGCCAGCCGCTGCATAGGCCGCGTCTGAAAAACCTGCTGACTTTCCAGCACCGCTTTCGATTGCACAGCTATAGCCGAGCTTTTGCAATTGCAGGGCACTATCGGGCGTCATTGCAACCCTGTTTTCCCCTTCGAAGATTTCCTTCGGCGTTCCGATCTTCACCGTGGACTCCCCCCCTAAATAGTTTCATTGAGCCGCCTGACATCTAACTCAAAAGTCAGTGACAACCAGCGATTTCATCGTTCGCGCAATTTTCTTTCACAAACCCGTCGCATCCGATGCACGGAATGCCGTGTTCTGTCAAATCCATCGACGAGTTTTTTGGCAATAGCGCGCAAAATCCGCACGAAATTTGCGCCTTAGTCGATCCTCTTCAGGAAGAATGAAGCGGCGTTCCAAAACCCGCGCAAGAACGGGGACCAAAACAAGTGCTAGCACGGCATCCAAATAAAGTGTGATTCCAGCCAAAATCAGCAAATCCCCCAAATAAATTGGGTTTCGAGTGCGGCTAAATATGCCCGACTGCACCAATCGATCCGCCTCTCGATGTGGAATAATTGTCGTGTCCTGTCGACGCATTTCGTAAACTGCCAGAAGCCCCAAGAGAACGCCGCCCCCCCAAAGAAGCCCTGCGACAAATCGCGTGACAGCGAAGTCGAGGCTTAGGCCGAACGAAAAGTATTGCGCTTGAAAATAGGCCGCCATCGCAAAGGCCGTGAGCCAGACAGGCGGGATATCAATCCATTTCAAGAGTTTCATTTGGGCTTCCATGCCGCATCTTGGCTCCAGCCGATTATCCCGCCTTGCATCACCACAACATTTTTCCCGCCCCAACAGTCTTGCCGCGAATGTTGCCTGAGCCGAAAGCGTACCCGTGTTACAATATAGAATGACCAGACCCTGCTCGGGTAGCTCCTGCAAGCGTGCAGGGATTTCACGCCATTCAATATTCTTTGCGCCGGGAATATGCTCTGCCTCAAACTGCTCGGCATCACGCGTATCGATGAATGTGGCGGCCTTGAATACCATCTCGTCCAATTGTGCAGGCATGATGATTCCCGCTTCATACGTGGCAAATCCCATGTAATCCTGAACAGCTTCACGAATGTTTTGATCCGCCCAAGAGAGCGCAGCATGTGACAAACAAATCGCGACGAAAAAAGCCGCTCGCATCATTCAAATTCCATTTCGGCAAACACATTGCCCGCGTTTTTTGTGGCCAGCTCTTCAAAAGTGTCTAAGTTTTTCCAGCGCTCTTGATCGACATAATAAGCACCTGCCAAATCCCCCCCCTCTTCAATGTGCTTGCCAACTTTTTCTCTCAGATCAACGAGATAGTCATGCGTATAGCGGCGCACTTGTGCGAGGTTTGTTGGATGGCCATGACCGGGAATAATGTAAGTGGGCATGAGCGGCTCGAGTTTGGTTTCCCAGGTTTCCACCCAGCACTTTGTGCAGGTGTCAACGAAGATCGGCGGCATTCGTTCATGGAAGGCAATATCGCCTGCAATCATTGTGCTCCATTCGGGAATCCAAACTTGCGTGTCGCCAGGGGAGTGAGCCGCACCGAGGTGCAGAACTTCGATCTTCAATCCACCCATTTCAATGTCATAGCGATCCTCAAACGTAAGATTGGCGTGCTCAAGACGCGTACCCTCCGCTTTTTCTCGATTATAACGCTCCATACCAATAAGGAGCGAGTCACCAAGATGCCGCGTCTTTGAAACCGCGTCGACGTGTGCCAAAACATCTATTCCAAGGTCTCGCCAATAGGAATTTCCGAGCATGGCGTGACCTTGACCATTCTCATTGATCACGAGCTTGACTGGCTGATCCGTGACCATCTTGATTTCGTCGTGAAGTGCCTTGGCCAAACGCGCAGAGGCACCTCCATTGATCACGATGACGCCGTCATCCGTGACAATGAAAGACAGGTTGTTGTTATGGCCGGAGTTTTCATAGGTAGGTGGCGCGGTCGCTCCTATGGCTGAAAAAACATGAGGCACCACTTCAACAGGCTTGGAGTAAAGCTCTGACTGGGGATACTGATCAGCTATGTCTTCGCTCGCCATCACTGCAGATGCGGTAAAAATCGCGGAAAAAACCATCAAATAACGGACCATTTGCCTCTCCCTAGGTAAATCCAGCCTCACATTCGCATTCGTGAATTTCTTTAGCAAGCTGTAAAGATGCGGGTGATCGCTTGCCAGTCTCTCCTTCGCAGGCCACTCTGCCACCCAAACGACGGATGGGAGAAAATGCTGTGCTGAATGGAAAACACGCTCTAGTGACAGGCGGCGGCACTGGGATAGGGCTCGCGATTGCACAGGCTTTGGCGGCGCAAGGTGCCTTAGTGACAATCACAGGGCGCCGCCTTGATGCATTGGAAGACGCAGCGAAAGCCACCCCCGGTCTAATTCCTGCTGTCATGGATGTCACCAATGAGGCGGAGGTCATTTCTGTGATTGCTCAAGCTGTCAAAGCGCGAGGTCCTCTGCAAGTGGTCGTCGCGAATGCGGGCATTGCGGAAGGCCGCAAGCTCCATAAGACGGACACACAGCTTTGGCGGCGCATTATGGCCACTAATCTGGACGGCGCTTTTTACACAATTCGGGAAGCAATGCCTTCAATGCTGAGCACGGATTGGGGACGTGTAATCGCAATCTCCTCCATAGCAGGTGTGCGCGGATTGCCTGGAGGGGGGGCTTATTCTGCCTCCAAACACGGAGTGATCGGAATGATCCGAAGTTTAGCCGAGGACTTTCTCGGTGCGCCTTACACGTTCAACTCAATTTGCCCAGGCTACGTCGAGACAGACATCATCACGCGAAATGTGGAAAGCATCAAAGATCGCGCAGGTATCAGTGCCGACGAAGCGCTCAAAGTGATGACCGAAGCCAACCGCCACAAGCGACTTATTTCCCCCAGAGAAGTCGCCGAAGCGGCCATTTGGCTTTGCTCTGCCCACTCAGGCAGTGTCAGCGGGCAAGAGATCAAAATCGCGGGCGGGCAGGTTGCAGGCTAAGGATTAACCATGACAAATTTTAACGAAACGAAGGCGCTTTTCCATCTACCTGCCGGGGTGGTTTATTTGGATGGAAATTCGCTAGGCCCGCTCCCCAAAGCGGTGATGGAACGGCTCGATCAGGTAGCGACCCGCGAGTGGGGCGAGATGGTCATCACGGGCTGGAACAGGGCTGGTTGGATCGATGCCCCCACCCGAGTGGGGAATAGAATTGCGGCACTTATCGGGGCAGAAGAGGGTAGCGTTGTCATGGGAGACACGCTCTCGATCAAGGTATACCAAGCCTTGGCATCTGCACTTGAACTCGTGCCAGACCGACGGGTCATTCTCTCTGATACCGGAAATTTTCCGTCTGATTTGTATATGGCTCAGGGTCTGATTGGGTCTTTGGAAAAAGATTACACGTTAAAGGTCGTAGCACCTGAGGATATTTCGGCGGCGATAGACGACACCGTGGCGGTTCTTATGCTGACTGAGGTCGACTACCGCACTGGGCGCAAACATAATATGCGCGCCTTGACTGAAAAGGCACATGCCCATGGCGCCGTTACACTCTGGGATCTGGCGCATTCAGCCGGGGCATTGGAAGTGGAACTTTCGGATGTTGGCGCAGATTTTGCCGTGGGTTGCACATATAAATATCTCAACGGAGGGCCTGGAGCGCCGGGATTTATTTATGTTGCTCCTCGTCATCATGGAAAAATCCGCCCTGCCCTTTCTGGCTGGCTTGGTCATGAGGCTCCTTTCGAGTTCGACCTGAACTATCGCGCCGCTGCAGGGATCGACCGAATGCGCGTTGGCACGCCGCCTATTTTAGCGCTCGCAGCACTGGATGCTGCTCTTGATGCGTGGGACAAAACAACAATCAGCGATGTGCGACAAAAGTCATTGGAGCTTGCGGATCGTTTTATTGCTGGGGTTGAAGCGCAATGCGATATGCTCACTCTTGCAACCCCACGCGAGCATGAACAACGCGGCTCTCAAGTCTCATTCCGGTTCGAGCACGGGTATGCTGCTATGCAAGCTCTTATAGAAAACGGTGTAATCGGCGATTTTCGAGCCCCTGACATAATGCGCTTTGGCTTTACCCCGCTCTATATCGATGAAGACGATGTGGACGAGGCAGTCCGGGTGGTTGCAGAGGTGATGCGTGGCGCCCTATGGGATACACCGCGTTTCAAAAAGAAATCGAAAGTAACATGATGCACGTGCTGCCCCCGCAATGTCGCCCTCAAGGCTGGATTGCATTGTGGCGGCGCATGGCCATGCTGTCTGCCCTGAATAAGTGTGCCTAGCCACGTTTGAGCTAGCCCACTATTCAGGAGAGATAGAGAAATGACAGATAGTACGAACCCATCCGACCACGGCGCACGAATGGATTACAAAGGCGCCATGACTTACACGGATTATCTTGGGCTGGATGCGGTTTTGAACGCGCAGCACCCACTGACATCAGCTCATGATGAATTGCTCTTTATCATCCAGCACCAGACTTCGGAATTATGGTTAAAGCTCGCAGTGCACGAGCTGAACGCGACGCGCGACTTGCTGATTTCAGACAACCTTCGACCAGCGTTCAAGATGCTGGCCCGCGTGGCGAGAATTTTTGAGCAACTCAACAATGCCTGGGATGTTTTGCGAACGATGACACCCGCAGATTACACAAGGTTCCGGGAGGAGCTTGGACATTCTTCGGGTTTTCAGTCTCATCAATATCGTTTGGTCGAGTTCATCTTGGGCAATCGCAATGAAGCAATGCTCAAGCCACATAGTCATCGCAGCGATCTTGTCGCCGCCCTGACCAATGAACTGTCCAAACCGTCGCTTTACGACGCCGCATTGGGGCGGCTTCATCATGCTTTCCCATTGCCCAATGACGTTCTAAAGCGCGACCTGCGCGAAAGACGCGCCGCGCACCCTGCGGTCGAGGCCGCATGGGTGCAGGTTTATCAAGCACCATCCGAACACTGGGAGCTATATGAGCTGGCCGAAAAACTCGTGGATTTTGAAGATTACTTCCGCCGTTGGCGCTTCAACCATGTCACCACTGTAGAGCGGGTCATTGGATTTAAGCGAGGGACAGGGGGAACGGGCGGCGTGAGCTACCTCAAACGAATGCTTGAAGTCGAGTTATTTCCCGAACTTTGGCACCTGCGAACCAGCCTTTGATCGTATTATTTCGGGCAACAGTGCTCGATAAACACCGCCAAATTTTGGAAACAATCCGAGCCTGCGCTGCAGATTTATTGTCCGGGCTCGGAAATATGACAAAATCTGGCGAGATTAAATCAAATATTTACAATGGCTTGCCGGATCATCGCCGCTGCATTTTACTCAATCTTTCCTGCAATTCGACACGATTGCCTCCTAATTTGGCCCAGAAGTCTGCGTATCCATTTCGAGAACAAACCGCCCGACATACCGGGTTTGGTTCCTCAATCTGGACATTTTCTGTCCGAACGAAGCGGAATGTGAAACAATGCCTTCAGGGTATCGCGTCAGTTTAGGAAACAATGTCCTCAATAACGGGGACGAAATTTCTGGCGGTATAATAACATTTACGACTGCACAAACCATTGGTACGGGCACTTGGATCTGGACCGGAACCGACTCTGGAACAAGCTTCGTCAACACCACTGAATCCGGAACGTATTATCTGGGGACGGATGGGTTCGTGTATTTCGTTCCTCAAAATGGCCCGGTTACAACTCTCACATGGTCTAACGTCACCTCGGTGCCCAATTTCTCTTTATCGGACGGTATCGTAACCGGAACAGATAACGGAGACACTTTAACCATTGCCTATACAGATTCCGATGGCGACAAGATCACCACTGGAAACGATACGGTTCGCGCAGGCAACGGCAACGATAGCGTCGATGCCTCCTCGGGCAATGATGTGGTTTATGGTGGTGGTGGTTCTGATACGGTCACTGCCGGGGCTGGCAATGACCTTGTTTATGGAGACAGCAACGCCACGCTTGCCCCCGTCTCTGAACATTTGAACTGGGCAGCTCAAGGTCCGGATGGCGCCAATATCGCAGCAGGTTTCACGCAAACCACCGGTGAAATGGAGGTTCAGGTTTCCTTTGCCTCAACAGGTAACAATAATCCGACCTATTCAATCGAAACTTCGGATACTCAATTTACCGGTGGCGGTCCCATGTCTGCCAACTCGTCGCTATTCCTATTCGGGACTGGCGATGCCTCCACATCTCGAACAACGATCAATTTCAAAGCTTCTGCTGCATCTGAATACCAAGACGCAGTGCAAAACGTCACGTTTCGCATCAATGACATTGATTTTGGCTCAAACAACCACCGCGACGCCGTAACCGTAACCGCCTTCAACGGCTCAGGTGCCGCAGTCGCAGTTACAATCACGCCCGGCTCAGGCGACACCCTTTCTGGCAACACTGTAACCGCAGGCAATGCTGTGGAAACATCCGCTGATGCGGGAGGCTCTGCGCTTGTGTCCATCGCAGGCCCGGTTAGCCAAATAATTATCAACTATTCGAACTCTCAGTATTCAAACACCCATGCGGTGAACGTGACGGATATCTATTTCCAGACAGTGCCCCCTTTCGCCGGGAATGACAGCCTTTCAGGAGGCGACGGCCTTGATACGCTCTTTGGCGAAAGTGGAAACGACACCTTAGACGGTGGTGACGGTAACGACAGCCTGTTTGGCGGCGCAGGGGCTGACACTCTTTTGGGCGGCAATGGTGCTGATACGCTCGACGGCGGCACGGGCAACGATAGCTTGTCTGGAGGGGCCGGCGCCGACTCACTCCTTGGAGGAGACGGCAATGATACTCTCGATGGAGGAACCGAAAACGACACTCTGTCAGGGAACTCAGGCTCTGACAGCATTCTGGGCGGCGACGGGAATGATCAGCTCGATGGCGGTCTAGATAATGACAGCCTTCTTGGGGGGGACGGTGCTGACACAATTTTTGGCGGAGCCGGGAACGACTTAATTTACGGCGACAACGTCTCGAGCACTGGCGCCAATCCGCCCGGCTATTTCTCGGATGACATTATTTGGGGCGGTAGTGGCGCCGATACAATGTTTGGCGGATATGGAAATGATACCCTTCATGTCGGATCAGGGGATGTGGCAAATGGAGGAACGGGAGACGATCTTTTCCTTATCGACCAAACCGCGCTGAGCGGCGGAACAATAAATATTGATGGCGGTGAAAGCGATGAAGGCGGTGGTGATACAATCGACTTCCAAAGTTTGCTGCATTGGTCAGACGTCACCTATACATCCACAGTTCCCAATGATCTGGCGGGATATGCGACCCTAGCCGATGGCACGGTTGTAAACTTCTCGAATATTGAAAACATCGTGATTTGCTTTGCCACGGGCACTCGCATCATGACCCCGTTCGGGCCGCGTGCCGTTGAAAGCCTCAAAGCAGGCGATATGGTCTTGACCCGCGATAATGGTGAGCAGCCCATCCGTTGGGTGGGGTCAAAGACCGTCAGCGGGACAGGCTCCAATGCCCCAATCCGATTTGCGCCGGGAACAATCGGGAATGAGCGCGAACTGTTCGTGTCACCCCAGCACCGTATGCTGCATACCTCGCCACGCGCTTCACTTTTCTTTGGTGACCGCGCAGTTCTTTTGCCCGCAAAGCATATGATCAATGGTGAAACCATCACGACCGAAAAGCGAGATCTTGTGGGTTATTTCCACCTCCTCCTCGATCATCATGAGATAATTTTTGCAGAAGGGGCCGCCACAGAGACCTTCCACCCTGGGATGCAAGGCTTGAATGCTCTGACCGCGCAATCTCGGGAAGACCTTTTCGTGAAACTGCCGTATTTACGGAGTGATCCGAACAGTTACGGAGACACAGCACGTCAATGCTTGCGCGGCTACGAAACTCGGTTGCTGATGGCAGCTTAACGCCGCTCAGGCGCTGCGTTTCAGCCCTTGGCGGCCATCCGCCCAATTTCGGACTGCGTCACCAAAGGCACAAAAAAGCGGGCGCGAGACCGGGTCATTGGCGGCGTCCCATTCTGGGTGCCACTGGACCGAAAGTGTGAACCCCGGCGCTCCCTCAACAAAAATCGCTTCTGGCGTACCGTCAGGGGCAACCCCATCAATCACAATGCCCTTGCCAGCAGCCTTGATGCCTTGGCCGTGCAAGGTATTGGTCATGACCTCTTGCGTACCCAACAAACGGTGAAACACGCCGCCCGTTGCAAAGGTGACAGGATGACGGAGTGCGAATTTCTCTTCCAGAGTACCATCAGGTGGCATGCGGTGGTTCATCCTACCCGGCAAATCGCGAATTTCTGGATAAAGCGTGCCGCCCAAAGCGACGTTGACCTCTTGGAAGCCCCGACAAATTCCAAAGAAAGGCTGGCCTCGTTCGACACAAGCGCGCACCAGCGGCAACGTTATTGCGTCTCGGCAACGATCAAATGCGCCATGTGCTGGTGTTTCTTCCTCGCCATATTCGTTGGGGTGCACATTAGGCCGCCCCCCCGTCAGCAAGAAACCGTCGCACACTTCCATCAGCTCATTCACAGACACGAAGCGCGGATCGGCGGGAATTAGAAGCGGCAGACATCCCGCAACGCGCGCTATTGCTTCGGAGTTCATCGCCCCGCCGGAATGAGCAGGATACTGGTCGTTGATCAGCTGATGGTTTCCAATAATACCGACAACCGGGCGGGCCATTCGTGATGTCCTGTTTATTACGCGCCCAACAAACCTACTCCGCGATTTGCAGGTTGAAAACACCCCTGAGCGCCTTGCAAAGCATTTCGCCCGCGAATTGCCCAATTGTTAGCCCCAAAATCGCCACAGGTGATTGTTTGAATACAAGAGATTTTACCAACTTGGCGCATCGATGACCTTACAAGATCTTTCCCTCCCCTATAGCTTGCCTCGCCCGCAACTGGCCCGCGCTGAGATTTTCTTGCTTGGGCAAACCTTTGCTGTCGCTGCAATAGCCCTTTTGATTGCCCTCATGCATGATGTTCCGGTGGCATGGGGAGCTTTTTGTGCAAGCTTTCTGCCTGCGATCGGATTGCTCATTTTAGGGGTCTGGATGAGAGACAGGCGGCCCGGAATGGCGCGCATTTCAGACCTTGCGATCTCGGCCGCGGTCTACATTGGGTTTTCGGGCGTTATCGCAATATTGATCTACACCCGATTTCCGATCGATGGGCCATTGCATGACACCACTTTGTCCCGGATTGACGCAGCATTAGGGTATTCGTGGGAAGGGTTTATCGCAGGACTGGCAGAACACCCGAAAATCGCGATGACGCTACGCTGGGTTTATCTAAGCTCCCTGCCGCAATTGGCGCTGATGATTGTTTTTCTTGCTGCAACGGGTCAAACGGCCATGCTGCATCGCGCTATGATTGCTGGGACAACGAGCCTCATTGGAATTGTCATGGTGTGGTGGTATTTCCCCAGACTCGGCCCGTCGACCTTGACGATGATTGCACCGGAAATTGCGGAAAAAATCGGGCTCGTGCATGCCGAAGAAGAAGGTGCACGTTTGTTATCCTTGGCAAAGGATGGTGCTCCTCTCATTCATCCGGGAATGATTATGGGGACGATCGCCTTCCCCAGTTACCATACGGTGATGCTGCTGACAGTTCTTTGGTACCTGCGGCACTCGAAGGTGTTTTGGCCCGCCCTTGGGGTCAACCTTGGCATGATCCCCGCAATCTTGGGGCATGGCGCACATCATCTTGCGGATGTCTTGGTTGCCCCAATACCCTTTGCTTTGGCAGCATGGCTTGCAACGGTGCTGGTGCCCATCAAAAAGGGCGCGTCGTTTGGCCGACACGCCCCCTGATCGTTTTCCATTAGGCCTCAGGCCTCGGCTTGGAAACCAGCCGCAGCAATGCCAGCTTCTGCTGCAGCGGCATCGTTGTCCGAAGTGTCGCCAGTAACGCCAACCGCTCCAAGCACAATGCCGCGCTTGTCCCGCACCAGCACGCCACCCGGAACCGGAATAACCGAGCCACCATACACGCCATTCACTGCCGCCATGAAATAAGGCTGCGCTTCTGCGCGGGCCATTTGGGCGCGCCCTGCCATTCCAAGCATGACCGCGCCATAAGCCTTGCCATGCGCGATGGCAAAGCGACCCGGAGAGGCACCATCGGCACGTTCGAATGCCAAAACATTTCCGCCTGCATCAAGAACGATGACCGAAAGCGGCTTCATGTTGCCATCTGTGCCATGTGCGAGTGCTTTGCGAATGATTACGCGAGCTTTAACCAAACCGAGAGCCATTTTTCTTTCCTTATTCCTGAGCCGCAAAGCGTTATGAGCCGCCGACTGATTAAAGGTTATTTTTTAAGAAGCCGCCTTCAACTCGAGACGGCGACGATGCAAAACAGGCTCCGTATAACCAGAAGGCTGATCCGCGCCGTCAAATACCAAATCACACGCCGCTTTGAACGCAACTCCGTCATAACCGGGCGCCATTGGTCTATAGGCAGGATCGGCCGCGTTTTGACGATCTACAACGGCAGCCATCTTTTTCATCGCCTCCATTACGCGATCAGCGTTCACAACGCCGTGGCGCAACCAATTTGCCAAGGCTTGACTGGAAATCCGACAGGTTGCCCGATCCTCCATCAAGGCAACATCGTGAATGTCTGGAACTTTCGAACAGCCGACGCCTAGATCGACCCAACGCACGACATAGCCAAGAATGCCTTGCGCGTTGTTCTCGATTTCCTGGGAAATTTCTTCATCCGAAAAATTTCGCCCATGCGCGACCGGGATGGTCAGCAGCTCCTCAAGCGTGCCGCGCGAGCCAGCCGCCTTCAATTCCACTTGGCGCGCTTTGACATTAATCGCGTGGTAATGGGTGGCATGCAAGGTAGCCGCAGTTGGGGATGGAACCCAAGCACAACTGGCACCAGCCAAGGGATGCGCCGTCTTTTGCTTCAACATTTCAGCCATAGCATCGGGCATTGCCCACATGCCCTTGCCAATCTGTGCCTTGCCCTGCAAGCCGCAAGCAAGACCGATATCGACGTTTCTCTCTTCGTAGGAACGGATCCATGCAGTTGATTTCATGTCACCTTTAGGCAGCATTGGCCCCGCGTCCATAGATGTGTGGATCTCATCGCCAGTACGGTCAAGAAAGCCTGTATTGATAAATGCCACGCGCGTTTTTGCGGCCCTGATGCATTCCTTGAGGTTAATCGACGTACGACGCTCCTCATCCATGATCCCAAGCTTGACCGTATTGGCGGGCAAGCCCAACACCTTCTCGACGTGATCGAAAATCCGCACTGCAAACCCAACTTCTTCGGGACCATGCATCTTTGGCTTCACCACATAGACCGATCCGTGGAGCGAGTTGCGCGCGCCACTGCTTTTTTGGAGGTCATGCATTGCACAGGCGACAGTGATCAGCGCGTCCATCAGACCTTCGCCAATTTCATTGCCTTCTGCATCCAAGATGGCAGGATTGGTCATCAGATGCCCGACATTGCGAACCAACATCAATGAGCGGCCCTTAACGGAAAGCGTATCTCCAGCAGGAGAAACGTAATCGCGGTCCGGGGCCATTTGGCGCGTCAACGTCTTGCCGCCCTTTTCAAAGGTTTCTGACAACGCGCCCGTCATCAAGCCAAGCCAGTTCGTATACGCTCCGACCTTGTCTTCAGCGTCAACGCAGGCCACCGAATCCTCGCAATCCATGATCGTAGACAGCGCTGATTCCAACCGGATGTCAGCAATGGACGCCTTATCAGTTGCCCCGATCGGATGCGTGGGATCGACCACGACTTCGAGAAGCAACCCATTGACCCGCAGCAAAACGCGCAAATCTTTGCCCTCTTCTCCGGAGTGTCCCGCGAATTGCGTAGGATCTTTCAGTTCCGGCACCAGCGCCCCCGACAAAACCGAAAGCGCCCCTACATCAGACCATGACCCCGCCGCGAGAGGAGCAACGCGGTCAAGATGCGCCCGCCCCCATGCAATAACGCGTGCTCCGCGCGCAGCGTCATACCCAGTACCTTTGGGCGTGTCGCCAAGAGCGTCCGTGCCATAAAGAGCATCATACAGCGACCCCCAACGAGCGTTGGCCGCATTGAGTGCAAATCGGGCGTTCGTCACAGGCACAACCAATTGCGGGCCGGGCAAGTCCGCAATTTCAGGATCAACACCTTGGGTTTCGATAGAAAAATCAGGCCCCTCAGGCACCAAGTACCCAATCTCGCGCAGGAAAGCTGTATAGGCTGCCGCACCATGCGGCTTGCCGCTTTGCGCCCGATGCCAAGCGTTCAATTTCGATTGCAGCTCGGCCCGCACCGCCAGAAGACGGCGATTTTCGGGCCCAAATTCCTGTGCAAGCTCAGCCATCCCGTTCCAAAACGCCGAAGAAGACACTCCAACACCGGGGAGAACTTTTTCTTCGACAAATCGAAAAAGAACTTCGTCGATTTTCAGACCATATGTCTCGACCCGCGCGCTCATGAGCTTCTCCTGAAATTGGTTCAGGCCTCGTTTAGCGCAAAAGTTTCCGATAGGCAACAAAAGCGGTAAAAACTTTTTACCAATTTTTACATACCAGTTTCAAAATTTCCAAGACAATATCAGCATACCACGGTTTTTACTTATAGTGCTGCTCTCTCTCTATTTGCCTTTCCTGCATCGATCCGAGCAATAGCGCACCTCATCCCAGACCTTCTCCCATTTCTTGCGCCACACCATAGCACGGCCACAACGCACACAAATTTTGCTGGGAAGATCGGACTTTTTCACAGCTTTCATTACCCCTCCTTGCGATACCCTGAACCGCGCCCTACCCTTGCGTCGAACCAATGCTGAGGCATCCGATGACTGACGCGACAGAACTTGCACCGCCCGCTTCCTCGACGATCTATCTCGCGGACTACGCTCCGCCAGCCTACTTGGTCGAAAGCGTACATTTAACGTTTCATTTAAAGCCTGAAGGCACACGCGTGGTGTCAAAAGTGCGTTTCCTCCCCAATCCGGCAACCAAGGATCGTCGCTTTTTTCTGAATGGTGAGAACCTGAAGTTCATCTCGGCAAGGATTGACGGTGGCCCGTTGGACTGCAGCATTTCAGACATCGGCCTCACCGCCGTTGTTCCGGACGCTCCTTTCCTCTTTGAAGCCGAAGTGGAAATCGACCCAGCTAAAAATACCGCGCTTGAGGGATTGTACCTTTCGAGTGGGATGTTCTGCACCCAATGTGAGGCCGAGGGATTTCGCAAGATAACCTATTACCCTGACCGCCCGGACGTGATGTCGGTGTTCACGGTAAGGATCGAGAGTAACCATCCGGTTAAACTGTCGAACGGGAACCCAACGGCTTCGGGTGATGGCTGGTCGGAATGGCATGATCCGTGGCCCAAGCCCGCTTACCTATTTGCTTTGGTTGCAGGCGATTTACGGGCGGTTTCTGACAAATTCATCACGATGTTCGGCAGATCTGTCGCGCTCAATATCTGGGTGCGGCCCGGCGACGAGGATAAATGTGCCTTTGGTCTAGATGCACTGAAGCGCTCAATGGCATGGGATGAAAAGGCCTACGGCCGAGAATATGACCTCGACCTTTTTAACATCGTGGCAGTCGATGATTTCAACATGGGAGCCATGGAAAACAAGGGGTTGAACATCTTCAACTCGTCGTGCGTTCTGGCCAGCCAGAGCACATCCACAGACGCCAATTTCGAACGGATTGAGGCGATCATCGCGCATGAGTATTTTCACAACTGGACAGGCAATCGCATCACTTGCCGGGATTGGTTTCAGCTATGTTTGAAGGAAGGTTTGACCGTTTTCCGTGACAGCGAATTCACAGCTGAAACGCGGTCTGCCCCAGTGAAACGGATTTCGGATGTGATTGCGTTACGCGGGCGCCAATTCCGCGAAGATAATGGACCTTTGGCGCATCCGGTTCGGCCGGATCAGTTCGTGGAGATCAATAATTTCTACACCGCGACCGTTTACGAAAAGGGAGCGGAACTGGTTCGAATGCTAAAAACGCTTGTTGGATCAGAGGGATACAGCAAAGCGCTTGATGCGTATTTTGCGCGTTTCGATGGGCAGGCCGTGACGATTGAGGATTGGCTTTCTATCTTTGAAACGACCTCTGGGAGGGATCTGGCACAATTCAAGCGCTGGTACACAGATGCAGGCACCCCGCGGGTGAGTGTCAAAGAAGACTGGGCGGAGGGCACCTATGCATTGACCTTCACGCAAGACACTCCAGCAACTCCCGGACAGCCTGAAAAGCGGCCTCGGGTCATTCCGATTGCGGTAGGATTGCTCAACCCAAATGGCGATGAAGTGGTTCCAACAACCGTTTTGGAGATGCAAGACGCCACACAGACATTTCGGTTTGAAGGCTTAAACGCACGACCTATCCCCTCGATTTTGCGGGACTTTTCAGCGCCGGTCATCTTGCAGCGCGACACTAGTTCGGCCGAACGCGCGTTCTTGTTGGCGCATGATACAGATCCGTTTAATCGCTGGGAGGCGGCGCGGGGGTTGGGGCGCGAGACGTTGATGGAGATGGCGCGGGGGGGGGAAGCCGATCCGGCGTATCTTGAAGCATTGGCGCGGGTTTTGGCGGATGAAGAGCAAGATCCGGCGTTTCGGGCGCTTTTGTTGCGGTTGCCGCCGCAAGATGAGATTGCCGAAGCCCTGCATGCAGCGGGTGAAATCCCGGATCCAACCGCAATTTGGCGCGCCCATCGGGCAATGGGGCGCACCATGGCGCATCATTTTGCACCAATCCTTTCAAAGACTTACGACGCCATGGCAACGCCGGGGCCATATCGGCCGGATGCGGGGGATGCGGGCAAGCGGGATTTGCGGGGGGCCGTCTTGGGGCTGTTGACGAAGACCGATGGCGGGGCGCGGGCGCGGGCGCTTTTTGCCAGCGCTGACAATATGACCGAAGAGTTTTCGGCACTTTCCTCCTTGTTATCAGAAGGTTATGGGGATGATGAAAACAAGACGTTTCATGACAAATGGCGCCATGACAGGCTGGTGATGGACAAATGGTTTGCCGCCAAAGTGGCCTATTCCCTGCCGGAAAATGCGGCGAAAATGGTCGAAGCGCTGACGCAACATGATGATTTCACAATAAAAAATCCAAACCGTTTTCGGTCAGTCATGGGCACCTTTGCGGGCCATCATGCAGCGTTTCATCATAGCTCGGGATCAGGTTACGACACGCTCGCAACATGGTTAATCAAGCTCGACGTTGTTAACCCTCAGACCACGGCACGGCTCTCGACAGGGTTCGAGACATGGACGCGTTACAGCGACGATCATCAACAAAAGGCACGTAACGCCTTGACGCGGATTGTAAAAACGCCGGGGCTGTCGCGCGATACGACGGAAATGGTGACCCGTCTCTTGGGCGCAGAAACAAAATAAATCAATGAAACACGCAACGGGGAGGCAGACTATGCCACGCACGATTCTCATCACCGGAGGCTCCGCCGGGATCGGAGCGGCAACGGCACGGCTGGCCGCTGACGAAGGCCGAGACGTTATTTTGACCTATGCGACCAGCCGCGACGCCGCCGAAGAGGTGGCCGGATATGTTCGCAGCAAAGGACGAAAAGCAACGGTTATTCAATGTGATACAGGGGTGCCTGGTGATATTGATGCGCTGTTTGCCGCCTTGCCGACCGACACCGCGATTGATCTGGTCAACAACGCGGGCATTGTTGGAATGACGGCAAAGGTGGCCGATCTGACCGCCGAACGGTTGAGCCGCATTTTTGCCGTAAACGTGGTCGGCGCGATCTTGGTGGCCAAAGGCGCGGTGGCGCATATGCGCGCCGCTCCGGAGCGTGGTCATATCGTCAATATCTCGTCTGCCGCTGCTCGTTTGGGGTCTGGAAATCAATATATAGATTATGCCGCCACCAAGGGTGCGCTGGATACATTCACCATCGGCTTTGCAGA
>OCVQ010000132.1_pt1 | contig 66199 bp, 45 predicted proteins | sample 1539061 | NCBI WGS metagenome assembly OCVQ01 (sample SAMEA3355526, study PRJEB22509) | marine metagenome | biome: marine; feature: river plume; material: water | place: USA | collected 2010-08-08 | depth 0.5 m | reverse complement strand
GTTAAAACCGTTGTCTCTGGCTTGACGTTTAATTTCATCCACTGTTCGCAAGCATAACTCGGTAGGTCTATGATCTTTACGATCACTTCTTGCGTAGGGCCAACAGTAGGAACACTTGTAGTTGCAGAACCTTCCCAAGAGCCAGGATACAGTAAATAAATCGCGATAAAGCAAAGTGCGTTGACCCACAGAGACAATGTCATCAAAGGGGATCTTTGAGAAGTCATAGTTACTCCATTTTAAATCATCATTCATACTCTTATTATAGCACCTTTACAATTAATTGTCAACCTGACTGTGCTTGATTATCATATTTGGTGATTGCCAATATCTTTCAAACTCACCGTCATGAAATTTTCTGTGGTATTCATTTATGTTTATTGCTAGACTAGTATGTTTTCTATCTAATGCTCTAGCAACTTGTCGTGCAAGTATCCTGTGACTCGGCTCGGTCATATGTGCAATACGGCAATCGACTTTCTGATCAGGATCATATGTCTTTTTTATATGGAAACTGTTTAAGTTGCCTAATTGTTCTTGTTCATATCTTGTAATAGCATGCAGACATTGCTCTTTCTCAGAATTAGATAATGGTTCTATATTTTTGTGAAATGCGTTTATAAAAAGTGTGTCCGGGCGCAGTGCCTTCATTTGTGCTATTAATGCATCGTTTATTATTTCACAACGATCTAAATCATCAAGAAAAATTTGTTCAATATAATTTCCTAAGTGCCTATACTTAACTCGTTGTTTGGCTTTGTATTCCGGAAGGACTGATTTAACTTTACAAGTAGCGGCATTTGTACCGTGTATCCAATCGCCGTTTGCCTCCCATGATTTAAAACTATATCTTGTTTCATTTGTTAGTACAACTATGTTCCTATCATATTTTGCATGATTGTCTAAGAATTGTTTATAGATATAATATTGATCACAACCACCTCGGGCGTGTGCTGTGGTTTTATAATTGCCAAGACTAGAAAGCAACTCATGCCAAATAACAAATTCAGATTCAATTTGAACTTTATATTTCTCCAATGCATGTTTTGATAAGGCTTGACTTGCAACATCTATCCTTAAATCAACTGGATCTACATAACTATCACCAAATACTCCAATTTTTTCTTTGACGAAGTTAAATTGCTTTTCAGACTGCATCAACGCCCTCCTTGTTCTTAATATTTTCCATATCTTTCCACCAAGGTTCAAATTCTGGTCGAACATCTAGTATACTTTGCTTACGAATTATATCTAACTGTGTTGTAAAATTATAAAAATTGATTTGTTCCGCTAAACTTTTCTTACCCGCTACAAAATTATTAGGTAATACTGTACGAGGATCTAAGTGAAGTGGTTTGAATACATAATCCCAACTGTATTTCAGCGGGCGTTTTATGCCGCCGCGATTATATTTTTCGTTTGTTTCTGTTACCCATATGCGGCCTGCGTTTGTTTGATTATAATTTGCAGGATGAATTGTATCAGCAATAGCAATATTACTGTCATAACCGTTACAGTTTTCTAGTAGTCCTATAATGTTTTCTTTAATTTCATCTAACTCATATATTCCGCCACGTACATATTGATATGTTTTATTCTCCCAAGCATCGACACTACATATAATACGCAACTTTGGAAAACGTGCAAGTATCTCTAAAATGTCTTTGTTGACCATTGTTGTATTTGTAATAAGGCGCATTGTAATAGTCGGGCAATTAATTGAAAGAAATTCAATAAACTCTAATGCATTTTCATCGTATAATGGCTCGCCGCCAGATATTTCAACAGCGCCAAGATTTTTAAACCATTCAATAGGTGTTTTTTTAAACCATTCGTTCCCTAAGTTGTCATGTCTATGTGGTGGATGATCATGACGCTTATCACCCTTTAATGCTTTAACTAATTTTTGTTCATCTTTGATCCAACTAGTTGATCTCGCACTTGAACACATTGTACATTTCAAATTACATTTATTACTAAAATCTAATTTAAGGAAAAATTTATCTCCTTGATTAGTTAGTTTGTTTATTTTAAAACGTTGACTTGATTGGCTGACTTTGTATTCCATGCGCTGACATATGCTACATGCACCTTCAGGTAATGGTCCGTTTTCTAACTGAGCGTATTTTTCTTTAAATTCAGGACTAATAAGATATCTAAATAAATGTTCAGGTCGTGCTAAGTTATGTCTATGAACTTTTGAATCGCCGCTAAGACTGCAACATAATTGTACTGACCAATCTTGCCTTACCCATATATGTTTATCACCTGCTTGACACCAACGCTTTGTCATACTACACCTTCTCTGTTTAACCAACTCCACAACCTTGGATTGGCATCTTTTAATTTTTCATCTCTTAGTTCATCTAATTTACTATTCCATCTTGCAAAGTTTTCCCTGTCAACTTCAACTTGTGGTTGATTAAGTTCTTTGATAATATCATCTAAGTATGAATTTTTTGGATACCTGTTCTTTAGTCTATTTAACATTACTATTGCTTCATCCTTTAATTTATTGGGTGCATTTCTTGCTCTTAAAAATGGAGGGCCAGATAATGTTCGATATTCAACTTGTGTACCGTCTAGATTGTCTGTAATTTTTGTTGCCCAAGTAAAAAAGTCTTCAATATCTAAAATATTAAATATTTGATAAGCGGCATTTACATTTACTTTGAGATTAGGATGTTCATCTTTTAAAGCACATATACTTTTAATTTTTTTATCTAGTTTCTTAAACGTATAATTATATCCACGCATGTAAGGAAATAACTTTCCAGTAGCATCAACACTAACATTAATATTTAATATTTTTACCTTTAGCAACGGTTTGAGTTTTTCTGGAGAGATTTTAGTAGCGTTTGTGTTTATAAGAACTTTAAGTTTGCTTACATCACAATAATCTTCTAACTTTTCAAAAAACTTATAAATTGAATTGTCCATAAATGGCTCGCCGCCAGTTATCCAAATTTGTTTTAAATTTGATAGCATACTTCCGAATTCAACAAAAAATTTATCAACATCTATTTGTTGTTTAAATTTTGTATCTTGTATCCAAGGCCGAGTATTTTTTGTTGCACCCGACTCGGCAAGTTTATTATGATCAGGGATCCATGCATTACTATAATGAGGACCGCACATTCTACATTTAAAATTACATATACTGTTAAAATTCATATACAAATGATGTACTTCATTGCTTACTAAATCAGTATTTTGTTCATATATACCTGTTGTGCCTAAATACTTTTCTTCTCTGTCTAGCCACTTAGTACGCTGACTTTTTCTACCATCATCTTCTGCACGTTTGCAAGATTCACATCCTGATAAATCCCAAACACCGTTAAGCATGTTCTTTCTAAGAGTTTGAAAGTCTTCATTTTCATATGTGCTTTTTGCAATTGGTCCCATAGGTTTCATACTCATCATACAACGAGTCATAACTCCAGTTGGATTAACTGTAAGTGTTACAAAGGGCATTGGGCAATAGGCTGTCTTATCCATTTATTATCTCATTATCCTTGCATGTTCAGGGAACGCTTTTACAAAACTTTGATTTCTAGATTTATCTAATATGGTTGTTGTCCGTATAAACTCTTGTTTGTCAAATACTTCATTCATATTTTCTTGACGTGTTACTGTTAATATTTTGTACACATCTCGATAACGACTATTGTTAGTTATTCGATATAAATTGTTGTAATGTTTTTCGGCTTTTTCTACTTGTTTACGATCATAATTTGTTAACGAATATATTTTTGGTTCTGTAACTGTATTAAATATAAATCTATGTGTTGGATATTCTTTAATAAACTTTTCTAAGTGCCACATGTTCATCCAAGTAACTCCAGTATGAAATATTAAATTCATATTATTCTGTTTGCATATTGAAGTATACTCGTCAATAATTCCTTTTACTTTAGGCCAGTCTTGTTTTCCTGAGCGTAGCCATTCGTGCTGTAATCCTATAGCATCAATACTTAACATGATTACTACTCTTTTAAATTTTTTAAGTAAATCAATTATATTTTTCTTACCGTATGTTATAACACTTGCATTTGTAATTAAATTAATTGTTGTATCAGTATTACCAATAGCAATTAATTCTTCTAACAACTGATACGTACCAGCCATCATTACAGGCTCGCCTCCAGCAAGTTTAACTTGCTTTACATACGGCAAATGTGTTTTTAAATCTTCCCAAGGTAAGTTAAATTCACTTATTCCTGTTTTTGCATCATACGCATCATTAACTTCGTGGCCCAATGCTTTGTGATCTTTAAGCCACGAATTACTACTAACAATACCACAAAATCGACATTTATAATTGCATAAGTTACTACTTCGTATATCTAATCTTTCTAATTTAAAATTACGCACCGAACCGTTAATTTTAGTCATTCGTTGTGCCACTTCTAAATTTAATTTAGGAAATGCAGATGTTGCTCTTTGTCGTAAACTTTTATTATTTGTTTTTTCTATTACTTCGCATTGCCAGCATGCTTTAGGTAATTTGTTAGGATTATCTAAAAATTCTCGTCTAAACTTATTAAACACTTCTGCGTTTGCTGTTTTTTCAATTGTTTCGTCAAATTCTGAATAAACCATATTAGTATTACAACAAGGAAAGACATTTTGGTTTGCTCTTACAAATAAATGATTCCAAGGCAACGGACAAAAATTAGACATACTTGTTTTCCTTTAACCAAGGCAATAATATTCCTTTTACCCAAAGCGAATTGTGCTGGATGCCTGGATGTGTAGGATTAGCCAATTTAAGATTCGAATAGTTCTCCTTGACCCATTCCCATTGACCTTGCCTTGTTGGCCATTTACTATAATCAACACTGTCTACAAGCATTTTGATATATGGGTCATCATTATTGTGTTCTCCGTTACAGTCCCAAACATCCATATAAGGACACATAAAATACTTTATACCTTTATTGTTTAAATAATTTTGCAAAGAGTTAACATATTCATAAGTTTCTAGAACACTTTGATAGTGACTAAAGATATATTGATAATACGTAAGTGCTTTTTTAGAAGTATTAGCAGGTGAAAGAAGTTGCCAAGCACCGGTACTTTCTTCTTTTGGCCAATAATAAGGATTAACATCATCTCTTTCAATATTCTGTATTTGATGATCATGTATATTTTCTCTCACAGCATTACTCCACATTACACCTACTATGATATCTTTAGGACTTATTCCTTGTGCAAGCAACTTACCTGTTTGATACACTATTCTTCTATTAATAAATGCATTATTACTACTGCCTTCTGAATCGTTTATTAAGGAATAATTCTCACCTAACTGTTCAATTAAACGAAACGGCCAACAACGATGATATGCTGTAAAACTACAACCACTAGTTACTATGTATTTCAAGATCAAACTCCGGAATTATTTCAAACAAGTTTTCATTGCGTGACTTGTCTAATGTATTTGTATACTTAAAAAATTCTGGTAATTTTTCACTCCAGTCTTCTGCATACATATAATCTAATAAGCCCTGCATCTTTGGTACATCAAGATGTGCTTGTAACGAGTTCTCTGCTTGTTCTTTAAGATGTTTAGGTAGTACTCTTACATTTAAGTAGTCAGGATGATTAAGTATATTCAAGTAGATTTTATGACCGTAAGGTTTTGCCCATTCAATTAATTCATGAAGTCGTAGTATATTATACATTTGTACAGTACAATGTATTTCAATATTAACATTAGGGAACTTTCGAAGAATCTCAAAGTTCTTTACAATAACTTCCCATTTACTCGGATGTCTAATATAATGGTCTAATTCACCTACTGCGTCTATTGAACAATTAAGTTGTACACGTTTGAACTTGCCCCAACGTTCTAATAACCACGGCGGAACTTTTACTAAGTTAGTATTATACTTTAGGCGTATATCTTTTGCTGTGCCATTATCAATAAAATAATCTAATAACTTTTGTTGCTGTTTAATAACTGTAGGTTCACCGCCTGTAAGATATATTTCCTCAACAGTATGTGCAATGCTAAACAAATTTTCCCAAGTTTTTTCTTTCTCAGGCCAATCCATCTTACTTAACCGCTTATATTCACTTTCACTAAGTGCTGTATCAACACTTGCCCATTCCTTTACCCACATGTTTGATGCGTATGGATTACACATTCTACATTTAAGGTTACACAAATTGCTTAGTCTTAAATCTACATACTTGATATCAAATGGAGCATCCATTGTATATTCTTTATCTTGCATCCATTTATTATTCCATGCTTGTCTAGCACTTTTAATTCCAACATCTTCTTCTCGGAAGCAACGTTGACACATTTCAGGGCGTTCACCATCTAACATTTGTTTACGTATAGTCTCATATACTTCACTTGCCCATGCTTCTTCCATGTTGTCTTTGTGTAACTTGTAGGGAGAGCCGTCTTCTTTAGTAATAAAATTCTTTCCAGGTGTTGAATTACAACACACACGGAGATTGCCACTAGCATTAGTTGCTAGATGCATCCATGGTAGTATACAAAATGTTTCTTTATTTCTCATCTTATAGGTTTACCTTTTTGTTTCCAATCTTCTAATTTTTTATTTAAGAAGTGTAATTGTTTTTCGTCCCATCTAACATCATACCCTAAATTATTAGCAACTCTTGATAATTCTTTTCTCCTACGTACACGCTCTTCAAAATCTAAACCTGGAACAGTTTTAGATACCCAAGTGTCTTTGCCTGTAAAATCGTTAGTCATGAATGCTAAAGGACTTTCATCTAATACTCCAAGTGTTTGACCTAAGTTGATATCTCTAATGCAACCGTAAGCCCCTGGGTCTAATCCATCTTTAGTATACTTAGAACTATTTCTATCAGCATAATATTCTAAAAACTTAATATTCTCTTGAAACATTTCTTCTGTTTCTGTTGGATATCCTACAATAAACATCGCTGTTACACCAATATCGTTTTTAATAAGTTGGTCAATGCTAAAATACATATCCTCATTACTAAACTGTTTGTCCATATGGTCGCGGACATCCTCACTTGCACTTTCGATACCAATACTAGCCCATTCCATACCGGCTCGGCGCATAAGTTCATAATCTTGTGCAGGACTTTGGCGTTCACTTCGTATAATAAATTGTCCGCCCCATTTAATCCTATCTTCCCACCTTGGATTCTTTTCATGATATTCGGCCATTACTTCACATAGATCTCTAAAGGCTTTCATACTACCATTTATTAAACTATCTGAAAAGAATTGTGTTTTACTTTTATATAATTTTTTATTTCTTATCATTTCTTCAGCAATGTTTGCACCGCTACGAAATCTAAACTTTTTCCAAAATGCACCAATGTCACAAAAACTACATCGTCTAACGCATCCGCGAGATCCAGTTAGTGTGACTTTAGTAATGTCTCCATAATCTTCTTGATAATCACTATAGTCTGGAAATGGTATTTCATCTAACTTATTAATTTGTTTATACATTGTACTATTGACTCCTGGATACGATAAGTCACCTTTTAACAATGCTACTAATGCGTCTTCTCCTTCGCCGTCGATAAAATGATCTGCATAACCTTCTGCAATTAGGTCTGCACCAAATGTTTTCTTACCGCCCATAGTTACACCAAGCCCGGTGCCGCCTAATATAATTTTAGCATCTGGCATTACTTCTCTAATAACTCTGCAGAGTAAATGACTTGACTTTTGACTGTTCTGGCTGAATACACTTATGCCAACCCATTCTGCTTGTGTCGGTGCTATACGCTCTACTACATAGTCTCTATAATAATCTAATAACATATTATAAATGTCTTTGTCCGCAGGATCAGCATGCATGCCAGTGTGCCAGCCAGCAAGTAAAAAACTGTTTACTTTTTTATTTTCTTCTTTGCCAAAATGCTCTTCACTATCACGCACTAGATCAAAACATCTTGCCTTAAAACCGTGTGGGTTCAATGCACCTTTTAAATAAAAGATTGCTGGTGCTGGTACACGAGTTTCCATTACTGGCGTACTTATTAATGCAATATCATATTTCATACTAACTTTTCGTAACTCCTACACATTGTTTCAGCAAACTTATCATCGCCGCCGCCATGAATTATCATGTGTAATCTTGGTTCTACATCATTATTAATAACTGTATGATACCTACTAATATCAATACCTCGCATTTGTCCTACTTTCCATGGTACAAGTCCATGTCCATCCATTACAAACGTATGTCCCGGAGGATTAGTTATTGCTACATTCCAAGCATAAATTTCTTGGTTGCCGCCTGGAATATCGCTATGTGGTTCAATATAACCGCCTGGCTCAAGTAACATAAATCTAACCCTACTAAATCTTTTGAAGCCTAAACTTAATAACCATTCTTTAGTTACTGGACAATCTTTAGCAAGATCAGTCCAGTCATATTCGGGCATTGGTTCGTCTTTAAAATAATGTTCTCTCGGTTGAGTGTGATTAACTGCTGTTCCATGAATAGCCATACTACTCCAGCCCGGACTTTTGCCACTACGATGTTTTGTAAACAAATGCTTTTGCGCCATTGCTTCTGCATTTATTTCTTCATGAGGTATATCAATATCTAGGGGAAATGTTGACATTTTTGTTTTAGTTCTAATCCAGTCTGCAAACTTGCCCCTATCTTTCCCGTCTTTAAATTCATCAGGAATTGGCGGCAAAGTTTCATTATGGATTATATTTCGATTCTTTTCTATTAACTGTTCAATTTCTTTCATTACACTTTACTCCATGGAAACGTAGGTATAGTATTTAAGTCTGAAATTTCATTAAGACTTTTTGAATTGTTTATGGGATTCATTCCAAACAAAAAACAGTCTGAAGATATTTTATCTTTTAAAAATGTTCTAAAGTTAGTTAACATAGTAACACGTTCGGCTACACTATATGTTATTGCTAAAGGTTCGTAATGAAAAATATTACTAACATTTACATATGTCTTAACATCTTTTGTAGCATATAATTTAAACTCGTGCCAAGTGTCTTGGTTATATAAATTAATTAACCTTCCTTGAATACTGTGCTTATTATGTTCCCACCAATTTATAAAATCTGGCCCAAGGTCTTTAATAAATTGGTCTGCATCATCTAATCGCTTTCCCTTACCAACATAGATAGCCCCTAGAGCATCTGAAGTCAAAATATTATCCATAACATATTCTTTATAATTATAGCCGTCCCAATTATTTTTTAAATCTTCAATATATGAAATTGCTAAAGGTTCTATATCGTATGCTATTAATTTAGTAGCCTTGGCATAATATCCTAACAAAAAAGTTAAAGGTCCACTGCATGGCGTAAATACTTGTTCGTAAGATTCATCAATGTCAAACTTAAATTTGTTGATTACTTCTGTATTAGCAATATAAACTCTGTGATAATTTGTATGATCAAGAACTAATCCTTTAGTGCGTGTAACTTCTTCTTTAACTGTAGGGTATATAAAAGTTTTTTGATTTCTAATATGCTTAGGCCATACAAGCATTTCACTATTAGTTCTTGCAAGTTCATGTATTATATTCCAACCAAGGCCTCGACCTTTGAATTGTGTTTTTTCTTTATCGCCTACTGCTACCCAATGCGGAGTATAAGAGTCATGAAAGTTTTCATTACTTCTTTCAAGTTTATATGTATTCCATTTTCTTTTTGAATCCTCAGGCATAATTTCTGTTACTTGATTTGATATCGCCCATTCAACATCTATTAGCATAAACTGCGGGTGTATATAAAAAGTTCCATTTTGGTGTTGTAATATATGTCCTATGAATTTTGCATTAGGATTTTCGTTTACATATTCGTTTACATCTCTAATAACGCCGTCTTCTAAATGAGAAATATTGCCAACTTCGATAAACAATAATTTACTACAATTTTTCTCATGTGCTATATGCAATGCTTCTGATAAAGTTTCACAAGCAAATGATATAAGTCCATGAAATTTTAAAGAAAGTAATGTATATTCTGCTTTGTTTTTACTAACCATTTCAAGATACGAATCAGCATATCTTCCTTTGCTTCGATCAACAAATGCAATAGCAAATGTTGCGCCGGCGCCTGATAGGGCTCTTTGTTCCTCTGCACTAATCATAATACTTCCTTTGCAAGTTCCGGAAGCAATTCTCTCCAAGTCTTTTTAACTTTTTGTTTTTCATCTAATACATCGCTAAACTCAATAAACTGCGGAATTTGATCTGTCATGTCTCCGCCATTAAGCATATTGATTGCATCAGTTAAATGATCTTTTGCATTACTACGCCGCCATTCACTCCAATTAGGGTGTGTTTTATCTGGCAATGAATTAATATATTCTTGTAAATTTTTAATTATAGGCTGTCGAACATTCATCGGAATAACTCTTGAGTCTAAAAATTTAGGATAGTTAACACGATGTGTATGAATATCAATATTACATTCTTCAACAAACTCATCGATCATTTCAGGTATACTAAAACTGTTGTATACTTGTAAAGTTATTGCCGCACCAATATATGAAATCTTTGGATGCTTGGCTATCTTTACAATATTTTCTTTTACTGTTTCATAATTGCCGGGTTGTCTAATATAATCATAAACATCATATACACCATCAATACTAATGTTTAACTGAATGCCTTTAAAGTAATTCCATAATTCTTCTACACTATCTTTTTTGTAATTTAGTTTAGTAAGATTAGTACTATATTTTATTTCAATATTTTCACCATACTCTTTAAGTATGTGTAGTACTTTATAATGTAATGGATCTATAAGAGGTTCTCCGCCGGCAAATTCAATACGTTGCAAGAATGGAGCAAGTTGTTTGAACTCATCCCAAAACTCTTCATTCTTTTCATATGCACTAATATACGGTTTAGTAGTTAAATCGTATTCTTTAACTTTGTTATATGTACTTCCATTTGCTTTTTGCATTAAATGTTCGATACTTTTCCAGTCTTTACTCCAACTAGTACTATCCAACGGATGACACATTCTACATTTTAAATTACAGAAGTTACTTAACTTTGCTTCAATTACTGGAATTTCAAAAGGCATAGTAAAGTCATCTGACATTTTATCAACTGCTGGCAAATATTGTTTTGTACGTGTCTTGTTATAACGCTGTCTCATACTACGCACACCAATTTTTTCATGGCGCCAACACGCATCACATTCTTTAGGCTTTTCACCATTAAGTAACATACGCCTAACTTCTTTATATTTGTCGCTGTTCCATAATTCTTTCATTGTAGTATTATTGATATTACCTACAGGCCAACTTCTACAACAAAGTTTTAAGTCTCCGTCAGTTTTTGTTGCCATATGTGTAAACGGCAACAAGCAAAATGTTTCACTATTTAATGCTTTATCTTTATTGCTCATTATTAATCCTTAGGTATTTTGCAGACTCAGCGTCTTTTGCTTTGGAAGTATTTAGATCAGCGGCGCATGCACACCATGTTTTAGGACAAATAACAGGCTCAGTAGGCATTTCAAAATCATCAAAAATATTTCCTAGTTTTTTGCCTCGGCAAGTTGCAACATAAACATCGCCTTTTGCATCTATCATCAAACTTTCTAATCCTGCATAACACTGCCAGCCTTGGTAAGAATTTTCTTGACGTACTGTGATGTCGTTTATGTTTTCTTCTACCCATTGCATTTCGCCGTCAGCATCTCTGATAGTTGCTACGTTACAAAAACTGCCTGCTTTATTTTGCTTTTCAATTTTGTTATACATTATTGTTCTTCAAGTATTCTTTTTCTTCGTCGCTGTAATAATCTAAGCCTCCGGAATAATCAGGACCGCCTTTTGGTTGCATCTTTAATGTTACTATTCCATCATAAAAAGGTCTTGATATTTCACCTTCTATTAGTTGTCCGTTATCGTTATACTGTGCATTTTCATTTTTCATATATGCTGGACGTATTCTACGCATTACAACAGGAACATCATTTGCTTTTAAGTATTTAATCGCAGTTGTTGCTTCGTCGAACATAGTTGGCAGCATCATCATATGTACATGTACATGAATATATCTATCTTGTTCTAATGCAAGTTTTTTAAGAGCAACAATATGCTCAGGTATAACTTCTCGATTATGATATTCCATATGATAACTAAAAATTAAACTAGAAAGTTTAGGTAGTAACTTTTTATAGAATTCTAATTTACGACTGCCGTTAGTTGTTACTCCTACGTCAATACCTTGTTGATACATGTAATCAATAATTTTTTCAATATTAGGATTTACTGTAGGTTCGCCACCGGTTAAGTTTATCTTAATTTGTTTGCCTTGTGTTTTTTGAACAATTTTATCTATAGCATTTTTTGCAACTTCAAAGGATACATGTTTACTTTTATTATCATGTGTAAATTCATCGCAATAACTACAATGAAAGTTACAACGCTTTCCCATATTCCATTCAATCTTAAAAACTTTGGCTTGCTTAGGACTGCTATGTTCAACTGCTATGGTCTGCATGTACCCACTCCGCTAATAAAGGATCAAACGATTCAAGTTTGACTCCTGATAAACCATCCCAGTAATTTACAAGACGTTTAAATGTTTTCTTCTCGTCTTTGTAACCTTGCTTTAGAAGATTTAATATTTGATCAACATTGTTATAATGCCAAAATGCTTTACGACTTTTAGTTGTTTGATATTGCTTCTCTTCTAAAAACGCAATAGTTTCAGTTAATAAATGAGGCGGTACATTTGTAATGTTTTGTCCTTCTCTATTAACAACTGGTCTAAGTAAAAAAGACACTCCAGGATATCTTTCTTCTAAAAAATTCATAAGTTGCGGTAAGGTTCTAATAGTTAAACTAGTTAAAGTAATATCAAATACTCCAAGGTTCATTTGTTTATAGTATTGATCCATTACTTCGACTTTTTCTTTCCAATTAGTTCCTGCACGTTGATATTCTTCACTACCTTCATATCCGTCTATACTTACTCGAAGTCTTACATCTTTAAATCTGTTGATATATTTGTCTTGTATTCTTCGTGTAGCATTAGTATTAATCTCTACAGTTGTGTCTGGCGCTCTATCTAGTAATGTAGTAAGGTACTCTGGAAACTTTTTAATATAAAACGGCTCGCCGCCTGCAATATATACAAAGTTTAATTGTTTGTCAATACTAGTAAAAATATTATCCCAACTTTGATCATGGTTTGCCCAATCAAGTAAGTTTGGTTTATTAGTACGCAATGTCATTTCAATATGTTTGTCGCTTTTTTGTGTTACTTCTTTAGCAAACGACTCATACTTTGCTACCCACTTACTACTGTCTGTCGGGTGACACATTGAACAAACAAGATTACAAGTACTGCCAACACGCAAATCAAGATTGCGAATTGCTGTTTCTTGATATGGGCCTTTAAAGTCATTAACTTTGTTTAATGCACGTAATCTAAAACTTTTTTCATTTCGCTTTTCTTGATTGTAGCAAATTTCGCAACCTTCTAACGGAATGTTATCAAGCATTTGCTGTCTAACATTTTGATACTCTTGCGAAAAATACATTTCACGCAATGTATGCGTTTTTATATTGCCGGGCATTTGATGATAATTATTTTTACAACATAAGTGCATATGTCCTTTATTATTAATGAAAGGATAATTATGCATGTATACGCAATAGTTTGTAAGATTAAACATTAGAAGTAACTCCTAAGTTCAGGAATAATATCTACTACATTGCTATTACGCATTTTATCTAATTCGTTAGTAAACTTTATAAACAAGTTCCATTGCTTTTCATCATAACTAGATTTAGTTAATGCTGTACGTATTGTTTGCAAACTTTTATAATTTTTAGAATCAATGATATTAATTGCTGTTTGTTTTAATTCGTCTGGCATTATATTAATATCTAAATACGCAGGGCTAGAAACTAAGCAATCAAACTTAAATGTATTTGGATCAGTATGCCATTTATTACTAGCATTTACTGTATCTCTAAACCATTCAAGTAAATTATTCAAATCAAATATATTGTATATTTGTATTGCACTATTAAAACTTCCACGTAAATTATCAAACTGATCAAACCATTGTATGTTTTCTCTGAGTGCGTCTAATGTTTGTAGATCACCACCTCGAATATATTCATATATTTTACCAGTGCCGCCTTCAACACTAACAATAAGTTTAATACGTTTGAACTTAGGCCATAAGTCTTTTAAACGTTCAGGTGTTTTAGTTCCGTTAGTTGTATATGCAACTGTAATGTTGGGAGCAAATCCCCATTCAACAAGATACTCCAAAAAGTCAAACATACCTTCTTGCATAAAAGGTTCGCCGCCCTTGAAATCAATACGTTCTAAATACTGAAACATATCTTTCTTGTCAGCCCAATAACTTGCTGGAATGATTGTGGGACTTTTAGCACGACTACGTTTGAACTCTGGATCAATAGCCATTAACTTTTCTTCTTCTTTAAACCAAGCAGTACTCCCCCAACTTCCGCACATGCGACATTTAAGGTTACAAGTATTACCAAAGTTTAAATCCATATGGCGTAAACGCATTTCAGGATTTAGTTCATATGTTTCAGGCCAATTTTCAACCTTGTCATCATACCAAGTTCTACGACTGTGTCCTAAACTTTCCTCACGTTTCCAACATTGCTCACAACTACTAGGCTTCTCACCATTAATAAATTTTTGACGTAGATCATCCATGCCTTTCCAAGCACTGTCAAGCGTGTCGCCTCGATGTAAACTAAACTCGCCACCTTTGTATACACAACATGGTTTGATATTTCCATTTGCGGCAAGTGTAATAGACATCCATGGTACTTTACATGTTGGCATGTATATCCCATCCTCTAACATTAGTAAACCACTTGTGTACTTCAGCATGTCTTTCTAAATCACGATCTGAATGTGTTTCATCATAACATTTTTGAAGGAAAGCAATTAGTATTTCTGCACGTGGTTCAAATGTATTATTTTTGTTTGCATCTATATTTCTTGGATCAGACTTAATACGTTCTAATTGACCAATGCCGGCTTTAAGTTTATCTTTAGATGCAAATGCTGGTCCAATATGCCTAGGAGAGTTTACAACTTGCGTTAACGCCATAGGTATTCCTTGTTGATACTTGTCCGACATGTCAGCGGCCCAATTATAAAATGTTTCAAAGTGATCTACATTGTACATCATAGTAGTATAATTTAAATTTACTGGATGATTAAGGTTTTCTAAACAATTTTCAAAGTTCTTTACTGCCTTATCCCAGTTATCAGATCTTATCCATTCAAATACTTTTCCAGTTCCATCAAAACTTATATCAATATTTAATTTTTCAATTTTATTAAGCATGTCAATAGTTTTTTTATTGAAGTGCATTCCATTAGTATTAGTTGCTATTTGTACTTTAGGATTTTGTTCTAAGCATTTTCCAACAAAATAAGAAAACCGCTTGTCATATAATGGCTCGCCGCCTTTGATTTCAATCTTTCGAGTATCACTTGTAACTAAACTAGCAATCTGATCTAATTGTTCGTAAGATAGACTCCAATTTTTTAATGTCATTTTATTAAAGTGTCTAGCATACTTTCTGTCATCGCTTTTATCGTCAATCAATGATCCTGCTTTAAGAAGATCGTCATATAAATTAACATCTGCGGCAAGCCACTTACTGCTAAAATTACTATTACACATTATACATTGCTGGCTACATGTATTGCCAAAACTTATATCCATATGTAAAATAGCATTAGGATTGTTTAATGACCACTCATTGTCATTTAAAGGAAACCATTTTAAATATTTGTCTTTGCGAGATACTAACCCTTTATCTTGCTTGTCTTTACAACCTAAGCATTCGTACAACCACTCGTCAGTATCTTCAATTAGTTGTTTTGTTTTTAAGTCAGCATCATTACGTACATAATCAACTATGTTATCAATATTGCTAATATGTGTAAAATCTAAACTAGCACAACATGGGTTAACTGCTCCGTATGCTGTAATTGCTAGTCCATGACGTACTGCATTACAAAACGGTTTAGTCATCAAATATGTCTCGCATTTCTGGAAATGTTTCAGCAAACGTAATGCCACGTTGATTATCGCATAAGTCTAAAAATTCTTTCATTTCAGGCAAGCGTTGACTCCAGTCTTCACTTTCCATAAACTTTAACATACCTTCAAGTCGCTTTATACCATAACTAGCGTCACGCCACTTGTCATAATCAACTTTTCCTTTGTGCCAACTAGGAACACCTAGTTCCCAATTTGCTTCCCACCATGGGTACCATGCTTCGTATTTTTCTCTGCACTTTTCTTTAAACCATTTAGGTAAGATTTTAACATTAAGATGTGGTGGATGATATACAAAGTGATAGTTAATAGCACCTGCACCAAACGGCCACATGTTAATCTTCTTAAAACCTTGTTCAAGTTTCCATTGTATAAAGTCTGGCAAGTAATAAATGTTTAATGCTTGTACTGCACACGCTACAGTTACTTCTGTATTGTTAGGTGTATCATTATCAAGTATATGGAATACTTCTTCTTGACGTTTCCAATTACTAGGATAACGAATATAATCGTTCATTTCTTTAATACTGTCTATCGAGTAATGAAAACGCACCAGTTTGAATTCTTTCCATAGATCAAATAAATCCTCTCTCCATTCAACTCCATTAGAGTTATAACGTAGTTCAAGATCTTTTGCATAGCCCATTTTAATTGCATGTTCAAGTATTTCATAGTGTTCCTCGATAATAAGACTTTCGCCTCCAGCAAAATAAATCTGTTGCATACTAGGCATTTGCTCGTAAAATTGTTTCCAAAACACAGGATTCTGTTTGTGCCAGTTATAACTACTGCCGTTGTAACTACCCTTGTCTTTCCACTGCATAGTTTCTTTAAGACTTTCATCTTTTACTGCTGGAAAGATTGCTTTATAATCTTTAATCCATCCACTACTATCATGCGGACTACACATAACACAAGCAAGTTGGCATTTAGTTCCAAAGCGTAAATCAATATATGCTAATTGCGGCGGAACTGATCCATCTTCTTTTGTATCAGCAAGAATTTTATCAACGTTTACACGCTGACTCCAATAATGTGTTTCCCACATACGTTTTGAATTGTGTCCTGCGGCTTCTTCTTTGTAGCACTTAATACAACTTGGAGGTTGTTCGCCAGCAAGCATCTGCTTACGCACATTTTTCATGTATGTGCTGTTCCATGCTGATTCAAAATCACTTACGTTTAAATTGTTAGGCTTGCCGTCTTCAGTTTTAAGAATACCAACTTGTCCACCGTGTGCTTTATCATTCGTTGCACCTACACTACTTGCGTTTGCTGTACAGCAAACACGCATACTTCCATCTGGTCTCGTACTTAAATGCACCCAAGGAAGGAGGCAAAACGTTTCTGACGGGTACTTATATTCATTATCATTCATATTATTACTTATTCGTGGAGGTTACCAATTTGTTTGACATTTGGCTACAATGTGCTATTATAAGAGTATGATGAGAAACATGATTCCAATTTTATTGTCAACGGTAGTTCTTTCAGGGTGCATGACCACTGTAAATAGTTCTGCTACATCTAGTCCTAACCCGATTAGGTTTCCAACAGATCTTTTTGCTGAACAAATTAAAGGTAAACAATGTGTTGTTAACCCATTACAATCAGTAAACACACGGGACATTGCAAAAATTAATGCAGATGAATTATTTGCAAACGATACTAGTCTAACTGTTTCGCATGATGAATTATCAGACAAATGGGCAGAGTTACTTCGTAAGACGTATAAAGCAGAAGCAACAAACAATGATATTCTTGCAAATGAAGTTGTATCAGAATTAGTATACATTGCTACATCAAGAGCATTGTTAAACACTACGAACAAAGGCAACGGCGATTGCTGGACAAACGGAAATAAGAAGTCTAAATGTACTAATCATACTCCTCAGCATACAAGTTTTACATTCAATGCTATGATTTTTAGTGCAATTATTTTACGTGAACATATGTCAACTGCTGAACGCAACGAACTAACTGAATACTTCAATATTGCATATAAAAAATATATAAAGCCACAAGCACTAGAATCATTAAATCAAGCAGGTTTTTATGAATGGGGTGATGGTGGTATTGGTGTATTAGCATACGCACATTGGACTAATGATCACAACTTAGCATATAAAGAAATTATCCGTCGTAAACACAGCATAGTTCGTAAAATTGAGTCTAAAGGATATCTTAATAATAATAGTTACCGAGGCAATAGAGGTTATTGGTATCATACACTAGGTGCTGATAGTATATTTGGGTACGCATTACTTGCACGGTCTTATGGTATAGATTTATTTAAGGATGAATATGTCGGTCCAGAACTTAGAAACCTTGCACTAAAAGTATTAGAAGGTGACGTTGACTACAACGAATTTACACGCATCGGTACTCGAGGTAAAAACGTTAGTAAAGATCCAGGAGATGCTAGACCACATATGCACCAAATGGCAGTGTCACTACCTAGTATAATGGCTCGTGAATTTGGTATGGCTGTTACTCCACGTTATAGTTATACAAGTAAAGTTAAATGGGAAACAATTGACAAGTTTATTGGGTTTAATGCAAGTTGCTACTATAGCAGTAACAAGTAATTATTTAAACTGTTCAGCATACGGATCAAATTCGCTACCGCATTTTTGAGCGCAGACTCCGAGTTTTCCGTTTGCTACACTATCTAGTTTCCAACTACCAGTAATGCTTTCAATTAGTTTACCATTAACAACATCTTCAATATCGTTGTCAATAATACTAATACCTTGTTTGCCGCCAGCAGTGTCTATATGATCCCATATTTGTTCTACTGTAGGATCTGCATGCCACCACTTGTACATACGTCCGGCTGTCCAACAACATGGCATTAATAAGCCTTCTGCTGTTATAAACACACTTCCTTGCTTTGCTACTTTGCAAGTAATAGAACATTTATCTAAGTATTGTTTCATACCGCCATAACTTTTTTCTATTTCTTTTCGTTTTAGTAGTGCTAAGTTTTTATTTTTTTCTTCTTTGGGCTCTGCAAGAGTTTGTGTTTCTGCACCTTTACGGTTAACTGCTTGATGAGAAAACTTAGGCTGAATATCACTTGTAATGAATCTACCAGATTTCTTTTTAATAAATTTTTCACAGCCCCATGTATTTGCAAGTTCTTCTGCTTCGTCTACTTGGTGTTCATTATGTGCGAATATAAGAAAGTCCCAACGGGCTCTGCCGCCTGCGGAAATAAATGCTTTCATATTTCTTTCTACATTAGCCCAAACAACACCTTGTCTATAAAGATGATTAGTGTCGGAAAGACCATCCACGCTAAAAATACAAGCACCCATACGCCCAAATACCCGAGCAAGATCTCGCCACCATTCTTCATTCTTTGCTCCTGCATTAGTATTCATACTTAGCCACATTTTAGGATTATGTTCGCGAAAGTATTTGAATATTTCAAGAGTTTCTTTAGCAACTATAGGATCACCTAAATTGCCGCACATATACATAACATTTAGTTGTGCAATAAACGTTGGCTTAAACATACGCTTTACATCTTCTAAACTAAGTTCTGCATTAGTAATATGTGGATTGTCTGCACCGCCGTTCATATTTCTATCGCACATAGGACATGCCGCCTGGCACTTCTGTGTGACTTCTAAATGTACTTCTTTAATATCTTGGTATCTATACATCATTATCCCAATGCATTTTGTTATGTTTTTGATAATAGTAATCTTTTTCTAAGGCAACAAAATCATCGTAGTCGAATCTAAAATGTAAGCCTTGTCCGGTTTGATAAAACGACATAGAAACATAACTTGCTGGTGCTCGTTCAGGACGAGGGCCACGAGTCTTCCACATAATATCCCATCTATCTTTAGCCCAGTGAGTTCTCCAGTTTAATAACATATCTTCAAATAACTCAATATCCCAATTGAAGTGGTGAACCATGTTATCACTTACACGCAAACATAGTTTTATATTTTTATCTTTAAACAAATATAATTTTATAGGTTTACTATACTTCATCCATTACCAACTTTACGTCTTTTCCAGGGCCAACTTCACTAGGTAATCCGCCATACTGTTCAACATACCAATCAATAACAGCGGAGTACCAATTTTGACTATTGTGATGTGCCTTTTTATTGAATTGATAAATGTTGTTATTAGTTGCTTGTATAGTCGAAAGGGCTCTAGCACTTTCTGTTTGCATCTGTCTTAGTGTTAGTTTACTTACGTCCAATTTTCATGTACCTCGTATATTGTCCCAAATCAAGTTCACCTTCGTATAATGTTTCTTGCATTGGCGCACTTTGACTAAATTCTTTTAAACTACTTGAACAATTAATATGCTCTTCAATTTCAAAATAATTGTTACTTTGTAGTATAATTAATCGTCCTTCTGGTAATAAGTTATACCAATCAGTAAAGTTAGGAATATGTTCACAACTTGTATTAACAATAGTGTGTGGCATATCAGTTAACGGTATTATTGCACCGTCTAATTTTTCTGTGTTATAGTTGTGTTCAATATAATCAATATGCATAATATCTTGTGTACTTGCTTTAAACTGCCAGCCTTCATTAACTAGGTCAGCATTAAACGTTTCTGCAATTTTCCATACATTAGGATCAATATCAAAACTACGAATTTTTTCAAAGTCTAATTTTGCTTCTTGCATTAATGGAACAATACTAGCATACCAACCAGCACACAAGAACATTGTACCTAGTGATAGATTTAAATTACTAAGTTCGTCAACTAACCATTTTTTACTTTTTAATTGTCCACGACTCATTACATCTTTGTCATATTCTATTTCATGCTTGTCTAATATTTCTAATGGTTTTATAAATGCACTTCCTGTATGCTTATCAAGTACACGCCAAAGTGCATGTCTATTATTGTCCATAGTAAGATTAACTTCGTCAGTAACTTCTGGCTCAATACGTTTCAAACTCCAAATATTTTTAAAGAAGCCTGCTTTTTTAACATCTTCAACTATAGTATCTTTGCCTTCTATTAATCTAAACAAACTCATTTCATTTGATTCAACCAATGCTCTACGCAAATCATCTGTAGTATCTGTTTGTTCAATTAGCCTAAACAAACTATGTACATTTTTTTCTGTCATTGCTTTACGCAAGTCTTCATATCCTTCGCCAAGCAACCTAAACAGTCCATGTAAGTTTTTCTCTACTACTGCTTTACGCAAGTCTTCATGCTCATCACCTACAAGTCTAAACAAGCCATGAAAGTTTTTCTCTACCATTGCTTTACGCATATCTTCATGCTGTGGGCCTAATAATCTAAATAGCCCGTGTAAATTTTTATCAAGCATTGCTGTACGAAGATCATCATGATCAGGACCTAGTACTCTAAACAAACTAAAAATATTTTTGTCGTAAATTGCTTTACGTAGGTCTTCATACTCTGGTCCAAGTAAATCAAATACTGCGGACATATTATCTTGCATAACAACTTGGCGTAAATCTTCGTGGTCGTCACCTAGTACTCTAAATAGGCTATGTAAGTTTTCTTCAACAACAGCCTTACGCAATTCTTCGTGTTCATCTCCTAGCAATCTAAACAAACTGTGTACGTTATCTTCAGCAACGGCCTTACGCAATTCTTCGTGTTCGTCTCCGACTAGTCTAAACAAACTATGTATATTATCTTCAGCAACTATTTTACGCAAATCCTCATTATCTTCACCAAGTAATCTAAACAAACTGTGAACATTTTTTTCAATATACATTTTGCGTTCATCTTCTATTTCAATACCTTTAGATTCTAAGTACCTAAATAAACTATGATAGTTGCGTTCTTCAACAAATCTACGCAAATCATCATTGCCAATTATGCGTAAGATATCTAACATATGGCCGTCATTATAAAAACGTCTTAGGTTAGATACTTTATCCCCGTATAGTATTTCAAATCTGTCTAACAAGTCTATAATAAAATCATCTCTTGGAGGTAACGGATCGTCTTGTTTAAATGGTACAGTTTGTTTCCACTCTGTATCAATTTGTACTTCGGCTGGTGTAATGATTTCAACTGGATTAGAATATTGCTCAATTGTTACTTGTGCAGGAAGTTCTTCTTCACTATCTGTATTTTCTATAAACTGCTCATACAGCCAGTTGAAGTCGTTAATTAACCGAAGATCAGCGCCATCAGAAAGCCCGTACTCCCTGCCAGCATTAGCACCTTTAATAGCGTACTCGCCGAAGGTTCGGTCTCCTCCCACTGTTGTCCAAATTTGTAATCTTTCATTTGTTTCATCCTCTTTTTGTCTGTCAATAATTTTACTACTTAATTTAGCACATTCTCTAAACGCACTACGCCATGTGCTAAATTCACTTGAATTAAATCCTGTTATACAAGATACTGACAGCATCTTTTTAAATCTATCACTAATACTAGTAGTCATATCCGGACGACTAGTATCCATGTCACGTGTCATTTGAGTTGGAAACAATTTGACGCCACCATATCCATATACTAAATCATTAATAGGATTCTGACTACGCCAAACGTGAACTGCTCTATTATCTTCTGCTACATAATCAAAGTTAAATTCGTCTGCAATAATTGCATCACCATCTACAATCCAAAACATATCGGTCGAGCAGATATTTGCTGCCGCAATGTGTGCTTGATGTATTCCTTTAACACCATGTATACGTTGCGCTCTTGGGAAGCGTCCTTTAAGTAATTCAAAATTATCATCTGCATTAACTTCGTCATAAGATATCATTACAATATCATACTCTTTAGTATCTAGTTTAGGTTTATAAGTTTTAAACTGTGATGAGAAGTTGTTAAATTGTGTTGTAGACGTTCTTACATACGGGTGTTCTGGTCTAGGTGGGTTGCGGTATGTACTTTTAAAGAACGTGCTTTGTTGAGCGTCTAAGGGCGTTACAGCAATAGGAATATCTAACTGTTCTAGTATTCGTGTGCCAAAGTCTTCAATTGCTTCTATTAAGTCACTATCGTCTTGTACTTTATCGTTCCAAAGTGTGTTGAGATACTCAAAGTCACGTACTTGTATATAATCCCAATCTGTACACATTGTTTTGTACAGGCCTTCTCTTGCTCCGTAAATTGCCCATAGACCGTTTTCTGAATCTGCTCCAGCCATACACCATACATATAAACGTTCTAAGTTTTTCCAATGTGCGCCTCTTAGTTCATCTTTTGGAGGACGCACACCGTCGATTAATGCCATCTTCACACCTTCACGAAAACCAGCACGCCATGCTTGTTGGGCAGTACTATTATTATGCACTGTACTCATTAAACTATTAATTTGAATATATTCTAAGTCCCAACAAAAGTCTACTTGTGCTTGCGGGTTGTCTGGATCAGCATTTTCATGTGTCCGCATTTTAAGTACAGTTTGTTTATCCCAACACTTAATGCCGCCGTTGCCATAACGTAATCCGTTAATACTATTATCAGCAGTCCAACTAATTACATGCTTTGATAAATCTACTCCATCTTGAAAGTTAATAGTTTGATTTAAGAACTGTTCGTCAATTTGATTATCACCGTCAATAGTAATAAATCGATCTGTTTCACTTAAATTAGCACATGCTTTGTGTGCGGCATCACTGCCTTCTACACCGTGTACACGTTTAGCCCAAGGTACTTTAGTTAAAAGATTTGCGTAATTTTCTTCAGCATTAGGCTCGTCGTAACTTAGATAGATTATATCGTAATCGATTACTTTAAACTGTTTCATCAATGTATCCATATGTTTCAAAGACTTTGGGTGTGTATATACTTACGTTTCCTTGCTCTTCATTGTACTCAAACTGAACTGTTAAACCTTGTGTAATTTCTTCAACAGTTGCTTCAAATGTGCGTATAAGCAGATGCGGATCATTTTCTTTTGTTATACTAAATCTACATAATTGCCTCGGATCTAATAGCAGTTGTTCAGTAATATTAATATTAACATTCCATTCAGTTGTTCTAGTTATAATACATATACCTGTATCTTGTTTAGGTACATGATATATTACATCTTTAATATCGTAATTGAATTTAGGTTTTTGATATGCTAGTAATAAGTATTCTTTTTTGCCAACGTCATACTTTACAGCATATTCATCTTTCTTTTCAGGATTGTTCATAAAGTCAACATAATCATCTTCGTTAACTTCCAAACAAAATTCTGTTTCAGGTTGGTAGTTTTGCAGTCCTGTAATTAATGTTGAATCTTTATCAAATATTACCCAGTACATTCTTCATACCTTGCTAAAATTTTATCGCAAAAGTCTTTTTCGGTATAGTGGAATACTCCATGTTGAGTAAAGTTTCCAATTTTTAATTCATCATTAAAATACCAATCAACCTTTTCTTGCCATTTTTCATTACTAGATATCCAACCCTGTGCATGCATTTTCATATGTACAAAATTAATTAAGTCTGTTTCGCGAAACTCTTGATAATGCATTAATTCAAGAACAATACTTGCACACACATCAATACTTACGTGACTCGGTTTATGTTCTGCACAAAATACTTCGTAGAATTCTTCCCAATTTTCAATAACAGTTTGCAGTAGTTCAAAAAATAATGATGCACGTTTTGTCTTTTTAAAATAATATAAGCCGGTATATATATCAAACAAATCGTTTTTATAAAATGTTTTTCGATAATATGAATCAATAATTGGTTCGTGTCTGTATGTAGTAGGATTTTGTGTAAAATATAAATCTTGACCGTTAAACACTGACCAGTCTATTTTATTTAGAAATAATACATCGCTATCAACAACAATAGTTTCATTGTAAGGACTTAGGCTCATAGCCTTCCATCGATTCTCTACTTTCCATTCACTCTCTTTAGCGTCATCTCGCTTTAATATAATTACTTTATCAAACGCCATTTCTACTTTTGCATCAACTGGCGAATCAGTTACTAATGTAAAATTATTATTGCCGCTGTTTATTCCACTTAATGCACACAGAAATGCTTGTTTTACATAATTGTCTGTAGAATTATTTTGTGCAAAAATTAATACGCCTTGGGTCATAGTAATTCCTCTAGATTAAACTTATTCATTGTATGGACAGTTAACCCTTTTGTTTTTATTGGATTGTTTTCGATTAAAAATGTAAGAGTATCATCATTAATGTCAAGTATTATATCTTTGTCAAGTGTATAAAACAACTTACCCGGCATCGGACCGGCTAATGGACCATTAGTATGTCCATTTAAAATATGTACTGCTATACTAAATGCAAAATCGTTTCGATATGTTTGCTGTGTAATTTGATATATTAGTCTATAATGTTTCCAGTTTTCTTCAATGTGTTTTATTAAGTCAAATAATATTTTATTTTGTTTACATTTTACAAAATATACACATGTAGCCCAATAAAAATCACAAGCCGTATCGCTTATATGTTCAAATTCTTTATAGTCAAGATTCTGTCCTAAGTGATATGCATCTTTGTACATCAATAACGGATTATCTTGTGTAAAGCAATGTTTATAAACATCATCGCAAATAATAATATCACTGTCTATCATTAATGTTTGATCATAAGGAGATAGATCATAACTTTGTACTCTTGCATTATTTTTAAATGTTAAATGCATACCAGACGGACCGTTATTATACATTTTTTGTGTATAGCGATGAGGATCATTAATACTAATTATGTGTTCAAATGTTCCATCGTCTTCTATTTCACAATCAGTAATAACACTTGTAGGAAGATCAAGATATTTGTCCGCACGTTTAGCAACCATAGAAGCCTGTTTTACATAATCTATTGCTTCGTTATTAAACGCATGTACTAGTATGCCTTTAGACATCAACAATACCTTGTACAGTTCTTTCACTTTTTACAATCTTTTGATATTCTGAATAGTAGTTGTCAGAGGCTTTTATAAATGCTTCTTCTAATCTGTTATAAAATTTGCCTTTTTCAAGTATCTCAATAGGAGTGTTGTTATTATCAACAAAAATATCAGTTTCACACGTCATTAGAGATCGAAGCATGTCACGCGAGGTAGTAAACTGTCCGCCTGCAAAATATACTGTGCATTCTTTACTAAATTTTTCTAGTAAAACACGTTTTTGATTTTTAAAAGTAGTTACATAGTTAGCATGTTCTAATGCTGTTTTTAATCGTTGATCCATAAACCCTCCATATAGTTATATTATATGATAGATCTATCAGTTTGTCAACAATTAATTACCTGCGAAGTTTGATTGTCTGTTAAGTGCTGGTAGCGGAGTATCTACATACGATCCACTTGCTCTCTTAAACCCCATTGTAGTAGTAAGATTGCCTACCACATATTCGTCGATTGGTTGAACACCCTTTGCTCCGGATGTACTACCTGTGTCTGCTTCGTTCATATTAATACGGAATTCAATAGTTGTGTTATCGACTTCTTTTGCTCTAATATAGTAATTGTTGTCAGCGTAAACCCCAGTACCAGTTTTTCTAAATACTTGCTGTTCGCTTGATGTTAATTGGAAGTTTCCAATTGCACTGCCTGTACCACTATTACTTGTAGTAGTGTAGTTGTATCCAAACGACACAGTACCTGCATTGGATAACATTGTCGACCAATCATTAGTTTTTGCAACATTTCCTCCGGTTGCAGTACTTACTAGTCCGCTTACAAACGTAATCGTACCACCAGCATTAAAATAATTTCTACGTGCATTAGCACTTGTAAATACAACTCTAAAGTAACCATTTAAATTGTTACGCCATGCTGTGGGTCCAAATGTTAATGTGTCAGGATCTGATCCACTTGTACTTTGCAATGCTGATAATCTAAATCTATTAGGTGATGATTCAAGATTAATCATCGAAGTTTCATAATCTGCAAAACCTTTAAGTGTTCCGTCAGGATCATCACTAGTTTCATCTGCAATTTGGTCACCGATAACAATACTAGCAATGCCACCTACTGCTTGATTAGTTTGGTGACGACTTATTCTATCAATATCTGTTTGCAGTTGATTAACATGCGATGCTGTAACAGTATTTCCGATAACAACTTGCCCGCTGGCTGTAGATTGACCATAACCCTCTGTACCAGATCCAGTGCCAAGAATACTCTCGACTCGAGTCTGTAAAGCGTTATATCTAGTTGCTGTGATGATATCACCAACGGCCATTTACTTTTCTCCAATTCGTATAGTATATAGTATACTACACATTTTACTTTTTGTCAAAGAGAATTTATAGCCGCAAATGCCGGTGCATCAACATCAACATACGAGCCACTTGCTCTAACAAATCCAATCTTGGCTTCTAATAAGCCCTGTACTGGTTCGTCAATTTTATATCCGCCTGGGTTAGCATCATAAAATTCATATTTTACTTGTATTGTTGAACTATTAGATGCTTTTACATATAAGATATAATTATTGTTGCCATAAACACCAGTTGCTGATTTTCTATAAATTTCTTGATATGAAGTTGTTAAGTCAAAGTTACCAATTGATTGCACAACTCCTGTTCCTGTTACTGTACTTTCATTATGACTTAAACTTACAACGCCTGCATTAGAAAATATCGCCGCCCAGTCTTGACTCTTAGCAACACTATCGCCCGATACTGGTGTACTACTTAATGAACTAATAAATGTAAGTGTGCCGCCTGCATTAAAAAAATGTCTACGTGCATCAGCATTTGCAAAACTTACATTAAATTCACAATCAATCGGTGCTGTCCACTGGTTGCGTCTTTGTATAACTTCAGCATTATTAAGTGTACTACTTTGTGCCGCCGCTAATCTAAATCTATTACCAACTGTTTCAATTATACTAATAAAGTCTTCGTAGTCTTTGAATCCTTCTTTAGTGTCTCCGCCACTAGTATCTTCAGCAACAGTGTCGCCTACTTCTACTTCTGCAATGGAGTTTGGAATACTACCAGTTTGGTGTATATAAATTTTGTTTAAGTCTGTGAATAATGCATTAACATGTGTGGAATTAATTATAACGTTGCTTGAAACTTGCGAACTTGTTACTGCTTGCCCGTATCCTTCATTCGACGATCCGTTACCTAAGATGGCACTTACGCGGCCTTGTGCGTTATTATATCTTGCGGCTGTAATTAAATCGCCAACTGCCATGCCTACTGTCCTCTTTAAATACGTGTTTTATATTTATACTTTTAAAACACACTCAATTAATTTTTCTTCATCAGACGTGCTTGACTCTAATGCAATTCCTACTAAACCTGTACTTGCGATAGTTGAAGCAACGCCATCTTGCCAAGCATACACAGGTTGTCCTTTTGAAACAGGACCTTTTACTCTTACCGGAACACGCCCTTTAAGACCAACTGCTTGACCTTCTGCTGTACTATTCATTAAGTATGCTGGTTCTGCTGATATAACACCAACTGCGTGATGACTTACGCTTGCTGGTTTAACTTCTGCTTCTCCGCCTACTGCCATTACTGTGCCAACTGGCCATTCTTCTGTAGTTGCATATACTTCTGCTAAGTCAGCATATTGTGCTTGTGTTGCTGTTCCTCTAAAGAAGTTAGCATATAAATCACCTTGTCCATCACGCAATGCTGTTGTACTTGCAATAGCACTTGTATCACCTGCATAGTCTGCACTGTTAAATTTAATTGCACTTGCACTTGACGCATTACCTTGGAAGTTATCTGCCCAAACATTTGACCATTTAGCAATACTTGATCCTAATGTATATGTACTAGTCGAACCTGGGTTAATACCTGTTGATTGAATAATAGCACTATTTGTTTGTACACTATTTGCATTACTTGTTTTAAATCTAATAACGTTGTTTGTTCCAACTTCGTTTGCAATAACGCCTTGGTTACCGTTTTCAATGTAAACGTGTAAATCGTTTTGATCACCAATTGTAATACCTGCATCTGGAAATCTAACAATTTCACTAAACGTAGTTGCTGAGCCTGGCGTACTTTGAACAAAACTGCTTGCATCTAAGCCGGCTAATTTTAGTGCGTTTGATGCTGTTCCCCAATAACGATGATTAGTTGATGTAATACCATTAGTTACATCAGTAGTATTAATCATTGTAGTACCTTGCCTGATTACATCAAACCCTGTAATAGCATTTGCTGGGTCAGTTGAATCAATAGTAAACTGAGTGCCACTAATAATAAAGATAATTTCATCATTAATCGTTGCGGCAATTACACTATGGTTAACATTTGTTGTATCACGCACTGTCTTACTTTGCATTTGTGTAAGTCCGGAGCCTGCGCCTTGCGGTCCTACTAATACAAAAGATGTGCCGTTATATGTGTATAGTTGGCTGTTGCCTGAATCCCACCAAAAGTCGCCTGCTGTTAATCCTACTGGCTGTGTGGTTGAAACTTCTGCGCCGCCTGTAGTTTTAAATTTTGTACCATCGTAGAATTTAATTTTACCGTTTGTACTATCATGCCATATTTGGCCGCTGACTGGTTTTGGCGGTTGTGATGAACCGCTAAAGTTTTCTAACAAAAACAGCATGTTCTCGTTTTGTATTTCGCCGTATCCAGCGTAGTTCTTACCAACAAACGTAATGTCTGTGGTTACATCAACAGTACCATCTTGTACTACTACAAGTGTTGCTCCGCTGTATCTATTAATCGTATAAGCCATGTTTCAACCCTTTAATTATAACTATATTTATCTTACACACTAGATGTTAAGTTTTGGCTAAATGCCCAACTTCCGCCTGATGTGACATACTCTTTTAATGCTCTTGTTACACTAACTGTAACATTACCTGTTGCCGCAGAAAACCCAATATCTTGTAATACTGATTCGTTTTGTACACCTGCGGCGTCTACTGCTATGAATGATTTTGTAGCAACTGCCGCAACATCAATACCTGTAACATTTGCACCACCTAGTGTAGTACAGTGAATACGTGCTGTTGTTCCGTTAGCAACACTTGCGCCTGGAACTAAGTCATTCAATACTAAACCAATTTGTGTATCATTTAAGCCAGTAGAGTCCATACTAAATGAAATCGCCGCTGCCGCTAATGATTCATCAACATAAACTTTTGATGCCGCATCTGTATCTTGTGTTGGTTGTGCTATACCTGCAATTTTACTATTTGAGAAATTAACATCACCGCCAGCCGCTATTGTTAAGCCGCTTGCTCCGCTAATAGTACTACCGTTTAAATTAATGTTATCAACATCTAATTCTGTTAATGTTCCTACATTTGTAAGACTTGAATTAACAACTCCAGTTCCTAGTGTTGTAGCATTAAGCACTGATGAACCTGCAACTTTATATTCATTACCTGTTGTTGCATCAATATTTTCTGTTGTTGTCCAACTGTTTGTTGCTTGTAGCCAAGTCCATTTTTTATCTGCACCTGTTACTCTTACAACTATACCAGCATCGTCTACACCCGAGTCAGTTAATAATGTACTGTCACTTGTGATAGCAAGTTCAATTTGTTTATCTTCAACTCTTAGCGTACTAACATCAATACTTGCTGTTGCACCTTCAACTAATAAGTTACCCGTAACACGAATATCACCTGCAACATCGAGTGTGTATTCTGGAGTGTTATCAAAAATACCAACACGTTTGTTTGCCGCATCAACAAACACTGCGTCTACTTGCTGTGATCCTGCGGCTGTACTTGTAACTTTAATAATATAATTTTCATCTAACTGCTGGTTAGCAGTAACAAACGAATTACCAATTATACTTAATACTTGGTTAGCGTTTGGACCAATTGTAATGCCTGCTGAGTTACTTACTGTAAGTGACCCTGTAACAGTATTATCTGTAGTTGAACTTACAAAGTTATCTGCTCCAACTTTTGTTCCGTCTGCTTTAATTAAAGCCCGTGCCGCATCAGCAGTACCTTCATATATAAAATTAGTTTTATCAATAATGTTAATACCCTTTTTAACATTACCTGTAATACCTGCAATAGTGTATCCAATCGCTGGAGTAAATTCTACATTACTAATTACTGCTACTCTATCTGTTGACCCGTCAGTGCCATTACCTAAATATAAACTAGCAAGTGTTCTACTTCTATCTTGTGTATCTCGAATTGATTCAATTCTAAAACCTGTTTCACCTTGACTTGATTGGTATATTGGACCTGCTAATGATAAATCTGTTCCATCATAAAAGTAAAGTTGGTTATTAACATTGTCCATCCACAAGTCGCCTGCAACCATTACTGGCTGTGTCTTCTGTACAAATGGTCCACCTACTGCTTTAAACTGTGTTGTGTCATAAACTTTTAAACGTGCTTCACTAGTATCAAACCAAAGTTGTCCGTTGATTGGATTTAATGGAGCATTTGTATTTGAAAAACTTTCTAGTAAACTAATAAAGTTTTCGTTAAATGCTTCACCGTATCCGGAATAGTTGCGTCCAACTAAAGTAAGCGATGTGCTATTTGTATCAATAGTACCATCAATTAGATCTACTAGTAACGTACCATCCGTTTTATTGAGTTTATATGCCATTAAACTTTCCCACTATAAATTATGTAATTTAAGGACATAAACGGACTTAAATTATCCATTGCTTGTCCAGTTGTTCCTGCAACTCCACCACTTGTTGTTACAGCCTGCCCTGCATTTTGTCCTGTCGGTGCATCAAATGTAATTGATGATACTGGACTATTAGCACCTTTTGCCGCATCTAAAATTGCGTAAAACTGTGTTCCTTCAACAACTAGATCGTGTTCGTGTTCTGGTAAGTTTGTACTTTGAATAGTAACACTTTCAGCACCGCCTGAGTTGCCAAGTTCACTACCTTGTAGTCCGGAAACTCTACTTGCACCTGTGCCGCCCATGTCGTCTAGACCCACAGCACTTCTACCACGCATATCTGGTAGTGCAAATCTTGCTACACCGTTATCTGTCAATAATCCTTTTTGCTTGTATGTAAATCCAATTACTTCAAATAGTTCTGGATAGTCGGCTTGTAATACTTCTTGTCCATAACACAATAACCAATAATTCGGTGCTGTTGTGCCTGCATAAGGCATCATTACGCCCGGAGGATTAACTGGAACTGTTGATAAGAAATCTCGTCTACTAATTCTATATAATCCAACTTGTCCTTGTACTCTGTTAAGTAGGAATTCGTCACTTGCATCAGCACTGTTAGTATATGTTTTATTACTAATAAAACTGTTTGCAATAGTTGTTTGGAATGTTTTAGTTGTTCCGCCTGCTTGGCCATCAAATATAATTGTTGGCGCACTAACTTCGCCTTGTAATGAAAAGTTTGTTGAACTTGATAGTTTATCTGCACTACCTGCTCTACCGCTAACTTGTCCTGTAACATTACCTGTTAAGTTACCTACAAATGTTGTTGCATATATACCTGTAAATTTGTTTGCTTGTGAGCCAATACTTCTAGTATTAGTTACATCTGGAATAATATTTCTAGTTTCAGTGTCGCCTTGAATATTAATTGTTCCGCCGATATTCATATCGCCTGCAACGCCTGCGCCGCCTTTTACAACTAGACTTCCTGTGCCAAAATTAGTACTTGCTGTTGTTCCGTCAATTGTAATATTACTACTTACTTTGATATTGCCTGTAACATCTAATGCTTCGCTCGGTGCTGTATTATTAATACCAATATTTGTTGTTGAATCAACACGCATTACTGTTTTAGTAGTACCTTGATCATTAACACGGATATCTAAACTTGCGCCGCTTGTATTGTGACTGATAACGCCAATTTGTCCCTCAACACCAAGTGTTACTTGGTTACCACTACCAAGAATAATACCATCGTCTGTGTTAACTTTTAATTGGTTTGTTGTTGTACTTACAACATCTCCACGTAAGAAGTTTGCCGCGGCAATTTTTTCTCCGCCTACAACTAAATTTTCTGCTTGTTCTGCAGGACCATAAAATCTTGCGGCACCACTACCAGTAATATCTGCTGTACTTAAATTAATGCCTGGATTAATTTGACTAAATCCGTTAATTTGTGCTTTTGGCGTAAATGTACTTGTACTAATAATAGCAACCGGCTTTGCATCTACATCAACTTGTATTGCTGTATAATCAATATTATCTTGACCAAGTATTGTTGCCGCTGATATTCCGGTATTTAATCCGCCGGCATATTCAGGACCAATTAGTGTCCAACCAGAACCTGTATACAAATACAACTGTTGGTTATCAGTATCAACCCAGAGGTCGCCAGTTAAACTGCTTGACGCATCTGGTTCGTTTGTTGCTTTTTTAAGGCCGCCACTTGCTACCCAAGTTGTACCATCGTATACTTTAAGTTGCTCATTGCCTGCTGTACTATCGTACCAAAGTTGTCCTTCGACTGGATTTGACGGAGAACTAGTGTTAGCAAAATTTTCTAATAATTTTAAAAAGTTTTGATTAAATGCAACTCCATAACTAGTAGTGTTACGCCCAACTAGACTTAAACTAGTTTGTGCATTTATGTCGTTGTCTTCGACTGTAATACTACCTTTGTTAGTTACATCTGTAAAATTAATTGTATAAGGCATCTATTATACTCCTGACAAACTTTGTACACGAACTGTATAATCAATTTGAACTAATCTGTTTAAACTTTTTTGTACAGGGTGGAAAATAACATGAGTAATTAATCTACCAGCGCCCGATGGGCTATAACTTTTAAGACCTAATTCGTCAAACACATAAAGGTTGTCTGTATCTGTAGCAGTATCAAATGCATCCTGACCTTCTGGTTCACCATAATCTAACAAACAAGTTACTACAACATCTGTGTAATTTGTTCCGCTAACATGACGTGTTTCAATTTTATTTCTTACAGGATCTGTGTTACTTGTACTTCTATCATCTACTACTTTAGTAAATGTTTGATTATACAAACTAGCATTTGTTCCTGTACTGTTTGGCGTTAAGTATGTAATAATACCTGTTGGGTCAACACTTGTGCCGCCGTTGCCAAAACTCATTTCGTATATCATACCCTGGCCTTGGTTTGCAAGACTTTCGGCAAGTGCAATACTCATATTTTCATAGTGAATAGCGTTACGCTTATCAACATACACTTCGCCTGAACTAGGATCATGTATTTTGATGTGCCCTTTAACTACTACTCCGCTTTTATCATTTAATTTGTCTGTCATGTTTTCTCTCACTGCTATGTGTATTTATTTAGGTAGTTCCGTTGTTCTCGCCTTAAGAAACTCCGCTATGTCATTTTTTGCATCAACTAGGCTTTCTCCTGCCTTAGTCCATGTTTGGCCAACTCTTCTAACCACTACAACCTTCTGTTCTGCTTCAGGTGTTACTGTTAAGTCTAATGTACTTCCAGTTAATGTAAATTCTACTGGTAATGTAGTATCACCTTCTACACTATCCTGTGCAATAAACCTAGTTACAAAGTTTCCGTTAATATCTTTAGTATCTACCTGGTAACTACTAATTGTATTTTTACGAAGTCTGCGCCCTGCAACAAATACTTCAAATTCATTTATACCTTGTGTAGGTGTAAAATCTAATTCATATGAAGCCGTTGTACCGTCTGCTGTAAACAACTGTGTAAGTGTCTGATCTTTGTACGGAATATTTTCGCCTGGACTTTGGTCTCTTACTTCAGTACCACTTGTAAGAAGTGTACTTACACCAGTGCCTAATGTGCCTCTACGTAGTTGGCGTAAACTATTTCCTTGTTTCACGTAGTACTCAATTCTTTCACCGTTAATAAACACAACTCCTGGTATTTGTTTCTTCTTACCAGGTTCTGGTAAGTTGGAAGCATCAACTAGTTCGATTCTAGTATCCCACCAATTTAAGTCTTGTGCTAATTTATACTTATTCGCATTGTCTAACCGCTTGTAGTGAACACGGTTCAATATGTCTTTAAACTGTCTAAATCCAAATCTATGTGTTAATTGTTCTTCACCAAACTGTATGTACTCAACTTTATCGTTTGCACTAAGTTGTGAGATAATTTTAACATGCATAAGATCTTCAGTTACATAATAATCAACGTTTGGCGCTAGTTTAACTCCATTAACTATAACCCATACATATTCTGAGTCTTGTGATTTATGTCTAAGTTTTACAAGTCCGCTACTAAGATTAATATATTCTTGATAGTTAGTTGTTCCTGGTACTAACGGAACACGACTTATTAAATCATATTTAATACGTTCAATATCTTGAACGTCATGATTACTAAAGCCTGTAATTTTAATTGTATCGCCTAGTGCTGGTGCTGTATCAAAGTAAATTTTAGTTCTATCTGAAATAAACTTAGTACTACTATCGTCATCTTCTCCGATATATCCAAATGCATATTGACCATCAATACTAAAGAACACATCAATTATATCATTAAGCGATCCAATACCTGCTGATAATATAACACTGTTGTTTGCACTATCCCATCTGTATTGAATGTTTCTTCTTAATAATTCATTGTTTAAGTATACTTCAATATCTTCACCTCTAACACTGTTTGAGAAAACTTGCCATTCTTGGACTTGATATTCTCTAACATTAGAATCTGTAATTGTAAAATCTACATTATATCCAGCATCTTGTATTGCGCCGTTTATACTTACAATAGCGTTCTGTGCTGTTGGCAAACCGCCTATAATTGCAGGAGACATATCAAATATTGTCGAACTTCCGTCACCGATCAAAGTTTGTACATTAGTTGCACTAAAGTTAGTTCCTGTTGAGTAGAACAATCCGTAATCAACAACTTGTCCTGTTTGCGGGGCTGTATCAAATGTAATTACAAACCATCCATCTACACCTTCACTTAGTGTTGATGTAATTGCTTGGCCGTTTATATTAACAAAATGGCTTACTCCAGTTTGATACTGTATATTAGTTGTATATGTATTTGTACTACCGTCTGCTATAAACTTGTTAACATCTAAAATTGTCTGTCCGTTTACACCAAGTGTAACTATGCTTAGTACTTTGCCGGCTGCCGGAGCAGTTGTAAAAGTAATTGTATCATTAGCATAGTTAATTGTGTATGCTGTTGATACAACATTGTCAAGTGATACAAATACTGCTTCACTATTATGAGGATGTATTCCAAGATCGTATGTCTGTGTTGTTCCATCTGTTGTAAAGAACTGTGTTTGTACGTTACTTGTACCTGCATCCGGTCTATGGAATACCTTAATGTCAACAGTATCTGAAATTTTGCCTGGAATCAATTCTTCTGGACCAGTAGTTGTCATTGGCGTAATAAATCCATCGCCGTCAACAACAATTTCACTTGCTGAAATACCTTTAGCATTACTATATGCTAATACACCACCGTCTAACTGTGTATCGTAACTTGCAGGATCTGGAAGGAAACTACCATCACTAGTTGTTTTTCTTATAACAAAGATGTCGTCATCTCTACTAGTAATTCCGTAATCTTGAATATTAAATTCTACTAGTGCATCATCGCCTGTAATACTTGCTAGAACAGCATTTGGATTAGTAGGGCTACTTGGCCAGTTTGGATCATCAAGTCTTACATTATTTTTGTAAAGATTATACACAACTCCGTTTTCTAACGGAGTGTCCCATTGTAATACTGCTGTTGATCCGTCTAAGTAGAATATTAAATCGTTAAACGTTGCATCATATAAGTCGTATGCTTCGATACCGTAACCTTTTGTTTCAAAACCACCGTTGCCTGCAAAATCAAAACTCTTAACTTCAACTCCACCAAAGTCAACACCTGTCATTAACTGTGAAATATCTTTACCTACCATACCATCAACTGGATTATAATAAGATTGAATTCTATCTTGTGCTGTTAACAAGTCTGGTGCTAATTCATAATCAATTTTTACAACTTTAGTTAATAAAGGCGGTGTAGTAAATATTACTTGACCAATTTTTCTAGTGTAAGACTTGGTAGTGTCTGCAAAGTTGTTATATGTATATTCACTTTTTAGTAATTCAACACCATCAATGTAAATTTTTACCTTTGCACCATTTAAGTTCATTGGCCATTTTAGTTTATATACTGAAGTTTTTGAATCACCTGTAAATGTTTGTGTTCTAGCAACTTCTAAATAGTAAGGTTGTCCGCTAATTCTATCAAAACGTGATATAACATGAGTTCCACGAACTTTACCATTTCCTAATACTGCTTTAGCATCTGCTAGTGTGCCGCCGTCGGATGTAGTACCATTTAGTATTATTGCTGGTGCTGTTAAATATCCAGTACCTGGCGCTGTAACTTCAATTTTTGAAACCTTGCCAGCATTAAGGAACGCTTTTGCTTTTGCACCCGAACCTCCGCCGCCTTCTATACTAACTGTCGGAGGTAAAATGTATCCAGTACCTGCATTACCAACGTTAATACTTGATATTTCATATCCGCTATTTTCTAACCAGTGCTTATCTGGGTAAGTGCTAGTACTATTTGGCATACTTGTAATTGTATTATCTTTAAGTTTAGCAGTAGAACTACTAATTTTCTTTTTAGCAAAATCATACTTTGGCGGTAAGTCAAAATCTGTTACTACACTATTAGTTGGATCTGTTTTTTCATAACTAGAGACATATTCTCTAATTTTTGTTTTGAATGGTTTAACTTCGTTAATATAATCTTGGAAGTTTTCAATGTTGTCGTTCTTAAATGTAACTTTTTGTGTTAAATCACCTACGTTATGTTGTGCTTTTATGAAAGATGTTTTAAATGCCCAGTCAATATTAGGCTGTTCACTAAATGCATAACGTATACTAGCAATAAACAATTCATTATAATGTACATCTAAGTTATCTACAAATATTTTATCTCTAATTGTTTCAAGTATAATTCTAGTTTCTTTAACTGGTTGGCTATCATAAAATGCTATGTCAAAAGTATCAGTATCGTACCCAGTTTTGTTAATAACTGTGTTATATAAGTTTTGACTAAACTGTATAGTTGCATTTTCTTTACCAACAACTTTATAATTTTGTGTGTAATCTTCTGTTTGTAAGTTTGCAATCTTTTCTAATAGCAACCAGCCACCAGAGCCAACACTTGATATCTTAACAGTATCGCCAATGTCATTCTCAATCGACGTTAATTGGTAACTAAAGTCTATTAATGAATTAATTTCTGTGAACTCATTATAACCTATATCATACCAGTCTTGGTAATCCCAATATAAATTAGTATCAAAACGCTGACTTATAGTTCTATTCCACTTTGTACCATTATAATTATATAACGCCCACTTATTTAATACTGTTGAATCTGTTGTAACAATAACTGTAAAGTTTCTTGCAGTAATTACTGTATTTTCATCGTATCCTGTACCTGGGTCAATAATATTAACTGTAGTAATTTGTCCTAGTTCATTAATTTCTGTTTCAAGAACAGCGTCTTTACCAATACCAGTAACAGTTACTTGCGGTCCAAGTCTTATACCGCCAACAGTTGATGTATATGTTGGGTCAATATATCCTCTACCTGAGTTTGTAATAGTAACTCCTGTAATTTTACCATCAACTATTGTTGGTGTTAAAGAAGCAGTGATGCGTTTTGCTACACCAACATATTGTAAATCTTCAAAAGTGTCAATTTTTAGATCATACCGTCTTGATGTCGATAATGGTAACGGATCGCTTTTAGTTAAATCACTAATATCAAACTCATCAACAATAATATTGTTTATTAATATAGAATTAACACGGTCAACTACTTCTTTAAGTGCTTCTGCTTTGTTAATAAACATCGATTGTCTTGGATTATTATTAATTCCATATTTTATTTTTGCACTAAGTTTTGGATCTGGTACTAATCTAAACTGTTTGTCATAACCAACTAAACTATCAATCCATTTTTGCTCAATGTCACGGTTTGGTTTACTTGATCCAACTCCTTGTGTGAGCATTTGATATTCATTATGGATATTTTGATCAACATTATCAAGTGTATGATAACGCAAATTAAATGCAACATCGTCGCCACTTAATAGTGATTCACAATTAAACAATACAAATCTGTCTTTAGCCATTAAGCCAACAAACTTATATCCTTGTCCAACTGGATCTTCAATTAATCTTTTAACATCGTATGCTGTAATACGTCTGCCTTCAACACGTGGTGTAACACGCTTATTTGCTACCCAGTAAAAATACTTAGGTTTACTAGTTTTTGAAATAGGATCCCATGTTAGTTTTTGTGAATATACAAAATCTCCGTATCTAGTTGTTCCACTAATTCCTTGTGCAACACCTTCTTCACTATCTGATAAAGCATCCCATTCACTTGGTAGTAAATCACTTTCTACCCATTCATAAACTTCTACACTAGTACCTGGGAATACTTCTCCCCAATAGTTTGTTTGGTATGTAATATTATTTTGTTGATAGTTATAAAATTTAACTGCACTAATATCCCACCATAATTGGCCTACATAATCTCTACCCCAAGAATTATTTTCATCAATTACAACTGTGTCGTCGCCAATACTGAATACTGCTGGGTCATAATATGTTTTATATGATAGTTCTTGTTCTGCTATGCCTGCTACTTTACCTTGTACTGGATCAATATAATCTAGATCTTCAACAAGTGTGTTTGTTTTTACATTATATAAGAAAGCACTTTTAATTTTATTAATATCTACTTGATCAATTGGTGATCTATGTACGTTCCAAGACTTGGCGCCGATTGTTTTTCTAAAGTCAACAATCATACCTTGATATGTTAACAAGTCTGTTACTTCAGGTATTGCTGTGTAAACGTGATTATTATTTACTAACAAGTTTTTACCAAAGTTCATTGCTAACGGTTCGTCTATAATAAATTCTTGTGCAAATAGCATCGAATTATTAATTCTTTCATACATGAAAATAATGCCGCTGTCCATTTCAACTGATTTAAAGTTTGTAAATTCGTCATCAAATACTGTTGTGTTAAGGTCAAACGTAGTTGGTTTTTCAATATCGCCGTTCAATGAAGTTACTGCTAACTGATTTCCATCAAAATTTAAGTAAGCACCAAAATGTTCTGCTTGTTCATTATTTGGACTTTGTATTTCTTGAGATAGTACAAACTGTCCATTCACTAATTTGTAAATGTATACTTTACCTTGATCTCGTTTGTAGTCATCGTTGTAAGGTTCGCCAATAGCAATTAACTCGCCGTCATTACTAATACTAATGCTATCACCAAAGCCCGTAAATGACCCTGTTGATAAATCTTCGTATGGAGGTTTAATAGTTTGTGATACTGTCATTTGACCTTCTGGTAAACGCCTGTAAACTACTATAATACGTTCGCCGGAACTATCGTTACCTTGAATTCGTGAACTTACTATTAATACATCACCATCTTTATTTTGATCAAACTGTCTTGCAAAGTCTCTCACACCAAATTCTGGATCAAACACTTCTTCACCAATAATTCTGTTTGTGCCTGCTGTTGGTATAAATCCAACATGTGCTGTACCGTCGGTTACTAATTCCCAATCAGGTGTAACAAACGCACTACCACTTGCAATATTTCTTAATGCTTTATAAAGTCTATCTTCATATTCTACAATCTCTCCTTGTTTATAGAATACTGTTGTATGGAACTCGCCTCTAAAGTTTGGATCAATATCTAATTGCCAATCATACGTTGTAGTTACTAGTTCTTTAGTAACCGATCCGTGTTTAACAAAATGTATACTACCCGCATTATTTAATTTTCCATCACCTTTTGAAGCAATACTAAGTCTATATAGATTTCCTTCTAGTGTAAAATCTACTTCATCACCTAAACGTGCATGTGATTTTCTTTCTGGTACTGTATAATGATTTTGAACTTTAAATTGTATCTTTTCGTTTAGGTCATAAACACTAAACATACCTTCTAGTTCTAATCCACTTGCTATTGTACCATTGTCACTTGACACTGGAATATTAGTTACTAATTGCCAATCATTATTATTTGAAGCCGGAATGTTTGCTTCACGAGGTATACCTGATAATGTTGTTTCATTAAAGAACCAATATTCAAAATTGTTTAATTCTGTTACTGTTGCATCAGGGAAGTTTGTAGTTTCCTGTAATACAACAATTTTACCTACTCGTGTACCTGATAATGATGCGCCATTAAGAGTTCCTATAGGACGTACTGATGCACCTCTTACTCGATTTATTTTTGCTGTTTCATTATAGCCATCACCTTTACTCCAAGTGCCCGATACATTAGTTACATAAATTCGCACTGTGTTAAACTGGCGTTTGTAGAATGTAATAGTTGCAGTTGCACCAGTAGCACCGTCTGAAACAGTGTCACCTATAATTGGTTCAAATGGTAACTGTGTTGCTTGGCTAAATTCATCAAACGTAAAGTCAAGATAGCCATCCCACAATTCATATACTGTATGTTCTTTATTAATTAGTGATGTGCTAAATGTCGAGTCTGTAAAATCTGTATTTCCACTAACACTATCAACAACCATTTTAAACTTATCGCCAATCGATAATGATAATGCTGTTGGTGCTCTAACTGTCCATAAGTCGGATAGTTGTAATGCAAATACTTCACCTGGATCACCTTCATAAGTAAGTGTTTGCATAAATTCTGCTTGATCCATTAAACTTAATGTTGAACCTGAATTTGTAGCATCTTGTATTGCTAACTGTCTAGCAGTTGTAATATTATGATACATATTTGGTGTTACTCTGCCACTAGCAGTTGTAAGTAAATCACGGAATACTAATCCATGTCCTGGATCAACAAATACATTTGAACTATCTGCACTTGTTGTATATGAAGGTGTATCAATCCACCAGTAGCCGCCTAAGTTGCCTGTACCTGCACGATAATCTTCGACGTAATCACCAATACGTGTTGTTCCTACAAATACAGAATCTGTAGTTGCAAATGTACCGTTTACATTTGCCAAATATACTGTACAAGTTGTTAAACTATTTGCTACATAAATTACTTCACCACTTGCAATGCTACTTGAAAGTGTATTGCCAATTTGTGGTAAGTTTACAAAATTTTCAATTACTAGTACATTATCAATTTTATAACGAATATTATGCGTTGCTGTTAAAAACGCTCCTGTAATTCCTGCAAATTGTCCATCAAATGGTTGTACATCTACTGTACTTCCTTGAAGGTTAAGTTTACTAAAGTTATTCCATTCTAATACTATATCATCATTGTTAGCACTGCCTTCGTATGCATTTAATGGTGCTCTAATAAGCATGTGACTAACTGAAGTGTCATTAATTTTATAATTGCCTGTTTGCAATAAATTAACAAGTGAACTGTCACTATCAGGTACTAACTCTAAATACGAATCAAAACTACTAAATTGAATTGCTCCGGTTGCTGGATCAATGTTTTGAATTGCTTTGTATAGATTTGGTCCATACTTAACAATTTGTGATTTTGTATACTTAACGCCTTGTTTAAAGTCGCCTCTGTAAAAACTAAAAATGTTTGATGCTTGCGGCGATCCAATTACAAGATAATTTCCATTTGGACTAAGGGCAACACTTTCACCAAAATTCATTGATGTTGTAGGAGTACTACCGTCGTATGCATCTGCAACATCTGTCGGTGCATCAATAATTTGATCTAATACATAGTTTGTACTATCACTTGGACGCACATAAACATGTACAACTCCGTTTCCTTTGTAGGGAATACCAACTGCCATTTTAGTATTGTTTTCATTAACACTAATCGAATGTCCAAAGCCATGCATTGTACTATCTAAATCTAATGAACTTAAAATTTGCTGATTTTCACTATACGTTGGAGTATTTTTGAGTACAGTCCATTTACCATAATCATCGTCATCAATCCAAACTAATTCATCTTTACTTAAATTTGCACTTACATTTTTATTAGCATCATTTATAGTTGCTGTACGTTGACTTGTAAAGATAGTAATAGTGGCTTTAGGAAGTTCAACAGTGTCGTCAATTTCTGTCCAATCAAAATTTGTTGTTGTAAATGTTACTTTATTGCCTTGTACTTTAATTGCTTTGTAGAATCCATCTAACGTAGTCAATGTTTCTGTGTTTGCGTTTGTAATGCCAAATATATCGCCTACAAGAATTTCACGTGCTGTATAGTTTAATGTAAGTTCAACATCTTGGCCTGTTGGTTCTGCATTTTCAAGACGCAAATCTGTTTCAGTATGCTGAATAACGTCCCAAGTTTGATTACTTGTTGCAACCCAAATATAATCATTTTTATTAATATCACTAATTGCAAAGTTAACTATGCTATCTTTTGTAAGCACTGCACGACTAACATCTTCACCAGTTACATATCCTACAGTTTTAACATACTCTTCGTTAGTATATTTTGTTGGAATTTTATTTACATCGTAATTATCTGGTTTTAAAAATACGTCATAATTAGGTATTCTATAAATTAAATCTGTTGTTGCCGGCGGTAATGTTTCAACTAAAGAAATTGGTTGCGGACTTAGTTGAAACTTTGATTCATCTATTTGCCATTCAATTTCGTCAAAGTTTGACGTTGCACCATACTGGCTATTTTTAACAGCCCATTCTTCATAAAAGTCTACAGACTCTTTATCGGCGCTTGCTAACGCATCAAACAATTTATCAATACTATTTCTAGTACCTTTATCTTGTATAAACCCTTGATAGAATTTATACTGACTAACATCATCGTTAATAATATTTTCTAAATACTGTCGCTTCTGATAACCAATTAAATGTTGCGCCATACGCTGTTGTTCATTATCAAAGTTATCTGAATCAAGATCATAAAAATCTGTAAACTGATTAATTCTATAATCAAAGTTTGTGTATAATTTAGTTTCTGGACGCTTATCTATTCTGTTCCATTCGTTTGCAACAAATTTTTCAGTACCAGCAATTTTATTCTTTGCGGCATAATAGTATTCTTTATAACGGACTGTGTCGCCGATTGCGTAATCGTTATATTGTTTCCATTCTGTAACTTCTGCTTGGTCAAATATAAAGCCTGGAATGTTTAATGTTCCATCCCAGTTTGCAGTTCTATAACCTACTACCTTAATACGATCTTGTCTATAACCTGATGCAGGTGAATAAATCACATCTTTAAAATCCGAAGTATTATCAAGTATAGCAACATGTTCAACTTGTACTAACGGAAGTTGTACATAGTAAATTCCGTCTGTTGTGTTTGATAAATTAATTGCAAAAGTATTACCCTCTCGAGTTAATCTTGTATATTCTCCTTGTAGCGGTTTACCAGTACTTTCCATTAAAGAATAATCATAAAAATTATCATATAAGTCATCTACTACAGTATATGGTCTAGTAAATTTAAGTTGGTTAGCACTTGGACTTAGTGCAATAACTGTACCAGCGGACCAGTTTTGTGTAGTCCAGTATAAAAATTCTTTTGTACTGAAACGCCAATCTTCAACAACTTGAGTGTCACTATTATAAAAATCAAAGTTAAATCCTGTTTGTTCAAGTTGAGCCGCATATCCTAAGATAAAATCAACTGTGTCCTGTATAGTAACAAATACTGTTCCGTATGGAACTTCAGTGATTGATGTTTCAAAGTTTTTACGGAATACTGCTGTGCTACCGCCTCTAGTTGGTAACTCAGGTATTTTTGTAAACTTATCTGGGTCAAATGCAGTAGTAGAAGTATGTGCTTCTATTACTCTATAAAAACTTGAGTTATATCTTACATACTTGTCTACAGTATATTGTTTATCTTCGTCCCATTCAATAAATGCTTCACTTATACCTCCAACATTTACTGCCGGGTCGTTTGCACGATCTAATGCTTTGTTTATTTTAAAGACTGGATTTTCTCTGTCATAGCCTCTTATAACATATCCATAACTTTGTTTTTCTATAATTACACCACTATAAGAAACTACTTCAACAGGTGAACTTGTGTTTAAAGTTATTTGATAATTTTCTTTAGGTAAAAATACATTACCCTTGTTATACGGAGTTCTACTGTCTAAGATGAATTTCATTTTATCTTTATCAGTAAATGCACCAAGTTTCATACCTAATTGATATTTTAGACTTGTTAATTGTTCTTTGTAATCAGGAGTAGTTATTGCTGTATTAGTTAAAGTATAGTTAACAATATAATCTACTAACCCTGATGTATACACTCTTTTAGAATCTCCAAATACATTAGTAAACACTAAATCCTTTAAAGATATTGAACGATTACTTTCAGTATATACAAATTGTTCTGCTAAGTTTTTACTAATACGAGAAGTATCCCATGCTAGTGACATAAACTTGGCTGGTTGGTTTAGTAACCAAGATTTAATTAAACTAAATGCATAATCACTAGTTGATCGCCACGCAGTCTCTGCAGGTGAATGATCTCCAAATTTAAATCCTAATTTAGTATATTCCGAAATATATTCTCTAGCATACTTACTTTGTAACGGACTTAATAAGTCACCATTTTCGTCAACAGGTATATGTTTTGTTAACCCTGGTCTTTTATATTTTTTATTATAACGTACTGTTTTGCCTGGCTCAGCAATTTTACCTTCTTCAAGATCTTCCCAAAGTATTAAGTTATTACTTGTATATGGTGCTGTACCGTAAACAGTATCAAACCAAGTTGGTTTAACTGTAAAGCCTAGCATCTCCCAAGGATGTGTATGTGGACGATCTGTGTCGTAAGCCGTTTTGTAAACGCCACGCCAAAATCCTTTTAACTGTTGACCCTGTGGACCAGACATATAAGAATAATTATATGTGAAAGCATCAGTTAACTCGTAGAAACTATTAGTTGTATAATCAATACCGCCTAAACTTTCACTCCATTTAATAAAATCACTTAATAATACATTATCGATATTGTCGATATTAATTTTTGTATCTCTGTACGAACTTGGAATAAAATCATGTATATCAAGTTTAGTAATATCATACTTAGATTTAATGTTATTATAGATTCTTCTTTCTAAATCAAGTAGTAATGCATCTCTATAATCATTATATGCAACAGTTTTACTTCCGTCATGTCCGATAATAACATTTGTTGGAGTTCTATACGAATCATCAAGAATTATTTCTGGAACGTATGCAGGATATAAACCTAATTTTGTTGGTGTACTAGGAATAAAACAACCGTCAGTACTTTCATATTCAAAAATTTCAATTAAATCATTGTCTGCTTTTGTTGCTGTAATTACAGCAAAGCCATCAGTATTAAAAGTATAATCTCTACCATGTGCTAACTGTACACCATTTTGATAAATTGTTACTGCTTTATTACTAAGTGTTGTTTTATCAAATGCTTTTGTTAAACTAAAGAAATTATTTTCCGGATCATAAACTGTAAATTCTAAACGCTTATTTCCTGAGTACGGAACCATGTCACTAAAATAAAACGGATCGCTTGAAGTTTTGTTTTTTAATACTTCAACAAGAACATTATCAACATGTGTTTTAATAGGTCCGTCGAACCCTAAGTTCTCAGCAACTTGTAAAAATGATCTTTTGAAAGTTCTAAATTCATTTTTTGCAAAATCAAGTGCTTTTACTACGTTTGCTTCTTTTGTAGTAATGTGGTATAATGCATTATTAATTGGTCCTGCGTGTTGGACAAACTTTTTACCAACTGTGCTAATATCACCTAAATTACCTAAGTTTGTATTTCCTGGAAATATTCCTGTAAAGCCTGGTAAGTCTTCAATCATACTAAACACATGATCATTTACTTCGCCTAAGGTAAATGTAGTTAAATTAATATTGTTTGGATTATGTTCTAAGTTAGTTGGAAAGTCATAATAACCATTTGAATTTTTCTTAGTTGCAGACTTTGTTCTTAAAATAACAGAGTCGCCTGCATCCAATGGGTTATTAAATACTACAAATGCTAGTCCGTCTTGACGTGATAATGTATAATCAAAGTTGTGTGCATTGTTTACTAATACGCTAACTTCTAAATCATTTAAATCACCTGCTTTGTCATAAACATCAATTTCTAATTGACTAATTTCACCATCAACATCATACTGACGTATTACTCGTTGTGTACTTAATGACTTGGCTTTAGTCCAACCATTTTTATATTTGAAAGCATTCAATGATGTATATTTTTTTACAAATCCTTGATCGCATTTTTCTGTTAAAATGTTTTGAACTCTTTGGTGTGTAAATGTTTCAGTTAATAAATCAAAATTAAATGTAATATCACCTACGTTAGTAAGCGCTCGATATGTAATTGGAAATCCTAGTTCTGTATCAGCAGTACCAGTACCTTCTTTATAACTAAAAACTTTGTTGCCAGTAAATGTACTTGTTTCATATGTTGTTGCGTTTGAATAACTAACACCATTTTTATCAAACATATCAAACATTGGTGACTGATTAACTTTAGATTTAACTTGTCCAGCAAGCCATGCTGTGCCATTATAATAATAATGCTGGCCTGCGTTTACTGTACCTTTACGTATTAATACAACTTCATTTTCTAACGGAGTTGCATCAGTATCTTCTATTAAACTAATTTGTGGTGTTGTACTGTTATGTTTAAGAAATTTAACTTTATAAATCTTGCCGTTTGCTCTAATATCTTTTTCAGCAGTAAACAAAATACGCATACCATCTGTAACATCAACGCTGTCAATATTATAACCAGTTGAGCCTTCGATTACCGAAAAGATATCTTTAGTGACTGTATCAACTAAGTCAATATCGTTTTTCTTTTCTGTTCCAAAATTGTATAATTTTAAACCACTGTCGAATTCAATAATAGGACGCTTTGCTCGTTGTGCTTGGTCAATTGAAACTACTTGTCCATTTATCTCTGCACTTTTTTCAATAACTGCTCTATGATACCAGTTATTGTTTCTTGACCATGCATTTTTATCAGGTGAATTTCTATTAATAACAATGTAGTCTTTAGTAGCACTATATGATGCCGCATTACCAAAAGGTAAACTATCAAATTCTTCTTGATCATATTGCACAGGAATATCAACTGCATACGACAACGGTATAACAAGATCGTCAGTATTAACTAACGAAATACTATCTCCTACGCCTTCAATTATCCAATTGCCTACAGCATACTTTGCTGGAGTAACATCACCTATGAAGTTTAACTTCATTCCGTTTAATAACTCTACACCTTTAGAAGATGTGTACGATGCTTTGCCAAGTATTTCTTGTTCTACATCAATTGCTGTTGCTTCGTCAACTTCAGCAATTCTAATAATTCCGCCGGAGTTAATGTTATTACTATTTTGATAATACAATCTAGTTGGTGCATTAAGTGGAACAGTAAATGTAACAGTACCTTCTTCAATATTTTGATTAGTAATACCTAGTTCATAAACAGTGTCAGCATCTAAACTACGCTCTGTACGTATTGTAAATGGCATATCTGTTGCTGATACAACAAAGGTATACGTTTGTCCTTTGAATAATTCAATCGTAGGATTTTGTGTTAAGTTTCCGTTAACAACATAAGAAAGATTATTACCATTGTCAATACTAGTGATGTTAAATGCACTTGTTACTTCTGTACTTTGGCCTGCAATACTAATTGCTGTTGGTCCATTTGGTAACCAATAGTACTCTCGGAAGTTTGTTAACTTATCCCAATCAATATTTGGGTTCCATGCTGAATATTCTGCACCATTTAGTAAGTCATGATTATCAACATTGCCGCCGAACGCTTTAATTTGGTTAATATAATCGTTATAGTCTTTATAAAATGTTACGTTGTCATATGTATCTTTTGCAAGTACTACTGGCTCTAATTGATATGCTTCTCTATTAACTGAAACATCGCCAATATAGTTGTCGCTACCTCTATAAGACTTTGCTGTACGTCTGCCATAAAAGCCGTTTAACTTTTGTGCTGTACCTGGTTGTAATATTTGATCAAGAGTTGCATCTAAAAACTTTTTATTCTTAGATGATCTAAAATACTTAGGTAATAGCGAGTTTGATGAGTAGCCGTTGGAACCGCCTGTTGGTAGTGGGTTCTCGTTTTGATTATCGTCGTATGACATTAGTAACTATATCCTCCGCTATTAGAACTACTAATAGATCCAGCCAATGGAGTTGAACTTGTAACTCCTGTATTAACTGTTTCTTGACTTGTTGTAATAACATTTCCTGTTGCTTTTAATCTGCTTGCTGTAATAGCATCAATAATTTCTATATTTTCAACTGTTGCTGAACTTATAAAAATCTCATTTGACTCAGATTTAATTTCGTATAAACTACCAAATGACTGACTTTGTTCATTTGGAACTATTACTATACTTACTATATCTGGAGTCATTTGATTCATAATATAGGTTGATAGTTCTGAGAAGTAAAATGACTCTCCGAACTCCCAGTTGTCTAAATTAAAATAAACATTAATTGCTTCAATTACACGTGACTTAATATCGTTGTTGTTTACAACTTCATCTTTATTTGTAACTACTTTAAATGTTGCTTGTAAACTAGTCTCTGCTGATGTACCAAATAATGGTTTATAACTAACTGGATGATAAATTATTTCGTCACTAATAGATTTAATTTTATCTAAGTCAGTACCATATGTGCGGTACATTTCGTCACTGCTCGGCGGCAACGGTGCAACTATACGATCGCCGTTTAAAAATTGTCTGTATGCAATATCGTATGTGCGTGTTAACATATAGCAATCCATAATGTTGCTTACTGCTGGATCAATACGTTGATCATAATCAGCACTATGTAAATATCTAAATTTAAGATTAGAGCGTCCTAAAAATCCTCTATAGTCTTTTATAATTTGTAAATTTTTCTTTGTACTATCTAGTTTATGGAATAGTTGAGTATCAATTGTAAAAAATACTTGTCCTACTGAGTAAGATGAATAAGCACCAATTGCACTTGCACTTGCTTTGATTTGAATTCCTTCAACTGTGTTATCTACAAATCTATAATCTTCAATACCATCTGATGTTGTATATTTCTTTTGGAAAATATATTTTGTAGTAACATTAGTTGTTTCATCAACAATATCAATAAATCCTTCTGGATTATCAATAACACCATCATCATCTGCATCAAAGAAACTTACTTCAATACGCTTACTATCTACATACCCGTCTGCATCTCTATATTCTTTTACAATTTCCCAATTATAATTTGATGTAAATGGTGTTGAAACATCAGGCTTATTATTAATATTTAAAACTTCAATCTTATCTTTAATAATTTTACCTGTTTTATTATCATAAATTTTATCTGAACTATCGTAATAGAATTTAATTTCTGCATCACTTTCAAATATGTATCGCAATGTACGATATGTAATATCATACCGTTCGCCGTCAGTTTTAAAATATAATATCCAACTTGCATCTAAATTTTGGTTACTTGAGTCGCCTGCTTTACCTGTACTAAATGCTGAAATACTATCAATATTTTGTTCAGTGATAATTCTCCACTGTCGTGTTTCAACGTCATATCGTAGTCCAAATGTATTTGTTGCAAATGCTTGATCAACAATTTGTGTTTTGACTGAATCTGTAATTATGTTAGCAAGTTTTGGTTTTACTTCTTGTAGTATTGCATCTCCTGGAATTAAATCATTCAGTACAACTGGTCCTAGTCCAGTTGAACCAACTGTTGTTCCGTTTCCTGATACACTAATAACCTTTGTCCAAAGATACTCAACTGCTCCTGGATGATCTGCAGGACCTGACATTAACACATTTTTATTACTTGTCATAAAGTGCATGCCGGTTGGTGCAGTAAATTTAAGTAATGTACCCGATTCAATAAATCTTAAATTATTTGCTGTAAATGTTCCTACTTTAAAAGTAACATCATTTTCATCTGTAAAATACCCTGTACTTCTATTTGTATCTTGAGTTGAACTATTCCATGCTACGCCTAAATCTCCAGTTAAGATTTTTGTAAAATTTTGTAGATAGTAATTATATACTTTTCTATCTTTTATAATAGGTTCAATTGTATTAGTAATTGCTTGTTCAATATCAGTAGTAGTTACAAAATTAAAAGTAGTTTTTAAATTATTTGTTTCTTTGTAAATTACACCATCGTTACCAAATAAATTAGTGCTGGAGTATTTTCCTGTAGAATCAATTAAATCAAAATATCTACTAATTCCGCTTGCATTTCTATTAACAGTTTTTACTTTTACAATCTCTTGACTTACTGCTAACGGTGCAACATTATAATCTTCTGCTGTAACCATTCTGTTTTGTGTGTAGTATGTTGCCGGAGCGTTTGCTTTAATACTTTCGTCACTTTCACTAGTTGTACTATTTGAAATTGTGTATTTTAATTGTAGTGTTAAAGTAAGTTGTTCTGGTACGCCGACTGCACTCAAATAAGGTATTTGAATTTGTACATTTGACATTTCACTTGGTTTAATAGTATAACGACTATTAGCACTTGTACGATATACTACTTTAAATCTACCTTGTGGTAAATTACCAAATACACCATCACTAAACACTAAACTAATTCTATCTTGTACTCTAGTTAATACTGAATATAAATTTCTAACGTCTTTAGTTAAACTATTATAGATAACATTATTACCTTCTACAGCATCAACTTTAGTCCAATATTCTGTTTCGCGGCCTTGTCCATCTAATTTATACAACCAAACATCTTTGTTATTGATATCAGTTGCGTCAATGTCAACCTTTTGATTACTACTAGGGTTATTAATACTAAATTGTCCCGAGTCTAAAGAACCCTGTTTAAAAGAAGCAAAGAATCCAGTATTTGTACTTGCTGGTCCTTGTCCATCATTTCTATAAAGCATTGCAAAACTGTTTGCTTGGAGTGGAATTTCTTCTTCTAATGCTCCGTTAACAATATCACTACTTACTACTTCAAATGGTAAACTTGAACCTTGGATAGTTTTAGTAAAAGAATACTTAGGTATATCTGTGTTAATACCATTGAATCTATATTGTTCATGCGGTATACTATTAATTGTTGCTGTTTTTGCTGGCTTGCCAAAAGTGCCATTTTGTGGCAAAGCGGCATTCATTACTTTAACAAACTGCTCGTACCATTGTGTATTACTCGGATCATTCCATTGTATTTGCTGACCTGCTAGATTAAAGTTATTTGAATCTACTACATCTTCAGTAGTAGAGACAGAACTAATTTTTAATAAACCTTCTGCGGCTTGGTTACGTTTAGGATTGTATGAAAGCAACCGTGCTAAACGGAGAACTGATTCTCTACGCTCTGCTAGTTCTAGGAAGTTTTCTCTAGCATTTAGATCAATACGGAATGCAATATTTTGACCTAGGAATGCAATAAGATCAATTAATGCGAGGTATTCAGAACTTTCAATGTAATCGTTAAAATCTTCAGGGTAATTAGTCCTTAGATAACTAATCATTGTGCGTCTTAAATTATCAAAGTCATAACTTTGAAAGTCGGCGTTTCTATAACTTTGATAGATACGCTTCCAATCCTCTGCTACTAGCAGTCTATTTTGTCGGTCAGTAGATGACATATTTCATTCCTCGTTTGTTACATGTATTTATTAAGAATAGATAAGTGCGTATTTTATTTATAAGTTAAATTAAGCCAATATTTAATACACAACTTTAAACATGTATTAAATATTAATATGACAACACTGCACACATTTGGCTGTTCTATTACCCAGGGATATGCTTTACCAGATGTAGTACAACCTCTTTTAGATGAAAATGGTAATAAACTTACTGAAGAGCAAGTGCTAGAATTAGGCGATTCATTTGATTGGAATGAAATTCATTTGTATCAACCTAGTGATTATGCATGGCCGAAGGTTCTTGCAGATAAATTAAATTTACCTGTGATAAATCATGCTCGCAGAGGGGCATGTTTTAATCAAATATCAAGACAATGTGCTGTAGCCGCACAAGACATTTATCCTGATGATATTGTAATTGTTATGTGGACATACCTAAGTAGACTATCATTACAATGGCCTGCAAGAACTTCTGTTCCTTTTTGTAATATCGCTGATCCTAATTCGGGATTTCAAACAGTAATTACAGGGTTCAACAAGTTGCTAGGTTTAGACAGGCATAAAGAAAGTAATAAAACTACAGATGAAAAAATACAAGATTACATAGAAAAATCTACAAAAAATACTTACTTAAATCCAATGGGTGTTTACGATAGATATTACAACAATCTAGTATTACAACAAATGACACACGGATTTCTTGCGGCAAGTGGTGCTAAAATTTGTCATTTGAGTGTAGAGACACAACCTGTCTTAGACCAATTAGAAGAAGCAAGAAAAGAATTAGATGTTACTTTGCAAGATCCTTACAAAATACCTCACCCAGATGATTGGTATTCTTTAGATGTAGATTACGATAGTGCTTTTGTAATTTTAGATCCAAGTATTCCGACTGCAGAAAATGATATGCACCCTAGTGTAGAACATCATAGCAATTTTGCTAACCACATTTATAAACGTTATTTTTAGGCTGTAAGACCTGCATTTTCATCAAAGTCTAGTCTTAGTTTTTCTGATATATTATACGGCACATAGGTTAAGTCTAGTTCAATTTGTATACCACTTTCATAAGTACTAACAATAATTTCATTTGCTTGTATACGTGGATCGTAATTTACAATAGAAGTAACATTGTCTGCAATAGATTGTTTTAATTCATCTGTAAATGGTTCAAATATTGCATCCCAAATGATTGTCCCAAACTCAGGATTCATTAATTTTTCGCCCTGTCTAATATGGAAATGATTAAGTAAGTCTTGCTTGATTAATGCTAAGTCGTATAACGTAGATGAGTTGTTATCAGGGTTAACTGAAGACAATCCTCTATATGCCTTGCTTGTAACAACAGGCTTTTGTTTTGTACTGGATGGCTTAACTGCAATCCTATCATATAGATTTTTTTCTAAAGTACTCATGTTAATATTTATGCTCCTACGTTTACAAAGGATGCGCCACTAGTTATTGTCCCAGCATCACATCCATCACCTACTCTACCTACAAACTGTCCTGCTATCTTGACCACAGAACTTGATCCTGAAATAGGAGCAGTATGTGGTACACAATTATCACCTGACGGTATGCTATGTGACACTGTTAAATCGCCAAGTCTGCAAACAAGTTGTCCTTGTATTTTAACAAAACTCTGACTAGGAGTATCCAATGTTGTACTACCATCACATCCGTGTCCTGTTGCTACTGAATCACCTTTTCTTGCTATTAATGGCATTATACTGTTGAATCCGATCCTGGTGTTGCTGGAGCAGTACCGTCAAGTGGTACATTGTACTCGTCAGGTATGCTCCAATTTCTTTTTATGCTTTTTACGTACTGACTTTTACTGTTAAATTGATAATTAGAAACTTTAGCATTATTTCCTTGGTTTCCACCTAATACTTTAATAACACCGTTTGAAGTAATTTCTTGTACAAAACCAATATGTCCTCCGCTACGTGTTTTTGATTTAAAAACAATAACGTCCCATTTACGGATAGCCGAAGTATCTTTCCAGTCAACTTCACTGCCCCAACTATACCAACCCTGACTACTCATGGTTTGTAATGCAGGAATTCCAGCAGTAAATAGTGCCCAACTTACAAATGCCGCACACCAAGCATGAGACATTGCACCGCCATCTTTTGTATATGCGTTTCCGCATACTTTGTAAGTTTCTAATATTCTTGGATTACCAGGATTTCCACGTTCTCTCCAATCTTGAGTAAGAACATTGGTTAACACTGCATCTAACTTTTCCCAACCCGGGCCTTCAGGTAATGGTCCTGGAGTAATATTTGGATCCATTGCAGGTAGGTTTGAACTATTTACATATCCTCCATTGCCTGATTGTTGTCCTGGTCCTGATCTAGGATAGTCACCTTCTAAATCAAATTGTCCATTTGGAAATCTGCCTGCTTCAAGTGCTTCATTCCAATCTGAATTATCAGCAACTTCTGCAGGATTAACAATTGGTGTTCCTGGAATAACTACTTGCCCCATTATACTACTCCATTTCTTGGATCATTTTGATCAACGCCTGCTACGACATTTCTTTTGTTTGGATCTCTAATCCAGTCTGGATCATATTTTCCGTTTGGTAGTAATTTTGCTTGTAAGTAACCTGTATCTTTAGGACGTCCTAATTCGTATCCTCTTTCAGTTCCTGCAATAGCAAATCTAAAGTTACCAAGTGTTCCTCTACCAAAATCTTTGTAACGCTCTTTTAAATATGCCGCTGTAACTGCAACTGACTTAGCAACATCTGTAATTAAAATAGTAGGATCATCTACAATGTCAACACCAAATGGGTTATAGTCTGTGACTGGCGCACTTGTCAATCCTGCAAGTTTTCCGTAACGCTGATAATTTGCTTTACCTGTTAACTGAATTAATCCACGACCAATAAACTTACCGCCATCACCTGCTGTTGTATTACCCATACCTGGTCCAATTTTACTTGTGTAACCATATACTAATTCAAAGAATGTTGCTTTATCTTTTTTGATTTCTGTAAGTTCTGCATCACTAACTGTTCTAGCATTACTAAAAATTGAACGTATGCGCTCATTACTAGTTCCACCATAAGAGTTTTCAACTGATAGTTTAAGTCCTGATTCAGTTTCTGCTGTTGCAATAGCCGCATATACTTGCTCTTCTGTAAATCCTTCAGCAAATAATGCACTTGCAAATAATCTTGAAAGTTGTTGTTTTTCAATTTTTACTGGTTCAGGATCTGCTGGAATATTTGCTCCTGCAATAGGATCAAATCGTTGATTACCTTCCGGTGCACCTGAATTGTTATATGCATTAGGTTGATTTCCTGAACCCGCAACTGTGCCGCCTGGAGTTCTATTAAACGTGTCTGGAGTACTCGGTGGATATGTTTCTGGTGGATCAACTCCTGCTCTAGTTAAGTCTGGTGTATACTTTAATGGATCATAATGTTCATGTTCAAACCAAGGTTCGTGTTGTGGAACTCTAGAACTTTTAAGTGCAATTTCTGGCGGTGTTGGATCAACAAGAAGTGGTGCTGGAGGTATAACTGCTTCTGTTGGTGCTGTTGGTGCATTTGGCGCACTTCCTTGTATGTCAATGCTATTGCCTTCACTATAAATCTTTAATGCGCCGCCAGCAGTTAGGCCTCCTTCGGCGTCTGTTCTTATACGTAAGTTACCAACTGCTTTTAAATCTAATACATTTCCAGATTGCATTGTAGTTTTTAATGTACTTGTTTGATGTATTTCTGCACCAGCACTTATATAACTGCTACCTAATGCTTTCATATGATAGTCACCGTCAGTAGTAATTTTTACTTCATTATGTCCTTCAATGCCAAGACCTCCTGTACTACCTAATGATAGTTGTGCGCCTGCAGATATGTTTTGCTGTTCTACAGCAATTAACATACCATTGCCGTTTGCATACATAACTAAATCTTCGCCTGAATTAACATTAACATCTTTACCAGCATTTAAACTAAATTGTGTACCAGCAATAACACTAGTACTATCATGTGAACTTGTTCTAATTTTATTAGCAACCATATTCACATCTTGTCCGGCAGTTAAGTTAATATCTCGGTCCGCTGTAAAATTTAAGTCTTGCTGAGAATGTACACTAATACTGTCTGCACCGTAAATGTCAACTTTACCATTGCTAGTCATTTCGATCCAGGCTGTTCCTCTAGCATTAGCAATATAGATTAAATCCTCTGTGTTATGCATAAGGATTTGATGGCCTGTTCTAGTACGCCATCTGCATAATTCGTTATGTGGTCTAGTAACATCACCGCCTGGTTCTTGTGCTTCAATATTTGCATATTCCATTGCAGTATCTTTAGGATGGCCTTTTCTTAAAAATTTATCATCGCCGTCATCCATTACAAAACTAGAGCCGCCTAATCTACTTTTAGGCCAAGGTATCTTGTTGCCTTTAAACCCAAGATCTTGTTTAGGCGCACCCGGACGCTTATCTAATGGCCCTGGCGTACTCCAGCCAAATACTGCACTAGGTAATTCACGCCTTGCACTTGAACTAGTAAGTCCTCGTGTTTCGTCATTATCTAATCCTGCCATAACATAATTTTTAAGTAAATCTACATGTGCTGATTTTCTGTGTGTTGTTGGTTCTTTGTTTGGTTCAGTTGTAGTAAGTTTATTATATTCTGCGGCAGGCGCTTTTTTATCAAAATCTTTAAGTAACGAAGTTGCCGCTAATCCCGGGACCATAAAGTTCATAAATTCATCTTGGATACACCCAATCCAAAAACATTTACTTGTGTTGCCTTCTGCAAATATTACTAATACTCTAGATCCTACATCTGGCGGTACTGCCCAAAATCCATAACTTTGTTGAGTATGTCTATAACCTTCGTTTTTAGATGTAGCATTGACAGGTGTTACTCCATAAAATGGACTAAGATAACTTGCTTCAAAAACTTGTCCTGAACGCTCTGGTTGATTACCTGATGCTGTTGCTTTTAGCAATTCAACTTGTAATGTACCCATATACTTTGTATCTAAGTTGTTTACAATAATTGCTTCAAAAGGTCCAATTGACGAGGCCTTTGTTGGCACTCGACGTCTAAAATCCGGTTCTGGCATATTATCTAGGTCCTCTATTTGTAAATTGTGTATTTAATTTTGCTAATTTTTCAGCATTGGCTGTTGCTGCCGCTTCAATGTTTGTTGGAATTGCTGATGTTACAGACTTTGCACTAGATGCTAATACTTGTGCTGATGGTATATTGCCAGCAAGTTGTTTTAAATCTACATTACCAACCGTGTTGTTTATCTTAGATCCAATACTTCCTAAAACATCTCCTCCACTTAAATTTACCTGTGAAAGGGTCTGGTTAGCAAAGGAACTGGCTTGACTTTGAAGACTTGCTAGTTGTCCGCCAAGTGCGCCTTGTATATCTCCAAACGAAGATCCAATTTTGCCTAAAGCCGCTTGTCCTAATTTATCTTGAATTGAACTTAGACTTGATCCAATGTTTCCAAAAATATCAAGTGCAGGTAATCCTAAAGAACCTGCTTGCTTTTGAACTATCGATCCTAAGTCATGATATCCGCCTAGTAGTGATTGTATTTCTTTTTGGTATGCTTGTAAATTTTCAGTTGTACCGAACGATGCTACTGCGTCTGAAACTTTCATTGCATAGTCAGTTGCTTTTTGATTTAATGATTCGCTTGGATTTTCTGTTTCGATTATTGCGCCAAGATTTTGTGTCTGTGTTTGATCTTCTTGATCTCTTACTCTAACCATTGTTAGTTTAGTTGTAAATTCGTTGTTTACAATTACAGTATCAATTATTGCAACTTTATAAAGGCCGCTAAAGGTATCAACTGTAATTAGTTCTTCAGGAAATATATAATCTCCTCTATCTGGATCTATATCTAACGGAGTTCTAAATAATACATTTACATGAAGTTCACCATTGGCATAGTTTGCATGTCCATCTTCTGTCATGTTAATATACGAAGTATCACCAGCATGATAATTTCCATTACCATTATCGCTTATGTAAAACGGATCTCCTAAGATTGTCATTTCTACTTGTATCATGTCGACAAGAGAGTTTAAAAATCTATCATTAAACATTCTAGCAATACCAATTTGAGAATTATCATTTCCCGAGCCTCCAGAGTTACCTGTATTGGTATTGACTGCTTCTACTGTTTTTGCTACACCGTCACCACCTGACACGTTGCCAGTGGTTCCACCAGTTGTATATGAAGGCTCTGGATCTGGAGCAATTTGTGTTCCTGCCGCGCCTGTGGATTGTGCACCGGAGGATGAGCCTCTATCAGCAAGAACAGGATAAATGAAACTATTATTATATTGTATTTGAAAATCTAATATATCTTTGTTACGACCAGTGTATATATAATTGTATTCTTTAGCCGCTTGTGCTTTTAATTCTGGAATGCCTGGAGATGCTGCCGCTGGTGCTTTAAATAATGATGCATGGACCATATACGGTACAATTCTATAAACATGAATTGTAGGAGGATTACCAGTTTTTGCAATATTTGCAGAAGTTGGAATTGGATAAACGTCAGTCTCAATTGTAAACCATTCAATCATCCCAAACGGATCTTTTAAATCTCTTAGTTGTTGTGCAAGTTCTCTACCGTACATACTTGATATTAAAATTTCTTCTACAATTTCTTGTACACGCATTCCTGCGGCAAATTTAAAAGTTCTAACTTCGCCATCTAATTGCATATTTGCATTTGCTCTAGAAAATATAGGAAACTCAGCATCAAATGCTTTATTTTGTGCGACTTTATCGTTAAACTGTTGTGCTTCTGCTTGGCGTTCTAAAAATGCATCTTCAGCATGTGGTGGTCCTGCAAATTTAGGTTCCGGCATAGGTTGTGTGCCGCCTTCATGCGGACTACCAATCATTGATGAGGAGCCTATTTGATTATTGCTAAAGTCACTAGCCGCATATTTTTTAAGCATTAATTCTAAATTGTTAGCACTTTTTACATTTCCAGAAACTTCTGCCATATACTCACTAAAATCTGATGGAACTGCGGTTTCACTTCCATTAATACTTTGCCACCATGTTTCTAAATTACTTCCATCATAAGTTTTTACGCCGCCGACTGGAATAGTTGGTATCTCGTCAGGACCGTATCCTGGGTTTACAGATGCACGATTCATGCCTGCTGACGAATCTGAAGTTGGTGTACTAGTTGACTTTGGATCTGTAGGAAATACAATTATATATTGATCAGCAACATCAACGTGTTTCGCTTCTTCTAAATCTTGCAGACGTTTATTAATTAGACCAGTAAGACTAAATGCACCAGTTTGTAAGACTTCTCGTACTGTTCTTCCACGTAAAGAAAGATCTGTTTTAATTTGCTGTACACTATCTTTTAATGCTACCTCGTTCCACGCAATGCCTTCGACTTGATATTCTGATCCGCCTTCATTTACTACAAAACTAGAAGTAGTAAGTTTGATAGGTAACAATCGTCGAGAATAAGGTACTTCAACTTGAGTGCCGTCTACTGACCAGCCTTTAAATTCTAGCATAATAACAAAACATGCAGTAGTATAATCTATAAACCCTGCTTTTGCCGCGGCTAATTTAAGTGCTTGATAGAATAATCCCATACTATAAGGTTCTTGAACTTTAAAACTAATATTAGTTACGTTACTATTTCCGCCATAACTAATTGACGGTTGTGCGATTGCTTTTAAATTTAAATCATCAATAAAAAATTCAACATTAGCGCCAAGTGCTTTTTCAACTTGTGTTTTGTTTTTCTTAACGCCGGCGCCGCCGCCAGTTTTACATACAATATTTTTAAGCCCGTCTTTACGATAGGTATTATCCGGATCATTAATTTCTTTATGACTAAGAGCCGCAAGTGTTATAATACAATTCATACTTGCAAATTCTTCTAGTTCATTTGGCCATGGTGGTTGCGACTCTCCAGGAACCAGTTCACCTGGCTTAATGCTATATCCAATTGGTCCAGGTTTTGCTGATAAATTACTTTTAAATGTTTTTGGGTGCATTGATGCAAATACATTGCCGCCAACTGACGATGATAAACCAGTAAGTCCTAGTCCTCCGGCTACGTCACCAATTTTACTATTAAGATTTGCTAGTCCTTCTGCTTTAATTGAATTTAAAGAACGATTAACATTATTAGTAAGTTCTTCAGCCAGACCAGGTAGTGTTGTATTAATAAGATTAACCTTACTTGATACTTTACTGAATAAAGATTTAAAACTCATATTATATTCCTAATAGATTTCTAAGTGACGGTCCTTTTGGTACGAAAATTTGCACGCCGGCTTGCATATCAAATACTGGATCTTTAATAGTATCCATATTTCTCTGTGCAAACACCCACCATAATTTACTACTTCCATAAAGATCATATGCTAACAGATCTGGTCTATTTGTATACTGAGGCTCAATTTCATATAGATAATCATCTGACTCTGCAGGTACTGCACGAATTTTAAAATGTCCTAGATAGTTATTGTTAATTATCGGAGTGTTTTTCCAAGGACTAGAACTACTGTATGATGCCATTATAAAAATCCTCTCGAACTAATTAAACTACCGCTAACAAAATCATTTAAACTAAATTGTTCAACATGTGATCTGCTGTAAATTGGTTGTAGTGTTACAGCCATTAAACTTTGTGCTGGGACCCATGTACCCGGAGCATTTTCATTACCAGTGGATGCCGCTTCGGCGCCTTGTATATTTGTTTTCATATAGTCGACATCCTGAGGCATGTCAACGTTAAAACTTGTAATTACACATGGCACACTTTTAAATACATATTCACCATAACCATTAAATTTAACAATTGGTGGAGGATTTCCTGTGTCGCTTCCATTATCACCATAAAACATTTTTGTAAGAGTACGCAAAAACGTAACAGCCGCTACCCAGTATTTTGCATCTTCGTTAGTTTCAATAAAGAAATCACCTGACACTGTAATAGCGTCAACGTTACTGTTCTGGTAGTTGTAAAAAGGATAATTAGTATGTACAGGTTGCATTGAACTATATGATGCACTATGTGAAAATATTACTGAAGGAGTAAACGGAAAAATCATTCTTTCACCGCTTTCGAGTAAAGGCTGTAATAGTGGTGAATTTAATTGTTTAATAATCGGTGGTATAGAAATACTAACACGCCAATCATTGTCACCTTGCCGATCAGCAACTTTTGCTTCGGTGTATTGCTTTTTAGATGCTACACCGTCAGGGGCATTTTTGTTTAAAGTTTTGGAACGTATTTGTTTTCCCATCAAGTTGTTAACACCCGGATGATGATCGCCACGACTCATACCTGCTGGACCGCCGGTAGCATTACTGCTTATTATTGGTGAGCCTGCTGGTCCGCCCTGGATACGTTTAGTAACACCCGGTTTACCTGGGTCATAATCTGGTTCTGGCATTTTCTTTACTCCTAATAGTATTATTTAGTTGACTTTTTTAACTACGTATATTATAATGTATGTAATATCATAAAAACTGGAGCCCTAATGAGGAAAGTAAATTATTTAAACAACAAAGACATATTAAAGGAAATACATAAGTCAAAAAGTACGTTTTGTTCTTATACAGATCCTGAATATGCCATGTTTGACATCATTTTATTAGATGTTGATAAAATTAATATTAGAACTATTGCTGAGGCAAAACGTAATAAAGCAAAGAAACAGAGCCAACTAGCGTTTGAAACTAGAAAACTTGCTGGTGAGAAGGTAAAACAAGCAGAATGTGAAGTAGACTATAAGAAAATGGTTAAAGAAGAACTAATTTTTCGTATTATGACGTTTGATCACATTCCAGAAGAGCCCGGACGTAAAAAGAACCCAAAAACTATTGCAGATACAAAGACAAAACTTAATTTTCCTCCATTTAAACATTATAAGTTTACAGATGATGGTGAATTAGTATGTGTAGGCAAATCTCATTGGGAAGGCGGCATGGAAAACGGATGGTTTAGTAAAACACACGGCAAAGCAACAAACAAACTTGCTATGATGTGGATGAAATTGTGTGATCGTTATGCAACAAGAGGCAATGTACGTGGTTACACGTATAATGACGAGATGCGTGGACAAGCAATCTTACAATTAGCACAAATTGGCTTGCAGTTTGATGAATCTAAGTCACAAAATCCATTTGCTTATTATACTGCGGCTGTTACTAACAGTTTTGTACGTGTTATCAATTTAGAAAAACGTAATCAAAATATTAGAGACGATATTCTTGAAATGAACAACATGAATCCTAGTTATACCCGACAACATGCAGGTGAATGGGAAGCACAACAGAAACGACAAGCAGAACTTAACAAAAAGTAATCGGTTGACATTGTTAATGTTTTCAAGTATAATATTGTTAACTATAGGAGTAACTAAGTGTTTAAGAAAGCGGCTGTCTTTACTGATATTCACCTTGGGTTAAAAGGTAATTCACGGGTTCACAACGATGATTGTGAAGCATTTGTAGACTGGTACATCGAACAAGCAAAAGAAAACAACTGCGATGTTGGGATCTTTTGCGGCGACTGGCATCATAATAGAAATAGTTTGAATCTAACAACTATGGACGCAACTATACGCTGTCTTGAAAAGTTAGGTAAAGCATTTGATAAGTTTTATATGTTTGTAGGTAATCATGATTTATATTACAAAGATAAACGTGATGTAAGTTCAACTGAATTTGCTAGACATATACCCGGAGTTACTCTTGTTGAGAACTTTACAGAAATAGAAGATGTTGCAATGGTCCCATGGCTCATTGGTGATGAATGGCGAACTATTAAAAAGTGTAAAGCAAAATATATGTTTGGACACTTTGAATTACCTAGTTTTTATATGAATGCAATGGTGCAGATGCCCGATCACGGAGAACTGCGGTCAGAAGACTTTGTTAATCAACGATATGTATTCAGCGGACATTTTCATAAACGGCAGAAACAAGGCCACGTACATTACTTAGGTAATGCATTTCCACACAATTATGCAGACGCATGGGATGATGAACGTGGTATGATGATACTTGATAGAGAAAATGACGCTGAACCAGTATATCTTAATTGGGAAGAATGTCCTAAGTATCGTACAACTACACTTAGCAAACTTCTTGATCCTAATCAAGACATTATTAAAAGTAACATGTACTTGCGTGTTACTATTGATGTTCCGATTAGTTATGAAGAAGCAAGTTTTATCAAGGAAACATACATCACCCAATATAAGTGTAGAGAAATTACACTTATTCCCCAGAAACAAATTGAAGAGATATCAACTGAACTAGATATTTCGGCTTTTGAAAGTGTTGACGAAATTGTGTCAAAAGAAATTACAGCAATTGACTCAGAGAACTTTAATAAGAAAATGCTATTGGACATCTATAACGAATTATGATAAGAATTAAAGATTTAACCGTTAAGAATTTTATGAGTGTGGGTAATCAAACCCAAGCAGTTGACTTTAACAAAGAACAACTAACACTTGTGCTAGGTGAAAATTTAGATCAAGGAGGAGATGATAGCGGATCACGTAATGGTACTGGTAAAACTACTATTATTAATGCACTAAGTTATGCATTGTACGGCACTGCCTTGACAAATATTAAGCGTAATAACTTAATTAATAAAACTAATAGCAAAGGTATGTTGGTTACATTACAGTTTGAAAAAGATAGTAATAACTATCGCATCGAACGTGGTCGGTCACCTAATGTATTAAAGTTTTATATCAATAATCAAGAACAAGAACAAATAGATGAGTCGCAAGGTGACAGTCGCAAGACGCAGGAATCTATCAATACGCTATTAGGTATGACTCACGATATGTTTAAACATATTGTTGCACTTAATACCTATACTGAACCGTTCTTAAGTATGCGACAAAACGATCAACGTGCTATTATTGAACAGTTGTTGGGTATTACTATCCTTAGTGAGAAAGCCGATTCGTTAAAAGATCAACTTAAACAAACTAAAGATACTATTACTCAAGAAAGATTGAAGATTGAAGCAATACAAACTGCTAATAGTAAAATTGAAACTACTATCGGAAGTTTACAGGCTACCCAACGTGCTTGGAGGGCTAAAAATAAACAAGACAATGAAAATCTTGTAAATGCAATCGACGAACTAGAGCATTTAGACATTGATTCTGAATTAGAATCGCATGAAAAATTATCTAATTGGACCGAACATAATAATGCTATTTTGGCTCTTAAAAAAGAACTTAGTACATTAGAGCCTGCATTAGTACGTGCAGACAGAAGTGTCGAAAAAGCAAATAAAGATATCGCAGATCTTGAAGATGCTACTTGTTATACATGTGGACAAGAACTACATGCAGACAAAAAAGCAGAAATTGCCGAACGCAAGGGCAAAGAACTTGATGACGCTGTATTGTATCAGACTGAAGTTACTGTTAAAGTAAAAGACGTTATGATAGCACTAGATAAGATTGGTGACATTAATGGCAAGCCTACTGTGTTCTACGAAACTGCTAAAGAAGCATATGAACACAGGCAAAATGTTGATAGTTTAAAAACTGCACTTACTTCAAAACAAAATGAAGCAGATCCTTATCAAGCACAAATTGACGAACTAAACAACAGTGCTATACAAGAAATTAAGTGGGACGTAGTAAATGATCTTACTACGTTTAAAGAACATCAAGACTTTCTACTAAAATTACTTACAAACAAAGATAGTTTTATTCGTAAAAAGATTATTGATCAGAATCTAGCATACTTAAACAACAGACTTACATACTATCTTGACAAACTAGGATTACCACATCAAGTTGTGTTCCAAAACGATTTAAATGTTGAAATCACACAACTAGGACAAGACTTAGACTTTGATAACTTATCAAGAGGCGAACGCAATAGACTTATATTAGGTATGAGTTTTGCATTTAGAGATGTGTGGGAAAGTCTATATCAAAATATTAACTTATTGTTTATTGACGAGTTAATTGATAGTGGAATGGACACTGCCGGAGTTGAAGGTGCGTTATCTGTACTTAAAAAAATGGGCAGAGAGCGTCATAAAAATGTATTCCTTATATCTCATAAAGATGAACTTATTGGTAGAGTTAATCATCTAATGAAAGTTATAAAAGAAAACGGATTTACATCATACGAAAACGATATTGAGATTGTAGAATAATGGAAGACGATATACACGATCAATTGACTAAGGCGTATCTTGAATATTTTAAAGAAAATGAAAATTTTGAGAATCGTGTATCGTACCGTACACATCGAGCAAGCAGAAAATGGCTAAGAGAAATTCGTAGATTAAGCAAATTACGTATGGAAGAAATACATACAACATTTGGAACCAAATTAGAGGCTAAAAAAGATTAGGCACACATATATACTTGATGCAGTGGACTTATGAAGGAAAAACAATTGACGAAATACCAGATGAGTATGAAGGCTTTGTTTATCTTATTACCAACACCACTACTGATCAAAAATACATAGGCAAGAAACTAGCAAAGTTTAAAACTACTAAGCCACCACTCAAAGGCAAGAAAAACAAAAGACGCGGAACTAAAGAAAGCGACTGGAGAGATTATTATGGCTCCAGTGATAGGCTAAACGCAGACGTTGCAACACTAGGCGAAGATAAGTTTACAAGAGAAATATTATACCTATGTAAAGGTAGGGGCGAAATGTCCTACATAGAGGCAAGAGAACA
>OCVQ010000131.1_pt1 | contig 66377 bp, 59 predicted proteins | sample 1539061 | NCBI WGS metagenome assembly OCVQ01 (sample SAMEA3355526, study PRJEB22509) | marine metagenome | biome: marine; feature: river plume; material: water | place: USA | collected 2010-08-08 | depth 0.5 m | reverse complement strand
GCGAGTCGGCGTTAACGGCAACGCGCAGGGTTTGCATGGCGCGCCCGCCGGCAATGTCGGGGGTTCCGTGCAGGGTGGCTAAAAAGTCGGCCTCCAACGCGCGCGCCGCCCGCACATGCACCAAGACCTGTTGCCCACTGGGTGTCGGCGTGATGCGCTTACCCCGGACCAGCAAACGCTGTCCCAACGCAGCCTCCAGCGCTGCCACGCGCAAGGAGACCGCCGCGAGGGTCAACCGCAGTGCCGCTGCCGCCTTTGAAAAGCTGCCGTGCTCAGCGACAGCGAGAAGGGCGTCGGTTTGTTTGGGGTCAAGATGAAGCGCCATAGTTAAATTATTTTAAATTGCATTAATTTAAATTTGAAATCATTTAAAAGTTTTGGAAATACACCGAAGATTCGGGTCGCGATACCGCCCGAAACCATTGCCAATCAACATGACGCTTGCCGCCGCCCTCCTTGACGCCACACTTTGGCATGCACTCTTTGCCGGGATGGCGTTGAGCTTGGTCACCATCATGGCGCTAGGCCCGCAGAACGTGCACCTGATTCGAATGGGTCTGATGCGCCAACAGGTCGGGCTAACGGCACTGACTTGCACCTTTGGTGATGTGGTTTTAATCGGCTTTAGCGTTTTCGGCTTGTCGCATTTCGGCGGCATGAACGACAAGATCATGGGCGCAATGCTGGGTGCGGGCGCCTTGTTTTTATTCGCTTACGGCGCTCAGGCGGGGATGCGATTTTTTAAAGGTATCAGGCCTGTGCAAGGCGTCCTTCATGTGCCAGACAGCCGTTTGGCGAGCGCCCTCAGCGCGGCTGAATTACCAAAGATGAGCCGTCAACGGGCCGTCGTCATGGCGCTCGGGTTTTCTTTACTCAACCCACATGCATGGATCGACACCACGGTCATCATCGGCTCCGCATCACTGGCCTACGGTGAGGCGGGCGGGCGGGTGTTCGGGCTCGGGGCCATCTTGGGTTCAGCGATCTGGTTCACCGCATTGGGGGTGGCCGTCGCGACCCTGGGCAAAAGAATCCAATCGGCACGGGTGTGGCATTGGCTCGACGGTGCCGTTGCCGTCATGATGTGGGGCACCGCAATACTGTTGGTCAGGGGTCTGTTTTGACCCGCTGCGCGCTATCCCAGAAATCCGCTTGTGCGTAGTGGTGCTTGAGAAAGTCAATCCACAAACGCACACGCAGCGCCAAATGTTTGCGTTGTGGAAAGACGGCGTAAATGCCATTTGGCGGCGCAGCATACGATTCCAAAATAGGCACTAACCGACCACTTTCGACGTCAGCAGCAACCTCCCAAGTACTTCGCCAGGCAATGCCATAGCCCGCCAGGCACCACGCGTGCAAAACTTGTCCATCCGAGCAATCCAGTGGTCCACCGGGTTTCAGGTGGATGATTTCTGGGTGCGGCTTGTTTTCAGTCTGCGGCATCTGAAACGCCCAACCCCGTGTTTGCGAGGCATCCGATGACAGCGTCAGACAATCAAAACGCGACAAGTCCTGTGGCGTTCGCGGCGTGCCATTCACCTTCAAATACTGCGGGGTGGCCACACACAACCGTCGGTTATCCGCCAACCGAACGCTAACCAACGACGAGTCGGGAAGGTCGCCCACGCGGACCGCGCAGTCGACCCCCTCGCCGGCGATGTCGACTACGCGGTCACTGAGGTTAAGACTGATACTGACCTCGGGGTGCAAGGCCCTGAACCGGGGTACCAACGGTGCAACATAAGTTCGTCCGAAACCGGCCGGTGCCGTGATGCGCAAGTGACCGCTTGCTTTAACGCCACCCGCACTCACGCTGGCTTCGGCGTTCGCTAAGTCAGCCAGAAGCCGTTGGCAATCCTCTAAAAAAGCACTTCCCTCGTGGGTGAGTGTGATGCGGCGGGTCGTTCGCGTCATCAGTTTGACGCCGAGGCGGGTCTCGAGGGCATCCAAACGACGCCCGATGACCGCCGGTGCGACCCCCTCACTTTGCGCTGCTGCGGTCAGACTACCGCGCTGCGTGACAGCGACAAACGTTTCCAGTTGCTTGAGCTTATCCATGAGGCATTATGTATAAATAGGTCACTAATTATTCACATTTTCCCCATTTAATGGCGACCTACGTTTGTAATAAAGTGGGTCATGGCTTTTCAACACACCTCACCCACGTCGATTCGGCCCACAGCCGTGTTATTCGACGCCTACGGCACCCTGTTCGACGTCTACAGCGTGTCCTTGCTCGCCGAGCAGCTGTTCCCCGGACACGGGCAAGCCATCAGCGTCATCTGGCGCGATAAACAGATTGAGTACACGCGACTGATCAACACCTCCACCACGTCGGGCGGATCGGTCAATGCACCGTTTTACAAACCGTTTTGGGATGTGACCCGCGATGCCCTGCGCTACGCCTGCGCAAAAGTCCAGATGACGTTGGACGCGACAGCCGAGGAACGGCTGATGAATCAATACCGGGCGCTGTCGGCGTTCCCCGAAAACAAATCGGTTCTGCAAAATCTAAAAGCCGCCGGCATTCCGACTGGCATCCTCAGCAACGGTGACCCCGGAATGCTGGATGTCGCCATCAAAAGCGCTGGGCTCGACGGTCTGCTCGACCACGTTTTGAGCGCTGACAGCGTGCGCTTTTTCAAGACCCATCCCGCTGTCTACGCCCTTGGTCCAGAGGCATTGGGACGACCTGCGAACGAAATTTTATTCGTCAGCAGCAATGGATGGGACGCGTTAGGCGCCACTTGGTACGGTTACCAAACGCTCTGGCTGAACCGCCAACAACTGCCAGTTGAGACCTTGGGGACGATGCCGCCACACATCGCCACAAGTCTCACCGACGTGCAAACACTTTTTTGACTTTAACGAAAGCGACTCACCATGACGACACAACGCATCGAAAAGAACGGCCTGCACGTCGCAGCCGAATTACAGACCTTTATCGACACCGAATTGCTGCCTGCGATCGGCGTATCCGCTGAGACCTTTTGGCCTGGTTTCGCTGGCCTCGTGAACGATTTGGCGCCTAAGAACGCGGCACTGCTTGCGAAGCGCGACGCCATCCAACTGAAGATGGACGCGTGGCACGCCGCCCACCCAGGTCCCATCCAAGATATGGCCGCCTACCAAGCGTTCTTGAGCGACATTGGCTACCTCGTCCCCGACCCCGGCAAGGTCCAAGCAACGACCGCTAACGTGGACGCCGAATTGGCCACCCAGGCCGGCCCCCAGTTGGTGGTGCCCATCCTGAACGCCCGTTACGCGCTGAACGCGGCCAACGCGCGATGGGGCTCCCTCTACGATGCGCTTTACGGCACGGACGCCATCTCGGAGGCCGATGGCGCAACCAAAGGCCCCGGCTACAACGAAGTCCGCGGCGCAAAGGTAATTGCATTTGCACGCCAAGTGCTTGACACATCTGCGCCGCTTTCCAACGGCTCACACGCTGACAGCGTTGGCTACACCGTTGTCAATGGCGCCTTGGTGGTCGCGCTGAAAGATGGCACGACAACCGGCTTGGCGCAACCCGAGACCTTCGTTGGCTACCAAGGTGAGGCCGCGGCCCCCAGCAGCATCCTCCTGAAACACAACGGCAACCACCTCGACCTGCGCATTGATCGCAACACGGCGATTGGCCAGTCAGACGCGGCAGGCGTTGCCGATTTGGTCTTGGAATCTGCCCTGTCGACCATTTTGGACTTGGAAGACTCCGTCGCCGCCGTCGACGCAGAAGACAAGGTTTTGGCCTACCGCAACTGGTTGGGTATCCTGAGCGGCACGCTCACAGAGGCTGTCACGAAAGGCGGCAAAACGTTCACGCGCGGTCTCAACCCAGACCGTGTCTACACGGCACCCGATGGCAGCGAATTGGTGCTGCATGGCCGCTCCTTGTTATTTGTTCGCAACGTGGGTCACCTCATGACCAACCCCGCGATTTTGTGGGGCAGTGATGGCGCCGAGATACCCGAGGGCATCATGGACGCGATGATCACCGTCGCTGCCGCGCTGGTTGACATCAATGGCAAAGGCACGCCAGGCATTCGCAATTCGCGCAAGGGCTCGGTCTACATCGTCAAGCCCAAGATGCATGGCCCCGAAGAAGTCGCGTTTGCTTGTGAGCTCTTTGGACGTGTTGAAGCCGTCTTGGGCCTTCCAGCGGCCACGGTCAAACTGGGCATCATGGACGAGGAGCGCCGCACCAGTGTGAACCTCAAAGCGTGTATCGCGGCAGCCGCGGACCGCGTCGCCTTCATCAACACTGGCTTCTTAGATCGCACAGGCGACGAAATGCACACCGCGATGCAAGCGGGCGCGATGATGCGTAAAGGCGACATGAAAGGCAGCGCTTGGATCGCCGCCTACGAAAGAAACAACGTTCTGGTTGGCTTGGGCTGCGGCCTGCGCGGCCGTGCACAAATCGGTAAGGGCATGTGGGCCATGCCCGACCTGATGGCCGATATGCTGACGCAGAAAGTGGGCCATCCGAAGGCAGGCGCCAACACCGCTTGGGTGCCCAGCCCAACGGCGGCGACCCTCCACGCGTTGCACTACCAACAAGTCAATGTGTCGGATGTTCAAAAGGAAATGGAAAAGATCGACGCCGATGGCGAGCGCGCCGCCATCCTGAATGGTCTGTTGCAGATTCCCGTGGTCGCAAAACCCGACTGGTCAGCCGCTGACAAGCAGCAAGAACTGGACAACAACGCCCAAGGCATCTTGGGCTATGTGGTGCGCTGGGTTGACCAAGGCGTTGGTTGCTCAAAGGTCCCTGACATCCACAACGTGGGCCTGATGGAAGATCGCGCCACCCTTCGCATCTCCAGCCAGCACATCGCCAACTGGTTGCACCATGGCGTTGTCAGTGAGGCACAGGTGCGAGAGACCATGGCCCGCATGGCTGGGGTGGTTGACCAACAGAACGCCGGCGACCCGTTGTACAAGCCCATGGTTGGTCATTTCGACACCAGCGCGGCTTATCAGGCGGCGTGTGACCTGGTTTTCAAAGGCTTGGCGCAACCAGCGGGTTACACCGAACCCTTGTTGCACGCCTGGCGTTTGCGCGTTAAGGCCGCGTGATCGGTCTTTGACAGTACGGGGCTTTATCGCCTCACAGAAAAAAGCGGCTCCGACTTGCGCGGTAGCCGCTTTTTTTGTCTACTTGGCCTATGGCACTTCCAGATCCTTGCTCCTGCCCGCTATGCGGCAAACCCAACGCTTGCCAAATGGCTGCCCCACCGGTCTCTACCGCCTCAGCAGACCCCAGCGTTAGCCCTGTACCCTGCTGGTGTGCCGCCGAGTCGTTTCCGCCAGAACTGTTGGCACGCGTCCCCGCCGACGCCGTCAACAGGGCGTGTATTTGCTTTGATTGTCTGCGGGCACACCCAAACGGGTCGGGGGCTTGAATCGGTGCCAAAATAGGATTCTCCTCACCGACCCCCAACTTTTTGCCGCATGTGCCAACTGCTCGCCCTCAACTGCAAGACGCCAACTGACGCGACCTTCAGCTTTACCGGCTTTTGTCAGCGCGGCGGTATGACCGATGAACATGCCGACGGTTGGGGCATCGCGTTTTTTGAGGGCAATGGCCTGCGGCATTTCGTCGATCACCAGAGTGCCGCCGTCTCGCCTGTTGCGGAGTTAATTCGCCGCTACCCCATCAAGAGCAAGAACATCATTGCCCATGTGCGTAAAGCGACCCAAGGCGAGGTCAACTTAGAAAACGCGCACCCCTTCGTGCGTGAGTTGTGGGGCCGCAATTGGGTGTTTGCTCACAACGGCGACCTCAAGGCTTTCGAGCCCCATTTGCATGGCCAATTCCGTCCCATCGGTAACACCGATAGCGAACAGGCATTCTGTTGGTTGCTGCAAGAAATTTCAAAATCGCACGCGGGCGTGCCATCCGTTGAAGAGCTGACACTCACACTCAAAGAATTGGTGCCTCAACTTAGCCACAAAGGCACCTTCAATTTTGTTCTGAGCAATGGCGACGCGATGTGGGCCCACTGCTCAACGCACCTGCATTATCTGGTTCGGGCCTTTCCTTTCAACCGCGCACGGCTCATGGATCAGAACGTATCGGTGAATTTCGCCGAACTGAATGGCCCAGAGGATCGCGCCGCTGTCATCGTCACGCTGCCGCTAACAGCCGATGAAACATGGGCGCGCTTCAAGCCCAACGAGCTGATCACCTTTGTTGATGGGACACCCGTTGCCCACCATGACCTGACCAATAGGCACGACCAGCTCCGCGCAGGCCTTGATGCCGAAATCATCGGCGCCATCGTGCAGGCGCAAAAGGAGGCCGACGCGGCCATGCAGCGTTACCGACAAAACCTGGGTCTCACGCCCGCCTGATCGGGGCCGCCAAAACACTCAACGCTTAAGCGCGTCCGCCAAAGCGTCAGCAAAGCGCTCAGCGACATTGAAGCCCATCTGATCGGTAATTTCTTGGAAGCAAGTCGGGCTGGTCACATTGACCTCGGTCACCTTGTCACCAATCACATCCAACCCAACCAAAAGCAAGCCGCGAGCCGCCAGCAGAGGGGCGAATGACCGCGCAATTGCCCAGTCTGATTCTGTGAGCGGTCGCGCCTCACCCCGTCCACCTGCGGCCAGATTGCCGCGAATTTCGGTGCCCTGCGGAATACGCGCCAAACAAAACGGCACCGGCTCACCGCCAATCAAGAGAATGCGTTTATCACCGTCCTTGATTGCTGGCTGATAGGCCTGCACCATCACGGTTTGAGCGCCGTCTTGGTTGAGCGTCTCAATGATGCTACCCAAATTCATGCCATCGGCGCCGACCCGAAAAATACCCATGCCGCCCATGCCGTCCAACGGCTTGAGAATGACGTCTTTGTGCTTCGCATGAAACGCTTTAATGGCTGCCGCGTCGCGGGTGACCAGGGTTGGCGGTGCGAACTGAGGGAACGCCAGCAACGCTAATTTTTCGGGATGTTCGCGCAAAGCCTCTGCGCGGTTGAAGACGCGTGCGCCGTCACGCTCCGCTTGCGACAACAGGTGGGTGCTGTAAATGTATTCAGCATCGAATGGCGGGTCTTTCCGCATCAACACCGCTGTGAAATCCTTGAGCGCCAAAACCGCCACTGCGCCGGCGTCATACCAAGGCGTGTCCTTCGGTGCATCAGCAGATGGGCGAGGTCTCAGCGTGATCGGTGTCACCCGGGCCCGAACCCCCTGCCCGCTCTCCCACTCAATGTCCTTGGGGTGGCAGTGGTGCACACGCGCGCCGCGCGCTTGCAGCGCAAGCATCATCACGTAGGTGCTGTCCTTGCTGATTTTGAACGTGTCTAGCGGGTCAGCTACAAATAGAAAGTCGCCGTTTAGCTTGGTTGTTTGCGTCATGGTGGGAAGTTAAATTAAACAACGGTTGCCCTATTGTCACCCTTTTGAATCGCCCGGCGGGGGCGCGGTTTCAAAGGGCTATTTTGCTACCCAGCTCCACCACGGCATTGTTGGGCAAGCTCAAGAAGTCGGCGGCGCCGCTGGCGTTGCGATGCATTTGCGCAAACAGCTTTTCACGCCAAAACGCCATACCGCCATTGAGTGACGGCATCACGGTATCCCGAGAGAGGAAATACGATGTGGTCATTGGATCCAGGCTGTAACCATGTCCCGTCAAAACACCCAGTGCTTTGGGTACATCGGGTTCATTTTTGAAGCCGAAATTCAATTCGACTTGCCAGCAATCATGCCCGAGCGCCTCAATGCGAACGCGATCAGCCAGCCCAACCCAAGGAATTTCATGGTGATGGACCGATACAAAAATATTTTGTAAGTGGAGGACCTTGTTGTGCTTTAAGTTGTGCAGCAAGGCGGTCGGCACGGTCCCCAATTGGGGCGTCATGAAAACCGCAGTACCCTCAACACGCACCGGCGGGCTAATGAAGACGGCGTCTAGGAAGCTGGTCAGGTCCATACCGTCTTCAACTTGCCGGGCACCCAATAATTCACGGCCCCTCGCCCAAGTCACCATGAGCGTGAAGATCACACTGCCAATGGCCAGCGGAAACCAACCACCGGCAAAAAACTTGAGCGCGTTCGATGCAAAGAACAAGATATCCACAACAAAAAACCCGGCTGTCGCCATGACACACAGCCACAAGGGGTAACGCCAACCAAAGCGAATCACAAAAAAGGTGAGGATGGTGGTGATCAGCATGTCGAGCGTCACCGCGATACCGTAGGCCGACGCCAAGTTTGCCGACGACTGAAATAAGACCACCGCTAAAACGATCGCGGCAAAAAGCCCCCAATTCACGATGGGGATGTAAACCTGACCCAAATCCCGCGCACTGGTGTGCTGGATGTTGAGTCGAGGCAAATAACCCAGCTGGACGACTTGCTTCGTCACACTGAATGCCCCTGAGATCAGGGCCTGCGAGGCGATCACTGTTGCCAGTGTTGCCAAACCGATGAGCGGCAAAACAGCCCAGGTGGGCGCCATTAAAAAGAACGGGTTTTCAAGCGACTCAGGAGATTTCAGAAGCAACGCGCCTTGGCCCAAATAGTTGCAGGTCAAGGCAGGCATCACCATGGTGAACCAGGCGAGCCGAATCGGCGCTTTCCCGAAATGACCCAAATCCGCATAGAGTGCCTCAGCACCCGTGACGCACAGCACCAAGGCACCCAGGATCAAAAAGCTAACCAATGGGTTATCGGTCACGAATCGCCAGGCGTGATGGGGTGACAGTGCCCATAAAACAGCCGGGTTGTCCCAAATATTGATCACGCCAAGGGTCGCAATGACGAGAAACCAGACGGCCGTCAGGGGGCCAAAAAACCGCCCAATACCGCTGGTTCCGTACTTCTGGACCCAGAACAGCAGCAGCAAAATCGTCAGTGTCAGAGGGATCACCCAGTGCGACAGTTCGGGTGAAAAAACACGCAGCCCCTCGACTGCGGACAAGACAGATATCGCTGGCGTGATGACACCATCGCCATAAAACAAAGCGGTACCAAAAATACCAATCAAGAGCAGCACGCGCCGCAATTGTGGCTTGTCTTTGACCGCCTGTGAGGCCAACGCCAACATCGCCACCAAACCACCCTCGCCATGGTTGTCAGCGCGCAAGACGAGCGTCACGTACTTAAAGGAGACGATGAGGGTGAGTGTCCACACGAAGAGGGACAGAATGCCCAGTACGTTCTCCGGTGTGAAGGCGATGAGGCCGGTGCCAAATACCTCCTTCAAAGCGTACAAGACACTGGTACCGATATCCCCGTAAACGACACCCAATGCGCCCAAGGTGAGCGCCGCGAGTGACGATTTATGAACGGACTTTGATGCCGAAGCAGGTAACGATTGGGGAACTGACAAAACAAGGGCAGTGGTGCCGTTCATCGAACGGCTGGCCACCTGCTGTTGGATAAGGGATGCAAATTTTGCGCCCCTTCCTGCCGCTTGCCAAGGCTCAATTTGAGCAAATCATCATTTTGTTGCACCGCAGCAACTTGAAGGGGGATCGAGGTCCCTCAGTCGTATTGCTCGGCGTTTGGATCCGTGGCCTCAAGCTCATAGCTGGCGGCCAGCATCGCCAAACGCGCCACGACGCCGTACATGTAAAAGCGGTTCGGTGCACTGACCCCCGGCTTCGCCCCGGGCTCTGGCAAGGTCGCGGACTGCTCAAACGCGAGCGGCACAAAACTGGCGCCTGGCGCATTCAGGTTTTCATCAACGCCGCGCTCCGCATGGACCCGGTAAAAACCACCCACAACGTAACGATCCAACATGTAGACCACAGGCTCTGCAACGGTTTCATTGATGCGTTCATGGGTCAAAACACCCTCTTGGATGATCACATCGCTGACGGTTTGACCGTCTTTGATGACATTCATTTTGTTACGGGACTTGCGGTTCAACGCATCCAGATCAGACACGTCACGCACCGTCATGATGCCCATGCCGTACGTTCCGTTGTCGGCTTTAACAACCACAAATGGCTTTTCGTTGATACCGTAATCTTTGTACTTGCGCTTGATGCGATTCAGTAACGATTCGGTATGGGTACGCAGACAATCCATGCCGGTACCGTCAGCAAAGTTGACCTCACCACAACGCTCAAACATGGGGTTGATTAACCAATGGTCCATGCCCAGCATCTTCGCGAAGCGCTTTGCCACCTCTTCATAGGCCTCAAAATGCGTGGACTTGCGACGAATTGACCACCCTGCGTGCAGGGGTGGCAGCAAGAATTGTTCGTGCAAATTTCTCAAAACGTCTGGTGTACCAGCGCTCAGATCGTTGTTGACCAAGATCGTGCAGGGGTCAAAGTTTTTGAGACCCAACCGATGCTTCGTGCGAATCAAGGGTTCCAATAAAACCGACTCGCCATTCGGTAACTGAACCTCTGTTGGCTCGGTGATCTCGGGGTTCAAGGTGCCCAAACGCACATTCAGACCCGCCTGCCCAAAAATACGCTGTAACTGCACCACGTTACTGAGATAGAACGTGTTGCGCGTGTGGTTTTCGGGGATCAACAGCAGGTTTTTGGCTTCTGGGCAGATCTTTTCAATTGCAGCCATGGCCGCCTGCACAGCCAATGGCAGCATTTCGGTGGTGAGGTTGTTCCAGCCCCCGGGATACAGGTTGGTATCGACCGGCGCCAGCTTGAAGCCGGCGTTGCGCAAGTCGACCGAGCTGTAAATGGGCGGGGTGTGCTCCATCCACTCGAGGCGAAACCATCGCTCGATAGCAGGCATCGACTCCAGAATACGCTGCTCCAACTCGTTGATGGGGCCGGTTAAGGCGGTGACCAGATGGGGGACCATTGCTGTCCTTTGGGTTATGTGAATGAACGACTGTCTAGATGGCGTTGATTGGCTGCAAAACAAGGGCTAGGTTCGCACCTCGCCCTGTCCCAAAACAACGTACTTCAGCGATGTGAGGCCCAGGACGCCAACCGGCCCTCGGGCGTGAAACTTATCCGTGGAGATGCCAATTTCGGCACCCAAGCCGTACTCGAAGCCATCGGCAAAACGGGTGCTGGCGTTCACCATGACGCTGGCCGAGTCCACCTCACGGAGAAATCGCTGGGCATGGCTGTGGTTGTCGGTGACGATGGCATCGGTGTGGTGACTGGAGTACGTGTTGATATGGGCGATGGCCTCATCAATATCAGCGACCACCTTGATGCTGATGATGGGCGCGAGATACTCTGCAGCCCAATCCGCCTCAGTGGCAGGAACCACCTGGACCGCCGGGGTTTGGGCCAAGATGGTTTGTGTTTTGTCGCAGCCACGCATCTCAACGCCTTTGGCGGCGTAAACGGCCGCGATCTCAGGCAGGAACCGAGGCGCCATTGCGGCCGTCACCAACAGGCTCTCGGTGGCATTGCAGGGGCTGTATTTCTGCGTCTTGGCATTGTCAGCCAAACGCACGGCCATCGCGAGATCAGCGCTGTCATCCACAAAGGTGTGGCAATTGCCATCCAAATGTTTGATGACAGGCACTTTGGCCGACGCGCTGATCCGCTCGATCAGGCCTTTACCGCCGCGCGGAATAATCACATCAACGAAAGCCGGCATGGCGATCAATTCCCCAACAGCGGCGCGATCGGTAACCGGCACCAACTGGACGGCATGGGCGGGTAGGTCAGCGGCAACAAGGGCTTTTTGCACCAATGCGGCCAACGCCTGGTTGCTGTCAATCGCCTCTGAGCCGCCGCGCAGAATGCATGCGTTACCGCTTTTGATCGCGAGCGAGGCCGCCTCGATCGTGACATTCGGTCGGCTTTCGTAAATCATGCCAAAAACACCCAATGGCACACGCATTTGTCCGACACGAATACCACTTGGGCGTTGCGTCAAGCCTGAGATCTCGCCAATCACATCGGGCATGGCCGCGAGCTGTTCACAACCCTGAGCACAGGTCTCAAGGGTTTTGGCATCCAGGCGAAGTCGGTCAACCATCGGCGTGGCCAAGCCAGCAGCAACCGCACGCTCGAGGTCGCGCGCATTCTCGGGCTGCAGCGCTTCGGTCTCAGAGCGCAGCAACTGCGCCAAGACGCTCAGCGCCCTGTTCTTCTTCGCTGCAGACGCCTTCGCCATGGCGGCGCTGGCTGCACGGGCTTGGGCGCCCATTTGCGCCATCAGGGCAGCCACATCAGGGCGGTGATTTGCAGTGTTCATGGTGTCAATTGTCGCATCACGCGTCGCTTTTAAGAAACTCAAGGGGTCTTCATACAGGCCCGGCAGACCGTGCTGGCTAGGACGTGTAGCGCACCCCATGGCTCTTGCGGCAAATCGGGTGCCCGCAAGCCTTTCACCACCCCGTCAACCGCATGAGCCAACTGCACCCATTGGGCGAGCTGTTTGCCCTGCAGCGACCCAATCACGCGCTCAATCAAGCGCTCGCGTGGGCCCCAAATGCGGTTCTCACGCAGCGCGACTGGCATGGGCTTGCCCGCATCGGTGCTCTGCTTGACCCGGTAGAGGGCGCGAACCTCTTCAGCCAGCGCCCAATGAACCACCACCGGCGAGACACCCTCCGCCTTCAGGCCGTCCAACATGCGCTGAACGCGTTGTAACTGACCGCCCAGCACGGACTCGGTCAACTTGAATGGGTCATAGCGCGCCACATTCACAACCGCTTGCTCGACTTGCTCAAAGCTGAGCTCACCCGGGGGATAGAGCAGCCCAAGCTTTTGAATCTCTTGGTGTGCCGCCAGCAAGTTGCCCTCGACACGATCAGCAAAAAACGACAGGCTCTGTTGCCCGGCCTCGCCCGCCTGCACCCGTTGGTTTTGCTGCGCCAGTCGCTGGGCAATCCAATGGGGCAGGGCTGCCCGCTCAACAGGGTCGATTTTGATGAATACGCCGCACTGATCAAGTGCCCCGACCCAAGCGCTTTTACCCGTGGCGCCATCCAAACGCGGCAGCGTGATCAGGGTGAGGGTGTCGTCGCTGTCCTGCGCAGCTTCTGCGATGGCTTGCAAGGCGGTCGAGCCATCTTTGCCGGGTTTGCCCGTCGGTACCCGAATATCGATGATCTGCTTGTCGGCAAACAAACTCATCTCGGAGGCGCTGGCAACCACACCACGCCAATCAAAGTGGGCACCAGCGGCCGTGTGCACCACACGCTCGGTGAAGCCAGCGCCACGTGCGGCCGCTCGAATGGCATCCGTCGCCTCTTGCACCAAGAGGGCTTCGTCGCCCACAACCGTGTAAAGCCCTCGCAAGCCCTTGGCCAGGTGAGCCGTCAATTGGGCGTGGCTGATTTGCATGCCTTACTGGGCTGGCGCACCGGGCTGTAAGGCGGACAAACGACGCATGACCTGAGCCACCATCCGCGCTTGGAGGTTGTCGTAAATCGCATCCTGCTCAAGCGACTTCGAGAGCACCGCAGACTCTTGGTAACTCAAGTCTTGTGACAACACCATCTCAATCGTCGGCGTGATCGGCTGGCCGGTACGGTTGAAGGCTTGCCAATTAAAACGCACCCGTAAATCAAGTTCACGAACCTGTCCGGCAATGGTCGACGCAACCACCTGTCGCTCCCGTTGGTCAACGCTCACCTCAATGACAAGATCAATGTCCGACGGCGCATCGCCCTCGGCGTTGGTGCCTGAAGCATTGAGGGCAATCGCGCTGCGGGTGGTGTCGGCACCTTGACTGCGCAACGCCTCTGAGACCGCGTTAGAAACCGGGCCGGTCACCCCACGCCATGCCACTTGTTTGAAGGCCAATTGAGGTGCCGCGCCACGCAGCTGAAAGCCACATCCGGCAAGCGTCAAAGCCAAAACAACGAGACCGCACGACAAACAGGCCCGACGGGTGCGATTCGAGGAAGAAGAAAATTTCATAGCTTTACACCACGATGTTGACCAAACGGCCTGGGACCACCACCACCTTCTTCGGCGCCGCACCATTGGCTTGACGCACAAAGGCCTCACTGGCCAGCGCCGCCGCTTCGATATCTGCTTTGCTGGCCTGCGCTGACACGCGAACCGCGCCTCGCAACTTGCCATTGACTTGCAACATTAACTCAATCTCATCCTGAACGAGGGCTGACTCGTCGACCTCGGGCCAGTCTGTATCGAGCAGACCGGTACCGGTCGCGCCACCAGCGTAACCCAACGCGTCCCACAATTCGCAGGTGATGTGCGGGCAAGCGGGGTACAGCACGCGCAACATCACAGAGAAGCACGATGCCAATGCGGCTTGATCGGCGGCGGTTTCGCTCAATTGCGCCGACTCAAGTGTGTTCAGCATCTTCATGACAGCCGACACAACGGTGTTGTACTGCATGCGCTCGTAATCAAAATTGGCCTGACGCAGAACGGTGTGGATGTCGAAGCGCAAAGCCTTTGCGGCAGCGCTGTACGCACCGTCATGAGCCACACACACCCCGGCGCGTAACACCGCCTCGTTTTTGACGGCGAAGTTCCAAACACGCCGCAAGAAGCGGAAGCTGCCTTCAACGGCGGAATCATTCCACTCCAGCGTTGCTTCAGGCGGTGCCGTGAACATGGTGTAAAGACGCGCGGTATCGGCGCCAAACGTATCGATCAGCGACTGGGGATCAACACCGTTGTTTTTGGACTTGGACATGGTGCCCACGCCCTCGTAGTCAATCGGCGTGCCGACAGGCAGATCGCCGACCGCGTTCTTCAACTTCGCGCCAACAACCTTACCGCTTGCATCTGCAACGTTCTCGACATCGTGAGGCCAAAAATACTCTTTGCCGCCTTGTGGCGTGCGGCGTGAGTAAATGTGATTCAAGACCATGCCCTGCGTCAGCAATTTGGCAAACGGCTCATCCACGTTGACCAACCCCAGATCCCGCATCACCTTGGTCCAGAAGCGTGCATAAAGCAGGTGCAGAATCGCGTGCTCAATGCCACCAATGTACTGATCCATGCCTTGGCTGTTGGGCTTGCCGGGTACGTCTGTGGCGTTCATCCAGTAAGCCGCACCCGCACCAACCATGCCGTCGGCTTTTTTCGGATCGCAATAGCGCATGAAGTACCAAGACGAGTCCACGAATGTGTCCATGGTGTCGGTCTCACGCTTGGCGGGCTTGCCACATTTGGGGCATCCGACATTCAAAAACTGTGCGGACTTGTTGAGTGGGTTACCGCTACCATCGGGCACGAGGTCGGGCGGCAACACCACAGGCAAGTCTTTTTCGGGTACCGGAACCGCCCCGCAGTCATCACAGTGAATGATCGGGATGGGTGTCCCCCAATAGCGTTGGCGACTGATGCCCCAATCACGCAGGCGCCACGTTGTCTTCTTCTCGCCGAGGTGCTTGGCCTTGAGGTCTGCCGCAACGGCATCGACACAATCGCTGAAGACCAACCCATCGTATTTGCCAGAGTTAACAGCGATACCGCTGCCTTTCTCCGCGTACCACTCTTGCCAAGCCGACGTGTCGTAATCGCCCTTGCCGGCGACGTGCACGACCGGCTTGATGTTCAATGCATATTTTTTTGCAAACGCGAAATCGCGCTCATCGTGAGCGGGGACGCCCATCACAGCCCCGTCGCCGTAGCTCATCAAAACATAGTTGCCCACCCAAACCGCGACCGACTCGCCGGTCAGGGGGTGCGTAACAGACAAGCCGGTGGGCATGCCCACTTTTTCTTTCAAGGCCAGTTCGGCCTCCGTTGTACCGCCCTGCTGACACGTCGCGATAAACGCCTGTAACTCGGGATTGTCTTGTGCCGCCCGAGCCGCCAGTGGGTGCTCAGGCGCTACCGCACAGAACGTCACGCCCATGATGGTGTCCGGTCTCGTGGTGAAGACGTACATCCGACCGTCATCAATCAGATTGCCATCTGCATCGGCAATGGTGTGAGTGAAAGCAAACCGCACACCCTCACTCTTGCCAATCCAATTCTCTTGCATCAAGCGGACCCGCTCAGGCCATCCGGACAGGCCGTCTTTGACATGCGTTAACAGCTCGGGGGCATAGTCCGTGATGGCCAGGTAGTAGCCAGGAATTTCACGGCGCTCGACCGTCGCACCGGTGCGCCAGCCCTTACCGTCAATCACCTGCTCGTTGGCCAATACGGTTTGATCAACCGGATCCCAGTTGACCACCTGTGTCTTGCGATAAGCAATGCCTTTTTCGAGCATCTTCAAGAAGAGCCATTGGTTCCACTTGTAGTACGCAGGATCACATGTGGCAACCTCGCGCGACCAGTCAATCGCCAAGCCCATGGCCATCATCTGCTTTTTCATGTAAGCGATGTTGTCGTATGTCCACTGCGCAGGCGGCACACGATTTTTGAGTGCGGCGTTTTCTGCCGGCAAACCAAACGCATCCCATCCCATCGGCATCAAGACGTTGTAGCCTTTCATCCGAAGGTGGCGTGCGAGCATGTCGTTGATCGTGTAATTGCGAACATGCCCCATGTGCAGCTTACCGCTGGGGTAAGGCAACATCGAACAGGCATAGAACTTGGGCTTGTCTTTGTCCTCGGTGACGCGGTAAACGTCGGCTGCAGCCCACTTGGCGCGGATCGCCTGCTCAATGGCTTGGGGCTCAAACTTCTCTTGCATGATGTGACTTGTGAGGGGTTATGTGTTCAGGCCTAAGACATCAAACATGTCATAGAGCCCGTTTGATTTGTCGCTTAAAAAATGGGCTGCGCGCATGCTGCCTTGGGCATAGGTTGCGCGACTCGATGACTTGTGGGTGATCTCAATGCGCTCACCCGTACCCGCAAACAAGACGGTGTGATCGCCCACGATGTCACCACCGCGAATCGTTGCAAATCCAATGCTCGATGGATCCCGCTCACCGGTTACGCCCTCGCGCGCGTAAACAGCGCAATCTTTGAGGTCACGGCCTAAAGCGCCGGCAATCACCTCACCCATCTTCAAAGCGGTGCCGGACGGCGCGTCGACCTTGTGACGGTGGTGGGCCTCGATGACCTCGATGTCGTATCCAATCGGCATCGCCTTTGCCGCCATCTCCAGAAGCTTCAAAGTGACATTCACGCCGACACTCATATTGGGCGCCATCACCATGGGAATGGTCTGACTGGCCACTTGCAAGGTGGCTTTTTGCGCATCCGAAAATCCAGTGGTACCAATCACCATCGCAACACCGTTCGGCAAGGCGTGGGCCACATGCGCCAACGTGCCTTCAGGTCGCGTGAAGTCGATTAGCGTATCGGCACCTGCGAGCGTGTTTGCGATGTCATCGCTGATCAAGACACCGGTTTCAACGCCGGCAAAAGCGCCAGCGTCTTGTCCAAGGGCGGGACTTCCAGTCACATCCAGCGCACCCACGAGGCGCGCCGAGGGGTCAGCCAAAACAGCCTCAATCAACATCCGGCCCATACGGCCACTGGCACCCGCAATCACGATACCCACTGTCTTCGACTCACTCATTTTGTTACCTCAGCATTCAATGGGGGGTAGGCCTTGGGTGCAGCGACAGCCGGCGTGGACGGCGGCGCTGGGGCCACGGGCGTTTTGGCCTTGAAAGCCTCCAACTCTTCAGCGGTGGCCTGCAGCTTGACGGGTTCGCTCACATCAAGGGGCTTGGCAATCGAGTCGACAAACTTTGCCTCGGTTGGCATCTCGTCGCCTTCAAAACGCGCCAACAGATCGCCCTCAAACCAAAGGCTCAGACGGCGTTTCTGCCCGGGGGCATCCGCACTCAAGCGTGAAAAGACATAATCCCAGCGGTCTGCATGAAAGGCGCTTTTAAGCAGCGGTGTCCCCATCAGGCGCGTGACCTGAGCCCGAGACATCCCGACCTTCAGCAGGGCCACCTGCTCTGCGGTAACCACGTTGCCTTGCAACACATCCGGACGGTAAATGCCTAACGCCGATCCGTAACCTTGATCATCAGCGGTTGTACACGCTCCGAGCGCAACGACGACAGCCACCAAGGAGAGCGGACGCAAAACTCGGCAAGTGAAATTTGAAAAATTTGGCATCAGATAAAGGCACCGTTAGGGGCAGAAAGCCCCGATTGAAGTTGCCCCCAACAAAGGGTAAAAGGGAGACAACTATGATGCAAAGATTGTAGTTCAGGGGGTGACCCTTGATCAGCGGCACACAATGACGCCCCTGTGCCTATTTTTTAATCGAAACGCATGAACACCCTCGACGAACTCAAAAACACGGGCTTGAAAGCCACAGGCCCTCGACTCAAGATCCTGGAAGTCTTCCAAAGTGCCAATCAGCGACATTTGAGTGCTGAAGACGTCTACCGGCTGCTACTCGATGACAAGGCCGACATCGGTCTGGCGACGGTTTATCGGGTGCTGATGCAGTTTGAACAGGCTGGACTACTGCTGCGAAGCAATTTTGAATCGGGCAAGGCCGTTTACGAACTCGATGCTGGACAACACCACGATCACTTGGTCTGCTTGGACTGTGGCCGTGTGGAGGAGTTCATGGATGCCGAGATCGAACGGCGCCAGCATGACATCGCCAGCTCACGCGGCTTCAAGCTACAGGAACACGCGTTGGCGCTCTATGCGCACTGCACACGAAAAGACTGCCAATATCGAGGGAGTTAAAAGGCCGCAGGGCCATTAATCAAGGCCATTTTCCATGGCCAAGCGTTGGCGCTCGACGAAATCGCTGTAGGTGTCAATGCCACGCAGTTGCAAGATGGTGTTGCGCACCGCTGCCTCAACCAACACCGCGATGTTCCGACCCGCAACCACCTGGATCACAACCTTCCGAACGGGAACACCGAGCACATCTTGAGACAGTGCTTGATGCGGCATGCGCTCGTATTTCCGCTCCATGGTTTCCTTGCGTACCAAGTGAACGATTAGTTTGAGGCGCAACTTCCGGCGTACCGCAGTTTCACCGAAGATCGCTTTGATATCGAGTAAACCAATCCCACGCACCTCCAGCAGGTTGCGCAAGAGCTCAGGACAGCGTCCTTCGATGGTTGCCTGATTGATTCGAAACAGATCGACCGCATCGTCCGCCACCAGCCCATGACCCCGAGAAATAAGCTCAAGGCCCAGCTCGCTTTTGCCGAGACCAGATTCTCCGGTGATCAACACCCCCATCCCCAAGATGTCCATGAAAACGCCATGCATGGTCGAGCGTTCGGCGAAATGTTTGGACAGGTAGGCGCGCAAGACGTCGACAACAAACGCCGCGGACTCATGCGTGGTGAACAAGGGGATTTGCGCCCGCTCGCACATGGACAGTAACTCTGGCGGGGCGGTTTGCCCGTCAGCGAGAAAGATGGCAGGGGGCTCCAGGGTGACGATGCGCGCGACACGGCGCGCGCAATCAGCGCCCTCACCTCGGGCAAGGTAAGCCACCTCTCGCTCACCCAAGACCTGTACACGGTAGGGGTGGATGTAGTTCAGGTAACCGACAAGGTCAGCGCCGGACCGGGCGGCGCGAATGGCGAGCTCATCGAAGCGCCGCTCAGACGCACCATGGCCGCCCAACCAATCTAACTTGAGACGCGCCCGATGGGCCTCAAACAACACATCCGCACTGATGACCGTGGGGCGCATGTGTTTTTACCGTTCGTTAGGCCGGAATGTGTGCCGACTGCCAGTTGGCAACAAGCTGGTGAAGGGTTTCTGATGTGTCAGCGGTTTTCATGCGCTCGCGCAGCTCGCTGTCGCTGAGGATTTCTGCAATTTCGCTGAGGATTTCGAGGTGCTTTTGGGTCGCCGCTTCGGGGACCAACAGGCAGATCAGGAGGGTGACGGGCTGCTCGTCAGGGGCGTCAAATGCGATGGGCGCTGCGAGCTGAAAAACCGCAGCCATGGGCTGCTTCAACCCTTTGATACGTCCGTGGGGAATCGCCACCCCGTGCCCTAACCCGGTGGAGCCCAGGCGCTCGCGCGCGAAAAGGCTGTCAGTAACCAATGATCGGTTCAGGTCGTGGCGGGTTTCGAATAACAAACCCACCTCTTCAAATGCACGCTTTTTGCTTGAGGCATCAAGACCAACAGCGACCTGTTCAAGCGGCAATATTGCAGACAAACGATTCATGAAATTCCTCTGATGCAACGCAACGACCGCACAGTGTGCCGCATTGCGCCCAAGCCATCAAGAAAAAGCCACCTAAAGTAAGGTGGCTTGTTGCAGTGCGCCATTTTTACCACTTTTTAGGCGTTATGCCTAAAAAGTGGCGCGAAGACTACATCATTCGCTTAGCAGGTTGATGATTATGCGCCTGGGCCTTGTCTTTGTGGCGCAGCACTTGTCGGTCCATTTTGTCTGCCAAGTCATCCAGAGCGGCGTACAAGTCAGCGTGGGCACTCTCAGCAAACAAGTCCTTTCCCTTCACATGAATATTGCATTCGGCGCGCTGACGCAGGTCTTTTTCTTTGAGGTTATCAATCGTCAGCAAAACTTTGACGTCGACGACTTGGTCAAAGTGGCGCGTAATCCGGTCGAGTTTGGTGGTGACATAAGCCCGCAAAGCAGGGGTCACATCAAGATGGTGTCCGCTGATTGTCAAGTTCATAATTAAGCCTCCTCAGCTCAGGGTGACGAAACAATGGGCGGGGTGAGCGGTCCCGCCCAAAGCGAGTTTGACCGACTCAACCCCACTATGCACCCCGTATCAGGGTTTGGCAACCATGCACCGCAGCAATGGTCTAAAAGGATACTTAGGTATCTATTTTCGGTGCGCTTATGGGCCCCTTACCCTCCGGCACTTGAATCCGCCGGATGAGCCACACCGAGGCAAAGCTTGCCAAGGTGCCCAACAGCGCCGTGATCCAGTACCCGGTCACCTGGCCGTCCGCTGAGCGGCCAATGATCAAACCGCCAACCAACGCGGCCAGCCCCATCGCGAAAGACTGTAAGGCGCCTGAGATGGCCATGAATGTACCGCGTCGCCTGGGATTGGCTGCGGCCGACACAACGGCCATGCTGGGGATCATTCGGCCACTCACGATGACGAAAAACAGCACATAAACCAAGGTCAACACCCAAAAGGGCGCGGGTGGCATGAGGGTCAGGGTGAACAGCGGTATGCCCACCAACGCGGCGAGACGCTCGTACATGTAGCGCTTACCCAGGCGGTCAGACAGCACGCCAATCCACCGCGCGCTCACCAATGTTGCCGCACCGCCAGCCAAGTAAAGCAGCGGGATATCTCGGTTGGATACAGCCAAGTTGGTCTCGAGATAAATCGTGATGTAGGGAATGATCATGAAACCCGTCAGGATGCTGACCATCGTGAAAGCGAACGACCACTGGTGATTCCGCTCTTGGACGGTGGCCACAATCTCGCCCCAGACCGAGTGGCGGTCGGGGTGGTCCAAGTGGGCGCGCAATTGCGGCACTGTCCAATAAGCCATGGCGCCGAAGACACCACACAAACCCACCACCAGCCAAAAAGGCGCATGCCACGAAAATGCGGCAGCGAGGTACAACCCCAACGGCACACCGGCAACCGTGGACACCGAAAAGGACGACATCACCACACCCATGGCTCGACCACGCCGCTCGAATGGCACCACGTCAGCCAAGATCGTTTGAATCAGCGCCGACAAAACGCCACCAAAGAGACCCGCGCCCACCCGTGCAACAAAGAACTGGCCGTAAGTCATGGCCAGCGCGCACCCCATGGTGGACAGTGCGAAAAGCGTATAGAGCACCACCAACAAACGCTTTCGATCAAAGCGGTCCAGGTAGGCGGATGCGGCCAAGCCCGATGCACCGGCGGAAAAGGTGTAGGCCGAGACGAGGGCGCCGAACTGGGCATCGCTGATATCGAACAACCGCGTGAACTGGGGCCCCAGCGGCATCATCACCATGAAGTCCAATATGTAGGTGAACTGAATGCCCGCCAATGTCAGCAGCAGCCAGCGCTCCCGCTGCGGTGTAAGGGTGGTGTGGGACATAGGCACCTGCGCGTAAAGCCGCCACTGTAACTGATCATTGGGCGCCCGATTGACATGTTTGCCACACACAGCGCCGGCAGGCTTGGTTACAAGCGCGAGTGGATGAGATAATGTCGCCTTCAACAACAATGGAGATTCTCCTTGGAAGCCAGTCCCAGTTGCTTGCTTTCAGTTCAGATTCGCCTGGTGAGCGCGCACCGTAAGCGCTAGGCCACCAGTGCATGTTCGGGCTGAAAGCGCAGACCACCCTTTCAGCCTGACTGACCCTCGCCGTCAGTGGCCCCCGACACCCTAACCGGAAGTGCCCCATGCTCAACGTGTTCACTTTGGCCAATGGCCGCTTGTTTCAAGAAGAAATCGAATCGCTCGAGGATCTGAAGCGCTTCAAACCCATTTGGGTTGACCTTGACGAGCCAACCGCTGAGGAAAAAATGTGGGTCAAGCAGACCTACAACCTCAGCATTCCCGACGATGCGATGGCGGACGACATCGAGGAATCTGCGCGTTTTTACGAAGAAGACAACGGCGAAATGCACATTCGCAGTGACTTCTTGATTTATGACGACGAAAACCCGCGCTCCGTGCGCGTCGCGTTCATCTTGAACCAAAACGCGGCGAATGCCGGCAGCGGCGTTTTGTTCTCTATCCACGACCAAGACGTGCCCGTTTTCCGTCTGCTGCGGATGCGTGCGCGACGTCTGCCAGGATTAATTACGGACGCAAAAGACGTGCTACTGGCACTTTTCGATGCGGACGCCGAGTATTCGGCCGACACGCTGGAAGAAATTTACGACCAGCTGGACACCGTGAGCCGTAGCGTCCTGTCAGGCGATGTGACGGATGAAACTGCGGGAAAGGTGCTGTCAGCCATTGCGCGAGACGAGGACATGTCCGGCCGCATTCGCCGAAATGTGATGGATACCCGCCGGGCCGTCAGCTTTCTCATGCGGGCTCGCATGCTCAACGCCGACCAGTTTGAGGACGCGCGACAAATTCTGCGCGACCTCGACTCGCTCGACTCGCACACGGCGTTTTTGTTCGATAAGATTAACTTTTTGATGGACGCTACGGTTGGTTTTATCAACATCAACCAGAACAAGATCATCAAGATCTTCTCGGTGGCCAGCGTCGCCTTGTTGCCCCCAACACTGATTGCCAGCCTCTACGGTATGAACTTCCGGTTCATGCCCGAAACGCAGTGGGCATACGGCTATCCGATGGCACTTGGCATGATGGCTTGTTCGGCGATCATACCGATGCTTTATTTCCGCAAGCGCGGTTGGCTGGGCTAACGTCCAGCGCCCGAAGGCGCTGGCTGGCCTCACTTAACCGCGCAATTCGCGGCGCAACACCTTACCCACAGGCGTCTTAGGCAACTCGGGACGGAACTCAATTGTCTTGGGCAGCTTATACGCTGTCAGGTTGGTACGGCAATGGTCGCGGATGACTTCTTCGGTCAAATTAGACGACTTCTTCACCACCACCAACTTAACCGCTTCACCCGTTTTGTCATCGGGCTCGCCCACGCAGGCGCACTCTAAAACACCAGGGAGTTGAGACACGACGTCTTCAATTTCATTGGGATAAACATTGAAGCCGGACACCAAAATCATGTCTTTCTTGCGGTCAACGATTTTGAACTCACCGTTCTCATCCTGGATACCGATGTCACCCGATTTGAAATAGCCGTCTGCGGTCATCACTTTGGCCGTTTCATCGGGACGCTGCCAATAACCAGCCATGACCTGCGGGCCTTTGATCGCGATCTCGCCCGGCTGACCGATTGGCACCTCATTGCCATCGTCATCCAAACATTTCATGTAGGTGCCAGGGATTGGCACACCAATCGTGCCGGTGAACTGGCGGCTTGTCGTTGGGTTACAGCAAGCGGAAGGCGAGGTCTCGGACAGGCCATAGCCCTCGCAAATCGGGCAGCCCGTCTTCTCAAGCCACAACTTAGCAACCCCGCTTTGCACAGCAGTACCGCCGCCCAGCGAGACGCGCAAATGGCTCCAGTCAACCGTGTTGAAGTCAGGGTGATTGGCCAACCCGTTGAACAAGGTGCTCACTGCCGGAAAGAGGTGGAAGCGGTGCTTGGTCAACTCTTTGAGTACCGCCGGCAAGTCACGCGGGTTGGGAATCAGCACGGTCTTGCCGCCCATGTGCATCGTCAGCATCATGTTCACGGTGAACGCAAAGATGTGATACAGCGGCAACGCACAGATGGCACACAACTGCTCGTCCGGTGGCAATCCACGCATGGCAGGCGCGTTCCACTGCTCTGACTGAATGACGTTGGCAACGAGGTTACGGTGCAAAAGCACAGCACCCTTTGAAACCCCCGTCGTACCCCCGGTGTACTGCAAAACAGCGACATCCTCGCCCGTGATGTCAGGCACGGTTAACTTGCCTCGCTTGCCGCGGGCAATGGCATCATTAAAACGAACGGCACCGGGCAAGTCGAACTCAGGCACCATCTTTTTGACGTTGCGGACGACGTAGTTGACCAAGCCGCCTTTAAGGGCCCCCAACATGTCACCCATCGACGTCAACACGACATGCTTGACCGCGGTGTTTGCAATGCACGCCTCAAGCGTGGCGGCAAAGTTTTCGATAATGACGATCGCTTTGGCACCGGAATCCTTAAGCTGGAACTCCAACTCGCGTGCGGTATAGAGCGGATTCACGTTGACAACCACCATACCGGCACGCATCAACGCGGCAACCGCTACAGGGTACTGGGGTGTGTTGGGCATCATGAGCGCCACGCGGTCGCCCTTTACCAGTCCAAGGCCCTGAAAATAGGCGCCCAACGAAACGGCGGCTTGATCAATGGTTTGATAGGTGATGGCCTTTCCCAAAAAGCTCACACACGTGCGATCGCTGTATTTGGCGAAATTACTGTCGAGTAGGTCCACCAACGATTCGTAGGCACTTGTATCCACGTCGGCGGGCACACCGTCAGGATACTTTGACAGCCACGGACGCGCGCTTGATTCTGACAACATTCATCTCTCCATTTATATTTTTTCGACGTCTTGCATCCAATCTGACACAAAACTGACGTAACTATACCGAAGCGGGAATCTCCCTGCACAGGAGGGAAACCCTTGGTCAAAGGGGCAAAAAAAAGGGTGTCCATGGACACCCTTTTTTAAACCGAGAACGAGAGCGCTAAGCGCTTACTCCATGGCTTTCGTCATGTCCTCAATGACTTTTTTGGCATCGCCAAAGACCATCATGGTCTTGTCCATGTAGAACAGTTCGTTGTCGAGACCGGCATAACCCGCGGCCATTGATCGCTTGTTCACAATCACTGTTTTGGCCTTGTAAGCCTCAAGAATAGGCATGCCGTAAATCGGGCTGCCTTTGGTATGCGCCGCCGGGTTCACCACGTCGTTTGCACCCAAAATGATCGCCACATCAGCCTGACCAAATTCGCTGTTGATGTCTTCCATCTCAAATACCTGGTCGTAGGGCACTTCGGCCTCGGCCAAAAGCACGTTCATGTGGCCAGGCATCCGACCGGCAACCGGGTGAATGGCGTACTTCACCGTAACGCCCATCTCGGTCAACTTATGCGCCAACTCCTTAACCGCGTGCTGGGCCCGAGCAACGGCCAGTCCGTACCCAGGCACAATGACGACGGTCTCAGCGTTACCCAAAATAAAGGCGGCATCGTCGGCACTGCCGCTCTTGACATTGCGCTGCACGGCGCTGCCAGCGGCGGCGTCACCCGCTTCACCACCGAAGCCACCCAAGATCACGCTGAAAAAGGACCGGTTCATCGCTTTACACATGATGTAGCTGAGAATGGCCCCTGAACTGCCGACCAAACTACCGGCAATGATCAACATGCTGTTGTTGAGGGAGAAACCGATACCCGCTGCCGCCCAGCCCGAGTAGCTGTTCAACATGGACACCACCACTGGCATGTCTGCGCCGCCGATCGGGATGATCAGCAACACGCCCAAAATAAAGCCCAACAGCGTCACAAGTGCGAAGTCGGTTGCGCTCTCGGTGGCCCAGAAACCAAAGCAAAAGAAAAGCGCCAACAAGCCCAGTGCGGCATTCAATTGGTGTTGACCTTTGAAGGTCACCGGCGAGCCTTGGAATAAGCGGAATTTGTACTTGCCCGACAGCTTGCCAAACGCAATCACGGAGCCAGAGAACGTGATGGCGCCAATGAACGAGCCCAGAGCCAACTCAATTCGGTTGCCGCCAGGAATCGGCAGGCCTGCCGCAGCGATGCCAAAAGCTGCTGGCTCAAGGGCCGCCGCCGCCGCGATACATACCGCAGCCAGACCAATCATGCTGTGCATGAAGGCAACCAACTCTGGCATCTTGGTCATCTCAACGCGTTTCGCCATGAGAGTGCCAGCGGCGCCGCCGACAACCAATGCAACAAAAACGTAACCCAAGCCAACCAGCGAGCCGCCAGACAACTCATAAATCAACGCAGCGGTCGTGCCCACAGCAATGGTCATACCGACCATACCGAAGACGTTGCCGCGAATCGACGTGGTGGGGTGCGACAAGCCCTTTAAGGCTTGAATAAAGCAAACACTGGCTACCAAATACAGGAGCGTCACAACGTTCATGCTCATGCTTGTTCTCCTGATTTCGCGGGGCGCTCTTTCTTTTTAAACATTTCAAGCATCCGGCGGGTGACCATGAACCCGCCAAACACGTTGACCGCAGCCAGCGCAACGGCGACCACGCCCAATGTTTTACCCAAACCCGTCTCGGTTTGGGCAGCGGCCAGCATGGCGCCAACAATAACGATGGCGGAAACCGCGTTGGTCACGGCCATCAGCGGCGTGTGAAGCGCGGGCGTGACGGTCCAAACGACGTGATAACCGACGTAGATAGCCAACACAAAAATAATGAGGTTGGTGATGGTTGGGTCAATGAGTTCCATGGGGTCCTACTGATCTCTGAGTTGATGTGAATGGGGCTTCAAGCGCGCAGCACTTGGCCGTCACGGGTCACCAGGCAAGCGGCGACGATGTCATCTTCCATGTCAATATGAAAGCCTTTTTCTTTGTCGACGACCAGCTTCATGAAGTCAAGGACGTTGCGGGCGTAAAGCGCAGAGGCGTCGGCCCCGACCATCGCTGCCAAGTTCGTGTGGCCCACGATCCGAACGCCGTTCGGCGTTGTCACAACTTGGTCTGCTTGCGTGAGCGGGCAGTTACCGCCAGCGGCGCCATGCGGACCAACGGCGCCACGACCAGCGGCAATGTCAACAATGACTGCCCCTGGTTTCATGCTGGCAACCATCTCCTCGGAAATCAACTCGGGCGCTGGGCGACCTGGAATCAAAGCCGTACTGATCACCACGTCAGCCAACGCAATGCGCTTAGCGACCTCCACGCGCTGACGCGTCAACCAACTTGCGGGCATAGGTTTGGCGTAGCCACCCACACCTTCAGCCGCCTCACGCTCTTCAGCTGTTTCAAAGGGAACATCGATGAACTTGCCGCCCAGCGATTCAATTTGCTCTTTCACGCTGGGGCGAACATCGCTTGCTTCGATGACGGCGCCCAGACGCTTGGCGGTCGCGATCGCTTGCAAGCCCGCAACACCCACACCCAAAATCACCACGCGCGCCGCCTTGACGGTACCGGCCGCCGTCATCAGCATGGGGAAAAAGCGCTGGTACTCGTTGGCAGCCAGCAGCACCGCTTTGTAACCAGCGATGTTGGCCTGCGACGACAAAACGTCCATGCTCTGCGCGCGTGTTGTTCGGGGAGCGGCCTCGAGCGCAAAGCCTGTCAGGCCGGCCTGCGCGAGACGCGCCAAGCCGTCGGCATCAAAAGGGTTCAACATGCCGATGACGGTGGCGCCCTTCGTCATCTTGGCGACTTGCGCCGCATCAGGCGTTCGGACGACCAGTACAAGCTCGCAGCCCAATGCACCATCGGCATCCACGATGGCCGCACCCACCGCCGTGTAAGCGCTGTCGGGACAACTCGCAGCGATACCCGCACCCGACTGAACGCAAACGGTGTGACCTTGCGCAACCAACTTTTTAACCGTTTCGGGTGTTGCCGCAACCCGGGTCTCGCCGGCTTGTGTTTCGGCAGCGACGCCAATCTTCATGTTGAATTCTCCATTGGACAGAGGAACAGGGGCCCAAATATAAGCAAGCGCTAAATCTACAAACCGCTCGGGTTTGGCGAGCCAAAGTGGCCCTATTGTAAAGAAGTTGGCCTCTAAAGGCGTGATAATCGGCGGATGTCACGTCAACGTTGGAAACCCAGTGCGACCGTTGCGGCCATCATGGCCCGCGAGGATGGCCGATACCTGCTCGTCGAAGAACACACGCCAGAGGGGGTCAGACTGAATAATCCGGCTGGGCACCTTGATCCGGGCGAAAGCCCCGAGGACGGCTGTGCGAGAGAGGCCCTTGAGGAGACGGCACACACCTTCACGCCAACAGCGTTGGTGGGCATTTACTTGGCCCGATTCCAACGTCCCCGACACAACGCCAAGGACGAAGACGTGACGTATTTGCGCTTCGCTTACACCGGCGATGTGGGCGCTCTTGACCCAACACGCAAGCTCGACCGCGGCATCATCCGCGCCGTTTGGATGAGCCCCGATGAGATCCGTGACTCGCAACACCTGCACAGAAGTCCGCTTGTCTGGCAAAGCATTCAAGACCACCTGGCTGGCAAACGCTATGACATGGGTTTGGTTTTTACCCATCCCTCTGTCTGGACGATGACCGCCCCATGACCATCGACACCATTGCACTGCTCGCTGTTGCCGCATTCAGCGCCGGCGTCTTGAACGCCATTGCCGGAGGCGGGAGCTTTCTAACGTTTCCTGCGTTGGTATTTGCAGGCGTTCCGCCGATCTCTGCCAACGCCACGAGCGCTTTGGCAGTAAGCCCCGGTTATGCCGGCAGCATCTTTGGCTTCAAGCAAGAGCTTGCGGCACTCCCCCGCCGGCTGCTGTTGCAAGAGTTCGCCGTTGCGTCTGCGGGCGGACTTATCGGCGCCTTGCTGTTACTGGTCACCCCCGCCAAAGTCTTCTCAGGTCTGATTCCGTGGCTGCTGATGTTTGCAACCCTTCTTTTTGCGCTGGGGCCCTGGCTCGCCGCGCGAAACAAAGCCAGAAGCGGCGAACCCAACGTGGCCACGCACCTCCAGGGCGCACGGTTTTTTGGCTTGCTTGGCGTTTGCATTTACGGCGGTTACTTCAATGGAGGCCTGGGTATTTTGCTGATGGCGCTGTATGGCTTGGTGGGTGAAAGCCGTTTGCACACGGTCAACGCACTGAAAAACGTTAACTCCCTGGTTCTCTCTTTGTTATCCGTTGCCGCCTTTGTGTGGGCGGGTGCCGTGGCTTGGCCGGAAGGTCTGTTGATGATGGCTTGCGCCACGGTCGGCGGCTTCAGCGGAGCGAAACTCGCCAAACGGATGCCCATCGCTTGGGTCCGCGCCGTGGTGATCGCCACGGGTCTCACCATGACCATCGTCTTTTTTATCAGAAGTTAGCCATGGCCTTGTCACGTGTCGTCGTCGGTTTATCGGGTGGGGTCGACTCTGCCGTTACCGCGCATCTCCTGAAGCAGCAAGGCCATGAGGTGGTGGGTATCTTCATGAAAAACTGGGAAGACGATGACGACTCAGCCTACTGCTCGAGCAACATCGATTTCGTCGATGCGGCGGCGGTGGCCGATGTGGTGGGTATTGAGATCGAGCATGTTAACTTTGCGGCGGAATACAAAGACCGGGTATTTGCAGCGTTTGTCAGTGAATATCAGGCAGGGCGGACGCCGAACCCAGACATCCTTTGCAACGCAGAGATTAAATTCAAGTCATTTCTCGATCACGCGATGCGCTTGGGTGCGGACCATATCGCGACGGGGCATTACGCCCGCGTTCGCCAGAAGAATGGCCAATTTGAGTTGCTCAAAGGCTTGGATAACAGCAAGGACCAGAGCTACTTTTTGCACCGCCTGAACCAAGCGCAACTCAGCAAGACGATGTTCCCGGTCGGTGAGCTGCACAAGACACAGGTGCGACAAATTGCGCAAGACATCAAACTGCCCAACGCCAAGAAAAAGGATTCCACGGGTATTTGCTTTATTGGCGAGCGACCATTCCGTGAGTTTTTGAATCGGTACATCTCACAGACACCTGGGCCCATCAAAGACGACACAGGGCGAACCATTGGTCAACACGTTGGCTTGAGTTTTTATACGCTGGGCCAACGCCAAGGTCTCGGTATCGGGGGGCTCAAAACCAAGGGACAAGCGCGCGGCACCAGCGATCACGCACCGTGGTTCGTCGCACGCAAAGACATGGCGAGCAATACCCTGTGGGCCGTGCAAGGACACGACCACCCTTGGCTGCTCACCAAACAACTGCGCGCCCTGGACATGAGCTGGGTCGCCGGCGAGCCACCGGCCGCCGACAACCTTGGCGCCGTCGCCGCCAAAACACGCTATCGGCAAAGCGACGCACCCTGCCACCTCCAAACCGAGGGCGCCTCGGTCATTAACCTGACCTTTCCAGACCCCCAATGGGCCGTGACACCCGGCCAAAGCGCTGTGCTGTACGACGGCGAGATCTGTTTGGGCGGCGGCGTCATCAACTGACATCAACTCAAAAAGGCGCACGTGACCCGACAAAAATCGATTGTTCTTCTGGATGGCGGCATGGGCCAAGAGCTCATCAAACGCTCCAAGCACGCTGTCACGCCGCTGTGGTCAACCACCGTCTTGCGCGATGAACCTGCACTCGTCACAGCCGTCCACGCCGATTACATCAAAGCCAACGCGCGTGTCATCACCTTGAATAACTACAGCGCAACGCCCATACGATTGGGTGCGAATGGCTTGGCAAATGAGTTTGAAAGCTTGCACCTCGCTGCCATCGAAGCCGCCAGATTGAGCATCGCGCAAACCCGACCCCAACACCCCGTGCGTGTTGCCGGCTGTCTGCCGCCCCTGGTCAGCAGCTATCACGCATCGGACGTCCCATCCGAGGACGCGTGTTTGACCGACTACCGCGCATTGGTTGCTGCTCAGATCAGTGGCGTCGATTTGTTTTTGTGCGAAACCCTCACAACCGTTCGCGAGGTCGAAACGGCGACAACCGCGGGGGTTGAGAGCGGTAAGCCCGTTTGGGTGGGGATGACCGTCGATGACCAAGACGGCACGCGCCTGCGCTCGGGTGAGTCGTTGGCCAATGCCGTGGCAGCGGCCAAGGCCTGTGGCGCAGCAGCGGTATTGATCAATTGCTCGTGGCCCGAAGCGATTACACAAGGGCTACCCGTTTTGGCCGCCAGCGGATTGCCTTTCGGAGGCTACGCCAACGGCTTCACCAACGCGGCGTCTTTGGTCGCTGGCAGCACGGTTGCCGGGCTCGCCGTGCGCCGTGATCTCGACCCTGAAGCCTACGCAAAACACGCCATGGGGTGGGTGGCCATGGGTGCCCGCATTGTTGGCGGCTGTTGCGAGGTGGGGCCGGCGCACATCAGCCATCTGAGTGAATGCCTGGATCAGGCCGGTTATGCCATCACAGCAGCGCTGTGATGTTCTTTGATTTAGTAAGAATATTAATCATATAGGGATATTTTCTATTCTTTTGCGTAGACTTTGTATTCTTTTTTACTACAAAGTCTTTCATGGAAAACACCCTTAACACCCGCATCAACGCCGCACCTGCCATCGAAACCAACAACGATGCTGATTTAGTCATCCATCCCAGCGATGGCCACTTTGAGTTGTTACTGGACCCTCGGTATCCCGACTCAGGACTTCAGTACAAAGAGTCGGGCGGGGCATGCGCCGCCCGCTTTTCCAGCTGCTACGACATTGACGTGACCATGGAACACTGCCCGCCCGGCTGCACGGTGACGGCGGTGGCCTACTATCTTTACAACATGGAGTGGTGGGTGTTGAGCCCCTGGAACCTCAACCCGGGTCTGCGCTGCGACATGATGCGGCCCAACACAGAGGCGGGCCTACAAGTTGGCGTGCTGTCGCAACAAGGCCATCGCTTTTTCGGCGGAACAGGCCTCATCTTGTCCCAGTCGCTGTTCTTCTATCAGTCTTGGAAAGAGGGCGCCGAGCCAAACCCCAGCGACCCCGCGATCCTTCGCGTCAAAATGCAACGCTTACTCTGATCGCGCAATCAGAACGGGATGTCGTCATCCATGTCATCAAAGCCTGTCGCGGCTGGGGCTTGCGGGGCGGCTTGGCGGGGCGCTGGCGCAGCAGCTGGCGCAGCCGCGCGCGGCGCACTCCCACCGTATGACTGACCACCGCCCTCGCTCGGGCCGCCCATCCCCTCACGGCCGCCCAACAGCTGAAGCTCGGTAGCGATGATGTCGACAGTGTTTTTCTCGACGCCCGACTGGTCGGTGTATTTGCCGTACTTCAGACGGCCTTCCACGTAAATGGGCCGGCCTTTTTTAACGTACTCGCCCGCAATTTCTGCCAGCCGCTCGTAAAAGGTCACCCGGTGCCATTGCGTATCCTCAATCATCTCGCCGGAGTTGCGGTCCTTGCGACGGCTGGTGGTCGCAATGCTCACGTTCGCGACGGCTTGGCCAGACGGCATATAGCGAACTTCGGGATCACGCCCGCAATTACCAATGAGGATGACTTTATTGACTGATGCCATGACACAAAATCCTGTTAACGATTAACACCACGCCAGCAAGGGGCGGCGACATTGCAAATTTCCCACAATTCGGGGTTGATGGTGACATTGTGCCCCAACCAATACGGGGAAGTCCAAAAGTCCATGCCAAAATGGCAGGGTCGGCATGCAAAACGAAGAACCCAATTTCCTAAAAAACCTTCAAGACGAATTGTCGGACGGTAAGGCGTGGCTGGGTCGCGCGATCGTGATGGCCTACGCGGCCATGGCCGGCCTCGCAGTGGTGATTTTTACCATCATGAGCGAACAGGCTTACGAGTGGTTTAGCCACATTTACAGCGCACAGCCAATGGCTGTTCTCATCTGGACGCCTGCCCTCACGGCAGGCATCGTCTGGCTCACCCGGCGGTATGCACCGGGTGCGGCGGGATCAGGTATTCCGCAAGTGATGGCGACCCTTGACCCCGCGCTACCCGCATCCCATCGCAGCCACTTTGTATCGCTCAAACTGACCTTTGCAAAAATGGTACTTGGCGCTGCCGGTATGTTGGCAGGGCTGTCGATGGGGCGTGAGGGCCCATCGGTTCAGGTCGCCGCGGGCGTCATGCACGATGCGCGCCGCTGGTTGCGCCCGGGCTCCGCCATGAATGAACACGCACTGTTGGTAGCGGGCGGTGCCGCCGGTATTGCTGCGGCTTTCAATGCACCCCTGGCGGGCGTTGTGTTTGCCATCGAGGAGCTGTCGCGCAAACTCGAGTCCCGTAACAGCGGTTTGATCATTGCCGCGATTGTGCTTGCCGGTCTGATTGGCGTCTCCGCCTTTGGGAACTACGCCTACTTTGGCTCGATGGTCGTCCCGACCCTCGACTGGAGCGTCTTCCTGCCTGCCCTGCTCGTCATCATTTGTTGCGGTGCGTTTGGCGGTTTGTTCTCTCGGCTGTTGGCGGCCTCGCTGACCGGCTCTCCCGATCGGTTTAGCGACTACCGCGCGCGATACCCGATTCGCTTTGCCGCAGCGGGTGGTTTCGTCATCGCCATCATTGGCCTTGTCACGCACGGTGCTACTTTTGGCGCCGGTGGCGAAGAAGTCCGGGCCATGTTGACTGGCGAAGCCGATATTTCAAAGCTGTACTTTCTGCTGAAACTCATTGCCACATGGATCACCACGTGGTGTGGCGTCCCAGGCGGCATCTTCGCGCCATCGCTATCGATCGGCGCGGGCATCGGTCATGACGTGGCTCAGCTGACCCTCAGCGTCGATAACCAATTGGCGCTGCCGGCATTGATCGCCATGGGCATGGCAGGCTTCTTGGCCGCCGTTACACAGGCGCCCTTGACGTCTTTCATCATCGTGATGGAAATGCTGGACGGTCGCCCAATGGTGCTCTCATTGATGGCCTCGGCGATGATCGCCAGCCTGATCTCGCGGCTCATCAGCCGACCGCTTTACACCACGCTGTCGGAGCACATGATTTCGAAAGTCACCGGCCAACCGGTGACGCCCTCGAAGCACGACTGAGCGGCGTGCCCGACCGCATCATGCGTTAGTGCGTCGCCTGATTCGGCTGTAGCCCACGTACGAATGCGCCCCAAAGAAGCAGCCAGCAGGCGCAAACCGCAAAAACGGTTTGCGCACTGGTTACCTGTAACAGCCAGCCCCCCAATGCGCCCCCCACAAAAAAGCCGAGGCTCTGGGCGGTGTTGAAAACCCCAAGGGCCGCCCCCCGGTACTCAGGGATCACAAACTTCGAGACCAAACTGGGCTGACTCGCCTCCATCGCGTTGAACCCGATGAAAAACAAAAACAACAAGAACCCAACGAACCACAAACCAGAGCTACCCCCCCAAGTGGCTGTCGCACCGGTGTGCAGGTAGGCGTAAAAACCCACCTGGGCGATCCCCAAACAAGCCACTGCCGTGAGCAAAACACCCCGCAAATAGCCGCGTCGCTCGAGCCGAAACAGCACGCCGCCGAGAACCACCAAAGAGCCCAAAACGGCGGGCAAATAAATTTGCCAATGGGACACCTTTATCAGGCCAGACTGGACCAGCAAATCAGGAATCACCATCCACATCGCCAATTGGATGGCGTGCAGACTGAAAACCCCAAAATTCAAACGCAAAAGTTGGGTGTTTTGAATGACGGTGCGAAGACCCTTGAGGGGATTGACACGCAAGCGCAACGCCGGCGCTTTGGGAACCCAAAATACAACCGCAAAAACACCGATACCCGCCAACACAGCGGTTAGCGTAAAAAGGCCCGACAGCCCAATGACCGCATTCAATCCCGGCGCAATGACCAGCGACAACACGAACATCAAAGATATGCTGACGCCCACCAAGGCGATCCCTTTGGTTCGCACGCTGTTCCGGGTCAAGTCAGCCAAGAGCGCCGTCACCGCCGCCGAGATGGCGCCGCTGCCTTGAAGCGCCCGGGCCATGAGCAACGTTTCAATGTCTTGCGCGGCAGCGGCCAAGGCACTGCCAGCGGCAAACAAAACCAACCCAAAGATGATGACTGGCTTACGGCCCCAGCGGTCGGAGGCGATTCCGAACGGTATCTGGAGGCAGGCCTGCGCGAGCCCATAAATCCCAAAAGCCAAGCCGACCTGCGCAACATTTGCACCACCCGGGTAGCGCGCGGCCTCTAAAGCGAAAACGGGCAAGACAAGGAACAGGCCCAACATGCGCAGCGCGAATAAACTGGCCAGTGACAAGCTGGCGCGGCGCTCCAGCGAGGTCATGCGAAGCGCAGCAGTGGCGTTGGAGGCAGTAGGGATCATGGCAAAAAGACGACCGTAACGCCGCATTATGGCAATTGTTAGCCGTAGCGGTTTATCATGTTGGGTTGCCCTTTTCGCGAATTTTGGCTTGTGAATCACCTTTCTCCCTCTGCTGCTGCCCTAGACGCCATGCTTGACGCCGAGTCATCGGCGCGCCCGACCCAACCCGCGCGAGCCATCGCTGTGCGGGGCGCAAGGACTCACAACCTCAAAAATATTGATGTCGACTTACCGCGCGATCAGTTGGTGGTCATCACAGGCATCAGCGGATCAGGCAAGTCGAGCTTGGCATTCGACACCCTCTACGCGGAGGGGCAGCGCCGATACGTCGAGAGCCTCTCGACCTACGCGCGTCAGTTTTTGCACATGATGGACAAGCCCGATGTCGACCTCATCGAAGGCCTCTCGCCCGCCATCGCCATCGAACAGAAGGCAACCAGTCACAACCCCCGCTCGACCGTGGGAACGGTGACCGAGATTCACGATTACCTGCGTCTGCTCTACGCCCGTGCAGGGACGCCCCATTGTCCCGACCACGACCGCCCCCTTCAAGCCCAGAGCGTCAGCCAGATGGTCGACGCGGTGTTAGCCCTGCCGGAAGACACCAAAATCATGATTTTGGCGCCAGTGGCACGCGAGAAAAAGGGCGAATTTCTCGACCTTTTCGCGCAGATGCAAGCCAAGGGCTACGTTCGGTTCCGCATCGATGGCGCCATCCGAGATGCCGATGCATTACCCGAACTCAAAAAGAATGAGAAGCACGACATTGACGTCGTCGTTGACCGCCTGAAGGTGCGCGCCGACCTCAAGCAGCGCTTGGCTGAGAGCTTCGAAGCCGCACTGCGTTTGGCAGACCAACGCGCCATTGCCATGGAAATGGACACTGGCAAACAGCACCTGTTCAGCGCCCTTTATGCCTGCCCCAGCTGCACCTATTCTTTGGGCGAGCTTGAGCCACGCCTGTTCTCATTCAACTCGCCGATGGGCGCATGCCCAAGCTGCGATGGACTGGGGCACACCGATGTTTTCGACCATAACCGAGTGGTGGCATTCCCAAGCCTGAGCCTGGCCAGTGGCGCGATCAAAGGGTGGGATCGTCGCAACGAACATTACTTCAGCATTTTGGAGTCGTTGGCAAAGCACTATGGGTTCGATATCGACACGCCATTTGAAGACCTGCCTGCCGCGACGCAAGCCGTCATTTTGAACGGCTCTGGCGATGAAGCCATCAAGTTCAGTTACCTCATGGGATCGGGCGAATCCGGTGGTCGAAAGGTCACAAAAAAGCACCCCTTCGAAGGGGTCATTCCCAATTTTGAACGCCGACTGCGCGAAACCGAGTCGGCCGCTGTCAGGGAAGAGCTGAATCGCTATCGGTCGACACAAAATTGCCCTGATTGCAAAGGTACCCGACTTCGGCGCGAGGCCCGTCACGTCTTCATGGGCGAAGGTGAGCAGCGCCGCGCCATTTTTGACATCAGCCATGTCACGCTGGGTGACGCGCAGCGCTACTTTCAGGACCTCATTCTGCGTGGTGCGAAGGCGGAAATTGCGGACAAAGTGGTGCGCGAAATCGGCTCACGCCTGAAGTTTTTGAATGATGTGGGGCTCAACTACCTCAGCCTCGAACGCAGCGCAGACACCTTGTCTGGTGGCGAGGCTCAACGCATTCGCTTGGCCAGCCAAATTGGCTCCGGTCTGACCGGTGTGATGTATGTGCTTGATGAACCCAGCATCGGTCTTCACCAGCGCGATAACGACCGCCTCATTGGCACCCTCAAACATTTACGCGATTTGGGTAACACCGTTTTGGTCGTCGAACACGACGAAGACATGATTCGCGACGCTGACTACGTCGTCGACATGGGCCCCGGCGCAGGTGTCCATGGCGGGCGGGTGATGGCCGCCGGAACGCCCAGCGCAGTGGCCAACAACCCAGCCTCTCTAACGGGCCAATACCTCACTGGAACCCGCAAAATTGAGGTCCCAAAACAGCGTCTCGAACGGGGCAAGCGGGAAAGCATTGCTGTGATCAACGCCACAGGAAATAACCTGAAGAACGTATCCGTTGAGTTCCCGCTCGGCCTGCTCACTTGCGTCACTGGGGTGTCTGGCTCCGGCAAGTCCACCTTGGTCAATGAGACGCTGTACGCCAGCCTCGCGCGCCACCTGTACCGCGCCAACGAGGAGCCAGCGCCCTGCGACGAAGTCGTTGGCCTGTCGCTGGTTGACAAGGTCATCAACGTCGACCAATCGCCCATCGGACGCACCCCACGCTCAAACCCGGCCACCTACACCGGCATGTTCACCAACATCCGCGAGTTGATGACCGAGACCAACACCGCGCGCGAACGCGGTTATGGCCCGGGACGGTTCTCATTCAACGTGGCCGGCGGTCGGTGTGAGGCATGCCAAGGCGATGGCGTGGTCAAAGTCGAGATGCACTTTTTGCCAGATGTTTACGTCCCCTGCGACGTGTGTTTTGGTAAACGCTACAACCGGGAAACCCTAGAGGTTCAATACAAGGGTAAAAACATTGCCGACATCTTAGGCATGACGGTTGAGCAAGCCTTGGCGTTTTTTGATGCCGTGCCCTCGATTCATCGCAAGTTACAAACGCTCATGGACGTGGGCCTCAGCTACATCAAGCTGGGCCAAAGCGCGACAACGCTCTCTGGCGGTGAGGCGCAACGGATCAAGCTCGCGCTCGAATTATCAAAACGCGACACCGGAAGAACCATCTACATCCTCGATGAGCCCACCACCGGTCTTCACTTCGCTGACATTGAGTTGCTGCTGCGTGTGCTGACACAACTGCGCGACGCGGGTAACACCATCGTGGTGATCGAGCACAACCTTGACGTGATCAAAACAGCGGATTGGCTGATCGACATTGGTCCCGAAGGTGGCGCAGGCGGCGGGTATGTGGTGGCTCAAGGGACACCAGAAACTGTTGCCGGTATCGCCGAAAGTCACACCGGTCGCTACCTGGGGCGACTCCTCCGGCAGTAGCAGCGGTCGATTAATTAGTTCTTATGTATTTGATTGGTTAAATAAAAAACCATTCAAATACATATAAAGTGCTACACCAGTCACTCCCTATTGGAGTGCAACCGGTGAACGCACACATTGACAAACGCCCACGCAAAGGCACCCGACGGGGCCGCAACACATTACCCTGCCCCCATTCTGCCGGGCACCGCTGTTGTCCGATTGTGCGACCTTTGCGTTGTCACCCGCCGATGCGATGCGATCGGGGCACCCATGGGTCTTTATCTCATTTGGGCAAACGCCGATCACGACAGCACGCTGGTACCGCCAGAGAACAGCATTCGAATCGGTCGTGACCACTTCCTAGCGGGAGATGCCCTAGCTGACCTGGTCACAGATATCCAGGTTGCCGCAAACCCAACATCGGGCCTCGACGAGGTGACCGTGATCACAGCAACCGGTGAGATGACGGTGTATGGCTTTGACAAGGCGCAGCAACAGATCGTGCATCAAAGTGATCGGCAACTGAGCCCGAACGACAGCGGAATTTATCGATCGCTTGGGACAATCCTCGGTACGGAGACCGGTCAGCTCTGCCGGCCGACGCTGTCGTTGGATGGTGGGCAATGGTATGTGCAGTGCATGACGCTTGCGGAACGATACCCGCTGAGCTGGTCCGAGGTGGGTGACATCATCGACGTGGCCTTGGGTCAGTTTGCGCTCGACCCCCGCGTCTACATCTGGACACGGACCCCCATTGCCACGGCAAACCCAGCCGGCTGGCAACGACAAGCCAGCCATCTGATGAGTTATCGAGTGGCAGATTTGGCTGTCATGTGTCAGGGGTCTTTAGTCAGTCCGGTTCAAATCGAAATTGATGAATTGATCATCAATGTGCATGCGGTCCACGCGCACTGCCGGCTGGTCTGCACGCGGGCTGATATCGGCACAACTGATGAGCAACTCATCCTGTCTTACTACGATGGGTTGAATGCCGCATTCGATGACTACGAACAAGCCAACGTTTGCTTGGTAATGGTGACAACGCAGGTCGACCCAGCCGAACCCTTGTTGGCTAAATCAATCGCTTCATCAGCCGCTTCACTCTCAATCGCTAACGCCAATGGCCTCGCCATCATTCAGCGCCCGGATGACAACCTCTTATTGGTCTCGACCCTAACAAGTGACTTCGCCACGGTTTGCTACAACACGACTTATAAATTTGACCGAAGCGAACAAGCGTGGCTTCTGGCCGGAGATGCCGCCGTCTTGCGACTGACGATCCCACCAACGGTGTCCAACGCAGATTGGCGATGCGATTTCTTCACGCAGCAATCGAAGCCTGGCGAGCTTTGCATGACCCTGCTCAGGAAATCCACTGATGGCGGACATGGCATCAACCTACAAACCGTTCGCGCGCAAATCCCATTCAACGCTGACGGCTTAATTCAAACGGACATCACACTGCCGCCTTTCGCCGACGCGTTCATAACCAACGATCGAGCGGAAGCGATGGGCTTCCAGTCATTGGCCGCTGATCTCTGCGGCAATAGCCTGATCTACGGTGCGCCTGAATTGTCATCAGAAATCGAGTTCGGCCAAATACTCGGTCTGTATCAGGTGCCACCTTTCGAGGAAAAAATCAACACCATGCCGCCACAGTTGAGCGTGATGTTCAACGACTCAACGGCGCAGTCGAATAACGCAGCCACACATGCCAGCACACACCGAACGATCAACAACAACTTAAACATCGGCATTTTTGATCAGAGCGTCAACGTTCAAGTTGGCAAGTCATGGAGCGACAGCTCAATAAGCAACCACAGCAGCCATTACGCCACCAGCTTGCACGTCTCTGTCAACGTCTCAAAAAACGAACTCCTGCACACGTCCGCCAGTCAATATAACTTTTGGTGCTACCCGCTTTACAAACGAACCGAAGGGGAAACGCCCGTCGGGAGCGTGGTCATTCGGCAACCGATTCAAGAAAACGTGATCGGCATTTACAGCGTCGAAGAATCGACTTTTCCTTACGACCAAGACTATGAGGTTGGGATGCTGTTGAGCTACGTGAATGCCAGCACCCCGAACTACAGCGAGACGGCCCTTTTGTTTCATCCCGTCAGCTTGCCAATCATGGCGAACAGTTCGCAAGCCACGCTGAGCTACAACGAGAACAACTCGACCATGACGGGCACCTCAGTAACAAGCAACACCTCGATCAACGCCGGTGGCTCGCTGAGTCTGCACGGCGGCGGTAGCTTTTGGAAAGTCAGCGACACATTCGCGTATCACCAAGGAACATCAGAGGGCTCCAACAGTTCAACAAATCTCACCTTAACAACCGGCTTTAGTCTGAACTACACGTTTGGCAGCGTCCGCGACGACATCTACAACTACGAAGTCACACCACTGGCTTATCGCGACACCATCACTCAGATTGTCCGAACGAAGTACACCGTGTCGCTCAGGGGCATCGGTTGGCGGAAATATTACGCAATACCAAACCCCGTTCTATTTCGGTTGTTACCGTTTTCGAGCGACCGCATGGCGCAATGCTATTCGCGGTCAATTCGCTTTACGCCGATTGGGGATGGGGCTGTCGCCCGAATCTCACTGCAAGTTTTCAATAACAGCTTGAACGCTTGTGACGACCTCGTTATCGACTTATACGACGGGCTACCCAAAATCGATAAATCGGGCCGCATCATCGTCGATGGGTCGGCGGTGAAGCTGGCATCACTGGGTCCCTTGCAGATACCGCCAGCGCAATGCACGTATCTCGATGTTCAAGGCATCACGGTTGCCAAGCACGCGAAAGTGACGGCCTGCATCACATCGTCAACTTCAACCGGCATCCGAGACGTCTATTGGGGTTGCTACCCCTACGCGGATCTGGATCGCTCAGCCGAAAAAACGGCGATCGATTTTTAATGTTTCTTCAACCCAACCAAGGTAACACAACATGGCAATCACTCCAATCACCTTTGAGGACTACGACGAGTCCGGCGCAGCCGGTCAACTGATATCGTTCGAGGTATCGATCGATGACTTTGTCATCACCGACTCTGTCGTCGCCAACGGGGGCTTCCTGACATCGGATGACGGGGCTCAAATTGAGGCTGAGGTCGTCGAGATATCAACTGAGAACAACGATATCGCGATCCGGATCCCCGACGATATCGTGACGGGCGATTACGGCTTCACCGTGATGCTGTTAGACGCCAACAACCCCGCCCGTCGCGCACGATGCAGCACGCCCGAAAACGACATCCACATCGAGAGCGCTGGTGCAGCACAACAACCGCCTGTTATCACAAACGTCTACTTTACGGGCGCGCAATACGATGTGAGCTTGTCGGACTTCATGAATGTCAACATCATCGTCATGGGGAGTTACTTGACCTCAATCAGCCCCATTCGGCTGCTTAATGCGCCCAACGTGCTGTTCAACTGCATCGTGTCGACGCCGTTTATGATGACCTACAAGCCGATCAATGCACCCGCGTCGGGGCAAACCGTGATCACGCAAGTCGAGGCGACCTACACCCTGCACGATGCAGAAGGCGCCCCCACAGATACGGGGACCGTACTGGCCCCGCAGTCGCTGACCATTACGGCGTAAGCGCCAGGATGGGATCGCGCCGACCGTTTAACTGCGGTCGCTTTTGAGGTCGCGCGCGGCATTGAGGGTGTCGCGCGTTTCTGTGGCAACGTGCTTCGCCGCTTTTGCAAAATCCGCGCCCTTGCTGGCGTAAATGACCGCACGGCTTGAGTTCACGATCACCAAACCATCCGTTGTTGCGCCCGCTTGGATGGTCGCAACTGCATCACCACCTTGCGCACCGACGCCAGGAATCAACAGTGGCGCTGTTGGCGCTAACGCGCGCACACGGCGAATCTCGTCAGGGTATGTCGCGCCGACAACCAGTCCAATTTGACCCGTCGGGCCGCCATCAAGCCACGCGCCTTCCGCCAGTTGGGCGACGTGCTCGAAAAGGCGGGGCGTACCCGACTCGTCCATGAGTCGTTGGTTTTGCAGGTCGTCGCCGCCTGGATTACTGGTGCGGCACAACAAGAAAACGCCCTTGTCTTTGTACTTGAGATAGGGCGTCACAGAGTCGTGCCCCATGAACGGCGAGAGCGTTACCGCATCAGCGCCATAACGCTCAAACGCCTCGACGGCGTATTGCGCTGCCGTGCTACCGATGTCACCACGCTTGGCATCCAGAATCACAGGAACGTCGGGCGCGACGTCTCGCATGTGGCGAATCAACCGCTCGAGCTCGGCCTCGGCGCCCATGGCCGCGAAGTAAGCAATCTGCGGCTTGAAACTGCAGACCAAGCCTGCGGTGACGTCGACAATCGATGCGCAAAAGTCAAAAACCGCTTCGCGGGTTTTGGGTAAATGCGTTGGCAACTTCGCCAGATCGGGGTCTAACCCGACGCACAACATCGAGTTATTCTTGGCCTGTGCGGCCTTCAACATATCTAAAAAAGTCATCCGCCTATTGTAGGTTCTGCCGGTCGCTCGGGGTCGATCCAAGCACGCCATTCTTCATGCCAAGCACCGGCCGCGTCCGACTTGAAAACCCCCAGCATTTGGACCCGCTCATGGCTGTGTACGGGGGCGTCGCTCACCAACGCCGCCACATCGACAAAGCCGTCATTACCCGGTGAAAAAAGGCGATGGTCGTCGGGTTGCGACACCGGACCCAGCCACTCGAGACGCCTCAAAAAACGCACCTTGCAGTTTCTAGGAAAAGATACGGTGGCGAATTGCGACCGAGAGAAGCGGGGCCCAAAACGCAGGCCATCAGGCGCAACCGAAACCCAGTCATCCGCTGAGACGTCATGGCCCGGTAAAAACCAGCGCCCCCGAACATGAGCCAAGCGCTTGACAGGCTCGGCATCCCATGGCGGCGGCAGGGCATGGGTCAACTGCCGAGCACACAACTTGTCGAGTTTATGCTGCCAATTTTCGACGCCATCGGGACCAATCGCGAGGCCAGCAGGCGTGCTGGGCTTGGCGAGGGCGTAGAACTTGACCGCCAATTCCGCGTGAACCAAGGCCCCCGTATCGTCACGCCACAACGCATCCAATTCACCGAGTTGCTGCCGACCGGGCTTCCCTGTCTCCGGCGGTGCGTAGATGGGCACGCCACTCGCGATCCAGTCAACAGCAGGGCTTTTTTGAATAAAAAAGGTAAACAGCGCCTCGGCCAATCGCCCCAGTCGCATTGGCTGGGCAGCGGACAGGTAGTCAGCATCGGGGTGATTCGGCTGTGCCATCTTGTTGACAGCTGCGCACAACTCTGACGGATCATGGGCTTGTGTGAGCAACCACCTGCGAACGGCGTCATCGCGCGCTGGGGACCACAGACGATGACCAAAAACACCCGCCGCCGATCGCAAGTCCCAAGGCCAAAAAGCCGGGGCGTAAACCAACCACCACAGATCACGCCATGCCTGCGGCGCCTTCGTCCAAATGGTGGCGTCAACCCCGTGGCGCACGGGCTTCGACTTCTGCCAAAGCGAGGCACATGTCGGCCCAAACTTTCGGCTTTTCCTGTGCGTTGCGCAGCATGGCGGTCAGGGGATAAGTCACCACCGCTGGCACCTGACCGGGCAGTTCGGTCGCATGAATTTGTCCCCTCAATTGACCCAAGGCACGCCCTTGCGTGCGGGTATTGGGTAGCAGGGCTTGCGCAACAGGCAACCCCATGGCAACGACCATATCCGGCTGTAGCCAAGCCAATTGGGCATGCAAGTAGGGCAGGCACTGTGCCACATCCGACGGCTTAGGCGCCAGGCCAGGGGCAGCGCGGCATTTGGTGAGAGATGTCAAATAAACCTGTGATGGCGCAAGCGACATCGCCTTGCAAATCGCCTCGAACAGCTTAAGTTCTGATGGCCCCACCGACGCCCCGTTGGTCTCGGTCGATGGCAGGTGATCCACGACAAACACCCACTTGGCACCCGTGCTGCCCGACCCTGCAACTGCGCCGCTGCGCCCCTCACACAAGCCACACGACTGGCACGCCTGGAGGGCATCGGGCAGCGTGTCCCAACTCAGGCCGTCGTTTTTGACAGCCGCTCGCGTGGGGTCACCAACTGACGGGGTCAATGCCGCGCGCTCCGGCTCAATGGCGGTTTCAATCGGACGCAACGGTGGTACAGATGAGCGTTTGGTGGCGACGATGGGGGACGCTGCAGGTACGGTAGGTGCAGCAGGTGACGCAGATGCCGCAGGCGTCTCTGGCGCACTGGGCCACATCCAATGAACACCCATTGCCTTCAGCATCGCACGCGCGCGCCGATCCAACTGCAGACTGTCGTGCAGCAAGGCCGTCTTTGTGGGGGAGGCGGGATCGGTCATGGGATCAATGGTAACTGCATCACCACCGCGTCTTCACGGGCGTTGGCTTTCAACGGGTAGTAGCGTTTGCGGACGCCCACTTGCTTAAAACCGACCCGTTCGTAAAGTGCCAAGGCGCCAACGTTGCTTTGTCTGACCTCAAGCCACAAGGACGTCGCTTGCTGTCCGCGCGACCAAGTGGCCAACGCCGATAACAACAGGGTGGCCCAACCTTGCCGTCGAAACGCAGGCGCAACCGTGAGGTTCAGCAGATGCACCTCGTCAACACCTTTCATCGCGACAAAATACCCCATGATGAGGTGGCCTGTGGTGTTACGCCACGGCGAAACATCGCGAGGCCCCGCGTCACACAAGAGCAATTGCGCATGGTTGAGGTGGTGCACCGCATCCAAAAGGTTACCCGGCGTCCAAGGGTGCGCGTAAGCCACCTTCTCCAGCTCGGCGACCATGGGCACATCGCCCACCTGCATGGGTGCGAACTGAACCAGCCGATCAACCGGATTTGTCATCCTCAAAGCCCAGCGTTTGCAGCCTTGGTCACCAGACGCTCAGCCGTGGTTTGCGCCACTTTGTCGCGAACGTACAAAGGCCTGGCGTCTGCGGCCGTCACGGCCTGCCCCGCTTGCCAAACCGAAGGCGCCAGATGCAACAGTGCGCGTGCCGATGGCAAAGCGGCTTCCCAGTTGGCACAGGCGGGGTGGTCCGCCAACGTATCGCGATAGACAGTCAAGGCATTGCCAGCGATCCGAACCGCAGCGCCCATGTGGCCATCGCCCTGCGTGTCCAACCAATCGATCAGCGCTTGCGGCGTCAGAAGGCACGGCGGCTGCAGCTCAATGGGCATGGTTGTGGGTGTCACAGCATCGCCAAAAGCGTAACGGGCGACATAAATCTCACCCATGCGCGCATCCAAACAGGCGACCCATGGCTCAGGGCGAACCGTCTGTTGCTGCATTCGGGCGGCTTGCGCCGTTGCCAACAATGAGTTGACGGGAATAACGGGAATACCACCCGGCCGCACGGACATCGCCAAGCCTTGCGCAACGGCGCAGGCCGTTCTCAAACCCGTGAATGCACCGGGGCCTTGGCCAAAGACAATGGCATCCAGATCACGAAGCGTGAGGCCCGCATCGCGCACCAACCCAGCAATGGCGTCCAACATGCCAGCGGACGCTTTGGCGCCGCTGTCACCCTCAAACGTGCTGATCGACCAGCGTGCCACGTCCGGTGAGCCATCCGCTACAGCAAGTGCCAAAGACAACCGCTCAGTGCTGGTGTCCATGGCAAGAAGATGGCGATAGTGGGGAGTGAAAAGGGTGGCCACAAGCGGTTATCAATGATCAAGTCAGTAGGCCTTATTGTCACCGACTTGCTTTAGCATTGATGCCGGCAGTGGCACACGACCACCTGCGCAAGCCGAAGCCCTCTTTTGAATGTCCCGTATGCTCGCTCCTCGCCTATTGACTGCTGTTTTGATGTTGCTCATGGGTGTGGCTCACGCGGCGCCTGTCGCCGGTCAGCCCGATACAGAATTACCGCCCGCCGTCGCGGCGAAGCTCGTGAAGGCGTCCGTCCCCGTCGATGCGTTGAGCGTGGTCATCACCCCAGTGGGGACGCCATCAACCCCCATCCTCCGTGTGAATGGCGACCAATCTCAAAACCCGGCATCGGTCGCCAAACTGATAACGACGGTCGCGGCACTGGATGCGCTTGGCAGTGATTTCACCTGGTTCACCGATTTTTATTACACCGGCCGAATCGAACGTCACCGCCTCATTGGCAACCTGCACATCCGCGGTGGCGGCGACCCCAAGTTTGTGGTTGAGCGCATACAAGAGGTGATGCAAACGCTGCGCACGCGCGGCATTACCACCATCCAAGGCAATATGGTGTTGGATAACAGCGCATTTGATTTACCGCAGGCAGGCCCGGGCGACTTCGACGGCGAAGTGCTACGCCCCTACAACGTACAACCGGATGCGCTGATGGTGAACTTCAAGTCCGTGGTCTTGAAGTTCAAACCCAACACCAAACGCGGCGTTGCAGAAATAGAGGTCGAGCCGCCAATGGCTGGCCTCAATGTGCCTGCCACCATCCCTTTGCGCAAAGGCCGTTGCGGCGACTGGCGCACCCACATCCGCGCCACGCTAACAGAGGCATCACGCTACCGTTTTGCAGGCGGCTACCCGAGGGCCTGCGGAGAACAGGAATGGGGCATTGCCTATATTGAGCCGGACACCTATGCCAGCAAAGCGTTGCTGGGCATTTGGCAGTCGGTGGGCGGCAAGTTGACGGGGCAGGTGGTCAACGGGCGCGTACCGGCGACGGCGAAACTTTTGTTACGCGCGCCCTCGCTGCCACTGCGCGAGATCATCATGGACGTTAACAAGTTCAGCAACAACATGATGGCGCAACAGGTTTTCCTAACGCTTGCCCTCAGTCCGGATCGCCCCGCTACGTATGATGGCGCGCGACAAAAAATCCAACGCTGGTGGGTTCAAAGCATGGGCAACACGACGGCGGTACCAACCATCGATAACGGTTCTGGCCTGTCACGCGACGGGCGGATCACCGCAGACGCACTCGTCGCGCTTTTGCAGCACGCCGCAACGCATCCGCAATTCAAAGATTTTTATGACTCACTGAGTATTGCGGGCGTGGACGGTACCGTGAGTCGAATGGGGCAGGATGGCAGCACGCCGCTGTCAATTGGGAACGCGCGCCTGAAAACAGGCTCTCTCAAAGACGTGAGCGCCATCGCAGGGTACGTAACAGGCATGAGTGGCAAGACCTACGCCATTGCAGCCATGGTCAACCATGACAACGCCGCTAAGGCGCGTGCCGCGCTTTACCAGCTGGTTGAGTGGGCAGCGGCGCACTAGCGCGCTTGAGGCGGTCTCGAACGCCATCCCATCGCAACCCGACCGGCGGTGCTTCGACCCATATGTGATCGACCCCTGTTGCATCCAACGCACGCAAAGCGGCAAACAGGTCGTGGGCACACACCTCCGGATCGGCCGCCATCTCGCGGGTCATCAGCCCGACGGGTAGGGTTTTGAGCAGTGCGGGGGTCGCATAAACCGCGTGCGACCGAACCGACTCGGACGAGAGCGCGGCCATGCTATTTTGAAGCGTCTGCACATCGCACAGATGGACCCGCGCCTCGGGCGCGTAATGTGACGCCAACGACCCCGATACCTGCGGTGAATGCTGTTGAACCCCCAGCACTTCAAGCCCCGTGACCGCGGCGATCGCGTCTGCCGTGATGTGACCCGGCCGCAGCAAGACAGGCTTTGGGCCACAAACATCAACGATTGTCGACTCGATACCGACATCACAATCGCCACCATCCAAGACGAGCAGCGGCGCATCGAGTGCGCGGCCCTCAAACTCGCCGACAACATGGGCGGCTGTTGTTGGACTCACGCGACCAAAACGATTGGCGCTGGGCGCGGCTGCCCCCATCACGCCCAAGGTCGCCGCCGCCTTCAGAACCGCCTGCGCAACCGGGTGTGAGGGGCAACGCACACCCACGGTGCGCTGACCGCCGGCAGCAGCGCTGCAAACGCTGGGGCGCCGGGGCAAAATCAGCGTCAAGGGCCCAGGCCAAAAAGCCGTGATCAAGGGCCACGCCATCGCGGGAACCCCATCGCAAAGCGCCGCCAGCATCGTGTTCCAAGCCTCGCGATTGGGCTGCGGCGCCACATGCACGATCAGGGGGTGGTCTGCTGGCCGACCTTTGGCGGCAAAAATGGCCGCAACAGCGGCCGCGTTATTGGCATCAGCGGCAAGCCCATAAACGGTCTCAGTGGGCAGGCCCAACAGGGACCCACTGACCAACGCCTGCGCCGCCTCATCAATGGCTGCAGACGAAGCCGCAGAAATACAGCGCACGGTGCTCACATCAATGCCAAATTCCGAGGACTGCTTGCACCTCTTCAGCCACTTCACGGGCACCCTCAATGGTGTCAGCGGTGACCGTGAGATGCCCCATCTTTCGGCCGGCACGCGCCTCTAACTTGCCGTAAAGGTGGAGGTGCGTACCGGGTAAAGCCAAAACCTGATCCCAAGCGGGGGTGCGCAGCTCGCCCGTATTCAACCAAATGTCGCCTAACAAATTCAACATCACAGCCGGGCTGTGCAAACGCGGCGGTGTCAACGGTAGGCCGGTCATTGCCCGCACCTGCAATTCAAATTGCGACAAGTCGCAAGCCTCAATGCTGTAGTGCCCGCTGTTGTGCGGACGGGGGGCCATCTCGTTCACCACCAAACTCAGGGTGTCATTCGCCCCTTTAACAACAAAGAACTCCACGCACAGCACGCCGACGTAGCCCAAATCAGTGGCAATGGCGGTGGCTGCTTGGATGGCGCGGGCAGTGAGCCCTGCATCCAAATTCCCCTCAAACACCTCGGTCCGAGCCAAAATGCCGCCCACATGGGTGTTCAGTTGTAAGGGCAGATTCACCACGGTGCCATCACGACCACGCGCGACCACAACTGAGCACTCGGCAACGAGGCTCAGACGTTTTTCAATCACGCACGGCACTTGGTTGAGGGACGCCCATGCCGCTGGCAAGGATGCGATATCAGCGACTTGGATTTGCCCCTTGCCGTCGTAGCCCATCCGGGCTGTCTTCAAGATCGCAGGAAACAAACCGGGGTCAATATCCGGCAGATCCTCGGCCTGGACCAATGCCGCGTAGGGCACGGGGCCGACGGCTTCAGCGTCGCTCATCCTTAACGCACTGGCCTGAAAGTGGGCCTTCTCGATCAAGCGGTCTTGCGCGACAGCGACCGCATCGGCTTGTGGGGCCACCGGGTTACTTTTGGCCAAGATTCGCAACGACTCAGCTGGCACGTTTTCAAACTCGGTGGTCACGGCATCACACAGACGCGCCATGCTGGCGAGGGCTTGCAAATCATCGTAGTTGGCGAGCAAATGGTGATGGCTCACCAGGCCCGCTGGGCTGTTTGGATCCGGATCTAGCACCGCTGTGCGATAGCCCATTTGCTGCGCAACATGCACAAACATCAAGCCCAGTTGACCACCACCCAATACGCCGAGCGTCACAGGTCGATCATCAGTGGCGGCAAATGCAGGCAATAAGACTGCAGGCTTCAGGTTTTGATTCATCTCGAATGGACTCAGGGTTTCAGACAGGCATTTAGGCAATGGGCGGCACTTGCATGGCTCGCGCAGCGGCTGTCTGTTTGGCACGGTACTCAGACAATGCCTCCGCTAAAGCGGGTGCTTGATTGGCCAGCATCGCAACCGCAAACAATGCGGCATTCGCGGCACCGGCCTGCCCGATCGCAAAGGTGGCAACCGGGATGCCTTTGGGCATTTGCACAATGCTGTGCAGGGAGTCAACGCCGCTGAGGTGTTTCGAAGCCACAGGCACGCCCAGCACGGGAACGGTGGTTTTGGCAGCCAACATGCCCGGCAAATGCGCGGCGCCGCCAGCCCCCGCGATGATGGCTTGTAGGCCACGCGATTGAGCCGACTCGGCATAAGCAAACATGTCATCGGGCATCCGATGGGCAGATACAACCCGCGTTTCAAATGAGACACCAAATTCTGTCAAGATATCTGATGCGGGCGCCATGGTGTCCCAGTCACTGCTAGACCCCATCACAATACCAACCTGAATTGAGTGCATGCCAACTCCGTTAAAGTTGTGATTTTACGGGGCGTCCCCATCTGAGTGATGTGATTAGCCAAAGAAACCACCGAAAACCCCACTGCGAGCCCTTGAATGATTGATGTAACCATAGCGAATTTTGAAGCTGACGTGATCGAAGCGTCCAAGACCACCCCCGTTCTGGTGGACTTCTGGGCCCCTTGGTGTGGCCCCTGCAAAACACTCGGCCCCCTGCTGGAAAAGGTCGAGGCGGACTATGGTGGGCGCTTCATACTGGCCAAGATTGATTCCGACCAAGAGCAACAGCTGGCCGGTGCGTTCGGTATTCGCAGTATCCCGACCTGTGTGTTGCTGATGGGCGGCCAGCCCGTCGACGGTTTCACAGGCGCCATCCCTGAGGGCCAAATCAAGGCCTTCCTCGATAAGCACCTGCCAGAGGGCAATACCGAAGACGAACCAGCAGACGACATCGCCGAGGATGCCGAGCCGGAGAGCGAGACGGACGCCCTGAGTGCATTGGCGCAGGCGGCCGTCGCCAACCCCAATGACGATGAGGCCCAGTTCAAGTACATTCGTGCGCTGCTGCACATGAACAACCTTGCGCAAGCCAAAGCGGTCTTTGAGCCGCACAAAACCAAAGCCCTTGCCGTTCAGAAACTGGCGTCCATCGAGCTGTGGTTGAACACGCTAGAGAGCCCGCCAGCCGACGAGACGGCTCTGCGGCAGGCGATTGAGGCGAACAAACGTGACTTTGACAGCCGTTATGCATTGGCCCAACAATGCATCCGCGATGGCCGCTGGACCGACGCGATGGATGAATTGCTAGAAATTCTCATGCGCGACAAAACGTGGCAAAACGAAACCGCACGGCGCGCCTTTGTGGCTATTTTGGACATCATCACCCCCGACGCCCCCAAGGTCGCGGAAGGGCAAATTCCGCCTGAAGACCCAGTGGTTGCGCGGTACCGTCGGCGCTTGAGTAGCGTGGTCTTGAGTTAACGGCTGCGCGTCAGCTGCGCCAATGCCTCTTGGTACTTGGCCGCGGTCTGGGCAATCACAGCGTCGGGCAAATCAGGTGCCGGCGCTGTTTTGTCCCAAGGCTGGCCATCCCGCTGTGCGGTGCCCAACCAGTCTCGCAAAAACTGCTTGTCGTAACTCGGTGGGTTGACACCGAGCTGGTACGAATCGGCGGGCCAATAGCGTGATGAGTCAGGCGTTAAGACCTCATCCATTAAGACCAGCTGATCATTTGCATCCAAGCCAAATTCAAATTTGGTGTCGGCGATGATGATCCCTTTGGTCAACGCAATGGCCGCCGCTTCCTTGTAAAGCTGCAAACTGATGCGGCGGATCTCATCCGCCAGCGGCGCACCGATCATGGCAACCATTTGCTCAAAGGTGATGTTCTCATCATGTTCGCCCGCCTCGGCCTTCGCGGCGGGGGTGAAAATCGGCTCCGGCAATGGCGACGCGTTCTGTAAACCCGTTGGCAAGGGGACGCCACAAATGGACTGTGTGTCTTGGTAGGCCTGCCAACCGCTTCCCGCCAAATAGCCCCGCACGACGGCCTCAACAGGGATTGGGCGCAAGCGCTTTACAAGCATTGCGCGGTCTTTGACCCACGCGGCCTCACCCGGCGTCACAACCGACAGGGGGTCATCTCCCGTCAAATGGTTGGGGCACACATGGCCCAACTGCTCAAACCAAAAAAGGGCCATCTGGGTCAACAAGGCACCCTTGCCAGGAATGGGTTGCGACATGATCACGTCATACGCGCTGATGCGGTCACTGGCGACCATCAAGATGCGATCGTCACCGACAGCGTAGTTGTCACGTACCTTTCCGCGCGCAAGCAGAGGCAGCGAGGTCAGGGTCGTGGTGTGTTGAGCGTTTGAAGTCATCTTTGTGCGGTTAAGTAAGCGCCAGAACAACCCATATTAGGCAACAAAAAAGCGCGCCGAGTTACCAACCCGTCACGCCATGGGTTAGGCGACCACTTGTGCCAATTCGCCGGCACGGTATCGGCCCGCAACAATCTGCAAGGTCTCACCTTTGATTTTCGACGCCTGGCCCTCACAGCCAAACTCAACATAACGCTGTTTGCAAATGGCCTGGGCGGCTGCGCGCGCCGGCTTGAGCCATTCGCGGGCATCAAATTTTTCAGGGTTTTCATGCAGGAACTTGCGCACAGCCCCAGTCATCGCGAGTCGAATATCGGTATCAATGTTGATTTTTCGGACCCCAAATTTGATGGCCTCTTGGATCTCCTCGACAGGCACGCCGTAGGTTTCTTTCATGTTGCCACCGTATTGACGAATGAGCGCCAACAACTCCTGTGGCACGCTCGACGAGCCGTGCATCACCAAATGGGTGTTGGGAATGCGGGCATGAATCTCTTTCACGCGACTGATCGCCAAAATGTCACCGGTGGGCTTGCGCGTGAATTTGTATGCACCGTGGCTCGTACCGATAGCGATCGCCAACGCGTCGAGCTGCGTGGCCTTGACGAATTCGGCCGCCTGCTCTGGATCGGTCAACATGTCGGCCATTTCCAGTTTCCCAACGGCGCCGATGCCATCTTCCTCACCGGCTTCGCCCGTCTCAAGAGAGCCCAAACACCCCAGTTCACCCTCGACTGTTACGCCAACGCGGTGCGCAAGAGCCACGACCTGCTGGGTCACATCGATGTTGTACTCGAATGAAGCGGGCGTCTTGCCATCCGCCTCAAGCGAGCCGTCCATCATGACGCTTGAGAAGCCCAAATCAATTGCCCCCTGGCAAATGGCAGGGCTCTGGCCATGGTCCTGGTGCATCACCAAGGGAATGTGGGGGTACGCCTCAACTGCCGCTTGAATCAAATGTTTGATGAAGCTCTCACCCGCGTACTTCCGAGCGCCAGCGCTGGCCTGCAAAATCACTGGCGCCCCCACTTCGTCAGCAGCCGCCATCACGGCTTGAACTTGCTCTAAGTTATTGACGTTGAAAGCAGGAATGCCGTAACCATTGGTGGCAGCGTGGTCGAGTAACTCACGCATTGAAACGAGCGCCATGGGAGAATCCTTCGCAGTGGGGTTGTAACCCGCTGGTAACCAAATCAGGGGTTTTCCCTAATTTTAAACAACCTTCAGCGAAATTTGGCACTACGGCCGCAATTTCCACGCGATTTCGGCGAAACCGCGTGGTAACTTTTGTTACTTGACGCGGCAGATCTTGAGCAAATTGGTACCGCCGGGCTCGCCCATGGGTTCGCCACAGGTGATGGCGTAGATGTCGCCGCTTTGCACAATTCCGCGCCGAATCAAATGGCTTTCTGCATCGGCCAAGGCCGTGTCACGGTCATAGCTGGTATCCATCAGCAAGGGGCGAACATTCCGGTACATCGCCATGCGCCGCTGGGTGCTGAGGCGGCTGGTGAGCGCATAAATCGGCATATGCATGTTGAAACGACTCATCCACAAGGCCGTTGAGCCCGAGTCGGTCATGGCCACAATCGCCTTTGCGCCGCAGTGATGCGCGGTAAACAGGGCACCCATGGCAATACTCTGATCGATCCGACGGAAGCTTTTGTTTGCGGTTTTAAGGTTGAGCTCAGCGTCATTGGCCTCTTCCGCTGCCAAACAAATCGCCGCCATTTGCTTGACCGTTTCCAGCGGGTATTTGCCAGCAGCCGTCTCGGCGCTCAACATGACCGCGTCAGTGCCGTCCAGAACCGCGTTGGCCACATCACTGACCTCAGCTCGGGTTGGAACGGGGGCCAAAATCATCGACTCCATCATCTGGGTTGCCGTGATAACGACCTTGTCATGTTCATGGGCCAATCGAATCATGCGCTTTTGGAGGGCTGGCACTGCCGCATTACCCACCTCGACAGCGAGATCGCCACGGGCCACCATGATGCCGTCGCTGGCCTTCAAGATACTCACCAAATTGGGAATGGCCTCGGCACGTTCAATTTTGGCAATCAATGCGGCCTTGTGTTTGTATGGCGCACCCGCCACGTTACACAACTGACGCGCCAGTTCCATGTCAGTGGCACTTTGGGGGAAGCTAACCGCAACGTAGTCGGCATGTAAGGCCATGGCGGTTTTGATGTCCTCCATGTCCTTGGCCGTCAGCGCTGGCGCCGACAGGCCGCCACCTTGCTTGTTGATGCCTTTGTTGTTCGACAACTCGCCGCCAACCACCACCTTGGTGTGGACCGCTGCACCACGCACAGCAAGCACATTCAAAACAATCAGGCCGTCATTGAGCAGCAACACGTCGCCCGCTTTCACGTCATGCGGCAACTCTTTGTAGTCAAGGCCAACGGCCTCGACATCGCCCAGCGTTTCGCGGGCGGCATCCAATACGAAATCGGCACCGTCAACGAGTTGAACTTTGCCCTCAGCAAACTTGCCAACCCGGATTTTGGGCCCTTGCAAATCGGCCATGATCGCGACCTCGCGGCCGACCTCTTTGGCCGCTTCGCGGACAGCGGCGGCACGGTCGATGTGGTCCTGCGCCGTGCCATGCGAGAAGTTGAGGCGTACCACATTAACGCCAGCACGCAGCATGGCGACCAAGAGCGCTGGCTCACTGGAGGCTGGGCCTAACGTTGCAACAATCTTGGTAGCGCGAGTAGCCATTGAGGAAATCTCCGTAGGTCGATGCGGGCCAACTCAACGGGGCTGGCCTGTAATTCAGTTTCACATTGTGACTGAATATAGTTACCAACGGGTTACCAAATTAGTGCGCTCGTCGCGCCAGAACCTCAAAAGCGGGGAGGGTTTTGCCTTCCAAGACCTCCAAGAAAGCGCCACCACCCGTCGAGATGTAGCCGACCTGATCGGCCATGTCGTACTTGGCGATGGCAGCGAGCGTGTCGCCGCCACCCGCGATACTGAAGGCATCGCTTTTCGCAATGGCTTGTGCCAAGGTTTTGGTGCCGTTTTCAAAGGCCTCGAACTCAAAAACACCAACGGGGCCATTCCAAACAATCGTGCCTGCCTGCATCAACTGCGATGCCAGCTTGGCCGCCGTCTCTGGACCAATGTCCAGAATCATGTCGTCGTCTGCCACATCGGTGGCCGCTTTCACTGTGGCCGCAGCATCTGGCGAAAAAGCTTTCGCAGTGACCACATCTGTTGGGATCGGTACCGCCGCGCCACGTGCAGCCATGCTCGCCATGACTTGACGCGCAGCGTCCAACAAATCGGGTTCTGCAAGGCTCTTACCGATGGGCAAGCCCGCGGCCAACATGAACGTGTTGGCAATACCGCCGCCCACAATCAAATTGTCAACATTGTTGGAAAGGGCCTCAAGGATGGTGAGCTTGGTCGATACCTTACTGCCCGCGACGATTGCCACCAAAGGTCGTTTGGGTGCTTGCAGCGCCTTGCCAATCGCATCCATCTCTGCCGCCAACAGGGGGCCGGCGCACGCGACAGGCGCGTATTCGGCGATACCGTACGTTGAGGCCTCCGCACGATGCGCGGTGCCAAAAGCATCATGCACAAAGACGTCGCACAAAGCCGCCATTTTTTTTGCCAAGTCAGGGTTGTTCTTCTTCTCGCCCACGTTCACGCGACAGTTCTCAAGCAACACCACCTCGCCCGCAGCCAACGTAACGCCCTCGGTCCAATCCGCTTGTAGGCGCACCGGTCGGCCTAAGAGTGACGCCAGTCGTGTGGCCACCGGCGCCAGGCTGTCCGCCGGCGTGAGGGTACCCTCGGTTGGCCGCCCCAAGTGACTGGTCACCATCACAGCGGCGCCCGCTTTCAATGCCATCTCAATGCACGGCACGCTGGCGCGGATACGGGTGTCTTCGGTAATCTGTCCTTGGTCATCCTGAGGGACGTTCAAATCGGCACGAATGAAGACCCGTTTACCCGCAACAGCGCCTTGGTCGCAAAGGTCTTGAAAACGTTTGAATTGCATGTTTGATCCTAAAAAATAATGGCTTATTTCACCGCGCGGCATGTCGCCGTCACGTCCAAATCTGGTTGATACAACTGGGTCTTCACGTCTGCCACTCCCAGCATCGTGTGAAACAAGTTGTCGTGTGTCAACTCGGCGTCGGCCCGGCCCGCCAAACACCCCGTATCGAGCTGCAAGCGCTGCTGCATGCCCTTTGAGAACCACGACACTTGTGGCACGTGTTTTTGCTCAATCGGAGCCAAACTGTAGGGGAGACCGTGAAGATAAAGGTTGTTTTCGCCCAGCGACTCTCCGTGGTCGCTGACGTACCAAAGCGCCGCGTCGTTGTTGGGCTGCGCCGATAGCCATTGGATGGCGCTGGCAAGCAAGTGGTCCGTGTAGCGCACCGAGTTATCGTAAGCATTGATGACGGCTTGCCGATCACAGCTTTGCAAGGCGTTACTGGTGCACTCCGGCTTGAAGTCTTTGAAGGCATCCGGCGCTCGCTTGAAATAGGCCGGTCCATGGCTGCCCATCTGGTGCAAAACCACCACCACCCCTTTGTCGCGTTGCGCCGCTGGCAACGCTGCAATCCGCTCGTCCAAACCATCAAGCATCACGGCGTCGAAACACTCGCCGGTGGCACAGTAGGCAGGGAGGTCCAACGTGCGGGTATTGACGTTGGGGACACGGTCACAAACACCTTTGCAACCCGACTGGTTGTCTATCCAGAGCACGGCCAAGCCGGCGCGCTGCAACACATCGAGCAAGCCCTCTTGCGGCCCCTTCAAATCCTCATAGTCCGCTTTACCCAGCGCCGAGAACATACAAGGCAGAGATGCCGCCGTATTGGTCCCACATGACATCACATTGCGGTAGTACTGCAAATCCCCGCGCGCCAACTTGGGCGCCAACTCTGGGTTGGTTGGGCGCGCATAACCACCCATCTGCCAATTCGCCGCGCGGCTCGTCTCGCCCACGACCAGCAGCAAACGCAACGGCCGCTGCGTCGCCTGATACGTCGACCCCAATGCGGCATCCTCACCAATGACGGCCAAGGGCAATTGCTGGTGCGGCAATTGGTTGATGCCCAACCTCACGCTGGCGTACAAGCCGTTAAGCGGGTTAATCATGTAGCGGATTTGTTTGTGATTGCGCATCACCGACGCCATGTCTTGGAAAACAACCAAAGCCATGCCCACCGCAAAGCCCAACGCCACCACGGCCAGCAGCGCGTTCTGCCAAAGACGCTTGAATGGCGGCGCACCTCGTAAGGGCCGTGAGCAAACCCAAATGGCGGGAACAATGCCCACAAACAACAGCGTGGCGACCAAACGCCATGACAGCAAGTCGGCCACCTCACGGGCATCGGTTGCTACCACGTTGGCCAACATACTGGCATCGATCACGATGCCATAGCTGAGCATGAAGAACGTGCTGGATGCCGCACTGATCAACAAGATCACCGACACCGCCTTGAGGACCAAAGGCCATGCGCTCAGGATCAGCAGACTGAAAATAACCCCAGCAATACCGAGTCCGAACGCCCCCATGAACGCCGCGCCCCGCAGCCCTGTGATCTCCGGCAGCGCCCAAAGGCTTTGCCAAAGATGGATGTTACCGGCGGTCGCAAGCCAGATGGACACCAAAAGGGCCAGGGAAACTCTGGACCACGTTTTTGGCAAGGTGCGGTTTGAAAACATGGGTGGTACGCGATTTGGGAGACAACAATAATACGAACTTTACCCTACCTCGTCGCAGCAACCCCTCGCGCGCGTCTCAGCGCGTTTAAACTTTGCCCATGTCTGCCACCGTGCCCGAAGCCCCCCTGGTCTCAACCGCCCTGCCTTGGCGCGGCCTCATTGCGCTGCTGCTGCTGGTGCTGCTGTGGGATGCCGTCGGATGGGATTTGTCCATCATGCAAAGCATCGGTACCACTGAGGGTTTCCCGCTGCGTCAGAACCGCTGGTTGGCGGATGTTTTGCACACCGGGGCACGCAACGCATGTACGGCGCTGTACCTCGGGCTATGGTTTGCGGCACTGGCCTTGCCAAATAACGATCACCCACTCATCGGTCGTCGTTGGCAACGCAGTTGGTGGCTATTGGGCGTGCTGATGAACCTGGTGGTGATCAGCGGCCTCAAGTCAATCAGCACAGTGAGCTGCCCATGGGATCTACAGGCCTTCGGCGGCCCCGCAGACTATGTTGGCCACTGGGCGTTCGGCGTCACCGACGGCGGCGGCGGCCGTTGTTTTCCGGGTGGCCATGCCTCAAGCGCCTTTGCCTTTTTGGCCTTGGCACCGGTGTGGCTTCGGGCCACATCGGCGCATCATCAGCGACTGGGACGCTGGGTGTTTTGGGTCGCCGTCATATTAGGCCTTGCCTTTGGCGCAACCCAAACCTTGCGCGGCGCTCATTATCCGAGCCACACCCTTTGGACGGGCTGGCTGTGTTTGACCGTCTCGTGGCTCTGGTTTGCTATTTACCAACCGGCCAACAAACGCAGCGGCAAGTAAACCGCCATACCGCTAACAATGGTGCCTAAGACGCCACCACGCGTGAAGTACCAAATCAAACCCACCGCTGCGCCATAGATGCGTGCGTCGTTGAAAGAGTCAATCAGCGCACCGTTCTTCATCACGATTTCCGGCACGATAACCGCTGCCATCGCGGCGACGGGGGCGTAGTGGAGTCCGCGTTGGAACCACTCGGGAATGGCCATTTTTTCCTCTGACCACATGAAGAATGAGCGCGAAATAAGGGTGATGCATGTCAGACCCAAGATGGCCAGAAGCGTCCAGCCATCGGTTTCATTCACGGCTTGCATCGACTCACTCATGGCTGCTCCTGGAACGATCGATCAACAGGCTAATGGCCACAGCCGCAGCCACGCCCACCAAAATATTAAGCTTGAGCGGTAGCGCAAACGCGGCGACCGCCGCAGTACCCGACAACACGGCGGCAAACGCGCGCAAACGCGTGGTGACCAGCGAACAGGAAATGCCCATCAGCGCCAAGATGCCGGCAAAACTCAACCCCCAAGACAAGGGGATGACGCTGGCAAGCGCGATACCCAGAAAACTGAACAGCATCCAGGTGAACCAATTGATGAAGCCAAGCGCAGACCAATAACGATCCATCTCGGCGATTCCGTGGTCGGTGGTTGGCACCGTTTTATAGCGCTTGATGAAAATCACATACGACAGGTCTGTCAGCAAATAGGCGTAGGTGATGCGTTTGGGCAAACCAAACTTCATGAAAAAGGGTCGCACATGCGCACTGAAAACGGCGAAGCGCAGGTTGACGCACAATGCCGTCAGCCAGATCACCCACAGCGGCGCGCCCGCGACAATCAAGGGCATGGCAGCCAACTGCGAACTGCCAGCAAACACCATGAGCGTCATCGCACTGACCTCGAACATGCTCATGCCCGAATTCGCCAAGGCAACGCCCGTGGTGACACCCCAAGCGGCAATACCCGGAGAGACGGGCAGCATCTCTTTGATGCCGAGTACGAACATGGGATGCCTCACCCACGCCAAGGCCTCAGCGAGACGGCTCATGCCGCACCTTTGGTGGGCGTTGCCAACAGGACTTGACCGCGCGCGACAGCGTAACCCCGCAAGAAGTCGGCTGCAGAGAGTCGCTTGCCGCCTGCGCGTTGGAGGGTGCAGAGGGTCAATAAACCGTTGCCACAGGCCACAGTGATACCGGCGTCAGAAATGTCGATGACGGTACCGGGGGCCTGCGCGTGGGGCTGAGGTGCGGCATCCGCAAACGCCTCCCAAACCTTGATGGTCTCGATGTCGGCATTGGCGCTCACCTGAAAGGTCGCACCGGGGAAGGGATTGAATGCCCTCACCTGCCGCGCCAGCACGGCCGCATCGCGCCGCCAATCCAGCGGTGCTTCGTCTTTTTCGATCTTGTGCGCATAGGTCACACCCGCGTCGGGTTGCGGTCGACGCACCGCAGAACCGTCGGCCACCGCCATGAGGGCCGCCAACAAAGCGTCGGCACCCAACGCAGCCAAACGGTCGTGCAAAGTGGCCGTTGAATCGTTGGGCGCAATGGGAAGCGTGCGGGTAAGCAGCGCATCGCCGGTATCCAAACCGGCATCCATTTGCATGATCGTGATGCCGGTCTCCGCGTCACCCGCCTCAATGGCGCGATGAATGGGGGCGGCACCACGCCAACGCGGCAGCAAGGAGGCATGCACGTTCAAGCAGCCTAATCGCGGCGCATCCAATACCCATTGCGGCAAAATCAAACCGTAGGCAGCCACCACCATCACATCCGCATCGGCCGCCACAATGGCAGACTGCGCCGCAGCCGCATCGGCGGCGTATCGGCCATCCAACCGCAAACCCATCGGCTGTGAGACCGCGATGTCGTGTGCCAGCGCCACCTGCTTCACCGCAGACGGTTGCAGCCGCATCCCACGGCCCGCTGGTCGATCGGGCTGCGTCAACACCAACGCGACGTTATGACCCGCGTCAATCAGGGCTTGTAAACTGCTGGCGGCGAAGGCGGGGGTGCCGGCAAAAACAATGCGCATCGCGTCAGGCCCTCGCTTCAGCGGTCGTCACGCAATTGCTTTTGTAGCTTGGTTTTGATGCGCGTCCGCTTGAGGGGTGACAGGTATTCCACGAACACCTTTCCCATAAGGTGATCCATCTCATGCTGAATGCAAATCGCCAACAACTCGTCCGCTGTCACCTCTCGGCTCACGCCATTTTCATCGAGTGCCTTGACTGTTATTTTTTCCGCCCGCGGAACGCCGTCGTAAATCCCGGGTACCGACAGGCAACCCTCTTCAGCGATCTTGGTGGTCTCGCTCTTCCACACGACTTCCGGATTGATGAGCACAAGGGGGGTGTCCCGTGCTTCGCTGACATCGATCACGATGACCCGTTCATGCACATCAATTTGAGTTGCAGCTAAGCCAATACCATTCGCATCGTACATCGTGGCCAACATGTCTTTGGTGAGCTGCTTGACGCGATCATCAACGGCGACAACAGGCTTTGCAACGGTGTGCAATTTGGGGTCGGGATAGCGAAGAATCGTACGAACAGTGGCTTGTGACATGGCGAGCGTGAATTTCTAGACAACCCCAATATTGTCGCGCTTTTTGATACCCACTTGGAATGCCCCCTGCATACCCCTATGAGGGGCGAACACCACATCACTTAGACTCAATCGCAGGGTGGTCCCCGTATTTAAAGCGCGGCACCCGCTATGTGTTGACCCAATCTTTCCCCGACCGCTGGCGCTTATGGCTGCGGCTCTCAATGACAGACCACATCGGTCCCGTCATCCTTAAACAGTTACATCACCACAAAGTCAATTTAGAGGCACTCATACAAAGACCCAAACGCGGGTATGAATTTGGTCTCTCGGAGCGGCAATGCGGCGCCTTGGGCACGGTGCCACCCGACTGGCTAGCGGCCGTTGCCCGTACCGAGTTATGGCTACAGCAAGGCCACATGCGTTTCGTCATGACGTTGGACGACGGCGACTACCCATCCAACTTGTTAGAAATGACCGATCCACCCGCATTGCTCTACGGCACCGGACACCGAGCGCTGCTCCATGACCGTGCCGGCTTAGGGATAGTCGGGACGCGCAACCCCACCGCACAGGGCCTCAAAGATGCCCATCGGTTCAGCGCACACTTGGCGCAGCAGGGCATGGTCATCGTCTCTGGCATGGCCCTGGGTATCGACGCTGCCGCACATGAAGGCGCGCTCAGCGTCGCCCCACAAACGGGCCCCAATACCATTGCGATCGTGGGCACAGGGCTTGATATTGTTTACCCAAAAGCGAACACCAGCCTGATGGCACGGATCCAACAGGAGGGGCTCGTCTTATCTGAATTTGCGTTGGGTACAGGGCCACAGCGGATGCACTTTCCCAAAAGAAACCGCCTGATCGCAGGCTGGTCGATTGGCACACTGGTGATCGAGGCGGCAACCGCGTCGGGTTCGCTCATTACCGCGCAAATGGCAGCCGACATGGGTCGGGAGGTTTTTGCGGTACCGGGCTCTATCCATGCCACCCAGTCCAAGGGCTGTCATGCCTTAATTAAACAAGGCGCAAAGTTGGTTGAATCAGCACAGGACATCATCGACGAGCTGCCCCAACATGTCGTCCGAACAACGCGAATATCGGGGGGCCCTGCGGCAAATGAAACTCAGCCCATCGGCCTTAAAACCGCAGAGCAAGCGCTTCTTGACCAGATGGGCTTGGCGCCGACAACGCTTGAAAACTTGGTCGTCGTCACAGGCATGGCTGTTCCAACGCTACAAACACTGCTGTTTGACCTTGAATTGGCCGGGCACGTGGTGCGAATGCCCGGCGGTCAATTTCAACACGTTCGATAGGCAGGCTCAGACCATCGCACCAGCGTTGGGGTCATTGGGGTCGCTGTTGTCATCGGTCGGCTTGGTTTTGATCAGGTCTTCGCGGCGGATACCCAACCACATGCCAACGGCGGCGGCAACGAAGACAGACGAGTAGATACCAAACAAGATCCCAATCGTGAGCGCCAACGCAAAGTAGTGCAGGGTCGGGCCGCCGAACAACAGCATGCTCAAAACCATTATTTGTGTTGAGCCGTGCGTGATGATCGTGCGACTGATGGTTGAGGTGATCGCGTGGTTGATGGTCTCCACCGTGGTCATCTTGCGATAGCGGCGGAAGGTTTCACGAATTCGGTCAAAAATCACCACCGATTCGTTGACCGAGTAGCCCAACACCGCGAGCACCGCCGCCAAAACCGCCAATGAGAACTCCCACTGGAAGAAAGCAAAAAAGCCAAGGATGATGATGACATCGTGCAAGTTGGCGATGATGGCCGAGACGGCGTACTTCCACTCGAAACGAACCGCCAGATAAATCATGATGCCCAAAATCACCGCGCCCAACGCCATCAAGCCGTTGGTTGCCAACTCGTCGCCCACTTGTGGGCCCACGTACTCGGTGCGGCGCAGTGTCACCGTTGGATCAGCCGCCTTGAGCGCCGCCAGTACCACCTCACTTTGCTGGCCAGACGTCTGGTTGGCAACAGTGGGCAAACGCATCAACACATCACGCGCAGAACCGAAGTTTTGCACCTGCACATCGGTGTAGTTCAACTGGGTCAATACATCGCGTACGCCCTGTACGTCGGCGGGCTTTTCATAGGCCACCTCCATGACGGTACCGCCCGTGAACTCAACCGACAGATTCAGGCCATTGGTGAGCAAAAAGAAGACGGATGCAATAAACGTCGCGAAAGACACGGCATTCAGCGCCAAGGCGTGGCGCATGAACGGGATGTCTTTTTTAATTCGGAAAAATTCCATGATTCAGTTTCCGTTCTATCGGTGCTGTTTGTTCTGTGATGCAGACGTTCTGGGGCGCTTCACTCGTCGGCGGCGGCTTTGGGATTGGCATTCCAGACCGTACCAATCGAGAGCTTCTTCAACTTTTTCTGACGGCCGTACCAAAAATTCACCACGCCACGCGAGAACATCACGGCAGAGAACATGCTGGTCAGGATGCCGATGCAATGCACAACCGCGAACCCACGAACCGGGCCTGAGCCAAATGCCAACAACGCGATACCCGCAATCAACGTGGTGATGTTGGAGTCAAAAATGGTGCCCCAAGCACGGTCATATCCGGCGTTAATCGCCGCCTGCGGCGTCGCACCGGCGCGCAACTCCTCGCGAATACGCTCGTTGATCAATACGTTCGCGTCAATCGCCATACCGAGCGCCAGCGCCATCGCCGCCATACCAGGCAAAGTCAATGTGGCTTGCAACAGCGACAAGATCGCCACCAACAACAAAAGGTTCACGGCGAGCGCAACGCTGGAGAACATACCAAACATGGCGTAGTAGGCACACATGAAAGCCACGATCACCAAGAAGCCCCACGTCACGCTGTCGAAACCTTTGGCAATGTTTTCAGCACCCAATGAAGGCCCGATGGTTCGCTCTTCAATGATTTCCATCGGCGCTGCCAAGGAACCTGCACGCAACAAAAGCGCCACATCGGCGGCTTCTTGTGTGGTCATCCGACCAGAAATCTGTACACGGCCACCACCAATCTCTGACCGAATAACAGGCGCTGTCACGACCTCGCCCTTGCCTTTTTCAAACAGCAAAATGGCCATGCGCTTACCAATGTTCTCACGCGTCACGTCTTTGAAGATGCGCGCACCCTTGGCGTCCAAATTGAGGTGTACGGCGGGCTCTTGTGTTTGGCTATCGAAACCCGGCTGGGCATCTTCCAAGTTATCGCCTGTCAAAACGACTTGACGCAACACGATCACGTCCCGACCGTCACGCTCTTTGTAGCGCTCTGACCCAAACGGCACGTTGCCTTGACCACGCTCAGCGGCACGGCCCTCGGTGCTTTCATCGACGAGGCGAACCTCAAGTGTTGCGGTACGACCCAAAATGTCTTTGGCTTTCGCGGTGTCCTGAACGCCTGGCAACTGAACCACAATGCGGTCCAACCCCTGCTGCTGAATCACGGGCTCCGCCACACCCAACTCGTTGATTCGGTTGTGCAGCGTGGTGATGTTTTGCTTCAAAGCTGCCGCCTGAACGGCTGTCGCGGCGGCGGGTAACAGGTTGACGTTCAAACGGAGATCCGTCGGTGTACCGGCAGCAACCACGGCCAGGTCAGGAAATGCGGTGCGGATCTCACGCTGTGCCGCGTCAAGCGTCGCCTGGTCACGGGCGCGCACCCACAGGGTCTGCCCTTGACGCTCGATACCACTGTGGCGAACGCCTTTGTCACGAAGGGTTGTGCGAATGTCCCCACCAGTCGCTTCGACCTTTTGCGTCAATGCCGCATCCATGTCAACCTGCAACATGAAGTGCACGCCGCCGCGCAAATCCAAACCCAAATACATCGGCGCCGCGCCAAGACCACTCAACCAATTGGGCGTGCGCGGGACCAGGTTCAGCGCGACGACATAACTGGGATTGGTGCTGTCAGGGTTGAGGGCCTGCTCGACAGCATCACGCGCCTTCAACTGCGCCTCAGTTGTGGCGAAACGCGCCTTGACCGAGTTGCCATCAAATTGCATGCGATCAGCGGTCAAGCCCGCTTGTTGCAAAGCAAGCTCAATTCGAACCACGGTGTCGTTATCCACCCGTACGGCCGTTTTGCCCGGTGAGACTTGCACGGCAGGCGCCTCACCAAAAAAGTTAGGCAGGGTGTACACCGTACCGATGATCAACGCAAAGACGATGACCACATACTTCCACAAGGGATAACGATTCATGGCATTACTCACATCGCCACCCAAACCAGCCGCGACCGGAGGGTGACTATCTGACCCGCGATTACGGGCACATTAGAAAGCGAAAAAGCGGCACCAACGGGCCGCTTTGGGGTGGGCATGTGCGCCGCCTGGCGACCTGCCCGTTAAAGTCAACTTACTTTACGGAGCCCTTGGGCAACACCTGCGCCACGGACACGCGGTGCATTTGGACCTCAACGCCATCAGCAATTTCAACTGAAATCACCGTTTCGCCCAGCTTGGTTACTTTGCCCAGCAGGCCACTGGCCGTTGAGACTTCGTCGCCCTTTGCCAACGCTTCAATCATGCTTTTGTGCTCTTTTTGGCGCTTCATCTGTGGACGAATCATCACAAAATAAAGCACAACAAACATCAACAACAAAGGCAACAAGCCCATCAATGAGGATGCCGTGTCACCACCGGCGGCTTGTGCGTACGCGTTAGAAATAAACACAGGTTTCTCCAAAATCAAAAAACGTCGATCAAGGCAAACACGCCCCGATATCTAAATCGCATTGTAAGGCGACAGGCTTAGTCGGCACGGATGGGGTCAAAAAGACTTACTCCGCTGACCACTGTGCGGCCAACTGGGCCCATCGCGCACGCGCAGCCGCCATGTTCCGGGCTTTGACATGGCCAAAACCTTTGACCGATGCGACCACGCCGGCTAAGTCCAACGCCAAATCACGGTTTTCAGCACTCAAGCCCTCGCAGAGGGTATCGACGAGTCGGCTGTAGTCATCGCGCAGTGCGCGCTCACTTCGTCGCTCCTCTGAATAACCAAATACATCCAAAACCGTTCCGCGTAAAAACTTGGCGCCCGCCAACAGGGGGAAGATCGCTGTTAACCAGCCCCCAAAAGTTGTTTTGATCGCCTGTCCCGCCGCATTTTTGCGACCCAAAAGCGGGGGCGCGAGGTGGTATTGCCG
>OCVQ010000125.1_pt1 | contig 67758 bp, 73 predicted proteins | sample 1539061 | NCBI WGS metagenome assembly OCVQ01 (sample SAMEA3355526, study PRJEB22509) | marine metagenome | biome: marine; feature: river plume; material: water | place: USA | collected 2010-08-08 | depth 0.5 m | reverse complement strand
TAGCCTCAAAGGCGAGGGTCTGGGCTTGGCGGGGAGGAGGGGGTGGCGGGGGGCCTTCATTCGCATCTCGGCGAGGCTGAGGCCCGGCCAGGGGAGATAGGCACAAAGATAGATCAAACCCGCAACATGTTGTGGGGCGGCTTCGGCGGCGGCCGATATCGGGTAGCCTGCCATGGAGTGGCCAACCAAAACGGTGTTGGGCGTGAGGGCGGCGAGAATAGCATCCCGGTAGCGATCAAGGGTCACGTCTTGGTAGGGTGTTTGATCTGCCCCATGCCCGGGCAAATCAATGGCGCGCACGCTATGTCCTTGATTTTCAAGAAAAGGAATTAGGTCGCGCCAGCACCAAGCACCATGGGCCGCCCCGTGGATCAAGAGAAAATCGGCCATTCCGTGCCTCCGCGTCGTCAGTTTCATCTGGTCTTGAGAGAGGTCTTAGCACGCTCGAAGGGCGGCGAAAATCACGTATGATTTGCGTATGATCCCCGTATGGTTTGCGTCATGACGTATTCCCGTCCATGCGGTCGGGTTTGCGGTGTCTTTTTGGCAGGGTTGCGCCACGTGGAGAGGGCTTGGAAAGGCTGAGGCGCTGTTTGGAAGCGGTTTCAGCGCTCAACGCTGATGGATCTTCTCGATATAGGCGCGCAGCTCTTCGGCTTCATGGCGCGCGTCGCGCAGACCATCCATCGCGGCGGCAAGTTCAGCTTCGGTCTGGGCCAATTGGTTGGTCAGCTCGGCTTCGCGCTGTTGCAGATAGGTAATCGCCTGATCGCGGGTTTCTTCGGCTTCGTGCAGCTCTTGTGCCATCCGTTCCAATTCGCCGATGTCCCCTTTGGAAACACGGGTGAAGCGGTGGATCAGCCAATTGGCAAACCAGCCCATGGCAAAGGCAACAAACAGAATGATCGCCGTTGCGATGATGAATTCGGATCGGTTCAATTCCCGGCTCCTTCGCTGGCAGGGGTATCGGTTTTTTGCTGCTCTTCTTCTTCCGTCAGGCCCATCGGTGTTTCGTTGGCATCTGACTTTTCGGCGTTTTCCAACAGCGTGTCGACCAGATTATTAACGGGCTGGGCTTTGATCAGTTTGAATTCGATCCGGCGGTTGGCCTCGCGGCCTTCCTCGCTGTCGTTGCCGGCGACGGGGTCGATTTCGCCATAGCCTGTGGCTGTGAGAGAGACAGAGGCAACGCGGCGATCCCGCAGAGCGCGCAAGACCGCGTCGGCGCGTTCTTGGGAGAGCGCCTTGTTCATCTCTTCGCGGCCTTGGCTGTCTGTGTAGCCGCTGATTTCCATTTCGAAGTCGCTGCATTTGTTCAAGACGGCGGCGATATCGTCGAGGATGCCTGCAGCGTCACCGACAGGTGTCGCGGAGCCGGGCTCGAAGTTGATTTTACGGGCGGCGACGATGGCTTGCACTTCTGCTTCGCATTCGGTGGGGGTGGGAAGACCGAGCACCGGATCGAGTTTCTTTTTATAGGTGACAGCGATGTCGAAGCGCTGGCCTTCGCCCAATTTGCCAACGAGGAGGCGGGCAATTTCTTCGGAGGCGGTGGGGCTGCCTGTTTCGCCGCTGATGGTGATGGCGTTTGGGGTGACGGTGACGACACCATGGGCCACCAGCGAAAGGGCGTCGAGGCCTGCCAGCACGCGCAGGGGCCAGCCTTGCGGCAGGTTCTCATCGACGCGGGCGGCCATTGTGACGGATTTTGAGCCGAACCGGGCCTTGGCGAGGCTTTCGGCTGCGGTGCGCGACAGTTCATCAGAAATCCGACCGCGCAGTTGAACCGCGCCTTCTGGTGATTTGGTGGCGGTGAAATCAACGGGACCTGAGGCTGCATCCTTGGCGATGGGCAGTTCGGCGGCCAAGGCAAAGACCTCGGGGAGGGTGTTTTCCAGCTCCCCCACCGCCCGGTCGAACAGCGCGGGGTCACTGCCAGTGGGGGCAACAAGAGAGATATCGGCATCGGCGAAAGTGACCGTGCCGCCGCCTATTTTCGCCACCGCGTCAATCGACATGGCCACCGCGGCGCCCCAATTGGGGGAGGGCACGCCGAGACCGATGGTGCAATTGGCCTTGCCCATGAGGCCTGCGGCAGAAGCCGCTTTGGTGATTTGTTGCAGCGCGTTTTCGCTATCTGCGGAGCAGGCATCAAAATGTGCGCCGTTTTCGTTGAGCACGAAGCGCAGCGTGAAAGGGGTGATCACGGGGCGTGGCGCCGAGATTTGCAGAGCAAGGCGGACACCGGAGGGCGTGTTGCGGGTGATTTGAGTTTCGAGGCGGCGTTTTTCATCGGCCGAATCGCTCATGGCCGTGATGGCCACTTGGCCGGATTGGATCGACACCTTGGCACGGGGCAAGGCGCGCAATGTTTCGAGCGCATAAGCCAGCGTGACATCCCACGCGTCTGGCATGTTGTAATCGGCGCTTTCCAGAAGGTCGGCCACCTGATCGGGGCCTACAAGTTCTCCCAACGTGGCGATGAGTGCGGCGCGATCGGTTGCGGCGGGGACAAGGCCGATCAGGGAAATGCCGCTGTCGTTGCGGAGAATTTCGATGGAAAAACGCGGAGGTGTCAGGGCGGCGGCATCTTTGACGGTCATCTGGTCAATGACGCGTGCGGCGTCGATCACCCGCCCTGCAGTGGTGAGCGCTTTGAAGCGCAGGGCTTCGGTTTGGGCATGGCCGGAGAGAATGAGTTGCAGGCCGTTTGCTTGCACTTCGGCCCAAGGCAGCTCGCCATCGTCGAGGGCGTTTCTGACTGAGCGCTCGGATGTGGCCTCGATGCCGGACACAACGAAGCCTGCTGCGACGTAGCAAAGAGCTGCGGCGGCGGCGAAGGTGGTTCCGATGATGGCGACAGTGGAAAGGCGCATTCTATCCGTAAGGTTATCCGGTCCTCTGGCGATCTTTAGGCATCCCGGGGGGGAGGCGCAATCACAGGAGTGCAGCGGTGGCGAAAAACAGCACAGGCAAGAGGCCTGCGTCACGGTTGGCGCGGAACAGCACCATACAGCGGGCGGGGTCGTCTATGTCGAGGCGGCGGAGTTGCCATGTCATGTGCCAGCCGATGGCCCAAGGGCCTGCAAGGGCGATGATCAGGCTCAGGGGGTTTTGGCTGGGAGCGCTGGTGAGCGCGGAGATTACGGCAAGCGCCATAAGCCCCACAGTGGCCACAAGGAAGCGGCGGAGCAACATCGGGCTGTCGGAGCCGAAGAGCCGTGCAGTGGATTTGACGCCGATGAGCGCGTCATCCTCGGTGTCTTGGTGGGCGTAGATCGTGTCGTAGAAGAGTGTCCAGGCGATGCCAGCGGCGTAGAGAATCAAGGCTGAGACGTGGAGCGTGCCTGTATGGGCGGTGAAGGCCAAGAGCGCGCCCCAGTTGAAGGACAGGCCAAGAAAGACCTGTGGCCACCATGTGAAGCGTTTGGCGAAGGGATAGATGGCGACAGTGGTGAGGGATAAAACGCCCAAGAGAATGGCGGGGAGGTTGAAAGTCATCAGGATTGCGAAGGCTATGAGGGCTTGGGCGATCATCCAGAATGCGGCTTTTTTGGCGGTGACCTGACCAGAGGGGATAGGGCGCGAGCGCGTGCGGGCGACTTGGGCGTCGAAATCGCGGTCGGTGATGTCGTTCCATGTGCAGCCCGCGCCACGCATCAGGAAGGCGCCGAGCCCGCAGGCCACAAATATCCACGCGTCAAATAGCCGGGGTTGGCCATCGTGGAGGATGCCGAGAAACAGCGACCACCAGCAGGGCAAGAGCAAGAGCCATGTGCCGATGGGGCGGTCGGCACGCGACAGGCGAAGATAGGGGCGGGTTGCGGGAGGCGCGAGACGGTCGACCCAATTGCCTCGCACGGCATCGGCGACTTGGCCTTTGGGCGCGGTTTCGTCGCGTCCTGCCTCTGGTGCATTTCCGGTTCCGGTCATATCGTGTCACCTATGAACGATGCAAAAATCCGCCTTCATGTAGACCAGCCCTTGGGGCCGGGGCAAACGGTTAACCTTGACCGTGACCAAGCGCATTACCTTTTCGGGGTGATGCGGCTGGTGGAAGGGGCGGGGGTGCTGCTGTTCAACGGGCGCGATGGCGAGTGGTTGGCGCGGGTGCAAGATGCCGGAAAGCGCGGCGGTGTGCTGATCGGCGAGGCACAGACCAAGCCGCAGGGCGCCCCACCGAATCTGTGGCTGCTTTTTGCGCCAGTGAAGAAGGCGCGCACGGATTTTATCGTGGAAAAGGCTGTGGAAATGGGCGTGGCACGGCTTGTGCCGGTGACGACGGAGTTCACCAATTCCGAACGGGTGCGGGTGGATCGGTTGCAAGCGCATGCGCGTGAGGCCGCCGAGCAATGTGGAGCGACTTGGGTGCCGGAAGTGGCAGAGCCTATCCGGCTTGATCGGCTTTTGGCGGGGTGGGATTCTGCGCGGACCATCATGTATTGCGATGAGGCCGCGCCCAGTGGCATGGCGGCCTTACGCGCAGCGGACCTTGGAAACAGCGCGGATCCCGCACCGGGAGCTTGGGCGATCTTGATTGGGCCTGAGGGCGGCTTTTCAAACAGTGAGCGCACCCGTTTGCGCGGTTTGGATTATGGCTGCACCGTAAGCCTAGGGCCGCGGATATTGCGTGCGGACACCGCAGCCGTCGCAGCGCTGACGTTGTGGCAGGTGCAGTTGGGGGATTGGCGTTGAGAGCGCGGGCGATATGAGTTTTGTGAGACCCGAAGCGGTCACGGCGTTGCGGCGTTGGTGGGGTGTGGGCCTTGGCGTGGCTGTGAGCCTATGGGGGCTGTGGTGGGGTTTGGGCGCGCTGGGCGTCGTGCAATGGCTGGGATGGCTCTTGATTCCCTTGGGTTTGGTGCTGGCATGGGCGGCCTATCAAAAGGCCCGGTTTGGTGGCGGGGGCGAAGGCGCAGGGGTGGTCACTGTGCGGGAGGGCGAGGTCAGTTATTTTGGGCCTTTTTCCGGTGGCGTGGCGGTTCTGGGGGATATCGCGCTTATTACTCTTGATAAGTCGCGCACACCGCGGGTTTGGCGGCTGGATACGCCGGGGCAAACACCGCTGTTTATTCCCGAAGATGCGGCAGGGGCAGAGGCGCTTTTTGATGCGTTTGTCGCGTTGCCGGGACTATCCGTGGAAGGAATGTTGGCGACGCTTGCCGCTCCGGGCCGTCAAGGTGTCGTGATCTGGCAGAGACCGTCCCACAGGCTACATTGACACCCGATGTGTTTCGCCCCACTCCTTGGCGTTCCAGAATGTAGCGCGCAAACAGAGGTTCCAAATGTCGATTCCACAGTCGGGCGGTGGCCCAATCGAGCGGCATGAGCAATTGGCGGAATACCTCGCCTCTGGATGCAAGCCCAAGGAAGATTGGCGGATTGGCACCGAGCACGAGAAGTTCGGCTATGTGAAGGGCAGCTATGCGCCCCTGCCTTATGAGGGGCCTTGTTCCATTCGTGCGATGCTGGAAGGCCTGCGCGACGCGCATGGCTGGGCACCTGTGTACGAGGGTGACGCGATTATCGGGGTGCAAAAGGACGGGGCCAATGTGAGCCTTGAGCCGGGTGGGCAACTGGAGTTGTCGGGCGCACCTTTGGAGACGATCCACCAGACCTGCGACGAGGTCAACGACCACCTGCGCGACGTGAAGACGATTGCAGACCGTATTGGTGCCGGGTTCATCGGCTTGGGTGCTGCGCCGATCTGGAAATACGAGGACATGCCTGTGCTGCCAAAGGGGCGGTATAAGTTGATGACCTCTTATATGGACAAGGTCGGCACCATGGGGAAATCCATGATGTATCTCACCTGCACTGTGCAGGTGAACCTAGATTTCGCGTCGGAAGCCGACATGGTCAAGAAGCTGCGGGTCGCGTTGGCGTTGCAGCCTGTGGCGACGGCGCTGTTTGCCAATTCGCCGTTCTTTGAGGGCAAGCCGAATGGGCATCGTTCGTGGCGGTCGCGGATTTGGCGTGATTTGGATGCGTCGCGCACGGGTATGCTGCCCTTCGTTTTTGATGAGGGCATGGGGTTTGAGCGCTATGTGCAATACGCGCTCGATGTGCCGATGTATTTTGTCTATCGCGACGGCAAGTATATCAACGCCTTGGGCCAGTCATTCCGCGACTTCATGAAGGGCCAGCTTCCCGCTTTGCCGGGTGAGACGCCGACGCTTTCAGATTGGGCAGACCATTTGACCACGGCGTTTCCTGAGGCGCGGATCAAGAAATATATGGAAATGCGTGGCGCAGATGGTGGGCCTTGGCGGCGGCTTTGTGCCTTGCCTGCATTCTGGGTTGGCTTGATGTATGATCAAGGCGCGCTGGATGCGGCATGGGATATCGCCAAGGGCTGGGACGCCGAGACGCGCGAAGCACTGCGGGTGGCGGCCTCGGAAAAGGCTTTGGCCGCAGAGGTTGGTGGGATCAAGATGCATGATCTGGCGCGCGAAGTTTTGGCGCTGTCAGAGGCCGGGCTGAAGGCGCGGGCGATGCCGGGCGCGGGCGGGATGGTGCCGGATGAGACGCATTTCCTTAATGCGCTGAAGGAAAGCATTGAGAGCGGCAAGACGCCAGCCGATGAGCTGTTGGAGCATTACCACGGGGATTGGCAGGGTGATTTGAGCAAGATCTACGGGGCGTATTCCTACTGAGGCGCGCAACCCAAGCTGTTTAGGCGCTGGCCTTTTACCCAATAAAAAACGCGCGTCCGAAAGATCCGGGCGCGCGTTTGCTTTTTGTCGCTGGTGCCGCTTTAGAGGCCTGCTTTGACGATTGCGGCGGCGAGGAGCGGCACTGTTTGGCTGTTGAGGCCTGCAATGTTCATCCGGCTGTCGGGGATCATGTAGATCGCGTGATCGGCGCGCATCATCTCGACCACTTCGGGGGTGGTGCCAAGGCGCGAGAACATGCCGCGATGCTGGGCGAGGAAATCGAAGCGGTCGGAGTTGGTGAGGCGTTTGAGTTCATCTGCGAGCTGTTGACGCAGGCCCAACATCGACAGGCGGACTTCCTCGAGTTCTTCCATCCACATGGCTTTGAGATCGGGGTCGGTGAGGATCATCGTCACCAGACGTGCGCCATGGTCAGGGGGGAAGGAGAAGTTCAGACGGTTAAGCGCGGTGAGGACACCTTGTGCCAGTTTGGTGCCAGTGCCCTCTTTGGAAACGCCCATCAAGATGCCTGTGCGCTCGCGGTAGATGCCGAAGTTCTTGGAGCAGGAGGCGGCGATCAGGCATTCGGAGGCTTTGGAGGCCACGAGGCGGGTCGCGAAAGCGTCGGCGTCCAGCCCATCGCCGAAGCCCTGATAGGCGATGTCGACCATGGGGAGAGCGCCTGAGGCGACAATCGCATCGACGATTTGGCCCCATTGCGCGACCGTCGGGTTGGCGCCTGTCGGATTGTGGCAGCAACCATGCAAGAGAACGACATCCCCTTCACCAGCGTCTTGGATGTCAGTCATCATGCCGTCAAAGTCGAAGCCGCGGGTGGTTTCGTCGAAGTAGCGGTAGGATTTCCGGCTCAGGCCAAGGTAGTCGATGATTGCGGCATGGTTGGGCCAGCTGGGATCAGAGACAAAGACGCGGGCTTTGGGATTGGCCATTTTGACCAGTTCGAAAGCCTCGCGCACGGCACCTGTGCCACCGGGGGTGGCGACGGCGGCGACAGAGGCGCGCGGCACGGCGTCCCCCAGAACCAGCGAAACCATGGCGTCGGCAAAGGCGGGTTCGCCTGCGAGGGCGGTGTAGACTTTGGTGTTCTCGGTCTCCCAGAGCTTTTTCTCGGCGGCTTTCACGGCGCGCATGACGGGGGTGAGGCCTGTGGCATCTTTGTAGACGCCGACACCGAGGTCGACCTTATGGGCGCGATCATCGGCGCGGTAGGCTTGCGCCGTCAGCATGATCTTGTCGACGGGTTGCTCTTTGAGAGATTGAAACATGCTTATGCGTCTCCGGTTGCAACGGGAAGGGTGGGGAAGGCACCCCATTCGGCCCAAGAGCCGTCATAGAGGGCGTGATTGGAATGGCCGATCCGCTCGAGGGCGAGGTTGATATTGGCGGCCGTGACGCCCGATCCGCAGGAGGTGATCACGGGTTTGCCAAGATCGATGCCCTTGGCCGCGAAAAGCGCGCGCAGGGCATCGGGGGATTTCAATGTGCCGTCGTCATTCATCAATTCGGTGAAGGGCAGGTTTTTCGAGCCGGGGATATGGCCCTTGCGAAGACCGGCGCGCGGCTCGTCGGCTTCGCCACGAAACCGTGGGGCGGCGCGGGCGTCGAGGATCTCGTGATCGCCAAGCTTGGCTGCGGCTGCGACTTGGGTGACGTCTTTGACCATTTGATTCTGGCGGCGCACAGTCATGTGGCGGTCGCGCACGATGGGGGGCATGTCTTCGGTCGGGCGGCTTTCGGCCAGCCATTTCGGCAGGCCACCGTCAAGAACGGCGATATCCATCTGCCCCATGACACGGAAAGTCCACCAGACGCGGGCGGCGGAATAGATGCCTTGGCTGTCATAAACCACGACCTGATGGCCATCTCCCACGCCCATGGCGCGCAGGCGGCTCATGAATTTCTCAACAGGGGGGACCATATGGGGCAGGTCACTGCGGTGATCGGCGATTTCGTCGATATCAAAAAAGCGCGCCCCCGGAATATGGCAGGCCGCATATTCAGATTTCGGGTCGCGACCAGAGCCGGGCAAGAAGAAGCTGGCGTCCAAGATCCGCAGATCAGGATCTTTCAGATGTGCTCCGAGCCAGTCGGTTGACACCAATACGCGCGGATCGTCATGGGTCATGGGGGCCTCCCTTGCCGCAAAATGCGGTGCGTTTTCGCCTATGGGTTTCCGAATACTCGGGGCACGTGGCCCAATGCAAGAGCGCGCCCCCTTTCTTCGCGAAAGGAGGCGCGCTGTTTTGAACAAAAACGAAGGATCAGCGCTTGCCGCCGAGCACTTGCTTGAGCAGACCCACCACCACAAGGCCGATACCGCCGCCAACGCCACCAGAGGCCACTTGACCAATAATCGCGCCGATATCCATCCCGCCTGCGCCCGCGCCACCGGCGCCCAACATGGCAAGCACCTGACCGCCGATGCCGCCACCCAAGATACCCGCAAGCGAGTTGCCGAGCGTGCCTAGGCTTTTGTCTTTCATCACGGCACCAGCAGCATTCCCGCCGACTGCGCCCGAAATCAGGCTAATGATGAGTTGTTCCATACCGTTACTCCCCGGGGCAATACACAAGTTCCAAAGGATGCGCCCCCCTTAGGCACCCCTTGTGCGGGCACCATAGCGCAGAAAGCGCTCGCCTATAGCGATTTTTATTCCGGATGCGTTCGTCTTTTGCGGAGGGGGAGGCTTATTCGCCGCGTTTGAGCAGTCGTTGCTTTTCGCGACCCCAGTCGCGTTTGGCTTCAGTGTCGCGCTTGTCATGGGCTTTTTTACCCTTGGCGATGCCAAGCTTGAGTTTCACGATACCGCGCTCGTTGAAATAAAGGTTGAGCGGCACCAACGTCATCCCTTGGCGTTGGGTTTCTTTCCACAAGCGGGCCATTTCCTTGCGGCTGACCAAGAGCTTGCGGCGGCGGCGCTCTTCGTGCCCCCAAGTCTTGGCCTGTCCATAAGGGGCGATATAGCCATTGATCAGCCAGAGTTCGCCGTCTTCGACAGAGGCGTAGCTTTCGGCAATATTGGCTGATTGGGTGCGAAGAGATTTGACCTCTGAGCCGTGCAGAATAATCCCGCACTCGAGATCATCCTCTATGGCATAGTCATAGCGCGCGCGACGGTTGTCGGCGATCATCTTGGAGTTCGGATCGTGTTTCACTTGTGACATAGGCGATGAGATAGTCACTCGCTGAGCGACTGTCCATTGCAAGGCGCATAGAAGTCTTAGCTGCCGCGATAGGTAGACATGCCATAGGGCGAGAGCAGCAGCGGCACGTGATAATGCGCGTCGGCGTCTGCCATGCCAAAGCGGATCGGCACCTCGTCTAGAAAGAGCGGCGTTTCGGTGGCCTGACCTGTGGCGCGCAGATAGTCGCCCGCGTGAAACATAAGCTCATACGTGCCTGCTGCAAAAGCGTCCTTTGGCAAGATCGGCCCATCGGTGCGCCCGTCGCTATTGGTGATCTTTTCGGCCAGTTGAATGCGCGCCGTTCCATCCAGACGATAGAGCACGATCCGCATGCCCGCCGCCGGACAGCCGCGCGCCGTGTCGAGCACATGGGTCGTCAGATATCCGTCAGCCATAAGTCGCTCCTTTTTCAGGCAGATCACATGAGAAGTGATAGCATCACAGGCAGAGGGGCGCAGGCAAGGATCAAAGAAAAGTCTTTCGCGAAAAATTTGAAAATGCCTTGGCCTCGCATCGCTTACTGTCGTTGAAATCGTCAAGGAACAGAACGAATGAACCGCTACCCTCGTGATATGATCGGATATGGCCCGCGTGCGCCCAATGCCGACTGGCCCGGCGGAGCCTGTGTGGCCGTGCAATTCGTGCTGAACTATGAAGAGGGCGGCGAGAATAACCTGCTGCATGGCGATGGGCAGTCGGAGGCGTTTTTGTCAGATATCGCTGGCGCGCAACCATGGCCCGGGCAGCGGCATTGGAATATGGAGTCGATCTATGACTACGGCGCGCGCGCCGGGTTTTGGCGGCTGCATCGGCTTTTCACTTCAGCGGCTATCCCTGTAACGATCTATGGTGTGGCCTCGGCATTGGCGCGCTCGCCCGAGCAAGTCGAAGCGATGAAGGCCGCCGATTGGGAAATCGCGTCGCATGGTCTGAAATGGGTCGAGCACAAGGATATGTCGGAAGCCGAGGAGCGCGCGGCAATTGCCGAGGCTGTGCGGCTGCACAAGGAAGTGGTGGGGGAGCGCCCGCGTGGCTGGTACACGGGGCGCTGTTCGCTCAATACGGTGCGGCTGGTCGCTGAAGAGGGCGGTTTTGACTATATCTCGGATACCTATGATGACGATCTGCCCTATTGGATGGAAGCGGGCGCGCGGGATCAATTGATCATCCCCTATACGCTCGAAGCCAATGACATGCGTTTTGCCACCGCGCCGGGCTATATCACGGGTGAGCAGTTCTATCAGTATTTGAAAGACGCCTTTGACGTGCTCTATGCCGAAGGCAAGGCGGGGCGCCCTGCGATGATGTCGATCGGACTGCATTGCCGATTGATCGGTCGGCCCGGCAAGATCGCCGGGCTGAAACGGTTCATTGACTATATCCAGACGCATGAAAATGTCTGGTGCCCGCGCCGGATCGACATCGCACAGCATTGGGCGACGCGCCATCCGCACACCCGCCGGGCACGTCCGAGCCAAATGCAGCGCGGGGAGTTCGTCGCGCAGTTTGGCTCGATTTTCGAGCATTCGCCATGGATTGCGGAGCGGGCGCATGCGCTGGAGCTCGGGGCGGCGCATGACACCGCCGCAGGGCTGGCCAATGCGCTGACCCGGATGTTCCGCAGTGCCTCTGCCGAAGAGCGGATGGGCGTGCTGCGCGCGCACCCTGATTTGGCAGGCAAACTGGCCGCCGCAAAGCGACTGACCCATGAAAGCACCGAGGAACAAGCCAGCGCCGGGCTCGATGCGCTCACGGATGCCGAGCGCAGCAGGTTCACGGATTTGAACACCGCCTATGTAGAGAAACATGGCTTTCCCTTCATCATCGCCGTGCGCGATCATGACAAGGCGGGGATCCTGGCGGCCTTCGAGGCCCGCATTCACCACGACACAGCTACGGAATTCGACACCGCCTGCGCGCAGGTCGAGCGTATCGCGCGTTTGCGCTTGGGGGCGCTATTGCCATGACCGATGAAACTTTCGCGCGCAGCTATGCGTTTCCACCCGCAGGGCTGCCGCCAATGGATGAAGACCCGGCGGCAAACCGCGCGATCTTTACCACAGCCTATGCGTTCCTTCCTGCGGCAACGATGCGCGACATCGTCACAAGCTATTTCCCGCAATGGCACAAGACGCGCGGCTGGATCATTGCCCGCCCGCTGTCTGGCTTTGCGGAAACCTTTGCACAATATGCGATGGAAGTGGCACCGGGCGGCGGATCGGACTTGCCCGAACCGGATGCCGGCGCCGAAGGGGTGATCTTTGTCGCACAGGGTCAAGCGCGTCTGAGCATTGACGGCACAAACCACACGCTTTCCCCCGGCGGTTACGCCTTCTTGCCTCCGGGCTGCGCCTGGACGGTGCACAACGTCAGCGACACCATGCTGCAATTTCACTGGGTGCGGCGCCGCTATCACGCGGTTGCTGGTCTGTCGACACCCGCGCCCTTTGTGACAACCGACGCAGAAAATCCGATCCGCTGGATGCCGGGCACAGATAAATGGGGCACGACCCGGTTCACGGATCCCGAAGATCTGCGCCATGATATGCATGTCAATATCGTCACCTTCCATCCAGGGGGCCGCATCCCTTTTGCAGAAACCCATGTGATGGAACACGGGCTCTACGTGCTCCAAGGCACCGCGCGTTACCTGCTCAATGATGATTGGGTCGATGTCGGTCCCGGAGATTTCATGTGGCTGCGCGCCTTCTGCCCGCAGGCCTGTATTGCGACGGGCACCGAGCCTTTCCGCTACCTGCTCTACAAGGATGTCAACCGCCACCCTGCCCTGAACCTGTAATCTCTCATTGCAAAAAATATCCCGGGGGTCCGGGGGCGGCGCCCCCGGCCTTACCACAAGGAGCCAACCGTGATCCGCCTTCTGACCGAACCCTTGACCCAAGCCGCCTTCGCCTCGTTTGGCGATGTGCTGGAGGTGTCGGGTGCTGCGGACAAGATCATCAATCGCGGCCTTTGCGGGCGCTGGCATGACCGGGCTTTGCTGGATTTCGGGCCGCAGGGACGGGCGGGGATATCGATTTTCAACGCGGAGCCGCGTGCATTTCCCTATGTTTTGGATTTGCTCGAGCGCCATCCCGACGGAAGCCAAGCCTTTGTGCCCATGTCTCAGACCGAATGGCTGGTCATTGTTGCCCCGGATGACGGGGGCGTGCCCGGCGCGCCACGTGCATTTTTGGCTGCGCCGGGGCAGGGGATCAATTTTCACCGTGGGACATGGCATGGCGTTTTGACGCCACTGGCGGCCCCGGGACTTTTCGCTGTCGTGGACCGGATCGGGGACACGACCAACCTTGAAGAATTTCCACTTGATCCCCCCTACCGGATTGAGCGGACTTAACCCAAGCCCCGAGAAGAGGGCCACTCACAATGACCAATAAGGAGATTGAAGGGATGACAGACGCTTCCATAGGGACACCGGAGCAACTCCGCGATCCCAATTACACCCCGCCGATGGCCAAGGCCATTCCGCTGGGAATCCAGCATGTGCTGGCGATGTTCGTATCTAACGTGACACCTGCGATTATCGTCGCGGGTGCTGCGGGCTTTGGCTTTGGTTCCAATAGCCCCGACTTTCCGGAAATGCTGTATCTGATCCAGATGTCGATGCTCTTTGCGGGGATCGCCACGCTGTTTCAAACCATCGGCATGGGCCCTGTTGGGGCACGGTTGCCGATTGTGCAGGGCACGTCTTTTGCCTTTGTGCCAATCATGATCCCTGCGGTTGCTGGGCTTGGGGTTGCCGGGCTTGGCGGGCTGATGACGGGGGTGCTGATTGGCGGCATCTTCCACTTCTGCCTTGGCTTCTTCGTCGGGCGGATCCGCTATGCGCTGCCACCGCTGGTAACGGGCTTGATCGTTCTGATGATCGGTCTGGCGCTGGTGCGTGTGGGCATTCAGTATGCAGCGGGTGGTGTGCCGAAGATGGGCAAGCCTGAATTTGGCACGGTGGCCATGTGGACCCCGGCGCTGGTCGTGGTTGTGGTCACGCTGGGTATCAAGTTCTTTACCAAAGGCTTCATGGCTGTTGCGGCTGTGCTGATCGGTATCATCGCGGGCTATATCGTGGCGATGATGATGGGTCAGGTGAACTTCGGCAACGTGGGCCGCGCGGCGATGTTCTCGCTGCCGGTTCCGTTCAAATACGGTTTCGAAATCAACTGGGCGATCGTCATCGGCATGTGTTTCATGGCGGTGGTTTCGGCCATTGAGACCGTTGGCGACACCAGCGGCATCACCAAGGGCGGCGCGGGCCGGGAAGCGACCGATAAGGAAGTTGCGGGCGCGACCTTTGCCGATGGTTTGGGCACGGCTGTTGCGGGTGTGTTTGGCGGTCTGCCCAACACGTCGTTCAGCCAGAACGTCGGCCTTGTGGCGATGACGGGGGTGATGAGCCGCCATGTCGTGACGATTGGCGCGATTTTCCTCATCGTCTGCGGACTGATCCCGAAAATCGGCGCGATCATCAACACGGTTCCAATTAACGTCTTGGGCGGTGGTGTGATCGTGATGTTCGGCATGGTTTGTGCCTCGGGCGTCAACATGCTGTCAGAAGTCAAATGGAACCGCCGCAACATGGTGATTTTCGCCATCGCACTTTCGGTGTCGTTCGGTTTGCAGTTGGAGCCATCGGCGCTTCAGCATCTGGGCAAGACGGCACAGATCTTGTTGACTTCGGGCCTCCTGCCTGCGGCCTTCATCGCGATCGTGCTGAACCTCGTTCTGCCAGAAGATATCGACTGATCTGGCATAACGTCATCAAAGACGTCGTTTCGGCCCGGGGTGAAAACCTCGGGCCCTTTTTTTGGGTCAGGATCGCGCCGAGAAAAGGATGACGCCTAGGCCCAAGGCGGCTGGAAATGGGTGGCGGTGGCTGGTGGCGGCACCTATCCGCAGGCCACAAAAATGCGGCATGGGCGGCAGTGGGATAGGGGCCATGAGGGCGCGGGCGATCCCCTGAGGCAGCACTTCGATCCAGCCGCGCGCGAGCGGCACGCACCAGATCGGGCTGTTGCTGTTTAGATCAGTGGCGGCTGGGCGCAGCTCGGCGGTGCTGCCGGTATAAGCGGCCAGGCTGGCCGCCGTCGTTTGTGGATCGGGAGCGGCGATGAGCAGAGCGTCCAAGCTATGCGCGCCATTCGCATGATGCATCCAGCGCGGTTGCCAGAGGGCCTCGGGGGTGTGATGGGTCATTGTCTGGACCCGGCCTTCGGGGAAATGGCCCTTGGCGGGGCGCGCGAGCGTGAAGGCGGCGGTGATAGGGCTGTCGTCATGCTCAACAGCTCGGGCGAATGCGCTGATCGGGCGCATCGGCAGGCCAGCATGCCGCTTGGCGGTGTCAAAGGCGCGGGCGTCTGAGGTGGCAAAGGAGAGCAGGTGTAGGCCTGCGCGTTGCGCGGCTTCGGCGGCTACGGTGCGGCCTGCTTCTGTATCGTCTGCAGTCGCGAAAAGCACTTCGAGATAGCCTTGCTGGAACATTACGCAGAAATTTGCAGTGCCAGCGGGCAGGGTTTGGCCTGTGTCCGGGTCTGTCATGGTTTGGGCAGAGGCGGGGGTGATGGTGAAACCCAGATCCGCAAGCGCTTGGCGCGCGGCGTCGCCATTGGGCACAAAGAGGCCGAGATGGTCGAGGGCGAGGGGGGTGAAATCGGTGCTCATGCGGGGAGTGTAGCGCGCCAGAAGCCAGACGCTAGGGGCTGGAAATTGCGTGTTCGACATGATCCTTGTTGAAATGGCAATCTGGGGCATGTAGTTTACATGTTAAGCAAGTGGAGGGGCCGAGATGCGGTGGAGCGATTATCCGAAATGGGGCAAATGGGCCGCGGATTGGGCGGCGCGCTATCATGCCGGGCTGCGTGACCAACCTGTGCGCGCACAGGTCAAGCCGGGCGAGACATTGGCGGCGTTGCCTTTGGCCGCGCCAGATATCGCGGAGCCGATGGAGGTAATCCTTGCGGATTTCGAGCGGATCGTGATGCCTGGGATTACCCATTGGCAGCATCCGCGTTTCTTTGCTTATTTCCCATCGAATGCCTCGCCTGCAGCTGTGTTGGCCGATCAATTGGTCACGGCGATGGCCCCGCAATGCATGCTGTGGCAGACCTCGCCTTCGGCAACCGAGATGGAAACCCGGATGATGGAATGGATGGGCGCGGCGATTGGGCTGGGCCGCGAGTTTCACGGGGTGATTCAAGACAGCGCTTCGGGGGCGACGTTGGCTGCGGTGTTGACCATGCGCGAGCGGGCTTTGGCATGGGCAGGCAACCGGGCGGGCTTGCCGGGGCAAGCGCGACTGCGGGTCTATGCCAGCGCCGAGGTGCACACATCTGTTGATCGGGCGATTTGGATTGCGGGTATTGGCCAAGAGAACCTTGTGCGGATCCCAACGCAGGGCCCTTTGCGGGCGATGGATACACAGGCCTTGGCGCGCCAGATCGCAGAAGACCGCGCGGCGGGCTACTTGCCAGCCGGGATCGTGGCCTGCACCGGGGGCACAGGCACGGGGGCTTGCGACGATATTGGCGCGGTTGCTGCTGTGGCACAGGCGGAGGCGCTGTTTTTGCACGTGGATGCGGCATGGGCGGGGGCGGCGATGATCTGCCCGGAATATCGCGCGCTTTGGACTGGAATAGAGGCCGCCGATTCGGTGGTATTCAACCCGCACAAATGGCTGGGCACGCAATTTGACCTCTCGGCGCATTTCATCAAGCGCCCGGAAGACCTGACGCGCACGCTGGCCATCCAGCCGGAATACCTCAAGACGCATGGGGCGGATGGGATCATCAATTATTCGGAATGGTCGGTGCCTTTGGGGCGGCGGTTTCGCGCGCTGAAGCTGTGGTTCTTGCTGCGTGCCTATGGGCTTGATGGGTTGCGGGGGATGATCCGCAATCATGTGTCGTGGTCGCAAGCGTTGGCGGAGCGTTTGCGGGGCACGCCCGGCTTCGAGATCGTGACCGAACCTGTGCTGTCGCTTTTCACGTTTCGCGCGGTGCGAGCCTCAGTTGATCCGGATGCGCTCAACCTCGCCTTGGTGCAGGCCATCAATGATGACGGTAGAATTTATCTGACCCAGACGCGGGTGAATAGCGCGCTTGTCATCCGCTTTCAGGCGGGTCAGTTTGATGCGACAGAGGCGGACGTGACCACCGCATATGACGTGATTTGTGAGATTGCAGCAAAGCTGGAGATATAAGCCATGGCCGCCCCTGAAAACACTTTTAAGACCCGGCTTTTGGCAGGGCAGACCCTGTGGGGGTGCTGGGCGGGATTTGCAGATAGCTATGCGACGGAAGTCCTTTCGACGGCAGAGTTTGATTGGCTGGTCTTGGATGGTGAGCACGCGCCGAATGATCTGCGGAGCTTGATGGGGCAATTGCAGGTGCTGCAAGGCAAGCATTCGCATGGTGTGGTGCGATTGCCGGTTGGCAATGAATGGCTGATCAAGCAGATGCTCGATGCGGGGGCGCAGACGCTGCTCATTCCAATGGTAGAAACACCCGAGCAAGCGGCGGAGCTGGTGCGCGCGATGCGCTATCCGCCGGAGGGTATTCGCGGATCGGGGGCAGCTTTGGCGCGCGCGTCGATGTTCTCGCTGCATGGTGATTACATTCAGACTGCAAACGCGCAGGTTTGTTTGTTGGTGCAGGTCGAAACCCGTAAGGGCATCGAAAATCTTGATGCGATTATTGCCACAGACGGCGTGGACGGGGTGTTTATCGGCCCTTCTGATTTGGCCGCAGATATGGGGTATCCGGGCAACTCGAATGAGGCGGCAGTGCAGGCCACCATTCGCGAGGCCTTGGGGCGGATTGCTGCTGCGGGCAAAGCTCCGGGCATTTTGGCAACGGAAGATGCCGCCGCTGCGCGCTATCGTGAATGGGGCGCGCGATTTATCGCCGTCGGGATTGATGTGGTGATGCTGGCGCAGGCCGCGCGCGCCAAGGCCAAACAATGGAAGGGCGCGTGAGAGTTTGGCTGGGCAAACCGAGACTGTAATTTCCGCGATCTTGGGGGCCATCGAAAGCGGTGCGCTCAATCCGGGCGATATGATAGAAGAACAAGTGTTGAGCGAGCGTCACGGCGTAAGCCGCACGCCTATTCGCGAGGCCCTGATCAAGCTTGAGACTGCGGGATTGGTGCAGCGCTTGCCACGCAAGGGTGCGGTGGTGTTCAAGCCGACGCTGGAAGAGTTCCTCGCAATTCTTGAAGTGCATGCCAAGTTGGAGGGTCAAGCGGCAGGGCTGGCGGCGCGGCGTTTGTCACCCGTTTATGCCAAGCGCCTTGAGGCGGCGACGCGGGCTTGTGAGGCCCATGCGGCCAAGTATGGTGACGGCGAGCCGGACCGCTATTACCAGCTAAACATGGCATTTCACCGGATCGTGGCAGAGGCGGCTGGTAATCCGTTTCTGCTTGAGATGATCAAGACCAACGCGCGCAAGCTGATGGCATATTACCGGGCGCGCTATCATTATCTGGGGATTATCGCCGAAAGTGCGCGCGAGCATCGAGAGATCACGTCACTGATTGTTGCGCGCAAAGCCGCCGAGGCCGAAACGGCGATGGCGCGGCATGTCGCCTTTGATCATGTGACGGCGCTGGATTTGATCGCGGCGCTGGGCTGATCGGAGTTACTCGCTGTCCAAGGCGCGTGAACACCAATAGGAAATCAAGGCATTCCGGCTCATGCCACGCTTTTGGGCCATGGCGTCGATCTGGGTGAGGAGGTCTGCGTTAAAGCGCAGGGCGACGGGCACTTTGGGCGCGCGTTCAAGGGGTTGAGGGGCGATCACCGTCGCAACGGGAGGCGATTTCGCCTTTTTATCCTTTTTGGCCACAGCGTTTCTCCCACAGGCTGAATTCCGTGCAGGCTAGCACAGGCGCGTTCTGTGTCGAGAGGGGCGGCCGATGATTAAGGTTCGCGGCGTTGCCAGCTTTGGCTGCCGTCAGGAGCCACAAGAATACGGCCTTGATCGGCGGAGGGCGCTTCGGCCACCAGAAGCAGGTAGATCCATGCGCGGGAGCCATCGAGCAATTGGATTTCTTCGCGCTGATAGCGGGTGCCGTTCTGTTCCAATCGATCCAGAGCCGCCAAGCCTGCGCCATCTACCTCATAGACTTCGCCAACAATACGCGCCGTTCCATGTGCGCGCACCGCCGGGGTTTGTTTGCCGGGGCTGGAGGAAGAGTTGAACTGTGCCATGTCATACTGCGCGTCGCGCGTGGCGGCGGGGCCGCAAAACACTGCGTTCGACAAGAGCGCGGCGTTGCGAGCCCCTTGCATCAAGGTGCCATAGACGAAAACGCGGGTGCGTGCCGCGGTCAGTTGAGAAGCCCCGCATGGACCATCGCCGATTTGATGCGCGCTTTGGTGCCATCGGTGAGACCGACGAGCGGCAAGCGCACCTCCTCCGAGCAAAGCCCCAAGAGCGACATGCCATATTTTGCGCCAGCAACGCCGGGTTCGAGGAAAATCGCCTCATGCAGCGGCATCAGCCTGTCTTGATAATCGAGCGCCTTTGCATAGTCGCCCGCCAAGGTGGCCTCTTGGAATTCGGCGCATAGGCGCGGCGCCACATTGGCCGTGACCGAGATACATCCGACGCCGCCATGCGCGTTGAAACCGAGGGCTGTTGCATCTTCGCCCGATAGTTGGACGAAATCCTTGCCGCACGTGATGCGCTGCTTGGGTACGCGGCTCAGATCGCCAGTGGCATCCTTGACGCCGATGATGCGCGGCAATTGCGCCAGCTTGCCCATTGTGTCGGGCTGCATATCAACCACGGATCGGCCGGGGATGTTGTAGATGACGATGGGCAACGTGCAGCAATCATGCAGCGCGGTGAAATGCGCGACCATGCCGGCTTGGGTGGGCTTGTTGTAATAGGGCGTGACCACGAGCGCCGCATCTGCGCCAACCTTTTCAGCATGCTGAATGAGGCCAATGCCTTCGAGCGTGTTGTTCGAGCCTGCGCCTGCAATCACGGGCACGCGCCCGGCGGCAGCTTTGACCACCTCTTCGATGACGATCTCATGCTCGCGGTGGGTCAGCGTGGGGCTTTCGCCTGTGGTGCCTACGGGAACCAGCCCGTGGCTGCCCTCGCCGATATGCCACTCGACGAGTTTCTTGAGCGTGTCCAAATCCAGCTCGCCGTTCTTGAACGGCGTGATGAGGGCGGGGAAGGACCCTTTGAACATGACACGCTCCATAATTAGTTGCGAAATTCGCGGTTTCTTGCCCCCTGTCGTCGATGTGAATTGAGGCTTTGACAAGGGGCCTCTAGAGTGGCGCTGTGTAACGAAAGGCAGAGAAAAGGCAAGAGATGTTGCGTTTGGTCCTCGCTCTAATGCTCATGCCTGTGTTGGCTATGGGCACGGCAACAGCACAAACTGGACCGCAGCCGCTGGCGTCGGCTTTTTCTGCGGCACGATCAGGGGATTGGGCCACGGCGCAGGCGCTTGCAGTGCGCGCGGGCGATGGTGGGCCTGCGTTGGTGGAATGGATGCGCCTGCGTGCAGGTCAAGGCACCGCCCAAGACGTGCTGGCCTTTTTGAACGCGCATGGCGATTGGCCGGGGCTAAAGCTTTTGCGGCGCAAATCAGAGCCGGGTTTCGCCGAAGCGCGGGATAGCGATATTCTGACCTTTTTTGCGCGAGAAGCACCACAAACCGGAGCAGGTGTGCTGACCTATGCGGGAGCCTTGGCGCGCAGCGGTCGCGCAGCGGAGGCAGAGGCCGGGTTGGTGCAAAGCTGGTTGACGCTGGACCTGACGGCGGAGGATCAAGCCCGCTTTCTTGCCGCGCATGAACCGCTGTTGCGTCGCCACCACAAGATGCGTGCCGAAGAGGCCATGTGGGCGGGGCGCAAAGGCGATGTGAGCGCGATGTTGCCCTTGTTGCCCAAGGATTGGCAGGCGTTGACCACTGCGTGGCTGGCCTTGGAAAAGGGGCAGTCCGACGGAATTACCGCCCTGATCAATGCGGTACCGGCTGCGCTGGCAGATCATCCGCTCTTGGCGCAAGCACGATTTGACTGGCGCATTGCCAAAGGTCTGAGTGATGAGGCTATTTCCCTGCTGCTGGAGCGGTCGAAAACTGCCCAGTCCTTGGGCCGCCCGGAAGCGTGGGGAGGGTGGCGCAACTATCTCGCCCATGCCGAGATGCGCGCGGGCCGTGCCAAACGTGCTTATGCAATTGCCGCCAATCACCACCTGAGCGAGGGAAGCACCTATGCCGAGCTAGAATGGATGGCGGGCTATGTTGCGTTGCGATTTCTAAATCAGGCAGAGCGCGCCCGTGAGCATTTCAAACGCATGCAGGCCGCTGTAAATACGCCAATCTCGCTATCGCGGGCGGCTTATTGGATTGGACGCAGTGAAGAGGCTCTGGGCAATGCACAGGCCGCCAAAGCAGCATATGGGGACGGCGCGCGCTATCAAACGGCGTTTTATGGGTTGCTTGCTGCTGAGCGCGGCGGTTTTGCTTTTGATACCAGCCTTGCAGGAACCGAGACCTTCCCCGATTGGCGGCAAGCGGCCTTTGTCCAAACACCCGTTTTTCGCGCTGCGATGCTTGCTCTGAACGCTGGTGAGGCGCGCCTTGCCGAGACCTTTCTCACCCATTTGGCGGAGAGCCTTGACCGCACTGGGCTGGGCCAGTTGGGCGCTTTTGCGGAAGCGGTCCAACAGCCGCATCTGATGGTCATGATCGGCAAAGCGGCTGCGGCCCAAGGCATTACATTGGCAAGACCCTATTATGCCCTGCATCCACTGGTAAACGAGAGCCTGCCCATTCCACCCGAACTGGCGTTGGCGATTGCGCGGCGCGAGTCTGAATTTGATCCCGCAGTTGTTTCTGGCGCGGGGGCTCAAGGGCTGATGCAACTCATGCCCGGCACTTCTGCCGAAATGGCCAAGAAACTCGGCCTTGTGCATAGCCCCGGCAAGGTGCTCACTGATCCTGTTTATAATGCGCGTCTTGGCTCGGCCTATCTTGCGAAACTGGCAGGAGATTTTGACGGCAATATCGTGCTTGTTGCGGCAGGGTATAATGCAGGTCCGTCGCGCGCGCGCCGGTGGCGCGAGGAGCAAGGTGACCCGCGCGCGGCGCAAACGGATATCGTTGATTGGATCGAAGCCGTGCCGTTTCGGGAAACCCGAAACTACATCATGCGCGTCTCGGAGAGCCTGCCTGTTTATCGCGCCCGGCTTGGCCTAGACCCTCATCCGCTGGCTTTCAGTGCCGAACTCAAAGGCACGACTTTGCTCAAATAACGGCGTTTTCGTTGGCGAAGACGCAGCACGGAAAGGCAGCGCACGGGAGGTGGCCCCATGGCGGCCTTACCGCGCGCGCATGCGTTCGCGCCAAAGATTGAATATTCCCGCCGCTACAATCAGCCCTGCTCCGAACATAACATTCAGCTGCAATACTTCGCCAAAAACCAGCAAGCCCACGGCGCTGGCAAAGACCAGTTGGAAATAGGCGAAGGGTTGTACGGCGCTGGCTTCGGCGACTTCGTAGCATTTGATCAAGGTAAAATGCCCCGTCGCCCCAGTCACGCAGAGCAGCGCCATCCAGCCCCAATCAGGCGCCGACATTGGTTCCCAGAACCACATGCCGACCAGCGTCATACCGACAGCCCCCACAGTGCCTGTCCAAAAAAACGAGGTGGCGGCGCTGTCTTTGCGGGCGGCGTAGCGGGTCAAAAGCCCGTAGAGAGCGAAGAGGAAGGCCGACAGCAGCGGGATCAGCGCTTCAATGCGGAACACGCCAATTCCCGGTCGCAAGATGATAAGGACGCCCAGGAAGCCGACGCCAATCGCTGTCCAGCGCCGCCAGCCTACTTTCTCGCCCAGAACCGGGCCAGAAAGCGCTGCGACCAGCAGCGGATAGCAAGTAAACACCGCGTGGCTTTCTACCAACCCCAGCAATGTGAAGCTTACAACCATCACGCAGATTTCGGTAATCAGTAACAGCGCTCGAAACGTTTGCACAAAGGGCTGTGTGGTGCGCGCGGCGTTGACGATGCCGCCCGCCTTGCGCCCGGCCACCGCAATGACAAAAGCGGCAAAGAACCAGTAACGGACCATCACCACCATGAAGACGTTATATTCCCCGGCCAGATGACGAGAGATGCCGTCTTGGGCTGCGAAGACGACAGAGGTGGCAATCATCAAGAGAATGCCCAAGCGGGTATTTTGGCCAGCGGCCATGGTCAGACCTTTCGTGCGATGGTCATATGTCTTTTCCGCCCGTATCCCGGCGCCCGGGTTACGTCAAACCCTGCGTTGGTCAGACTGCGGCGGACATGGCCTGCGGCAGAGTATGTGGCCGCGCTTCCTTGTGGTGCGGTATGGGCAAAGACGGCGTTGAGGAGCGCAGGTTCCCAAAGCTCGGGGTTCTTGGCGGGCGAAAACCCATCGAGAAACCACGCGTCGGCATGGGTGTGCCACAGGGGCAGCGTTTGGCGTGCATCCCCCAAGTGAAGGCGAAAGCAGAGGTCAGGCAGATCGAGGGCTGTCGCCCCCTGCCAGATCGGGTCAAGCTGATGGGCTTCGGTGGCCAAGCTGGGAAAAGCGGCATGCGCTGCGGCGTAGTCATCGCGCTCTAGCGGGTAAGCTTCGAAGCTGGAGAAAAACATCCGCCCCGCAGCGCCGCTTTGCCGCCAGAGTTGGAGCGTCGCCAGCAAGTTCAGCCCGGTACCAAAGCCCAGCTCGGCCACATGGAAGCCATCGCAGAAGCGATTGGGCAAGTCATTTCCGCCATGAAAGACGTAGGTTGTTTCGGCCAGGCCATCGTCGAGGCTGAAATACGGGTCGTCAAACCGACGCGATACCGGGATGCGGCCGCCTTGCCCATTGGGAGCGTCGCGCCAGTCGAGGCCACTTTTGCCTGCGTCTTGCATCCTGCGCCTCCTCGGGTCATGGGATGGTGTGATACGGGCCAAGTGGGCTGTTCTGCCCACGCTGGTCTGACCCGAGTTGTGGCGAGGAGCGGCGCGAATGGCAAGGATGGACGTGACAGTGCGCGGCGCGGGGATCTTCGGGCTGGCAATCGCTTGGGAATGTTTGCGGCGTGGAGCGCGGGTGCGCGTTATTGACGTGCACGGCCCCGGAGCAGGGTCCAGTGGTGGCATCGTCGGGGCATTGGCCCCGCATGTGCCAGAGCAGTGGAACAGCAAAAAGGCTTTTCAATTTGAGAGCCTGATTGCGGCAGAACCCTTTTTCCAGAGCGTCGAGGTGGCCTCTGGTTTGAGCACTGGATATGGGCGCACAGGCCGCGTCCAACCTGTTGTGGGACCGGAAGCGCGTGCCTTGGCGCAGGCGCGGGCGGCTGGGGCCGCGACGCTTTGGCCGGGGCATCGCTGGGAAATTGTTGAGGCTGCGCGCTTTGGCGGCTGGGGACTGACGGGTGAGGTGATTTACGATACGCTTTCGGCGCGGATGCATCCCCGGCAGGCCTGTGCCGCTTTGGTTGCTGCGCTGGAAGGGGCGGGGGCAGAGGTTGTCACAGGGGCTGCGGCAATCGATATCGCCGAGGAAGGCCGCGTTGTGCATGCCACGGGCCTTGCCGGGCTTTTGGCTCTGTCGCACGGCCGTGGGCGCGGCTTCGGCTCGGGGGTGAAAGGGCAGTCGGCACTTTTTGATGCGCCGGGGCTTGCGACATTGCCGCAGCTCTTCATCGAGACGCTGCATGTGATCGCGCATGCCGATGGCACTGTGGCTTTGGGCTCGACATCAGAGAATACCTACGAAGACCCAACACGTACGGACGCGCAATTGGATGCGCTGATCGAGCGCGCTCGGGAATTGGTGCCCCCGTTGCGCGATGCGCCTGTGATTGAGCGCTGGGCCGGGGTGCGCCCGCGTGCCCGCTCGCGCGCCCCTGTTTTGGGACATTACCCTGATCGACCCGGGCACTATATCGCCAATGGCGGCTTTAAAATCGGCTTTGGCATGGCAGCAGGCGTGGCGCGCGTCATGGCGGACCTCCTGTTGGAGGATCACCATGACATCCCTCCCGCGTTTGCGCCTGAGACGTGCTTTTGAGACTGCGCGCTTAGGCCAAAGCGGCTTCGGCAGCAGCGGCTACGCGCAAGAGGCGCTCTTCGCTGCCGCCCAGACCGACCAACATGACTCCACCCCATGCGACCCCTGTGGGCAGAGTAACCGCCGCCGATCCCATAAGGTTGCCCACGCGCGTATTGCGAAGCGCGAGAAGATTGCGCGCAGTGAAATAGGCGCTGTCTGCGGCCACATCGGCGCGCTTGGGTGGCTCGATCGCAACTGTGGGCATTAATATTGCGTCATAGCCCGCGATCCGGGCGTTCCAAATCGCGCGTTGGCGGTGCAAGGCACGCCAGAGCGCGACATAGTCGGCGGCCTTTACATCTGCCCCTGTTCGGAAGCGCGCCAGAATGGCGGCGAACATCTTGTCCGGTGCGGCTTCGATTTCGTCTTTCCACGTGCCGTAAGCTTCCGCAGTGAAGAGGGGGCCTGCATTGGCCATGGCGTCTACGACTTCGGGCGCGTGAAGGTCGTCGATAGTGGCGCCTGCGGCCGCGAAGGCCGAAAGCGCGCGATCAAATCCAGCGGCGGGCGCTGTTTCCAGCCCATCGAGCACAATATCCTTGAGCACGGCAAAACGTGCACCTGTGAGGCTGGCACCTGTCAGATCGGTGGCTTTGCCACCTTCCAGTGCGGCGAGCATCAAGGCAGCGTCTTCTACGGTTCGGGCCAAGGGGCCGACGGTATCGAAGGTTTCGCAAAGTGGCACGACACCTTCCAGAGAGAGGCGGCCCGGGGTGGTCTTGAGGCCAACAAGATCGTTCCAGCCCGACGGCACGCGGACCGATCCACCGGTGTCTGAGCCGATGCCGATGGCGGCGAGGCCATGCGCGACAGAGGCCGCAGCCCCCGAAGACGAGCCACCGGGCAAGCGTACGGCGTCATGCACATTGGGGGGCGTGGCTGTGGAGGGGTTATAGCCCAAGCCCGAGAAGGCCAGTTCGGTCATATGGGTCTTACCGATACAGACCAACCCGAGTTGGGTGGCGGTGGCCAGAACGCGGGCGTCCTTGCTGGGCACTCGCCCCTTGAGCAAGGCAGTGCCTGCTTCGGTAACGGTGCCTGCGCTGTCAAAGAGATCTTTCCACGAAATTGGCACGCCATCGAGCGGGCCTTTGCGTCGCCCGGCTTTGGCGCGCGCATGCGCCGCTTTTGCTTCATTGAGCGCCCGATCTGGAGTGAGACGGGCATAAATCTGGGTGCCCTGTGGGTGCTGCGTGGCCGCGTCGAGATATCCCTCGGCCAGTTCGACCGGATCAAGATCGCCTGCGTCAATCTTGCGACCCATCTCCGCCGCCGACAAAAACCGCCAATCGCCCATCTGAGCCTCCTTGATGTTGTTGGTAGCACGCTAGCGGCACTCCGGCGCATGGACAATCCCGCGCTGGCACGCATATCTGTCAGTATGAAACATGATGCCGATATCCTGATCGTTGGTGGAGGCTTGAATGGCCCCGCGCTTGCTCTCGCGCTGTCGCGTGCGGGGCTGACCAGTTGTGTGATCGATGCCGCGCCGCAAGCTGTGCTGGCGGAGGCTGGTTTTGACGGGCGCAGCTATGCGCTGGCACTGGGGTCGGTGCGGCTGTTGCGGAACCTTGGGCTTTGGGGCGGCTTGGCAGAGCGGGCCCAGCCAATGCGCGAGATCAAGGTGAGCGATGGGCGTGCGGGCGAAGGGGCGCTTTCCCCTTTCCATTTGCATTTCGATTCGGGCGAGATGGAAGAAGGCGCTATGGGCCAGATGGTGGAAGACCGCCATTTGCGGGCGGCTTTGCTGTCAGCGATTGCTGCCGATCCTCGGATCGAAACACGGTACGAGGCCCGCGTTGTCGCGCAGGTGACCACCAACCAATCGGCCCAAGTAACGCTTGCCACTGGTGAGTTGCTGACCGGGCAAATGGTGATCGGTGCGGATGGGCGTAAATCGGGCACTGCGGAGCGGGCTGGGATCAAGCGGATGGGCTGGGATTACGGCCAGACGGCGCTGGTTTGCGCCATTACGCATGAGCGGCCGCATCACGGGATCGCTCATCAGTTCTTCATGCCGCCGGGACCATTGGCCATTTTGCCGCTTGCAGGCAATCGCTCGTCAATTGTCTGGTCGGAAACCCATGCCAATGCGGCGGCGTTTCATGCATTGAGTGACGCGGATTATTTGGCAATGCTGCGTCCGCGCTTTGGTGATTTTCTGGGCGCTATTGCGCTGGATGGCGGGCGCTATACCTATCCGCTGAACCTGACAGTCGCCGAACGCTTTATCGCGCCACGTATGGCGTTGGTGGGGGATGCCGCGCATGGGATGCACCCGATTGCGGGCCAAGGGCTTAATGCGGGGCTGCGCGATGTCGCCGCTTTGGCGCAGGTCTTGAGCGAGGCGCGGGGCCGGGGCGAAGACATCAGTTCGGAATTGGTGCTGCGCCGCTATGAACAATGGCGGCGCTTTGACACGGCCGCGCTGGCATTGACCACAGACCTGACCAATCGTCTGTTTTCAAACGACAATCCATTGTTGCGCCTTGTGCGCGACGTGGGAATGGGGGCTGTGAACGCGGTGCCGTCACTGCGCCGTGGGCTTATGCGCGAAGCGGCAGGCCTGACAGGTGACTTACCTAAATTGATGCGCGGCTGACCTGCGCTGCCTCAGCGCGTGCCGCCATGGTGCTCGATCAAGAGCAGCGGCGTGTCTTCAATGCGCCAATAACGACCGTCTTTGACAATCTCGGAGGGCAATTGCGCCAGATCGATTTCACGGCGCTTTTGCACCCGAACCACAACCCGCGCCTGAGTGCCTTCGCGCAAGGAGGGGTCATCCAGCACCGCGCGCCGCAATACAGCTTCGCGGATTTTGAGGCGCCGCAAATCATCGCGGATTTGGGCCAGTTCATCGGCAGGAGGTAAGCAAGGCATGCGCGGGCACTCCGATCTTTTTCAGAACGCTACCCCGCCTTGGTTAATGACCGCTTAAAGCGCTCACTCCAAAACTCTGGCCTCATCGAGCAACATCACCGGGATGCCATTGCGAATGGGAAAGGCAAGGTTGGCGGGCTTGGAGATCAACTCTTCACGGGCTGCATCATAGTCGAGCCGCGCCCCCGTCTTGGGGCAAATCAACGTCTCTAGCATACGCCGATCAAACAGGGCCTGTACGTCGCTCATTGCAACCGCTCCTCACCATCGCCGGTGTGTAAAGAGAACTCCATCAAGGTGACCAAGGTTTCCCGCCGTGTCGAGAGCGAGGGAGCCTCCAGAAGCGCCTGCTTATCTTCGGGCGGAAAATCCAACATCATCGAGAGCGCATTGATCAGCAATTCGTCCTCTGCATCTTTCAAACTGTCCCAATCGGTGGAGAGGTCCTTGGCCGAAAGAAAGCGGTGCAGCAGGTCGAGAAAGCTTGCACGGTTAAAGGCGCTGTCTTTCTCATCCGGGCCACGATCCCGATCAAACCCTTCCCAGCTTACCCGCGCCCGACGGAAGGGGGTAAATCCCTCCACCTCTTCCATCAACCGAAAGCGCGACACGCCACTGAGAGTGATCATGTAACGCCCGTCTTCGGTTTCGGAAAACTGGGTGACGCGCCCGGCACAGCCAATGCGATTCAGCGCGGGCCCGCGTGGGCCCTCGACTCGCATCGGTTGGATCATCCCAAACATCCGCCCGGGCGATTTGAGCGTCTCATCGAGCATCGCAAGGTAGCGCGGCTCAAAAAGATGCAAAGGCAACCGACTGCGCGGCAGCAAGAGTGCCCCCGGCAATGGGAAAATCGGCAAGACGTCGGGGAGTTGCAATTGTTTCATGTCAAAGACCTAGAGCGCCCGAAGCCTCAGGCAAATATCATGGCGGAAAGGCGCCGCCGCCCCTTGAGACCGACCGGATCATTGGGTTTGAGAGCATCAAAAATGGTGAGAAGCTGCGATTTGGCCGCACCGTCATTCCACTCTCGGTCTCGGCGGAACAGCTCAAGCAAATGATCAACGGCCGCTTCGACATCTCCCTTGGCATGCAGGGCTTGGGCTAGATCGAACCGGGCTTGTGCATTGGCGGGATCGGCATCGAGTGCTGCTTGCAGCTCGGTCACTGGGCCTGCATTGGCCGCTTGGCGCGCCAGAGCGATCTGCGCGCGGGTCGCTTCGATTGGCGGGGCCGCAGCAATTTTTGCCGGCACACCGTTCAGGGTGGCTTCGGCTTGATCAAGGTCGCCTTCGGCCAGATAGCAGCGGATCACCCCGGCCCAAGCGTCGATATTCTCGCCCTCTTCTTCGACAATCGCCATGAAGGTTTGAAGCGCATCTTGCACTTCGCCATTGGCGAGCATTTCCTCTGCGGCGGCCACGGCCTCGGCCAAACCTTCTTCAGCCCCGCCCTCGGCTACGCGTTTCACAAAAGCGTCGATTTCGGATTTGGGCACAGCGCCTTGAAAGCCATCTATGGGCTGACCCTGAAAAAACGCAAATACCGTTGGAATGGATTGCACCCGCATTTGAGACGCGATGCGCTGGTTTTGGTCTACATTGACCTTGACCATTTTCACCTTGCCCTTGGTTGCGGCCACGGCTGCTTCCAGTTGCGGCCCCAAGGTTTTGCAAGGGCCACACCATGGGGCCCAGAAATCGACGATTACCGGCACGTCGCGGCTGGCTTCGACAACCTCTGCCATGAAGTCGGCTTCGGTGATATCTTTGATCGGCGCGGCTGCGTCTTGCTTGCCAAATTCGAGCATGGAATGCCTCCCTTGGGACGGTGTTTAGAGGTCGCGTTGGTTGTGCCCTATATGCGCGCTCTGTCGCGCGAGTCCAAGGGGGGGATCAAAGATCGAAGCTAGCAAAAACCGGGGCGTGATCAGAAGGCTGCTCCCATCCCCGTGCATCGCGCAAGACCCGCGACGAGTGCCCGGAGGCCGCGATATCAGATGTCGCCCAAATATGGTCCAATCGGCGGCCTTTATCGGCCCCCGCCCAGTCAGCCGCCCGGTATGACCACCACGAATAAAGCAGACCATGCGGGATATCCTGACGTGTCACATCCACCCAAGCGCCGGAGTCTTGCACGTCGGCCAAGTGGTCCACTTCAATCTGGGTGTGGCTGACGATTTTGAGCAGCTGCTTGTGGTTCCACACGTCATCTTCGCGAGGCGCGATATTCAAATCGCCGACAAGGATGGCTTTCTGCGGCCGATCCGCACGAAAATAATCCCGCATCTCGGTAAGGTAATCGAGCTTTTGGCCGAATTTCTCATTCACGTCCCGATCAGGCACATCGCCCCCCGCAGGCACATAGAAGTTATGCACCGTGACGCCATTTTCCAGTTTTGCCGCGACATGGCGCGCATGTCCCAAGGCCGCAAAATCCTCGGCTCCGACTTCTTGCATCGGGATCTTCGACAAGATCGCTACGCCGTTGTATCCCTTTTGGCCGCGCGCCACGACATGGCGATAGCCCAAGGCGGCAAAAGCCTCGAGTGGCATCTTTTCGACCGGGCTTTTGCATTCCTGTAAACACAGCACATCTGGCGCTTCATCTACCATCAGACGCGCCACCAAAGCCTCGCGCAGCCGCACCGAATTGATGTTCCAAGTTGCCAGTGTGAAGGCCATTTCCATCTCCCTTAATCCGCTCCGCTCTTAGGCCAGACCGCCACGGAAAACCACTCTTTCTCGGTTGAAAATATCTCTGGCCGGGCGCGGGCACGAGAGGCTCTTTGGGGTCACAATCGCCAGACCAAGAGATCGCGGATGATCACAGGGCTTTTGCGCCGCAAGAGGGCTTTGCGCCGATGCGTGGCTGGGAAGGGGGTAGGTTTGCATGACAGTGGGTCTGTCATTGGGTCCGACAGCACTGCGTGCGCCGACGCAATGGGTGTGCGTCACAGATCTTCGACTTCGTGCACTTCGATGACATTCCCGTCCGGATCATAGAAGAAGATTTGCCTCCAGCCATTGACGGCTTGGTTGCGCCAGTCCGCGTAGGAAACGCCCTCGGCTTTGAGATGCGCGATGAAGGCTTCGATATCATCCGTGCGATAGGCGATATGGCCATGGCTTACCGGATTGACAAATTGTTGTGCGCGAAAGCCTGCCTGAACATCTTTTTCAGACAGATGGAACTGGATGGTCCCATCGCTGACAAAGGAAACGTCACCGGAATAGCCCTTGTTTTTCTCCAGAACTGGAAGGTCAGTGGTGCAATTATCCAAGCCCAAGACTGTTCGATAAAAAGCATCCATCCGGCCAACGTTTTCGGTGACCAAATTTACATGGTGCAATTTCAATTTCATGGCGCGCCTCCCCTTGCGGTGGGGCGAGCCTGCCGGGGATCTGGCGTGATAGCAACGAAGAAAAAAACCCCGGCATAAAGCCGGGGCGTGAGTCCAACAGGGAGGTGCACATGAGTGCCCGCATGTGCGACGGGATGGGTATCTGATAAACCTATATCAACAGTAGCACTTTGATTTAGGTCAAATCAGGTCTGGAATTCCAGACGCCCCCGAATGGGCGCGTCTGATGAGAATAACGGCTCTCAGGCCACAAGTTTATAGCCACCCGATTCTGTAACCAAGAGGCGTGCGTTCGAGGGATCAGGCTCGATCTTTTGGCGCAGGCGATAGATGTGGGTTTCAAGCGTATGCGTAGTGACACCGGCATTATAGCCCCAGACCTCATGCAAAAGCACGTCGCGCGGCACCACGCCATCGGGAGCGCGATAGAGGAATTTAAGGATATTGGTTTCTTTCTCCGTCAGACGAATTTTCTTTTCGTCTTCGGTGATGAGCATCTTCATCGCGGGCTTGAACGTATATGGGCCAAGCTGGAAGACCGCGTCTTCGGATTGCTCATGGGTGCGAAGCTGCGCGCGCAGGCGTGCGAGCAGAACTGGGAATTTGAAAGGTTTGGTGACGTAGTCGTTGGCGCCCGAATCCAGACCTAGGATCGTGTCGGCATCCGAGTCGTGGCCTGTCAGCATGACGATCGGGCATTTCACCCCTTGTTTGCGAAGAAGTTTGCACAGCTCTCGGCCATCGGTATCGGGCAAGCCCACATCGAGGATCACGAGATCATAAATCGCTTCTTTGGCACGTTTCATCCCGTCGGCCCCGGTCCCGGCTTCGAATACATCGAAGTCTTCGGTCATGACCAATTGCTCGCTCAGCGCTTCGCGCAGGTCTTCATCATCATCGACGAGTAGGATTTTTTTCAGCTGTGCCATGATATCCTCGCTTGTGTCCTTGGCTCTGACTTGGGGCAGGGCGTGCAGGATGACAAGTTTTGCTGCAATCCCTCACAGGGACGTGTAAAGCACGAGGGCTATGTTACAATTTCTGGCCCGAGTGTTACATCGGTTCCAGCAAAAACCCGGACAAGACCCTGTATGACCCTGATGCCAACCATGACCGAACTGCTTGCGCGCGCCCGTGCGGACCTGCGGATGGGGGTGCCTGTGGTTCTGTCTGATGGCGGCGACGGCGTGGCAATTTTGGCAGCAGAGACCGCGACGCCGGGACGCTTGGGCGATATGCAGGCGCTGGGTGCCGTGCTGGCGATCACGGCGCGGCGTGCCGAGACGCTGAAAGCGCGGGCCTATGATGGCGATTTGGCGCGGATATTGGTGCCAAAAGAGGCGGATGCGCGGTGGCTCAAGGGGATGGCTGATCCGGCGGGCGATCTGGCAACGCCGATGAAAGGACCGCTGATGTCGGCCCGAGAGGGCAGTGCACATTTGCACCGTTTGGCGCTGATGATGGTTAAGGACGCGCATCTTTTGCCGGCTGTTCTGGTGGCCTCTTTGGCGGGCAGCAGTCAGACCCCGCAGAGTTTTGCGGCCATGCACGGGCTCACCGTGTTGGAAGCGACGCTTGCCGGTCCGGTGCTTGCGGCATCGACACGGCCCTTGCCAGTGGTTGCGGCGCGCTTGCCCGTCGCGGAAGCGGGCGCTGGGCGACTTCATGTGTTTCGTGCCGAAGATGGCGGCGAGGAACATTACGCGTTTGAAGTCGGCGCGGCGTCGCGTGATGCGCCTGTGCTGGCGCGGTTGCATTCGGCTTGTTTTACCGGGGATGTGTTGGGCTCGTTGAAATGTGACTGTGGCCCGCAATTGCACGCAGCGCTGCGCCAGATGGGAACAGAGGGCGCGGGGGTGCTATTGTACCTCAATCAAGAGGGGCGCGGCATTGGCCTAGCCAATAAAATGCGTGCCTATTCCTTGCAAGATCAGGGCTTTGATACAGTGGAGGCCAATCATCGGTTGGGCTTTGAGGATGATGAGCGCGACTTTGCCTTGGGCGCGCATATCTTGGCCAAGATGGGTTTTTCCGCTGTGCGGCTCATGACGAACAACCCCAAGAAAATCGCCATGATGGAAAAGGCCGGGATTGCGGTGACAGAACGCGTGCCGCTCATTGTGGGCGAAGGGGATCTTAATCGGGCCTATCTGGCAACCAAGGCTGCGAAGTCGGGGCATTTGCTGTGACGGCGCGCGATCTGGTTGTTACACCGACGGGGCTGCGTTTCTTGGGGCGGCATTTTGCCTGCACCGTTGGGCGCGGTGGAGTGACCGACAACAAGCGCGAAGGTGACGGAGCTACGCCACGCGGTGTGCATCGGTTGGTGGGGATGCTGTATCGGGCTGATCGCATTGCAAAACCTGCTGATTGGGCGCTGCCCATTGGTCCGCGCGACCTGTGGTCGGATGATCCGCGCCATGAAGACTATAACCTGATGGTGCGTGCCCCCTATGCGCCTTCGCATGAGGTGCTGCATCGGGCTGATCCGCTTTATGATCTGGTGATTTTGACGGATTGGAACTGGCCGCGCGCCGTGCGCGGGCATGGTTCGGCCATCTTTTTGCATCAATGGCGCAGACCGGGCTATCCGACTGCGGGGTGCGTCGCGTTTTCGCGCCGGGATCTGCATTGGATCGCACCGCGCCTCACTTATGAGACGCGGCTGATCGTGGTCTAGGGCCTTATTCGCCGTAGGGCACCCAGATGGTTTTCACCTCGGTCGCCTGATCAAGGAAGGTGCGGCCTGCGCCCTCGGACCCCAGCCAATCGCGGGCCATTCCATTGTTGACCCAAGTGCGCTTGAGGTTGCCCGCGCTCTCCTCTTCGATCTGTTGCGACAGCGATGACGCGGAGAAGGACCATAACGCATCCACATCCGCATGGCCCGAAAACTGGGCGGCAAGGTCGGCGTGTGTGCCCGTCAGGATATTGACCACGCCGCCCGGAACATCAGAGGTATCGAGAACCTGATAGAATGCCGTTGCAGCCAGCGGGAAGGGTTCGGAGGCCACCAGAACTGTGCGGTTGCCCATGGCAATGGCAGGCGCCATGACCGAGACCAGTCCCAAAAGCGGGGCCTCATCCGAGCAGAAGGCCCCGATCACACCCAAGGGTGCGCGCATTGCCAAGGCGATGCCGCGCAGCGGCACACCCTTGACATCGCCTGCGTATTTGTCGGCCCAAGCGGCGTAGGTGAAGAGCCGCGAAATAGTGGCCTCCACTTCGCGCGCCCCGGTTTTGCCACCCTGCATCTGGTCGAGCAGGCGGGCAAACTCCTCTGCGCGCGCGCTAAGGTTTTCTGCGATGTAATAGAGGATTTGCGCCCGTAAGTGCCCGGTGGACTTGCTCCATCCTGTTGCGCCTCGGGCCGCTTCGACGGCATTGCGAATGTCTTTGCGGCTGGCAATCGGCGCTTGCCCCAAAAGCGCGCCCTTTGGCCCATAGACGTTTCGGGTATAGCCTGCATCGGGGCGCGTTTGCTTGCCGCCAATGTAGAGTTTTGGCGTGCGGTCGATCCCGCCTTCAACGCCGCTTCCCGTATAGGCGGCGATCGGTTTGAGTGCTTTGGCCTTGGTGGCGGGCTTGAGATAGGCGGCCAAGCCTTCCCATCCGCCTTCGCGCCCAAAACCGCTTTCACGTATCCCGCCAAAGGGGGCGGCGGCATCAAACAGGTTGGTCGCGTTCACCCAAATCACTCCTGCCGCCAGCTGCGGCGCGATATCCAACGCAAGATTGACGTTTTCCGTCCAGAGCGAGGCCGCAAGCCCATAACGGGTATTATTTGCCAACTCGACCGCTTCGGCAGGGGTGCGGAACGTTGTTGCCACAAGGACGGGGCCAAAGACCTCCTCCTGCATCAAAGGGTCTGCCGGATGCAGCCCGGTGATCAAAGTGGGCGGGTAAAATGCGCCACTTGTGGGCATGTCCAAGGCGGGTTGATAACAGGTGCCAGCGCTGCCCGCGACCAGTGCGGCCACCCGGTCGCGGTGGCTGACATCCACCATCGCGCCAATGTCGATGCATTTGTCCAGCGGATCGCCAAGGCGCAGCGTGGCCATGCGGGCCTTGAGTTTGGTATGAAAACGCTCGGCCACGCCCTCTTGGACCAATAGCCGCGACCCCGCGCAACAGACCTGCCCTTGATTGAACCAGATCGCATCCACCAACCCCTCAATCGCGCTGTCGAGATCGGCGTCGTCGAAAACGATATAAGGGGACTTGCCGCCCAACTCGAGGGTCAGCGCTTTCCCTTGCCCTGCGGTGGCACGTCGAATAGCCCGCCCCACCTCTGTGGATCCGGTGAAGGCCACCTTGTCGATCGCGGGATGCGCCACAAGGGTCTCGCCTGTGCGCCCGTCGCCTGTGACGATATTGAGAACGCCCTTTGGCAGCCCTGCTTGATGCGCGATCTCCGCAAAAAGCAGCGCGGTAAGCGGTGTCCATTCGGCGGGTTTGAGCACCACCGTATTTCCGGCGGCCAAGGCCGGGGCGACTTTCCAAGCAAGCATCAAAAGCGGGAAATTCCATGGGATGACCTGCCCGCATACGCCCAGAGGGGCCATGTCCGGACGCTCGCTTTCCATCAACTGTGCAAGGCCAGCGTGATGGTAGAAATGACGATGCACCAAAGAAATATCGATGTCGCGCGTTTCGCGGATCGGTTTGCCATTGTCGAGGCTTTCGAGCACTGAAAAGAGCCGTGCGTGTTTTTGCACCATCCGCGCCAAGGCATAAAGATGGCGAGCGCGCCCATGCCCTCCAAGGCCGGCCCATTTTGTCTGGGCGCGACGGGCGGCCTTGATGGCGCGTTCGATGTCTGCCGCGCTGCCTTGGCTGACCTTGGCCAGCACCGCGCCCGTAGCGGGGTTCTTGACTTCGAAGGTCTCACCGGGGGCGGTGAATGTGCCGTCAATGAAATGGCCGAAGCGATTGCCATGGCCATCGAGCCAAGCCAAGGCCTCTGTGGCGCCTTCGGGCGAGGGGCCGTAGTCCATGGTTTCAAAGAGTTCGCGAGTGGTCATGGGCGATCTCCAATACGCCTAAAGTTTGATCCGGCTTGCAAGCCAGTCTGCCTCGAAGGTGGCTGTATCCTTGGCGGAAGGCAAACTCGATCCCATCCAAATCGGCGCTACCGACTATCGACGTTTCTGCTGTGTCGGTCAGGCGGCGGCCGCGGGCCGGGTTCAGATTTGGTGCATAGGCCGCATCTGTGCGCCCGGCCCAGTCATCGTTTTCAATCGGCGCCGCAATTGGCAGAAAAGGCGCCAGATCAATCATGGGGGCGGAGGGAAAACTACACATCATCTTAGGCCATCGCATGCCGCCAAGACGCGGAATAGCGCCCGGTGACATGATGTTCGAGTTGCCGCTCGATATCGCCCAAGAGCGACGACGCGCCGAAGCGGAAAAGATCGGGACGCAGCCACCGATCGCCGAGTTCTTCTTTTATCAGCGCCAGATAGACCAGGGCATCTTTGGCCTTTGAAATCCCGCCAGCGGGTTTGTAGCCCACGCGCAAGCCCGTGCGGTCGTAATAATCGCGGATGGCCCGGATCATCACAAGACTTACGGGCAAAGTGGCGTTCACGCTTTCCTTGCCCGTTGACGTCTTGATGAAGTCTGCCCCTGCCATCATGCACACCAAAGAGGCGCGGGCGACATTGCGAAGAGTGCCCAATTCACCTGTTGCCAAAATGGCCTTTACATGGGCCGTGCCACAGGCCTCGCGCATGGCACGCATTTCATCATAGAGCGCCTGCCAATTTCCGGTGAGCACATGGCGGCGCGAAATGACGATATCGATCTCCTCTGCCCCGGCGCGCACGCTCTCGCCAATCTCGGCCAGACGCAGCGGCAAAGGCGATAGGCCCGCCGGGAAGCCCGTTGACACAGCCGCTACTGGTATGTTGGTGCCTGCAAGCGTTTCTACCGCTGTGGCAACCATATCGTGGTAAACGCAGACCGCCCCCACGGTCAGCCCGTCCATCCCTAACGCTTGCAATAGATCCGCGCGCACAGGCTGTCGGGCTTTGGTTGCCAATCGCCGCACCCGTCCGGCGGTATCGTCGCCCGAGAGCGTGGTGAGATCGATGCAAGATATCGCGCGGCACAGCCAAGCCGCTTGATAGTCCTTCTTTACCGACCGTCGCCCCGGCAAAGTGGCACAGCGTCGCTCTATCGCGGATGTATTGGCCGTGGCGCGCATCACCCAATCTAGGTCAAGTGGCAGCCCGACATTTCGCGGCTCAATGAGTTGCGGAAGCAAACTATTGGTATTGTGGAGCTTTTCCATTCCATCCCTCGCGGAGGTTCTGCGCGAAGGTGGCACGGCCTGCGCCTGTTTGTCCAGACGAAGCACAGCGGCAAAGACGTGGCAAAAAACTCAGTGAATGGCACGGCCTCTCACAAGGCCGTACCGGTCAATGCAGTCATGCCCGGAACGGCTTGGTCAACTTCACCATCGCGTCATATTGCGACAAGAATACTTCGCCTGTCAGTTCATCAAGGAAATGCGACCGCCGCAAACGGTCCATCACTGGGCCTTTCACCTCAGAGAGGTGTAGCGCGATGCCACCATCTTTCAGGCGACGATTGATTTCCTCAAGGCTTTCGAGCGCAGAGGTGTCGATCTCATTGACCGCCGAACACATCAGGACGAAGTTCTTGATTGGTTGTGTTGTGGCAACCCGGTTCAGCACCAGATCCTCCAGAAACCGCGCATTGGCAAAATAGAGGCTTTCGTCAATTCGCAATGTGACCATAGAGGGGTGAGTTTCCACAGTATGGCGATGGATATTGCGGAAATGCTGGGTGCCCGGCACGAGGCCCACCTCTGCCACATGCGGACGCGACGTCTTGTAAAGATGCAAGAAGATCGAAATCAGCACCCCCGCGGATACACCCGCCTCCACTCCCAAGCCGAGCGTCAGCAGGATCGTGGCAGAAACGGCGGTGAAATCCACTTTCGAATAGCCCCAAGTGCGCTTGAGGATCGAGAAATCCACAAGGCTCAGCACGGCCACAATGATCGTCGCCGCGAGCGTCGCTTTGGGCAGGAAATGGAGCAGTGGCGTCAGGAGCAGCGCGGCAAAGAGAATGCCAACGGCGGTGAAAGCTCCGGCCGCTGGCGTTTCGGCTCCGGCGTCAAAATTCACGACTGACCGGGCAAAGCCACCAGTGACGGGATAGCCACCCGAGACCGCAGCCGCGATATTGGCTGTGCCCAGACCAACCAATTCTTGATCGGGAATGATCCGCTGGCGTTTTTTGGCGGCCAATGTTTGGGCCACCGAGACCGACTCGACAAATCCGATGACCGAAATCAGCAAAGCCGGAATTAAGAGCTGCCCCACCAAGCTGGGAGACAGCGACGGCATAGTCAGAGGTGGCAACCCCATCGGCACGTCTCCGACAATCGCGACACCTTTCTCATCCAAGCGCAGCACGACAGTCGCCAGAATCGTGACTGCAACCGCAGCGACCGGGCCGGCTTTTGCCAGAATTTCGGCGAGGCGTGGCTTGAGGCCAGTCGAGATCAGCAAAGGCTTTAACCCTTTGCGAACCCAGAACAGGAACGCGGTGGCCGTGAGGCCGACAAACAATGTGATCGGATTGGTGCTGTGCTGGTTCTCAAACAGTGAAACCACGGTTTCCACCAGCGTATGCCCCTCGGCCTTGATGCCGAAAATATGCTTCAACTGGCTGGTCGCAATCAAAATCCCCGAGGCAGTGATGAAGCCGGCAATCACCGGATGCGACAGGAAGTTCGCCAAGAACCCAAGGCGAAAGACCCCCATCAACGTCAAAATAACCCCAGAAAGAAACGCCAGCGTGATTGCGGCGGCGGCGTATTCCGCCGGGCTCGAAAGCCCAAGCGCGCCCACAGATGATGCTGTCATCAAAGACACGACCGCAACAGGACCGACGGCCAATGCCCGCGAGGTGCCGAAGATCCCATACGCGACCAACGGCAAGATCGACGCATAAAGCCCCATCTCGGGCGGCAAACCGGCCAAAAGCGCATAGGCCAGCGACTGTGGTATGAGCATGATCGTCACAATCACGGCGGCCACGGCGTCGGAGGTGAGTGTTTCACGATTGTAAGTTTTGGCCCATGTCAGAATGGGCAGGTGCCGCTCAAGAGTGGCGCGCGTCAGCGTGGGGAAGGTCATGACATTCCTGTTTGTCCAGGTCTTCGGTCGTGCCCTATATATTCAATTTACTTGATATGTGAAGCGAAAAACGCCGTGATCCCCAAAACGCGTCACTTTCATTTTCAAAATACCTTTAGAGCGACGCGCTGCCGAGGGGGCGGCACCCCCTCGGCAGTCGCAACCGAGCGCCTCAAATGTCGAGAAAAACGGTTTCCAAAGGTCCTTGCAGGTGGATATCAAACCGATAATGTCCCGGCGCTGTCTTTTTGGCGATCAAGGTCGGCACGCGGTTTCGCTGTTCGATACGCAAAAGCAGCGGATCGCTCTCGTTCTCTTCGTCGTCGAAATAAACCCGCGTGTGCAGACCGATGTTGATGCCTCGTGCGGCGATCCATAGCGAAATATGCGGCGCTTGCAGGCGTCCGTCACGGGTGATCACGCGCCCGGGTTTCACGGTGCGAAGCGACCAAAGCCCGGTATCTTTGTCGGCTGCAAATCGGGCAAAGCCATTGACCTTGGGATCTGCGCCCACTTGACCTGCAAATTTGCCCGCCGCATCGGGTTGCCAGCTTTCCAACAATGCATCGCGAAAGGCCCAGCCTGTGCCGTCTACGACTTCGCCTGTCAGCGTGATGATTTCGCCTTTTGCGCCGTCTTCAATGGCCCGCAAGCCGAGGTCCTCGGGATAAACCGCGCCCAAACCGGCAAAGGTTGGGATGCAGCCGATATGAACATAAGGACCACCGGTCTGCGATGGTGTTTCGATCAATGTATCAAGGGATTGGACCATTTCACATGCCCTCCAGCTTGTTCTCGAACATGCTCTGACGGCGACCGCGCAGAACGATGTCGAATTTGTAGGCGAGGTAATCGAGCGGGCGCGACATCGACAGATCAAGCGGCGCGACGAGGCGGTCGAGTTGGCTGCGGGACTTGATGGTCGCAGCGATAGGGCAGCGATCAATCAAGGGGTCGCCCTCGAAATACATTTGGGTGATCAGCCGTTGGCCAAAGCTGTGACCGAAAACCGAGATGTGAATATGCATGGGGCGCCAGTCATTTCCCCGGTTGGGCCATGGGTAGGCACCGGGACGCACAGTCAGGAACTGGTAGCGTCCTTCGTCATCCGTGATCGTGCGCCCGCAGCCGCCGAAATTGGGATCGAGCGGGGCAAAATAGGTATCTTTGACATGTCGATACCGCCCGCCCGCGTTTGCCTGCCAGATCTCGATCAGCGTGTTCGGCACGGGGCGGCCGAATTCGTCCATCACGCGGCCATGCATCAAAACGCGTTCGCCAATCGCCCCTGTGCCATCCTTTGACCAATTCAGGATCAGGTTATTGTCGAGCGGGCCAAGGACCGAATGGCCAAATCGCGGGCCTGTTTCCTCGGAGGGGGTGGATTCCATGGACAGCAGGGACCACCGGGGGCTGCGAGGGACGGAGGTTTTATACTCCGGATCGTATGGCACCGGGTGCATATCCCGACGCCGGGGCACCAAGGGCCCCAGATCGATCTTGGTCGAAGTCATTTCGTGTTCTCCTCCATTTCCGCATAGGTCTGTTTGGCCAGTTTCAGCGCATGATTGGCGCGCGGCACACCAGCATAGATCGCCACATGCTGAAACGCTTCTTGGACGTCTTCTTTGCTGGCCCCGGTCCGAGCCGTGGCGCGGATGTGCATCGGGATTTCTTCAAAATTTCCGGTTGCGGCCAAAAGCGCCAGCGTGAGCATGGACCGTTCGCGCGGCGTGATCTTGTCCGAGGCCCAAACCGTGCCCCATGCGCCTTCGGTGATCAGGCGCTGAAAAGGGGCATCAAACTCGGTCTTCAGCGCCTCGGCACGGTCTACATGCGCGTCGCCCAACACTTGGCGGCGCACCTTCATGCCTTCGTCATAACGCTCAGACATGTCCGGTTTCCTTGAAGAACCGGGTCAAGGTGGCGGCGTATTCCTCGGGCTGTTCCACGCAGGGCAAATGGCCCGCTTTGCGGATCAGGTGGAACTGCGAGCCGGGCACCAGATCAACGGTTTCTTTCACCAGATCGGGCGGCGTTGAGCCATCTTCAGTGCCTGCAATTCCCAAAGTGGGCAGGCGCAATGTGGCTGTCGTGGCATAGAAATCAGTGCCGGAAATCGCAGCCGAGCACCCGGTGTAGCCATCTTGTGGCTGTCGGGTCAGCATATTGCGCCATGCATGGAACTCTTCGGTCTCGCGGAAGGGGCCAGAGAACCAGCGCTGCATGATCGAGTCGGCGAGTGCCTCGATCCCGCCTGCCTTCACGGCTGCGATCCGTTGATCCCACATCTCGACGGTGCCAATTTTGGCGCCGGTGTTCGACAAGACCATGGCGCGCACCAGATCCAGTCGCTTGACCGCCAGTCCCTGCGCGATCATGCCGCCGATCGACAAACCGACGAACATGGCGTCCTTGACGGCGAGGTGATCCATCAGGCGCTCAACGTCACGCACCAAAGTGCCCATCGTGTAAGCCCCTTCAGGGCATTCGGAAAGCCCATGCCCGCGCTTGTCATAGCGGATATATTTCAAATCCTGCGGCAGCAGCGGCAGCACTTGGTCCCAGAGCCGCAGATCGGTGCCCAAAGAGTTTGCAAAAACGACGGGTCGCCCGTTCGGGTTGCCATCAATTCGGTAATGAAGGCGGATGTCGCCCAAGTTTGCCATACGCATCAGAATGGAAGCCCTACATAATTTTCAGCCAAGACCTTTTTGGCAGCGTCCGAAGATTCGAGATAGTCAAGATCGGCCTCTTGCATGCGTTGATCAAACGCGGATTGATTTGGGAAACGGTGCAGCATGGTGGTCAGCGACCACGAAAAGCGCTCGGATTTCCAAACCCGCGCCAGTGCCTTCTCGGAATATTTGGTCACGCCCTCGTCATCGCCTTGATAGAACTGGACCAGCCCATGATAGAGGTAATGCACATCTGAGGCCGCAAGGTTGAGGCCCTTTGCCCCTGTTGGTGGCACGATATGCGCGGCATCCCCCACAAGGAACAACCGCCCCCAACGCATCGGCTCGGCAACGAAGGAGCGGAGCGGCGCAATGGATTTCTCGATTGTGGGCCCCGTGACCAAAGTCTCGGCGGCATCCTCGGGAATGCGGCGTTTCAGTTCATCCCAAAACGCGGAATCCGACCAGTCTTCCACTTTGTCGGTAAGGGGGCATTGCACGTAGTAGCGCGACAGATTGGCGTTTCGCATCGAACACAGCGCAAAGCCGCGTTCGTGATTGGCATAGATCAACTCATGGCTCACAGGTGGGGTGTGCGACAGCACTCCCAGCCAGCCAAAGGGGTATACCCGCTCATATTCCTTTAAGACATTGGCCGGGATCGCCTTGCGGGAGGGGCCATGGAAGCCATCGCAGCCTGCTACGTAGTCGCAATCGATCCGGTGCTCGGTGCCGTCCTTGGTGAACGTCACAAAGGGGGCATCGGTGTCGAGCGCATGAAGGGCGACGCCTTCGGTGCCGTGGATCACCACGCCATCCATGGACGCGCGTGCCGCATAGAGGTCGCGGGTCACTTCGGTCTGGCCGTAGACCATCACTTTCTTACCGATCAGTTGATCGAAATCGATGCGAAAGCCCTTGTTGCGTGCGGCCAGATAGGTGCCCGTGTGGACAAACCCCTCTTTTTCCATCCGCGCGCCGACACCCGCTTCATTCAGCATCTCCACTGTGCCCCATTCGAGCACCCCAGCACGCACACGCGCCAACACATAGTCTTGGCTTTGGCGCTCCAAGACCACTGTATCGATACCCGCTCGATGCAGCAGTTGGGACAAGAGCAAGCCAGAGGGGCCGCCCCCGATGATACAGACCTGAGTTCGCATTGGTTCCTCCCTGTTCGCGAGGGGAGGGAACCAATTTTAGTTTACTCTGTCAATCATTTTTCCAAGACTGCCCGAAAACCGTCTTGCGCCGCCGCCTCCCCAATAAGGCGCAGATCTAATCCGCCACTAGGAAAAGACCCGCGATGACCAGTCCCGCTCCGGCGGCCTCTCGCAAGGTGAACCGCTCACCATACCAAAGTGCCAGCGCGACAATCATCAGGGTTTCGACCCCCAAGATCATCACATAGGCGTTGGAAAGGTCCATGCGGCGAAGCAGTAAAATCTCGACGGCAACAACGAGCTGAAACACCAGCATCGCCAATCCGACCGATACCAACTCACCCGCATGCGCGGCGTGCTTCATGAAATACGTTGCGGCAGCATAGCCGGCAGCGGCCAATAGGATCAAAAGCCCTTTCGAGCCTGAAATTGCAAAATCCATCTCAAAACCAATTGCAAATGACTGAAATCTGTCCGGCAATGGTCGCATGGATCGTCAAAATGAAGGAGCCGGGAATACCTTACCCGAAACGTGCCAATGCCATGGTGAAGGTATCCGTATCGACATTCCCGCCCGAAGCCACCGCGATCACCGCATCCCCTGCGATCTGGTCGGGATGAAAAAGCGCCGCCGCCAAGGCCACGGCCCCGCCGGGTTCCACGACGATTTTCAGCCGCGAGAAGGCCAGCGCCATCGCGCGTAGGGCGTCGTCATCGCTCACGGCCAGCCCCGGCCCACAGAGGCGTTGCATGAGTGGCAAGGTCATCAGCCCGGGGGCTGGCGTGACAATAGCGTCACAAATAGAACTCGACATCGTGCTATTGCGCTGCGCCGTGCCCGTGGCCAGACTGCGCGCGACATCGTCAAAGCCCTGTGGCTCTACCGGGCGGGCGCGCAGACCGGGGGCATGTGCTTCCAAGGCCAGAGCAATACCAGAGGTCAGCCCCCCACCGCCGCAGCACACCAAAACATCGGCAGCCTCTACACCCATTGCCCGGGCCTGTGCGGCGATTTCCAAACCAGTGGTGCCTTGGCCTGCGATCACCTCTGCATTGTCGAAAGGCTTGATCAGGGTCAGCCCGCGCTCTCGGGCGAGGGCATCACCAATCGCGTCGCGGTCCTCAGTGGCGCGATCGTAAAGCACCACCTCGGCACCATAGGCACGGGTGTTGGCGATCTTCAGCTTTGGGGCATCCGAGGGCATAATGATCACCGCAGGCACCCCATGCTGGCGCGCGGCATAGGCGACGCCTTGTGCGTGATTGCCCGAGGAAAACGCGATCACGCCTTGGGCGCGTGTTTCGGTCGCGAGCGCCGAGAGCGCGGAATAAGCACCGCGATATTTGAAGGACCCAGTATGTTGCAGGCATTCCGCCTTAACAAACACCCGCCGCCCAGCGATCTCATCGAGAAAGGGCGACGACAGCAGAGGCGTCACGCGGGCATGGCCCTGAAGACGGGCCGCAGCAGCTTCGATCTGCGTGATGTTCATTTCAAGGCCTCAATCCAACGCTGCAGCGCATCCAGCGCCTCTGGTTCATCCAAAAAGGGCACGTGGCCTCGACCCGGCACCCGCGCCACGATCAGGTCTGGCCGTCGACGCTCCATCTCGCGCACGGTCTCGGCGGAAACGAGTGTCGAATTCACGCCGTGGATCATTGCCGTGGGCAAAAGGGCCAATTCGGAAAAAAGCGGCCATAGATCAGGCATTGACCCATTTTCTGTCGCCAAGACCGCCTCTCGCAGACCCGGTCCATCATAGGCGAGGCAAGGTTTGCCATCTTCAAACCGATGGGTGTTGATCACATGTTGCCGCCACCGATCCAGCGAAACATCGGCAAATTCCGAGGCAAACCAAGCCGCTGTTCCACGTGCGAGGCTCTCCAGATCAGGGGCATTGGGCACCACTCCGATGAAATCTGCCAATTGCGTCAGGAACGCAGGCTCTAAGACCGGGCCGACATCATTAAGCGCTGCCCCCAGAAGGCGGTTCTTTGACAGTGCTGCAAGCGTCATGGCGATCAATCCGCCTCGCGAGGTGCCCAAAACCGCGGCCTTTGCGATCCCGAGGTGATCAAGCAACGCCAGCGCATCCGCCCCTTCCTGCATCACGCTATAGCTCAGCGGATTGGCATTGTCCGACAACCCCCGCCCGCGATAATCCATGCGAATGAGCCGCACCCCTGTCAGGTGGGGGGCGACAAAGTCGAAATCCCGGCTGTTGCGCGTCAGTCCCGCGAGGCACAGCACAGGCAGGCCTTCGCCCGCGTCTTCAAAATACAGCTGCGTGCCATCGTTGGCCCGAAAGAAACTCATTTCAATCCCGCCAAACCGGGAATGCCGGAGAGTTCGGTCAGCACATGATCTGGCTGGCCCGGCAAACGATCTACCGGGTCGCCATTGCGGTTGACCCACGCAGTCTTGAAGCCATACGCCGCTGCCGCTGCTGCGTCCCACCCATTAGAGGACACAAACAGCACATGTTCCTTGGCAACGCCAAAGCGCTGGATCACCAAGTCATAAACCTGTGGTGCCGGTTTGAAGATGCCTACGGATTCCACGGAAAGAACCCCATCCAGCAAATCGCCCAACCCGGCTGAATGAACCGCCCCATCAAGCATATCGGGCGAGCCGTTCGACAAAATGGCGGTGCTGATCCCGCCCTTTTGCAGCGTTTCCAGCATTTCGGGAACCTCTGGGAAGGCAGAGAGGTTCCAGTAAAGCGCCAATAACCGCTCGCGCAATTCTGTATCCCCTGCAAGCCCGGCGCTTTCGAGCGACCAGTCCAGCCCGTCTTTGGTTACGGCCCAAAAATCGGTGTGATTGTCCGAGAGCGCTCTTATCCACGAATACTCCAATTGCTTGCGCCGCCAGTTGGAGGCAAGCGTTGGCCAGACCTTCGCCAGCGCCTCTCGTCCCGGCTCTGCCGCCGCTTCGCGCGCTGCCGCAGCGACGTCAAAAAGAGTGCCATAGGCATCGAAAACGCAAACGGTGATGGTCATAGTATCTTTCTGTCCTGTTGTCGGGTCGGGCCAGCCTGCCATGGGTTTTTCAGAAGGGGAAGCGATTTCAGCGGTTTGTTTGCAATCCCGTAAACGGGAGGGTAGGTTTGCGCCCTCATCCAAGGGAACGCCCGCGAGGCCCCCGCTCAACTCACCCCAAAAGAACAGGAAAATAGAGCGATGACCGAGGTCAAATCAGGCGACAGTGTTCGCATTCACTATACGGGCACCTTGGCGGACGGCAGCGTCTTTGACAGCTCCGAAGGGCGCGATCCTTTGGAGTTCACCGTAGGCTCGGGCCAGATCATTCCCGGTCTCGACAAAGCGATCCCCGGAATGGTGGTCGGCGAGAAAAAGGTCGTTCCAATCCCCTTTGCCGAAGCCTATGGCGATATTGACCCGCAAGCGCGTCAAGCGGTGCCGCGCGGTGAAATCCCCGATCATATCCCGCTCGATCTTGGCACCCAGTTGCAGGTGCAAACCCCAACAGGGCAGACGATGATGGTTGTGGTTGTCGAAGTGACGGACGCCGAAGTCACGCTCGATGCCAACCACCCGCTTGCGGGCAAAGATCTGACCTTTGCCATCGAATTGGTCAGCGTGAACTAACCGGGATCAAGCTTGGGCGCGGAGCTGGCTCAGAGATCGAGCAGCACCGCGCCCTGACGCTTGCCAGCCTCCACCGCCTCATGCGCTTTGGCCGCCTGTGCCAGATCGAAATGGCCGTGCACTGCGGGTTTCAGCCCTCCTTCACCCAGAGCTTTGTGCAAAATGTCGATCATTCTTGCGCGGATTGCCCATGGGGTAATGTAAATGAGTAAAATCTCGAGTGTGATCGCCTTGAACAGATAGGCGCCAAACGGCAAAACCGGGGTCATCTCGAGGGCAGAGCCATAGGCCGCGATCGTGCCGTTTTCCCGCACGATCTGCGCCAAAAGCCCGGCGTTCACACCAAATTCCGGCTCAATGGCACGGTCGACGCCGCGTCCGCCCGTCATGTCCAAGACTTTTGCCGCAAGATCGGGGTCACGGTAGTCGAGCACGGTCTCAGCGCCTGCTGCACGCACGCGCTCAAAGCTATCAGGCGAAGCAGTGGCGATGACTTGCGCGCCGCCCCAATGGGCCAATTGCACTGCATTGTGGCCGACGGCACCCGCGCCGCCCGAGATAAACAGCGTCTGCCCCGCCACAGCGCCATCGCGAAACACGGCTTCTGCTGCCGTTAGTCCGGGAATACCCAATGTTGCACCCGCTGCAGGCGAAACGCGCTCGGGCAACGCCACGGCTTGCTCGCTGGGCAACGCAATCCACTCGGCGGCTGTGCCAAAAGCGCGCCGCCACTGGCCATTCCAGATCCAAACCGCTTCGCCCACCCGCGACGCAGCCACGCCGTCCCCGACTGCCTCAATCACACCCGCGCCGTCGGAATGGGGCACAATGAGCGGGAAGGCGGGCTTGGTCACGCCGGGACGATTGCCAGCGCGCGCTTTGACATCGGAGGGGTTCACCCCAGAATGCACCACGCGCACCAACACTTCGCCCGGTCCCGCCACGGGTTTGGGCAGGTCTGTCTGTGTCAAAACACGGCCCGCAGGGCCAAAAGCAGAATAGGTGATCGCGCGCATAGGTTTTCTCCCCTCAGGTTTCGTCCAAGGGTAGGGCGCGACGGAGCACAAGGAAAGCGCCCGATGTCCGCCCTATCAGAAAGAGTGCCTTAACGGCGGCGCAGACGGATCACCACGTCAACCGAGGCAAGCTCTGCCCCTTCTGGAAGATCGGGCAGACGGGCAATCTCGAGCTGCTCCGACGGGGCATCCGTCAGCACGCCGGTATCTTCCCAAAAGAAATGCGGGTGATCGTGGGTATTGGTGTCGAAATAGCTCTTCGAGCCGTCCACGGTGATCTCGTGCATCAGACCCGCGTCACAAAACGCGCGCAGAGTGTTGTAAACTGTTGCCAGTGACACGCCGTCGCCCCGGCGATGGACCGCGTCATAAAGGCTCTCTGCGGTGACGTGTCGATGCTCGCCATCGCCAATGAGCGCTGCAGCCAGACACACGCGCTGGCGCGTTGGTCGGAGGTCGGCTTCACTCAGCCATGCCATGGCACGTTGAAGCGCAATATCGCCTTGCTTGGTCATCTGTCAGTTCGCGTCCTTCAGTTCCTCGCCAATATAGGGCGCGCAGGAGGGATTTTTCAAACGAAAACCTGCAGGCCCGCGCCGCTGTGCAGCAGACGCGGTGCCAGAAGCCAGACTTGCAAGGTCTGCAAACCGGGTGCTAGGAGGACAAGAACAGTGGAATTTATTGCAAAGGACTGCTCGCCCATGTCTCAATTTCCGACGAGCTTTGATCGCGAAGGCCTCCTGAAATGTGCGCGCGGCGAATTGTTCGGCCCCGGCAACGCGCAACTGCCCGCACCGCCGATGCTGATGATGGATCGGATCACCGAGATATCCGGCGACGGTGGCCTGCATGGCAAAGGCCATGTGGTGGCGGAATTCGACATCACTCCGGACCTGTGGTTTTTTGACTGCCACTTCCCCGGCAACCCAATTATGCCCGGCTGTCTTGGTCTCGACGGACTTTGGCAGCTCACAGGCTTCAACCTGGGCTGGCGCGGCTGGCAAGGGCGCGGCTATGCGCTGGGTGTCGGTGAGGTGAAGCTGACAGGCATGGTCCGCCCCGATCGCAAGATGCTCACCTATAAGGTTGATTTCACCAAGGCGCTGCAAACGCGCCGCCTCACCATGGGCGTTGCTGATGGCATCGTCGAAGCAGATGGCGAAGTGATCTATATCGTCAAGGATATGAAAGTCGCTCTGAGCGAAAGCTGAGCCGCGCACCATCATCTTCTTCAAGGGCACCCTCGGGGTGCCCTTTTTCGTGTCTGGTCCGCCTTTCCCGGCGGGAGCGCCAAAATAAGCGATTGCCTTGCTCCGCCTCTCTGGCTGTCCTAGTAAGAGGGAAGTTGTATTGGGAGGCATCATGCGTCGCGTCGTCGTCACCGGGCTGGGGATTGTGTCCAGCATTGGCAATAATGCCGAAGAAGTTCTCGCAGCGCTCAAGGCGGGGGCCTCTGGGATCACCGCAAATGAGGCTATGAAGGAACATGGGTTTCGCAGCCAAATTGCCGGGGATGTGAAGCTTGATGTCACCGAGCATGTCGATAAGCGCACCCTGCGATTTATGGGGCCGGGCGCGGCATATGCACATATCGCGATGGGCCAAGCCATTGCGGACGCGGGGCTTGGGGAAGATGAGGTCGTCAACCCGATGACGGGTGTGATCGCGGGTTCGGGTGGGCCCTCCACTTCGGCTATTCTGACCGCGCATCAATCGGTCTTGTCCACTGGGGCCACCAAACGGATCGGGCCCTTTGCCGTGCCAAAATGCATGGGCTCGACGATCAGTGCCAATCTTGCCACGTCTTACCGCATCAAGGGGATGAACTTCTCGATCACCTCCGCTTGTTCCACCTCGCTGCATTGCATCGGCATGGCAGCCCAGCAGGTGGCGCTGGGGATGCAAGATGTGATGTTCGCAGGTGGCGGGGAAGAGCTGGATTGGACGCTCTCGTGCCTCTTCGATGCCATGGGGGCGATGTCGTCCAAATATAACGAAACTCCGCAAAAGGCCTCTCGTGCCTTTGATGCCAACCGTGACGGTTTTGTCATTGGTGGCGGCGGCGCGATCGTGGTGCTCGAACCGCTCGAGCGGGCGTTGGCGCGCGGCGCTAAAATCTATGCTGAAGTCACGGGCTTTGGGGCGACTTCGGACGGCGCAGATATGGTCGCGCCTTCGGGAGAGGGCGGCGAGCGGGCCATGCGGCTTGCGCTCAAGACCCTCGCGCCTGATCGCAAGGTCAATTACATCAACGCGCACGGCACCTCGACCCCGGTGGGCGATGTCGGCGAAGTAGAAGCCGTGCGCCGCGTCTTTGGCCGGGGCACCACGCCGCTGATCTCCTCGACCAAGTCGATGACCGGGCATAGCCAAGGCGCCACAGGCGCTCAGGAGGCGATTTATTGCCTCTTGATGCTGCAAAACGATTTCATTGCCCCCTCGATCAACGTTGAAACGCTTGATCCCGCCATCGACGCGGGCGAGATCGCCACCGCGCGGATTGATGCTGCGGCTCTTGATACGGTGATGACCAATAGCTTCGGGTTTGGTGGCACCAATGGGTCGATGCTGATGTCGAAATATTGGGAGTAAACCATGGGTGTGTTGAGCGGAAAACGCGGTCTGATCATGGGCGTGGCGAATGAGCGCTCCATTGCTTGGGGCATCGCCAAAGCCTGCGCCGAAGCCGGAGCTGAATTGGCATTTACCTATCAGGGCGAGGCTTTCGGCCAGCGCTTGGCCCCTCTGGCGGCGTCTGTCGGCTCTGATTTCATGGTTGATGTCGACGTGACCAACGACGCGTCACTTGATGCGGCCTTCGCGGCGCTGGGCGCGCGCTGGGACAAACTGGATTTTGTCGTTCATGCCATCGCGTTCTCGGACAAAAATGAGCTCACGGGTCGGTTCCTCAATACCAGCCGTGCGAATTTCAAGAACTCACTGGACATCTCTTGCTATTCACTGGTCGAAGTGACCCGCCGCGCCCATCCTTTGATGGTCGAAAATGGGGGCACGGTACTCACGCTTACCTATCAAGGCTCCAACCGCGTCACGCCCTTTTATAACGTCATGGGAGTGGCCAAAGCCGCGCTGGAGGCCGCCGTGCGTTACCTTGCCAATGATCTTGGCCCCGAGGCTATTCGTGTGAATGCGATCAGTCCCGGCCCAATGAAAACCTTGGCCGGCGCAGCAATCGGTGGGGCGCGCAAGACCTATAAACATACCGAGCAAAACGCGCCTATGCGCTCCAACGCGACGCTGGAAGCCGTCGGTGGCACAGCGGTTTACCTGATCTCTGACGCGGGCGCGTGCACCACGGGCGAAATTATCCGCGTGGATGGTGGATATCACGTTCTGGGCATGCCGCAGTCCGAGAATATCTGAAGTCAGCCTCTCGACTAAGCCAAATAAAAAGGTCGGCTCGCGTGATGCGCGCCGACCTTTTCTATGTCTCGACGTGGTTTAGACCAGTCCAGCCGCCTCATCGCATCCCAGCAAAATATTGAGGTTCTGCACCGCAGCCCCAGACGCGCCCTTGCCGAGATTGTCCAGCACCGCAATCGCCGTGGCCGCCCCCGAAGCAAGATTGCCATGGATCGACAATGCGAGCCGATTGGTGCCGTTGAGCGCCTCTGGCAAGACGCGCGGCGCATGCGTCGCCGCATCGACGACGGTTACAAATTGCTCGCCCGCATAATGCGCCCGCAACGCGGCTTCTGCTTGGGCAAAACCCGCCGCGCCCAAATCAGGCAGATGCACAGCAACCGCCATACCCTGAGCATATTGCCCCACCGACGGCACAAAGACAGGCGGGCGGGTCAGGTGCCCATGCAGCATCATTTCGGGCAAATGCTTGTGCGATTGCCCTGCTGCATACAGAAATGCTCCGCTTGATGTGCCCGCTTCAAACTCTGCAATCATCGATTTGCCGCCGCCTGTGTAACCAGAGACCCCTGAAATCGACAGCCCAACGCTTGGGTCAATCAGCCCGGCATCTACCAAGGGCCGGATCAGCGCAATCGCGCAAGTAGACCAACAACCGGGGTTGGAAACATGGCTCGCAGCCTTGATCTTGGCCCTTTGATCCTTGGAGATCTCTGGAAAGCCGAAGGCCCAAGCCGGGTCCGTCCGATACGCGGTCGACGCATCAATAATCTTGGTGCCAAATGGCGCGGCTAATGCGACCGCTTCTTTTGCGGCCTCATCGGGCAGGCAGAGAATGGCAACATCAGCCTTTGCAAAGGCCTCTGCCCGCGCAGCCGTATCCTTGCGCCGTGCGGGGTCCACCTGCACCAATTCGATATCTGTCCGCTTGAGGAGGCGGTCGCGGATTTGCAGCCCGGTTGTGCCTGCTTCTCCGTCGATAAACACCTGATAGGCCATCTGCGCTTCCTCTCCAGTTGAGTTGCCCGCGTGATACGCCGCTCCGCGCAAGCGCGCAAGCGCGCTCACGGCCGTGCCATGCCTTCGCTTTAATGCGCGAGTGCCACGTCAAGGAACATCATGAGCACCAACCCAATCAGCAACCCCGCAGTGGCGCGGTTCTGATGGCCGTTGCGATGGGTCTCGGGCAAAATCTCATGGCTGATGATGTAAAGCATCGCACCGGCAGCAAAGGTAAGGCCCCATGGCAGCAGAGCACTCGACACGCTCACAGCCGCCGCGCCGATAAATGCGCCCACAGGCTCGACAAGCCCGGTCATCGCAGTCACGACGAACACCTTGAGCCGTGAATAGCCGAGGCCCACCAAAGCCACAGCGACCGCCAGACCTTCGGGAATATCTTGCAGCGAAATTCCTGTCATGACCGAAAGGCCGTTCGTTTGGCTTCCGCCGCCAAAGGCCACCCCAATCGACAGACCTTCCGGGAAATTATGAATGGCAATTGCCAGTACAAACAGCCAGATCCGCGCGATCTGAGCCCGGTCAGCACCGCCCTCTGGGCCAGTTTTGAAGTGCTCATGCGGGATAGTGGCATTCAAAAGTGCAACAAATCCGGCCCCGAGCAAGATCCCGACCGCCGCCAAAAGCGCCCCTGCTGTGGTTGACCCATGGATTTCAGCCGCAGCATCGATCCCCGGCAAAATCAGCGAGAAATACGAGGCCGACAGCATCACCCCTGCTGCAAACCCCAGCATTGTATCGGTCATGCGCTGCGACAGCGACTTCCCGATCAGCGCAGGCACCGCGCCCAATGCAGTTGCCGCAGCAGCAATCAAACCGCCGAGCGTTCCGGCGATAATGGGATCCATGTGTTTTCCTCAGGTTGACAACGTTGCCGCCACGCTAGCGTGCTGCGAGATTAGTTGCAAGTAATTCTCAATTGCATTTCCTGCTCACCCCGGACGGCGTTTGAGCACATGCGTGGTTCTCCAGCGCATCACCTCTTCACCGTGCTGATTATAGGTCTGATACAGCATCGCCGTGCGCCCGATATCTGGCCGCGACTTCGACGCCTCCGACTCAGTGACTTCGGCGTTCACAGTCAGCGTATCGCCGGGCCGAACTGGTTTGAGCCACCGCACCTCTTCCATGCCCGGCGATCCCATCGAGGCCTTCGCCCAAAGCCCGGTCTCTAGCGACAAGGCAAAGGCCGTGGTCATGGTGTGAAAGCCAGACGCGATAATTCCCCCGTAGAGCGAGGTTTTGGCAGCGGCCTCGTCAATGTGAAATGGCTGGGGATCATATTGTCGGGCAAACGTCACAATCTCCTCCAGCGTCAGTAGCCGTGAGCCTGTGGTGAAGTGAAAGCCGATGTGGAAATCTTCGAAATACATGCACGCCCCATATGTGTTTTCTGCGACCTACCCCAAGAGTGACGAAGCCGCGTCCATGAAGCAATGGCTTGCCTTTTGGACTTTATGGCTGTTTTGGTAAGGTTGAATGACCAGTTTGGCGAGGAGGCTGTCACATGGCCGTGATTACGAACATCGGAGACCTGAAGAAGATCTACAAACGGCGTGTGCCAAAGATGTTCTACGATTATTGCGAAAGCGGTTCATGGACCGAGCAAACCTTCCGCGAAAACGTCTCCGACTTCGACCAGATCCGCCTGCGCCAGCGCGTGGCCGTCGATATGTCGGGTCGCTCGACCAAATCCCAGCTGATCGGCCAAGACGTAAGCATGCCCGTCGCGCTCGCGCCTGTTGGCATGACCGGGATGCAGCACGCGGATGGCGAGATCAAAGCCGCGCGCGCCGCTGCAAAGTTCGGGGTGCCTTTTACCCTGTCCACCATGTCGATCTGCTCGATCGAAGATGTGGCCGAGAACACCGATAAACCCTTCTGGTTTCAGCTCTACGTCATGAACGACGAGGACTACCTGCACCGCCTGATCCAGCGCGCCAAGGATGCCAAATGCTCCGCGCTGGTCATTACGCTTGACCTTCAAATCCTTGGCCAACGGCACAAAGACCTCAAGAACGGTCTTTCTGCCCCGCCCAAACTCACCCCGTCCACTATTGCCAACCTCGCCACAAAATGGGCGTGGGGGCTGGAAATGCTGGGCACCAAGCGGCGGCAATTCGGCAATATTGTCGGCCATGTGAAGGGCATCTCGGATGCATCTTCGCTGATGAGCTGGACCGCAGAACAGTTCGATCCGCGACTCGATTGGGACAAGATCAAGAAAATCAAGGATATGTGGGGCGGCCCTGTCATCCTCAAAGGCATCCTCGATCCCGAAGACGCCAAAATGGCGCTTAATGTCGGTGCGGATGCGATCGTGGTGTCAAATCACGGCGGTCGCCAGCTAGACGGCGCGATTTCATCCATCCGGGCCCTCGACCCGATCCTTGACGCCGTCGGCGACAAGATCGAAGTGCATCTCGATAGTGGCGTGCGCTCGGGCCAAGACGTTCTCAAAGCGGTCTCCATGGGCGCAAAAGGCACGTGGATTGGCCGCGCCTTCATCTATGGCCTCGGTGCCATGGGAGAGGCGGGCGTCACCAAGTCGCTGGAAGTCATCCACCGCGAAATGGACATCTCCATGGCGCTCTGCGGTCGCCGCCGCATTGATGAATTGGGCCGCGACATTTTGCAAATCCCCGAAGGCTTCTCTGGCCGCTGGCAATCCTGACGCCCTCCTTGCGTCTCAGGGCTGCGGCGGGCAGAGTGATCTCGTCCGCCGCAGCCTTTCGGAGAGCCGATGCTCGTTTTCGCCACTGCCAATATCGCCGTCTTCGCGACCCCGAAAACTGGCAGCACGGCGCTCTACATGGCGCTTCGAAAACATGCACAAATCGTGCTGGCAGGGCAGCCACGGTTCAAGCACATGACGGTTCGAAAATACGAACGTCACTTCGAGCCCTTTCTTGAAGGGGCGTATGGGCTCAAGCCGGAACGCGTTGCTGCCATGCGTGAGCCGCTCGAATATCTGCGAAGCTGGTACAAATACCGCCAGCGTCCCGAACTGACCCGCGCAAGTCAAAGCACGGAAAACGTCAGCTTCGAGGAATTTGCCCTCGCCGCCATCGCCTCAGATCCGCCTGCCTATGCTGCGGTTGGTCCACAACTGGAATTTCTGTCCAACGCCACAGGCGAGGTTGGCATTCATCATCTCTTTTCCCATGAAGATGGGCTGATGACGGCATTTATTTCCGAGCGTCTGGGCAAAGATGTGCGAACCAAGCCTCATAATGTCTCGCCGATTGTGCCCACAGATCTGAGCGCCGAGGCTGATCAACGCATTCGCACGGCGCTGGCGGCAGATTATGCCATCTGGGACAGGATCCGCGCCGCCGGGGGCTACTTGCCGACAGGTTACGGCACCTAGGCCGATGCACTCAAAACCACTGTCCCGGCTCCATCAGGCCGAGGTCGAGCAATTGACGCGAGTGCCATTGAAACGGGATGGAGTTGTGCCACCGGAACGTCTCGATATCAAAGCTGGAACCCGGATTGCGCTTGAGCGCTTTTGCAGTGCGAAATGAACATACAGCCGCCGTCAGATTATGGTGCCAAGGGCAAGCGTAGGTGTTGTATTCTTCGTCATTGAATGTGTGATCGTCCCGCAGCCTCAGGCCCGGCTTGGCCCTGAATATGCTGATCCGGTCAATCTTGCGCCGCGCTGCGGGAATATGCTCCTCGTATCTCCAGCGCAGACCACCGAAGAAATCCAACTGGCGTTCTTTTGGATAATTGTTATTGGATGCATCGGGTCGAGCAAGCGCGTAATAGCCTGATTTATCTAGATAAGCATCCTCCAACGAGACCCCGTCAGGATGTGCGGTCAGATCCCCCGCATAAAGGTCGATCACATAGGCCAACATCGCATCGCGGCGTTCCTCAGTGTGAAACGTCAGCATTTCTCCAACGGTGCGTTTTTCCGAAAAGGGGAAAAACAGGTATTCTCCATTGAAGCAATAATAGAACCACAGCCCCGGCGCGGCTTCGATCAGGCGATTGATACTCTCTTGCACGACCTGAGTTGTGGGGGCGGGCGAATTGATGCGGTGCACCTTGTCGGCCACGTCCTCGGCCAGCAAAAAATCCTCCTGCATCAACACCAGTATCTGCGCGAATCCGCAGGCCAAATGATGACGCAGCGTCGAGGCAATCTCGGTCTCGTCTTCGCAAAAAACGATGGCAATGGGTCCTTTCGCCAATGCTTCTTTGCCTGTCGAAAAAAACTCACCCAGATTGGAATAACGCATGAAAAGGCCTCTGATGGCAATTGCCGCCAAATTCGGGTAAATCCCCGCGCATTGCAAGGCAAGCCCGCCAACGCTATGTCAGCCCTGCTTTCTGCGCCACAGATCCTGTCGTGACGATCAAACCAAAGGAATACGCCCATGACCGAGCCGAAAAAGCTCTTCATCAAGACCTATGGTTGCCAGATGAACGTCTATGACAGCGAGCGTATGGCCGAAACCATGGGCGCGCAGGGCTATGTCCAGACCGATACCGCTGAAGGCGCCGATCTGATCTTGCTCAATACCTGCCATATCCGCGAGCGGGCGGCCGAGAAAGTCTATCACGAACTGGGTCGGATGCGGGGCCTCAAGGCCGAGAACCCCAACCTGAAAATCGGCATCACCGGCTGTGTGGCCCAAGCCGAAGGGGCAGAAATTCTCGCACGCGCGCCCATGGTGGATCTCGTTGTTGGCCCCCAAGCCTATCACCGCCTACCCGAACTCGAAGCCCGCGCCCGCTCGGGTGAAAAAGCCATCGACACAGACTTCCCCGAAGAAGATAAATTCGAACATCTCGCGGAACGCCCCAAAGCCAAACGTGGCCCGGCGGCCTTTCTCACCGTGCAAGAAGGCTGCGACAAATTCTGCGCCTTCTGCGTTGTGCCCTATACCCGTGGTGCCGAAGTCAGCCGCCCCGCAGAGCGTGTGCTCAAAGAGGCACGCGATCTGGTCGAGCGTGGCGTGCGCGACATCACGTTGCTGGGCCAAAACGTCAACGCCTACCACGGCGTCGGTTTCGACGGCGATTGGGGGCTGGCGCGACTCTTGCGAGAATTGGCCAAGGTCGATGGGCTGGAGCGCCTGCGCTACACCACCTCCCATCCCCGCGATATGGACGACGACCTCATTGCCGCCCATGGCGATCTCGACAAGCTGATGCCCTATCTGCATCTGCCCGTGCAATCAGGCTCCGACAGGATTCTCAAGCGCATGAACAGAGGTCATACCGCCGAAGACTATCTCCGTTTGATCGAACGCCTGCGCGATGCCCGTCCCGACCTTCTTTTGTCGTCAGATTTTATCGCCGCCTTCCCCGAAGAGACGGAAGCCGAATTTGAAGAAACGCTGGACCTGATCCGCACCGTCAATTTCGGCATGGCCTATACGTTCAAATATTCCTCGCGCCCCGGTACCCCCGCTGCCGAGCGCCCCGATGTTGCAGACGAAATCGGCGATGACCGTCTGCGCCGCCTCCAAATTTTATGCACATCCCAACAGCGCGCGGCTCAAGAAAATATGGTCGGAAAAGAAGTGGGCGTGCTTTTTGAGAAGCCCGGACGCCAGCCAGGTCAATTTGTGGGTAAATCCGATCACCTTCATGCCGTTCATGTAACTGCGGAGGGAATTGCTCCCGGTGATCTGCGGCGTGTGCGAGTGACGGCAAGTGGTACGAATTCTTTGGCTGCTGACCTCCTGTGAGGTTTTCCCTTCGCACCTAAAATTGCAACTGTTTCCCTAAAGGCAACAACTTACACCAGATTCCGCTTCACAGGCGGCAGATTTTCCTCCAAACTCTCCTAATGTTGGGTGGGACTGTCCTTTTGCGCGAAATTCTGCAAAAACCTACTCAGGGGGATAACGATAAATAGGGTCGAAGCCGTGAAACAACACGCCAAATTCGCCCGAAAGACTGTAACAGCAGCTGCCGCTGTGTCGGTCATTCTGGGTATCTTTTCTGCCAATGCTGCACTCGCCCAAGACGGGCTTTTTGGTCGCCTTTTTGACAACGATCGAAATACCAAGGGCGAGCGTTATGTTCCCACTGTCTGGGTTGACCCGGATGGCTGCGAGCATTGGGCCATGGATGACGGTTTTGAGGGTTACATGTCTCCCCATGTAAACCGCCAAGGCATCCCGGTCTGCCATCGCCAAAATGTCTGCGGCGTGATGAATACGGATCAGTATTTCGCGACCAACAGCTACAAGCTCTCTGCTGGCGGCCGCCAGAATCTGGCGAACTTCTTCCAGTCCGCGAATTCGCGCGCCTATATCATCGCAGGCCATACCGATAGCCGGGCGTCTGACGAATATAACATGCGCCTGAGCTATAATCGTGCCAATGCAGTGGCCGCTGTCGCCTCTGCTGTCGGCGCCAAAGTCATCGATGTGCGCGGCTATGGCGAGCGTATGCCCAAAGCGGCCAATAATTCCGCTGCCGGTATGTCTGCCAACCGTCGCGTCGAGATCATCTGCATTCGCTGAGGAAGAGGCAAAATGACTTTCATGAAAACCATCTCTTTCCTCGCCATCGCCGGCCTTTTATCTGCCTGCGAAGGCGGCGGCGGTCGGGTGAAGACCGACAAAACCCAAGACTACGGGTTCCGCTCGCATCATCTTTCAACCATGACCGCAGGTATCTGGGTCGACCCCAATGGCTGTGACCATTGGATCATCGACGACGGCGTCGAGGGCTACATGTCCGAGCGCCTTGATCCCTATGGCAAGCCGGTCTGCTCGGATGCCGCGCCGCCAAATACGGTCATCGGCCCCTTCCAGGGCACCTCCACCATTGGCGATCTGCTTTAATCGGTCCTTATGCTAAAAATCAGGGCTGCAGGCTTACCACCTGCAGCTCTTTTTCCTTTTTCCCCATCGAAAACCGCATTGCGTGCTTGCCAGCCCTTGTGGCTCTTGGCACCATCTACCCAACCTCTAGGAAAAGGAAAGCTGCTTGTCCGCAACCGTGCTGCCGCCCCCGCTCACCGATGCACTGCCTCTAAAAGAGGTCCGCATCGAGTTCCCGGATAACCGCTTGCTCATTGATCTCTGCGGGCAATACGACAAGAATTTAGCGGCAATCGAGCAAAAACTCAGCGTCCAAATTCTCAGGCGCGGCAATCTACTGGCCGTTATGGGCGAAGAAGCCGCCATCGAAGAGGCCCGCCAAGTCCTCGAATCGCTCTATGATCGCCTCGAAGCAGGCCGCGAGGTCGAATCCGGCGATATAGACCGAGAGATTCGCATGGGCAGCTCCGAGCGTGCCGCGCCTATTCAGCCGGGCGATCAGCTGGAAATGTTTCGCGGTGGTCACGTGGAAATCAAGACCCGCCGCAAAACCATCGAGCCGCGCACCGAAGCCCAAAAGGCCTATGTGCAAAACCTCTTCAAACACGAACTCTGCTTCGGTATTGGCCCGGCAGGCACTGGGAAAACCTATCTCGCCGTCGCGGCTGGCGTCAGCATGTTCATCACAGGTCAGGTTGACCGCATCATTCTGTCCCGCCCCGCTGTCGAAGCAGGCGAAAAACTGGGCTACCTCCCCGGCGATATGAAGGAAAAAGTCGACCCCTATATGCAACCCCTCTACGACGCGCTGAGCGATTGCCTTCCCGGCAAACAAGTGGCCAAGCTGATCGAGGAAAAGCGCATCGAAATCGCACCGCTGGCGTTCATGCGGGGCCGCACTCTGGCCAATGCTTTCGTCGTCCTCGACGAGGCGCAAAACGCCACCTCGATGCAGATGAAGATGTTCCTTACACGCCTTGGCGAAGGCTCGCGCATGGTGATCACAGGAGACCGCACTCAGGTGGACTTGCCGCGCGGCGTGCAATCTGGCCTGAGTGACGCCGAACGCTTGCTCACGTCGATCCCCGCCGTCAGCTTCAACTACTTCACATCCAAAGACGTGGTGCGCCATCCGTTGGTCGCCAAGATCATCGAAGCCTATGAAGCGGATGCTGGCAACTGACGCCAACAGCTAAAGGCGCGGCCCCATCGCCTGCGCCTTTATGTCTCTTTGATATAAATATCCCGGGGGGAGGCGAAGCCGGGGGGCAGAGCCCCCTCTCTCGGCCAACACCGCGCAGGCGGTCCTCTTGGTCAGGACAGCCCGCGCGCAGGGCCCTCAGCGATTGGCGCCGGGCACCCAAAGTACATCCGCCGCGCCATTGTCGTTGGCGACGCGGGACGCCACAAAAAACCAGTCCGACAATCGGTTAAGGTACTTTACCGCTGCCGGGTTCACCTCTTCCATTGTCGCCAACTCCACAGTCAGCCGTTCGCCTCGGCGCGAAACGGTGCGACACAGGTGCAACGCGGCGGCAAGCGGCGATCCCCCCGGCAGAATGAAGCTGCGAAGCGGCGCCAGATTCGCGTTCATTGCGTCAATCTCCGACTCCAGCCGATCCACTTGGCTCTGGGCCATCCGCAGCGGCGGATATTCCGCTTGTTTGTCCTTTTCCATTTCAGGGCGGCACAGGTCCGCGCCCAAGTCAAAAAGGTCATTCTGGATCCGCGCCAAAGCGGCGTCGAGCAGCCCTTCCGCCGAAAGCCGGGCCAACCCAACTGTCGCATTGGTCTCATCCACAGTTCCATAAGCCGTCACGCGCAGCGAGTGCTTGGCGACCCGGGCGCCATTGCCCAAGGCAGTATCGCCGTCATCGCCTGTGCGTGTGTAGATTTTATTGAGCACCACCATCGTCTTATCCTCCGCGCCGCAGCCAAACGAACAACAAGATCAGCACCACAGCGATAAACTGCGCGCCAATGCGCCAGCGCATGATCTTATTGGCATGTTTTTTGTTAAATTCCCCACCCTTGGCAAAGCCCCCGATGCCCAGCATCAAAATGGCCAGCACCGCCACACAGGCGGCAGCCACGACGTAAAACAGCGGATCGTTCTTCATTGGCTTGTCCCTTTGTCCGAAGTTGGTCGCAGATGTAGGGCAGGGCGGGCAAAAAGCGAACCGCCAAATCGCCTCACCCTTTTGCGATCAACCAATCCAACCCGCGCGACGACAGCACCCGGCGCAACATGCCCATGATATAGGTGGGCGTGGTAACGTAATAGCGCGGCTTGGGGCGGGCGACAGTCAATGCGCGCAGCAGCTTTGCGGTTACCGCAGACGGCGGCAGTTCGAACTTGTCCGGGCCTCGGCTCTGATAAAGCCGTTTCAACAGGCTCGCCTCATATTGCGCGCGGCGCGGGCTGTTTTGCCAATCAATCCATTTCTCGAAATGCGGAATGGAATTGGCGCGGATCTGGCTTGTCACCGGGCCGGGCTCGATCAAGATGACCTTGATCGGCGTGTCGCGCATTTCAATCCGCAGCGTGTCGGTCAGCCCTTCGAGCGCATATTTCGTCGACACGTAAGCCGCGCGCCAAGGGGCTGCAACCAAACCAAGGACCGAGGAGCAATTCACAATCCGGCCATGGCCCTGTGCCCGCATCACCGGGATCACCCGGCGCGTCAGATCGTGCCAGCCAAAGACATTTGCCTCGAAAATTTCACGCAAGGCACCGCGGGGCAAATCTTCTGCTGCGCCGGGGCAGGCATAGGCACCGTTATTGAACAGGGCATCAAGCGTGCCTCCTGTCGCGGCCAAAACCTCGGCAAGCCCTGCCGCGATGCTGGCCTCATCGGCATAATCGATGCGCGGCGCGTCAAACCCCATGGCGCGCAACCGCGCGCAATCCTTTTCTTGACGGCACGCCGCAAAGACCCGCCAGCCTGCATCGCGCATGCCTTTGGCCGCATCAAGACCGATGCCAGTCGAACAACCCGTGATAAGAATGGAGCGTTTCATGCGCTCTCAATGCCGCAGGGCGTGCCGTTTAGCAATCACTCCGCCGCAGCGCTCACCAGATAATCCGCCATCCACCCTACGCGCCCGGTTTCCACCACCCGCAATTTCATCCAGCCATTGCCGGGCTCTTGCAGCAGCTCGACCTCTGCACCGATGTCCAGCTTGCTGACAACGTTGAAATTTGTGCCCGGTCCCATCCGCATATTCACTCTGGATTTCAGGATCGTCCGCAGGTCCTTGTCAGACGTGGCTGTTGCGGTTTCTTCCCGTGGCCCTGCAAGGGCTTGCGCCGGGCTTGCAGGGATGGGCGAGGTCAACAGCGTCACCTTCATTGCCGACTTCGGCTTGAGGTCTTCCAGTGTCACCGGGGTCAACGCTTGGGCTTTGCGCGGTGCGGTTGGCAGCTCTGACAGATTGATCGAAGCCCGCGAGACCACAGCCTCTGGCGCAGCAGATTTCGAGCTGGTCACAGCCACGGTTTCTGCCTTTTTGGGCATGACCATAGCTGTGCGGGTTGCCTCTACGGCGCGCTCTTTGGCCGATTCGGCCTGCCGCGAGCCCTCTTTCGGCACGTAGTTCGTGCCGCCAGACAGTTGAAAAAACGCAATAAACAAAAAGACGAATGTCGCCGGGACATAGGATTTCATCGGCGGCCCCCCAAGGCACTCTTTAATTCTAGCAGATGGATATAATACTATACTAAAAGATATAATTAAGGGACGGGGAAAAGTCGCAAATGCGCGTCCAACACGTTTACGTTGTGAATCGGCAACGGTTTCGCGCGGTCCTGTTGCCTCCCAACTTTGTCGCACGGCTCCCCCACCTCTTGCCGGGGGGGGCGTGAGCCTCTATCACCCCTGCCATGAGCGATCTTTTCGATGATGCTGACCTGCCAGCCCTGATCTCTGAGCCGCTTCGCCGCGCAATCGGCGAACGCTACCTGACCTATGCGCTCTCCACGATCATGCACCGCGCTTTGCCGGATGCGCGGGACGGTCTCAAACCTGTCCACCGTCGCATTCTCTATGCCATGCGGGAATTGCGGCTTGCCTCTACGGGCGGCTTCCGCAAATCCGCCAAGATTTCCGGCGATGTCATGGGCAACTACCACCCCCATGGCGATGCCGCGATCTATGATGCGATGGCGCGTTTGGCCCAAGATTTCAACGTGCGCTATCCGCTGGTGGATGGGCAGGGCAACTTCGGCAATATCGACGGCGACAACCCTGCCGCATCGCGCTACACCGAAGCGCGGATGACCCCAGCAGCCGAAGCGCTCTTGGTTGGTCTCGACGAAGATTCCGTGGATTTTCGGCCAAATTATGATGGCACCCTACGCGAACCTATCGTGCTGCCAGCCGCCTATCCCAACCTTCTGGCGAATGGCTCGTCGGGCATCGCGGTTGGCATGGCCACCAATATTCCGCCGCATAATCTCGAAGAATTGGTCGCGGCTTGTCTGCATCTGATCAAATCTCCCGAAGCACGCGACGAGACCTTGCTGCAATATATCCCCGGCCCCGATTTTCCCACGGGCGGCGTGATCGTCGAGCCGCCCGAAAGCATCGCGGAAACCTATCGCACCGGGCGCGGTTCCTTTCGTCTGCGCGCCAAATGGGCGGTTGAGGATTTGGGGCGTGGTCAGTGGCAAATCGTTGTCACCGAAATTCCCTATCAGGTGCAAAAATCCAAGCTGATCGAGCGTCTGGCCGAGCTTATCCAGATCAAGAAAGTGCCAGCGCTCGCGGATGTGCGCGATGAAAGCGCCGAGGATGTCCGTATCGTTCTCGAACCGCGCGCCCGCACCGTCGAGCCGGATATGCTCATGGGCATGCTGTTTCGCAATTCCGATCTGGAAACGCGGTTTTCCTTGAATATGAACGTATTGATCGACGGGCTAACGCCCAAGGTCTGCTCGCTCAAAGAGGTGCTGCGCGCTTTCCTCGACCATCGCCGCGACGTGCTACAGCGTCGTTCGCGTCACCGGATGGAGAAGATCGACCACCGACTAGAAGTGCTCGAAGGCTTGCTGATTGCCTTCCTCAATCTTGACCGCGTGATCGACATCATCCGCTATGACGATGCCCCCAAAGAAGCCCTGATGGCCGAAGACTGGGGCCGCGCCCATGTGCGCGCGATGTCCGAGAAAGATTATGTGTCGCCGCTGCCCGCCAAAGGCGAGGGCGAGCTAACAGATGTTCAGGCCGAAGCGATCCTCAACATGCGTCTGCGCTCTCTGCGTCGCCTTGAAGAGATGGAGCTGACCCGCGAGCGCGACGCCTTGATGGAAGAACGCGCGACGCTGGAAGACATGCTTGACGATCCCCGATTGCAATGGGCGCGCATCGCCGAAGAACTGCGCGAGGTGCGAAAGCAATTCGGCAAAGATGCCCCCGGTGGAGCCCGCCGCACGGCTTTTGCCGAAGCCGGCGTTGTCGAAGATGTGCCATTGGAAGCGATGATCGAGCGCGAGCCTGTCACTGTGATCTGCTCTCAAATGGGGTGGATCCGTGCGATGAAGGGGCATATCGATCTGTCCACCGAGCAGAAATTCAAAGATGGCGACGCCGCACGCTTTGCCTTTCATGCGGAAACCACCGACAAACTTTTGGTCTTCGCCTCGACGGGCCGTTTCTACACGATCCAAGCCGTAAACCTTCCGGGTGGGCGCGGAATGGGCGAACCTCTTCGCCTTATGGTCGACCTTCCCAACGAGGCGCAAATTCTTGATATCCTTGTGCATCAAGCGGGCCGCAAATTGCTTGTTGCGTCTTCGGCGGGCGATGGGTTTATCGTGCCGGAAGAAGATGTCGTGGCTCAAACCCGCAGCGGCAAACAGGTGCTTAACCTCGCAGATAACGTCACTGCACTCGTGTGCCGCCCGATCGCGGGCGATCACGTGGCCTGTGTCGGTGAGAACCGAAAAGTGCTGGTCTTCCCGCTTGATGAGCTGCCCGAAATGGGCCGCGGCAAGGGCGTGCGTTTGATGAAGTTCAAAGACGGCGGTCTTTCGGACGCGACCACGTTCACGCAGACCGAAGGCTTGTCTTGGAAAGACCCCGCCGGGCGCACCCGCACCGAAACAGACCTTGACGAATGGCTCGGAAAACGGGCCAGCTCAGGCCGCATGGCGCCACGCGGCTTCCCGCGTGACAATAAATTTACCTGAAAATCAGTCTGAAATCGGCTCGGCGGTCAGCCACACACCGCCTTCTGCGCGCAGCGTCAGGATCATCACAGGCTTCGGATCGCGCCCGCGCACAGGGCGAAACCGGAACCGTGCCAAAAGCGTCGCCAGAATGATCACGGCCTCTTGCAGAGCAAAAGACGCGCCGATGCAAATGCGCGGCCCATCCCCGAAGGGCAGGTAAGCATAGCGCTCGGGCTTTTGCGGCGCGAGGAAGCGCTCGGGCCGAAACGCGTCCGCCTCCTCCCACAAAAGCTGATTGCGATGCAGCGCATAGATCGGGATCATCACCGTATCCCCCTTGAGGATCTCGCGCTCGCACAGTCTATCTGGCCCCTGCGCCGTCCGGCTCAAGATCCCGGCAGGCGGATAAAGCCGCAGCGTCTCATCCGCGATGGCCCGCACGTAAGGCAAACGCGCCACATCCGCCGCTGTTGCCGCCCGGTCGCCCAAGACAGCCCGCGCTTCGTCGCGCGCCTTCTCCTGAACCTCTTGATCAAACGCGCATAAATAAAGCGCCCACCCCAGCGTCAGCGCCGTTGTCTCATGCCCCGCCACGATGAATGTCAGCAAATTGTCGCGCAACTCGCCTGTATCCATCCGCCGTTTCGTCTCGGGGTCCTCGCCCGCCAACAAGAGGTCAAGCAAATCCAGAAGCGGTTTTTCACGCTCCGCCCGCCGCGCTTCGATCGCGGCATCGGCCATCCGCTTCATTTGCTTCAACGCGCCGTTTGACATCATCCGCCCCGGTCGCGGCACCCATGTCGGCACTCCCAGAATGTCGAGCAGCGAAATTTTACCCGCTTCCGCAATATAGGCATCAATCGCGCGATGCACCGCGTCCCGGTCAAACGCCGCCCCATCGGAAAACGTCACATCCGAGATCACCTCGAACGTTGCAGTCACCATCTCGGCGGCCATATCCACCGCCCGTGCGCCGCCCGCCTTCGCCACGCGCTCCGAGGCGCGCTTGGCGGCTTGCGTCATCACAGGGGCCAGATTGGTCATGTTGCGATGCGTAAACACAGGCGCTGCCGCACGCCGCTGCCACCGCCAATGCGCGCCCTCTGCAATGAACAAACTCTCGCCAATAGCCGGTTTCAAGAGGTTCTTCGTCACATCCGACTTCGGATAATTCTCCAGATTTTCCAACAGCATCCGCCGAATAGCGCCGGGGTCCATCACCATATGCCAGCGCACCCCGGTGCGCCCCGACACCATTGGTTGGGTCGTGGCGATATAGGGCAAGATCGACAAAAGGTTTTCCCGCGAAGCCGCCAAACTCTTCCAAACGCCCAAAGGCTTGGTGCCCAACGGCACATGCACTGGCAGCGTGCCACCGGTGTGAGGGGCTTGAGCGTGTGAAAGCCTGTCTGGCATGGTCCCTCTTCATCATTTGGCTGAGGATTTTCGGCGACGACAGGCGCAGCCCCGTGTCACAGGAGTGTTATAGCCCCTCCCGAACATGAGGCAAATCATTGCACCAAAAGGCCGCAGCGGCTATCCCCAACCAGACCCGATGAAAGGTGCCCGATGTTCTCCCGTCTTGCGATTCTCTGCGTTTGCCTCTTGGCCGCCTGCACAAACTCAAACGATCTGGGCCGTGGCCCGGTGCCTTTGGGCGACTTCGCATTGGGCTATAACGTGGTTGTTGCTCCGAAAATGGTCAAGGGCCCGGTGAGCCGCGAAGCCTCCGAGGAGGAATGGAAGGCGGCCCTTACCACCGCCATCGACGACCGTTTCCGCAGATATGACGAAGTCGGCTCCAAACTCTATCATCTGGGCATCTCCGTCGAGGGATATGTGCTGGCCGAAGCTGGCATCCCCTTGGTGTTCAGCCCGAAATCCGTGCTGATCGTCAATGTCACCCTCTGGGATGATGCCGCGCAAAAGAAACTAAACGATGCGCCCTATCAATTGACCGTGCTTGAAAGTGCTTCGGGTGAAACGCTGATGGGCTCGGGCCTGACCCAGTCGAAAGAAGTGCAAATGGGCAATCTTTCGCGCAATGCCGCCAAGGAAATCCAGAATTGGATGCAAAAGCAGATGCGCGAGCAAAAGTGGTTCGGCGGCCCCGCGCCCAAGTCATCAAAAGCAAAACCCGCCGAGGAGACCGCCCCGGCGAAAACGCCAGACACGGCAACCGTTGCCAATCCGGACGAAGCCCCAATCGCAGCAAATTCCCAAACCGCACCTGCGCCAAACGTGACGCCCTCAAAGAAGCGCCCGCTGCCAAAACCCGGCGCCACGGCCACGCTCTCCTCTGGCGTCCTTTTGCCTGACGAAACGATTCTCGAACCCGAAGTCGTTCTCCATGCCCCGGCTGCCCCTGTCAGCGAATAGGGGCGAAAGGCGCTTGATTTTCTGCGCCAAGGCCAATAAATCGCGCCCGGAGTGAAACCGGGCCATGAGGGGCCCCTGAACTTGAGGCGCCCGCGACATGGCAAAGGCAAAGTTTGAACGCAACAAACCGCACGTGAACATCGGCACGATTG